>Ga0129299_1003632_pt1 | contig 10034 bp, 7 predicted proteins | sample ConPoolayeCmetaG_FD_94477 | JGI IMG/M metagenome (GOLD analysis project Ga0129299, IMG submission 94477) | Hot spring microbial mat communities from California, USA to study Microbial Dark Matter (Phase II) - Cone Pool mat layer C metaG ... | reverse complement strand
CGCAACCGCAATGGTTACATTGCGAAATTCGCGCGTCAATGTACCATTGGTAACCGCACGACGCATCCCTTCTTGAACTTTGTCGATTACCCATGGCTGAACAGTTTTTGTCCGACCCTCGATTGGCTCACAGCCGCGAATGGTCGTATCATAAAACTCCTGGATAACCGGATCTTTGGTAATATCCCAGCGCGTTATCGGTGAAAAAGGTTGCAGCACATTTCCTTCTGCATCGGTGATCTCCCGGATTAAGGTCGGTTTCATCAGTTTTCCATCATTCGCAATCGTCGCGGCAGATAGCAACACTTGTAAAGGAGTGGCTAGGACATATCCCTGACCTACACTGGCAATATAGGTATCCCCGGTTGACCAACCTTCTCCATGGGTAATACGTTTCCATTTAGGATCTGGGATTAATCCCTTCTCCTCATCTGGAAGTTCAATGCCTGGATATTCTCCGTAACCTAAGGCGCGGGCATAGGTTCCCAGGCGACAAATTCCCAAACCCACCGGTACTTCATCCCGATAACCGCCACCCAACTTATAGAAGTAGACATTGCTTGAATTGGCTATTCCTCCCAGAAAATCCAACTGTCCAAAACCGGCTTTATTCCAGTCTACAAATTCGCGCTCACGGCCAGGGTCATTGGCATAATAGCGCTCGGTGATGGTGATCTTTGGAGGGGTCGAGAGTACTTGCTCGGGGGTCACCACTCCCTCGTTCAAAGCTCCGACGGCTGTCGTCAATTTGAACACCGATCCAGCCGGTAAGACATCTCCTACGGCATGGTTTAAAAGAGGATTGGCAGGATCGCTGATCAACTGATTGTAATAATAGGCTGGAATGAAACGCGCCATGCGATTATTTTCATAGGTTGGATACGAAACCAGTCCCAAAATTTCCCCGGTTTTCGGGTTGATGGCAATCACGACCCCGCTGGTTGAACGAATGGTATTCAAATATCGATTCCAGAACTCAATTTCACCAATCAAGATGCCGGTCATAGCTTGCTGTAAGCGGGTGTCGATAGTCAAGCGCAAATTAGCCCCGGGGACCGGATTCACCGGCGGCTCCAAGCCGCGGATTACCTTCCCAGCCACATCAACTTCCACCTTCCAAGAGCCATTTTTCCCCGCCAGCAGGTCTTGAAACTGTAGTTCCAAGCCCGCATAACCAACTTTATCCCGATTGGGAACCAACCCCTTTGCTCGGAATTCATCTTCCTGGTTAGCCGGAATAGGTCCTAAAAAGCCAATGATGGACGCAGTGAGGGAACCGGTTGGGTAGTCGCGAATGGGTACTATCTCAATCGAAACTCCAGGCCAGTCAACAGCTTTTTCCTGAACTATTCGGGCAACCTGTTCTGGAATATCACACTTCACGCGCACCGGTTGATAGGGTGTCGAAGACAAACCATATTCAGCAATTTGGGCAATCCCATGTTCAGAAAAACAGGGGACATACGGGTTCTCAGGGGTGATTTTATTAAGGTTTACCGGCAGATCAATTAATTCGGAGAGCTGCCGATAAATTTCTTGCACTTCACCGGGATCATCCGGTAAGTTTGCAGCCGTAATCACCACATTGAAAGAGGGAATATTACGGGCCAGCACAATTCCATTGCGATCCACAATGATTCCACGGGTAGCAGGCAGGTTAAGCACTTCGACGCGATTTTCCTCCGCTCTCGCTACCCAATCCGCGACTTGCAAAATCTGCAAAGAAAACAGGCGGAAGATATAGATTAAAAAAATCGCCCCAATAACCATCATAAATATCGTTATTCGCAGCGGAGAAAGGTTTTTTTGAGGAAGTTCGTTATGATTCATAGATTGGCCCCACAGGATAGACCCACTTTGCCAGCTCACCAATGAAAGCATAGATGGGAAGAGCCAAGATGAGATTGTACAGCACGCTAGGGATAAAAATCGTCCCGAAAACAAATCTAATCGACAAATCTCTGCCCATCAGTTGTAAGACGACCAGACTTAAGCTGTCAGTCAAGAATGTCCCAAGGATGGTCATCACCAACATGGTCAGAAAAGGTAGCTGCCAGACCATTCTGCGGGTTAATTGCGCCATAGCAACCACAAGCAGGTACGCCAACAAATAGACTCCCACAGGCATGGCAGAGACCAACGTCATCAACAAGCCTCCAATTACACCCCACTGCCAGGCAGTCCGCACCTCCGGTCTCAAAGACCAGGCTATGATGGCAAGGAGAATTAAATCGGGATAACCCTGTAACAAGGGAAGGTTAGAAAGAATCCCGATCTGGATCATCAAAAAAAGAATGAAAACCAAAAAAGCCAAAAGAATAGCCATCGAACCGCACTCCTTAGGGTTGGTTGCCTTCCGGAATCAATGGTTCAATGTTCACCGGTCGGAAATTGACAATTACCAGGACAATCTCTAATTGATTGAAATCCACTACGCTCTGTACAGTAGCAGATTGAAAGAGTTCCTGCGGTTGGCTGCGGATTCCAGCAATCTGTCCGATGACGATATTGGGAGGATACCCTCCTCCCAAACCAGAAGTAAGCACCAAATTGCCCACTTCAATCGATACCCCTTGCGGAATCAGATCGAGCAATAAATCTCCGCTTGCCTGTCCTTTCAAGACCGCTTGTGCTCCAGAGGGTTGAATTTTGGCATTGACGACCGATGCCGAATCGGTGATTAATTGCACTCTAGCCGCATTCGCGGTGACCGCCTCAATTCTACCCACCAAACCTTGTTGGGTGACCACCGGCATACCGCGGCGAATATTGTCATCCGAGCCGCGGTTGATGATGACATAGCGCAAGAAGGGGCTTGGATCCCGTCCGATGACCGCTGCAGCCTGATAGCGATTTTCGGGATTCGCCCGCGCGAAATCGACCAATGCAGACAATATCCGTGTTTCAGTTAATTGTTGTTGCAATTCGATGATCTGCGCCTGTAACTGAGATACCTGGGCTTCCAGTTGAGCGTTGCGTTGTTGCAAACGGGCCATGTCTTGAGGCGCCCTCAAAAGATCCTGAGCAACCTGAAAGCGGGAATAGACCCAAGCCTGGACCTCAATCAGGGGATTCAAAAAGATCCGCGAGAGGGAAGTTAGATATCCACCCAGAGCAAGTGCAATCATGCCAACCGCGATCAAGACAAAAACGATCGTTTGCAAGTTGCGAGAGGTGATATTCATTTGCTATTCGTGCTTTGTACTCCCTCGTTCCAATCCAACCAGAAAACGGCTCAGGTTATCTAAATCCTCCAGGATGATTCCTGCCCCGCGAGCCACACAGGAAAGCGGTTCATCGGCAACCCAAGCGCGAATGCGCAATTCTTCGCTTAACCGTTTATCCAACATCTGCAAGAGAGCACCTCCACCGGTCATACAAATCCCGGTTTCCATCAAATCGGCAACGATCTCCGGCGGCGCTTCATCCATTGCATCCTTTATGGTATCAATGATTGTCTGAACCGAGCCGCTGATGGCTTCGCGGATTTCAACCGATGATACTTCGACCGCTTCTGGTAATCCGGTAACCAGATTACGGCCGCGCAAGGTCATCGTTTTCTCCTGAGGCAAATGATAGGCAGAGCCAATCGTTATCTTCGCCTGTTCAGCCATTCGTTCGCCAATTAAAAGATTATACTTATTGCGTACGTACTGGACGATGTCCTGATCCATTTCATCCCCGGCGACGCGTAAAGAGCGCGAGACCACAATGCCACCCATCGAAATGATCGCAACTTCTGAGGTTCCTCCACCAATATCGAGAATCATGCTTCCTCGTATTTCTGAGATCGGCAAACCAGCCCCTAAAGCCGCAGCCACAGGTTCTTCTATCAAATACACTTCCCGCGCTCCGGCAGACATTCCGGCTTCGTAAACAGCCCGTTTCTCGACTTCGGTCACCCCTTGCGGAATGCCAATGACTACCCTCGGTCTCGGCACCGGCACAATCGACTGTTCATGGGCTTTGCCAATAAAATACTCCAGCATTGCCTGGGTGATCTCAAAATCCGAGATGACTCCATCCCGCAACGGACGGATGGCAATCACGTTTGCCGGGGTACGTCCAACCATCTCTTTGGCTTCAGCACCGATGGCTAACGGTTCGCGCGTTTTCTTGTTGATCGCGACCCATGAAGGCTCATTAATAACAATTCCCTTACCGCGAACATTTACCAACGTATTCGCCGTCCCCAGATCGATCCCGATGTCTAAGGAAAAAAATCCCAACAACCAGTTGAGGGGATTGAATTTCAAGCAGTTCTCCTATTCGTGAAAGATACAAAATTGTCAAAGAAAACAGTAGATTTTTCTCTGACCAATAAGGCTATCCTCGGTACGATTGTATCCTACTCCCAATCTTCATTTCGCGGGATTATACCATCGAAACCCCAATCTTTTTTTATTGCAGAAAAAGGCTTATCTATCATTAAGGTATGTTTAGAAGGTTGATATAAGCTCTTCTCTTTCGACAATTCCTTCTGATATAATTTCGTGTTGGAAATCCATGAAATCTGGAGGTGCTAAAGAAAAATTGTAACAGGGAGAGACAGCGCAAGGGCCGCCACGACAGGGCGGTTGACGAGGAGAGGGTTTCTCTCTGCAAAGAGAGACTAACCGGAAAATTTCACGGGAAAATCGAAAGATCAGCGGAAGCCCTCCGGATGCCCCACCATCCGATCTCTCCCCTCCAAGTAGAACTTCCAACCCAAAACGGTTAGGTAACTGATCGCACAAAAGTTGGAAGAGTGGGAAAGAACTGGGAAGCACGGCTATTTCCGTGCTTTACGCTATCTCAACACTTATTTGGAGGGATCCCTATGTGTGGAATCGTTGGGTATATCGGGCCGCGCGATGCAACGCCTATCATTCTCAATGGGTTGCAACGCCTGGAATATCGCGGTTACGACTCAGCCGGCATTGCTGTGTTGTGCGATCAAAAAATTGAAATCCGCCGCGATGCTGGCAAAATCAGCCATCTGATTGAACTCGTTCGCCAAAATCCCCTCAGTGGCAATCTCGGCATCGGTCATACACGGTGGGCAACCCACGGCGCTCCGAACGCCAGAAACGCCCACCCGCATATCGGCATGACTGGAGAGGTGGTGGTTGTCCACAACGGCATTGTCGAAAATTATCGCTCACTGCGAGAAGAGCTTGAAGCAGAAGGCGCAATTTTTAACTCTGAGACAGACACTGAAGTTATTGTCCATCTCGTGGAGCGCAATCTCTCTTCTCAAGGCTCTTTGGTCGAAGCAGTAAAAAAAGCGCTCCAACAAATTGAAGGCGCGCACGGTATCGTCATCTTCTCATCCCGAGAGCCCGACAAGCTCATTGCAGCTCGTATCGGAAACGCTGGCGGGGTGGTAATCGGCCTGGGCCAGGGTGAAAACTACGTTGCTTCTGATTTACCGGCCATACTTGAGCATACCCGCAAAGTCATCTTCCTGGATTCTCAGCAAATGGCAGTGGTCACCAGGGATCAGGTAACTGTTCAGACGTTGCAGGGCGAATCAATCGTCCCAATGCCTCACACCATTCCATGGGATCCTGTGGCAGCCGAAAAAGGGGAATATCGCCACTTCATGCAAAAGGAGATCCATGAACAAGTCCGTTCCCTAACGGACACCATTGCCGGGCGGGTTGATTTCCAAGACGGGCGCATCCATTTAGATGAGCTCAATCTCACCCCTGAATTCGCTAAATCCATTCAAAAAATTTTCATCATTGCTTGTGGCACTGCTTCACATGCCGGATTGGTAGGGAAAATTCTGATCGAACGCATTGCCCGTATCCCGGTTGAAGTAGATATTGCTTCAGAGTTTCGTTACCGCGAACCAATCGTGGATTCTAACTGTGTCACCATTGCCATCAGTCAATCCGGGGAAACCGCCGATACCCTAGCAGCGATGGAAGAAGCCCGTAAACGCGGCTCGAAGTTATGGAGTATTGTCAACGCCATTGGTTCTCAAGCTATGCGCCTCGCCGATGGGTATATCTCTATGCAATGTGGCCCGGAGATTGGAGTTGCTTCGACCAAGGCTTATACTGCCCCTTTGGTCGACCTGTATATGCTTGCCATTCTTCTCGCCGATCTCAGAGGCAATCTTTCGCCGACAACACGAAAACAGTTGGTCAACGATTTACGGGTGATCCCGAACCTGGCCGGTATCTGCCTGGATCGGGAAAACGCCGTGATCGAGGTAGCAAAGGCCCTCCTGGAAACGTCAAATTGCCTGTATTTAGGGCGAGGGATCAACATGCCCACCGCGTATGAAGGTGCATTAAAGCTAAAGGAAATCTCCTATATCCACGCCGAAGCTTATCCAGCCGGGGAAATGAAACATGGTCCCATCGCATTAATTGATAAAGAAATGCCGGTCATTGCACTGATTCCCAAGGACCCCTGGTACGAAAAAATGTTCAGTCAGGTGGAGCAAGCCAAAGCGCGGGGCGGCACAGTGATTGCAGTGGCTACCGATGGCGATGATCTGATACCCGGCATTGCCGACCACATTCTTTGGGTACCGCCGACACCCTGGTACCTAAGCCCGGTAACCGCGGTCATTCCCCTGCAACTGCTTGCCTACCATATTGCAGCCCTCCGAGGATTGGATGTGGATCAACCACGCAACTTAGCCAAATCGGTAACCGTGGAGTAATCTCTCAGGAACGAAACCACAAACGACGCAGGATGCCCAGGAAAAAAACAGAAATTAGCAAGATGGGGACAGGGATGAAAAGAAGATCCGCCAGGTAAATTTTCGCCCCGTCTTCTTCAACATCTCTGTCCTCACCCACCCATGCTCCAACAGGCGCTTCTTGCTCCTGAGCATTATCCAAACTCGAAATCACCTCCTTCTCCATAGAGCTAATCTCGAAATCCTTGGATTGCTCTTGATTCATCTCGTGTCGTGGTTGAACGGGAGTCGGTTTGGGTTGCTGAGGGATTAAGTAAGGTCTTGTTCCGTCTAAAACGGCAATCGCCTGGGGAATAAGGCGTTCGGTTTGGATATAGGATTTTCCCTGGCAGACCAATTGGGTCGACAGTCCTCCATCGAGCATCATCACCTTTTCAGCGCCAAATAAGCGCAACGTCTCGGCTGCATCCTTTTGCCTGGCTGCTTGAGTGCTAAAAATCAGCAAGGTTTCATAGACTCCGTCCAGATTTTGATCGGCGATCCCGACAAAGGTCCTTCCGACAAACTTTTGCGGACTTTTCCGCGCATCTTCAGCCAAGCCGCCGAGGATGTTTGGAGCAGTCGATTTCTGAAACTCCACTTTGGTCAAGGGACGGATATTTACCTGATCTTTCCATATTTCGAGCATATACTTTTGATCGTTAAATTCTCCCTTCGAATACCCCCCACTGATAACCCTTCCGTTTACTTTTAAAGGGAATGGCAGACGGGTAGGATATTCGTACATGTAGAAAAACTGCCCATTGGTAACACAAAAAGCTCGACTCGTGTCTGCAAGGATCTCCTCCCAATATTGCAGAATCGAGCGCGAGTTAAAGCGAACATCCAATCCGCCATAAACTCCAGAGCTAACCCCTTGATCAGATACTTTTCCGTGCAAGAGGCGTACTTCTGCGCCTCGATTCAAACGAATCACCTGCACATAATCTGGAGTACCGCTCGGATAGTCCTTGCGATAAAGTTGTACGCCAACGGAAGAACGAATAAGCACAAAACCTTGCGGAATCGGCTGGCTTGCAAATGCCACGCGTGGCAATGCAAAGAAAAGAACTAGCAGCAGGAGATACTCTAAGGTGATCCGCACCGCCAGTAATCCAACCGAAAACCGGGTTCGGAAAACTCCGAGCTTAAGTCTAATCATAGGTAGAACAATTGTACTACAATCGTGCAAAAAATACCAGCCCGAGAAAACTTTTTTGCCCTCCTTCGTTTTTCTTTCAACCTAAAGTAAAATAAGGACAAATGGCTCGAAGTGATGCAATTCGCTGGGATAGTCGCTATCAGGAGGCTGCGAACTGCGCTCTGAGTGAACCCCGCTCATTGTTGCTTGAGGTTGCCGATTGGTTACCTCAAAGTGGCCTGGCACTGGACCTTGCAATGGGACTCGGGCAAAATGCGGCTTTCTTGCTCGAAAAAGGCTTTAAGGTCATCGGCGTGGATATTTCGTTGATCGCTTTAAAGCAAGCGAAATGTCGCTTTCCGCAGATCATGGCCGTCTGTGCTGATTTAGAATTCTTCTCGTTGCCAGCTAATACCTTTGACTTAATCATTAATTTTTACTTCCTGCAACGCTCCATTTGGGATTTGGTGCGAAAATGGCTCAAACCCAACGGTTTGCTCATTGTCGAAACGATGACCATCGAAATGAAAGCAATGAAACCAGAAATAGATGAGCGCTATCTTCTCCAGCCAGGAGAATTGAAAAAGTCATTTCCCGATTTTGAGATCTTGCTTTATCGGGAGGGTTGGAGAGATCGAAACGGCAATCATCCCCGTGCCGTTGCTTCAATGGTAGCGCGCAAACCAGGTGCCTCAAGCTAGGTGGCGAACATGTGTGGACGATTTACCCTGGCCGCAGAATTAAGTGAACTCCAAAAAGCATTCCCCTGGGCAGAGTTTCCGGCAGAGATGGTCCCGCGTTATAACATCGCACCTTCTCAGCCGGTAGCCGTCATTGCCAACCATAATCCAAAGCAAGTCGATTTTTTCCTATGGGGTTTGATCCCCAACTGGGCAAAAGATCCCCAAATCGGCCATCGACTGATTAATGCGCGGGCAGAAACCTTAACTCAAAAACCTGCCTTTCGGGCTCCGTACCGTTATCGACGTTGTTTAATCCTCGCCGATGGCTTCTTCGAGTGGCAAAAGGAAGGAAAAACAAAAAAACCTTTCTTGATCCGCTTCAAAACCGGAAAACCCTTTGCCATGGCCGGCCTCTGGGATCGCTGGCAAAGCCCCGATGGGTCAGAAATCCTCTCCTGTACCATTATCACAACCGAGGCAAACGACCTTGTTAAGCCAATTCATGACCGAATGCCGGTGATTCTCCCTTCCGTTGAACTTCAAACCTGGCTAGAAGCATCCGAAGCAGAGTTAGCACGGCTCAATGCTTTGCTTCAGCCCTATCCGGTTACCGAAATGGAAGCTTTTGCGGTTTCTCCTATCGTAAACAATCCTCACCAAGATCGCCCTGAGTGTATTCAACCGGCGTAATCGCTTCAAAATGGCTGTTGACTTGCGCTCCCCTCTTCCCATTAGTTTGCAAACCCATCCCTATCGAGAGATCATTATCGATGCCCTCAAAGCCGCCCTTAACGCTGTCAACGGTGAGGATGCCGTTCGCCATTTTCTCTCCCTAGATGAAAATCGGCTATGGGTTGGAGAAAATTCCTATCCGATTCATCCCGAAGGACAAGTTGCCCTCCTCGCAGTCGGTAAAGCCGCACCAGCCATGGCGCGCGGAGCCAAAGCGAGCCTCGGCGAAAGGGTTACGCGCGGCCTGATCGTCACCAAGTTCCTGCCCGAAAATGAGCCGATTGATTTTCCGGTTCTGTTGGGAGATCATCCTCTTCCCAAAAGACGCAGCCTACGCGCCGCTCAGGCAGTCGAGCGTTTTCTCAAACTTCTCACTCCCAAAGACACATTGCTTTGCCTGATCTCTGGCGGCGCATCGGCTTTGCTGACATTTCCACGCCATCCTTTGCGCTTGCAAGACCTGCAAAGAACTACCCGACTCCTTTTGCGTTGTGGAGCGAACATCCACGAATTAAATACTGTCCGCAAACACCTTGATCGCTTCAAGGGGGGAGGCGTTGTGCAGAGGGTGGATTCCGGGCAGGTCATCAGCCTGATCATCTCGGATGTCATTGGAGATTCCATTGAGGTCATCGGTTCCGGGTTAACTGCACCAGACCCCTCTACCTTTAGTGATGCTCTTTCCGTTATTGATCGTTATGACCTGCGCCATTCCCTCCCTTCAAGGGTGCTGGAATACCTCTTGCAGGGCAGTCAAGGGATTCATCCCGAAACCTTAAAATCGCAGGATCCGCGCTTT
>Ga0129299_1003631_pt1 | contig 10037 bp, 7 predicted proteins | sample ConPoolayeCmetaG_FD_94477 | JGI IMG/M metagenome (GOLD analysis project Ga0129299, IMG submission 94477) | Hot spring microbial mat communities from California, USA to study Microbial Dark Matter (Phase II) - Cone Pool mat layer C metaG ... | reverse complement strand
CTCTCCCCGCTCTCCCCGCTTTGCGGGGAGAGCAGGGGGCAGGGGGATGAGAGGGGGCATTCCCGTAGAGGCGAAAGATTTTTCACTCGTACAAAGACGGCGAAACAACGAGTACCGTAACCTTCCGATCCGATGGCGGAAAAGACTTTTGCACACCTACTCAGTGAAACCCAGAGGGCTTATGTCGTCTCCGAGAATTGCACTTGTGGTCAGTTGGCTCAACCAGTACGGCGGTGCCGAGCGCGTCCTCGACGTAGTGCACGCGATGTTTCCCGACGCGCCGGTATTCACTTCGCTGTACTGGGCAGCGGCGATGCCGGCGGCTTATCGCACCTGGGATATTCGTGCCTCGTTCCTCAATCATTTGCCTGTGGCAAGTTCGCGTATGCTCTTGCCGCTGTATCCTGCCGCGTTCGAATCGCTAGACTTGCGCGGCTATGACCTGCTCCTGAGTATCACGAGTGCCTTTGCGCACGGTGTCCGTGTCCCGCCGGGAGCGCGCCACATTTGCTACTGTTTGACGCCAGCGCGCTTTTTATGGAACTATGCTGATTACGTCGAACGGGAGCACATCGGGCGCCTGGTGCGCTGGGTGCTCCCCTTGTTCATCGCTCCTTTGCGCGCGTGGGACCGTCGCGCCGCCGCACGGGTCACCGAGTTTGTTGCCATCTCCCAGGTGGTGCGCGAACGCATCGCCAACTATTACCAGCGTGACGCGACGATTATCCATCCACCTGTGGATACCGCGCGCTTGACTGTTTCGACCACGCGCGACGATTATTTTCTGATTCTTTCGAGACTGGTGCCGTACAAACGGATTGATCTGGCAGTCCAGGCGTTCAACCGACTCGGTGTACCGCTGGTGATTGCCGGCGATGGGCGCGATCGCGCGCGTTTGCAAGCAATGGCAAAATCGAACATCCGATTTCTGGGACGTGTCTCCGACGCGTCGGCGCGCGAGTTGTTGGCGCGGTGCCGCGCGCTGGTGTTTCCGGGCGAAGAGGATTTTGGACTCACTCCACTCGAAGCCAACGCCTCGGGTAAACCGGTGATTGCCTTTGCCGGCGGTGGCGCGCTAGAGACGCTGGTGCCGGGAGTGACCGGAGAATTTTTTTATGAACCGACGCCAGACGCGCTAGAACACGTCGTGCGCGCGTTCGATGATGCGAAATATGATGCCTGGACGATGCGCCGACACGCCGACCAATTCAATGTGGCGGTGTTTCAAGAAAAATTAAGGGCGTTGATTCAACACCGCTGAGAGAATTTCAAGAGTGATACTTGTGTAGATTACTTTGCAACGGAAAGGAAGGTGCGTATGCCTCGTTTGAATACTTTTGGTGCCCGCGCGCAACTGGGCGCGCATACGATTTATCGGCTGGATCAACTGGCGAAAAGCGGCGTGGCGCCGCAACTGGAGCGCTTGCCGTTTTCGATTCGCATCCTGCTCGAAGCGCTGCTGCGCAATGAAGACGGCTACTTGGTCACTGCCGATGATGTGGAACGATTGGCGCGCTGGAACGCCACCGCGCCAGTGCAAACCGAATTGCCGTTTATGCCGGCGCGCGTGTTGATGCAAGATTTCACCGGCGTCCCGTGTGTGGCTGACCTTGCCGCGATGCGCGACGCGGTCAAGCAACTGGGCAAGGACCCGCGCAAAATCAATCCGCTGGTGCCGGTGGATTTGGTGATTGATCACTCGGTGCAGGTGGACTATTTTGGCACCGCCGACGCGTTGCAGAAAAACGCGCAACTGGAATTCGAACGCAATCGTGAGCGCTATGAATTTTTGCGCTGGGGCGCGCAGGCGTTCCAGAACTTGCGCGTCGTGCCGCCTGCCACCGGCATCGTGCATCAGGTCAATCTGGAATTTCTCGCGCAAGGTGTCATCGAGCGCGACGGCGAATTGTTCTTCGATACGCTCGTCGGCACCGATTCGCACACGACGATGGTGAACGGACTTGGCGTGCTCGGCTGGGGCGTTGGCGGCATCGAGGCAGAGGCGGTGATGCTGGGGCAGCCGCTCTACATCGTCACGCCGCAAGTCGTGGGGTTCAAACTGACCGGCGCGTTGCGCGAAGGCGTCACCGCGACCGATCTCGTCTTGACCGTGACACAGATGTTGCGCGCCAAAGGCGTGGTGGACAAGTTCGTCGAATTTTACGGCGCGGGCTTGTCCTCGATGTCGCTATCCGATCGCGCGACGATTGCGAATATGGCGCCGGACTATGGCGCGACGATGGGCTTTTTCCCCACCGATGCGGAGACACTTCGTTACCTAAGACAAACCGGACGCGCGCGCGCCGCCGACCTGCTCGAACGCTACGCCAAAGAGCAAGGCGTCTTCCGTACCGATACGACCCCCGACCCCATCTTTAGCGACACACTCGAACTCGATCTTTCCACCGTTGAACCAAGTCTCGCGGGTCCCAAAAAACCGGAACAACGCGTTGCGCTGCGCGATCTGAAAACGCGAATGCGGGACGCCCTGACCAAGCCCGTGATGCAAGGTGGCTATGGTTTGTCTCAATCTGAAATCGAAAATCGAAAATCTGAAATTCCCCACGGCTCTGTCGTCCTCGCCGCCATCACCTCTTGCACCAACACGAGCAATCCATCGGTGATGATTGGCGCGGGGCTGGTCGCGAAAAAAGCGGTCGAAAAGGGTTTGCGCGTTCCGCCTCACGTCAAAACATCGCTCGCGCCCGGCTCCAAGGTGGTCACTGAATATCTCATCAAAGCCGGGTTGATGCCCTATCTGGAACAACTGGGGTTTTACCTCACCGGTTATGGCTGCACCGTTTGTATCGGCAACAGCGGTCCCTTGCCCGATGCGGTGACGCGCGCGATCACTGAACACAATCTGGTCGTCGCAGCGGTGATTTCCGGCAATCGTAATTTCGAAGGACGCGTGCATCCACTCGTCAAGGCGAATTTCCTCGCGTCGCCGCCGCTCGTGGTCGCGTTCGCGCTTGCTGGGACAACTGACATCAATCTCGAAACTGAGCCGTTAGGCATTGGCAAGGACGGCGCGCCGGTCTTTTTGCGCGACATCTGGCCCGCGTCTCAAGAGATCGCCGAGACGATCGCCGCGTCGCTCGATTCGGAGATGTTCGCGCGCGTCTATGCCAACGTTTTCGATGGCAATCCGATGTGGAACGCGATTCCGGTGAGCGGTGGCGATGTGTTTGCCTGGGATCCACAGTCCACCTACATTCAACCGCCGCCGTTCTTTAGAGATTTGAGATTGGAGATTGGCAAGTTGTCCGAGATTGTGGGTGCGCGCGTGCTGTGTCTCCTGGGGGACGGCATCACGACCGATCACATTTCGCCAGCAGGGAGCATTCCCAAAGATTCGCCGGCGGGCAAATACCTCATCGAGCGCGGCGTCAAACCAGAAGATTTCAATCAATACGGCGCGCGCCGCGGCAACCACGAGATTCTGATGCGCGGCACGTTCGCCAACATCCGCATCAAGAATCTGATGCTGGGTGGTGAGGAAGGTGGCTACACGCTGTATTTTGACGAAGGACGAACGACGAATGACGAAGGACGAACGACGAACGACGAAGGCGGTCAGCTATCGGCGGTCAGCGGTCGCGCGGAGAAGATGACGATTTACGATGCCGCGATGAAGTATCAGGCGCGCGGCGTGCCGCTCATCGTCATCGCCGGCAAAGAGTACGGCACCGGTTCGTCGCGCGATTGGGCGGCGAAGGGTCCCGCGCTCCTCGGCGTCAAAGCTGTCCTCGCTGTTTCGTTCGAGCGGATTCATCGCGCGAATCTGGTGGGGATGGGCGTGCTGCCATTGCAATTCAAGCCCGGCGAGAACGCACAAACGCTCGGTTTGACTGGGCGCGAGACATTCGACATTCTGGGCATCTCGGACAACATCCAGCCGCGCCAGGAACTCACCGTGATTGCGACGGATGAACAAGGCAAGCGATTGAGTTTTCAAGTGATCGCGCGCCTTGACACGCGCGTGGAGGTAGATTACTATAAAAACGGTGGAATTTTGCAAACGGTGTTGCGGAATTTAATGAGCCAATGAGCCAATGTGCCAATGAGCCAATGTGCCAATGAACCAATGAGCCAAATGAACAAATGTTTTGGCTCATTGGTAAATTGGGCAATTGGCTCATTGATTTGAGGTGAGAGATGAGTACTCTAACTGTTCCGAAAATCAAGTCTCCTGTGGATGTGGAGCAAGTCGTTCGCGTGCCGTCGCTCAATCCCGGTGACCATCTTTCACGCGCCGAGTTCGAGCGCATCTACGCGGCACATCCCGAAATCAAGAAAGCCGAATTGATTGAAGGAGTCGTCTATATGCCCTCACCAACACGGATTACGAATCATAGTGAGCCACATGCGCGACTCGTCACCTGGCTGGGAGTGTACGCTGCCGCAACGCCAGGCATAAGCATCAGTGACAACGGCACCATACGGCTCGATTTTGAAAACGAGGTGCAGCCGGATGCGTTCTTGCGCATCGAAACAGAGCGCGGGGGCAGATCGCGCCTCACCTCAGACGATTATCTTGAAGGTCCGCCGGAACTGATTGTGGAAATTGCCGCCAGCAGCGCGGCGTACGATATGCATATCAAAAAGCGCGTGTATCAACGGAGTGGTGTTCAGGAGTATCTCGCAGTGCAGATGTACGAGAGGCGTGTGGACTGGTTCATTCTGCGCGAGGGAGTGTACGAAACATTATTGCCGGACGAAGCGGGCTGGCTCAAGAGCGAGGTCTTTCCGGGTTTGTGGCTGAACGTTACAGCGTTCTGGGCAGGTGATCTTGCCGCTATGTTGGCTACCGTCCAACAAGGTCTGGCGTCATCGGAACACGCGGCATTTGTAGCGCGCTTGTGCGGAGAGGAAAAGCAAGCTCAATGACTCAATCCAATCTAACCACAATGATCGGTTTTACGCTGTTTGGCGCGTTGATGGGTTCATTTCTCGCGTCGGCAGGATTTGTGATGTGGATCATCAGCGAGACGGCAGGACTCGTTGTTGGCGGAGTGTTTTTTGCGATCAGCGCGCTGGTGTTGGCGCGTCGTTTCGTGCTCTCTCCCGTACTCGGTCTGGGCGGTGGATTATTTTTGGGGGCGTTGATCGGCGCGCTGGTTGGCTTGACGTTCAACAACGCGCGCCTCACATTGGAGATTCCGTTAGGTGTGGGCGGCGCGCTCGCTGGCGGCGCGCTCTCGCTGATCGCGTGGGGCATCGTTGGGCTGGCGTTTGGAGAAGCGGATCCCAAGACGAACTTTCAACCGCGTTTTAGTTTCGCGATTGCAATGTTGTTTGCGTGGATCGTTGGTTTTGGCAGTGCGTTTTTCTACCCTGCCATTGCCAATTGGCTGAATGGCTTGATGGTTGGCACAGCCGTGGGAGCAGTCGCCGGTCTGTTTCTCGGTTCGGCGATCGCGATGGAAGTGCAAAGGCGCGCGCGCCCACCTGTCAAAAAGCGGTAAAAAATCTGGGGCAAAGGTTACTTTTGCCCCAGGTTTATTTTCCAGCGAAGAACGTCAGCCAGATCCACGCAGCCATCCAGATGCCTAACACGATAATCAAGAAAGAGATCATCGCGAACAACACCATACCGTAGCGCCGCTGTGGGCGCGCTATCTGAGGACGCGCGTGTGGCACGGGTGCGGGGAGAGAGATAGACGTATCAACGCCGGTTGAAGCCGTTGCCGCTGTACGACGTTGTACTTCTTCACGAATTTTTTTGATGCGCAACAACCACAGGGTATCTCTGGCGGTTTGATTGTGCGGATTGAGCGCGAGCACGCGCTCCATACTCGCAATTGCATCTTCGAGATTGGGTGAGGTGCTGGCGCGCCAATACCATGCCGATTCGTGGTGGGGATTCACTTCGGTCGCCAGACGAAAAAAGTCGTACGCCCGCGTCAGATTGCCAGCCCGCAACGCCGACTGTCCTTGCTGCAGGAACGATTCGGCTTCTTGCGCGACATCCGTCGCAACTGCGGAGACCGTTGCTGCCGCGCGCGCTTCTGCCCATTTCAGTCCCGCGAGCGCCTGGGGATGGGTGGGATTATGCGCCAGCGCTTGCTTCAGGCAAAAGATGGCCTCTTGATTATCCGTGGTGACACCAGCGCGCCATAGCCATGCCTCCGCGTTGTGCGCATCCAATTCCGTTGCGCGCTGTAACAAACGATGTGCCCAGGACTTTTGACCCACCTGCGCGAGTGTGCGCCCTAACGCAACCAGCATAGGAGCGTCAACGGTTTGTGCCTTGTGTAACCGCTCTTTCACAGCCGTTTCCAATTCGCTTTGGGCTTGGGCATCTCCCGGGGCCAGCGCCAGCGCGTTTGCCCAACTGCGGATGGCCTCATCGAGCGTGGCGGCACATTGTGCCAATCCTGTCCATGCGCGCGCGTCGTCGGGCTTGAGTTCTACTGCGCGCGCGAAGAAAGTGTGCGCCTTGTTGCGGTCACCTGCCGCGCGCGCGTGTTCCGCGTGGCGCATCACGGTGTCAAAGTCTCCCCACGGATCGGTGATGATGGGTGTACCCTGAATCAGGTTCGCGGCGTGTTCGGTGGACAAGGTGTTTTTTCCCTCGCGGCAAGATTATCACACGGTCACATCGGACGCGGTCCCGCCAGGTCACCGCGCCGATAGACGCGGAGCAGCGCATCCACAATCTCAGGATCGAACTGTGTACCGCGATGCTTGACAATCTCTTCTATGGCCTGCTCGTACGTCAGCGCTTTACGGTAGGGACGATCCGAAGTCATCGCGTCAAAGGTATCGGCTACGGTCAACAGACGACCTTCAATGGGAATCTCAGTGCCACTCAAACCGAAGGGATAACCGGTGCCATCATAACGTTCGTGATGGTAGAGAATGTAGGGCAACGCTGCCTGTAGTGCGCTCACGCCCTTTAACATTTGTGCGCCCATAATCGGATGGTGTTGCATTTTTATGTACTCGTCGAGCGTCAGGCCCTCAGGCTTGCGGAGGATGTCATCGGCGATGCCGATCTTGCCAATGTCGTGCAACAGCGCGCCGAGTTCCAGATTCTCCAGTTGCTCGCGCGACCAGTTCAGTTCGCGTGCAATCGTTGCGGCGATGCGCGTGACGCGACCGGTGTGCCCTGCGGTGTACGGATCGCGTGCTTCAATCGCATTGGCGATGACGCGGACTGTTTCCATAAAACTCTGTTTCAGGTTCGAATACAACTGGGCATTCTCCAGCGCCATCGCGCTCGGTGCCGCTAGCGCAGTCAGGGTCACACAGTCGTCTTCGTTAAAAGGCATCCCATTCGTCTTGTTCAGTACTTCGATGACCCCGAAAACCTGATCGCGTGCCATCAGGGGCACGGCTAACAAGGTCAGCGTGGAATGTGCGGTCTTTTGATCAATCTCTTTGTAGTGACGTGGGTCTGCTTGGACATCATTCACAATCAGGGGTTGCCCCGTGCGGAACACCGTGCCCGCGATACCAACATTCGCCGGCAGCCGCACCCCCAGCAAATGCTTACTCGCCGGACCTGCGACCGTACGAAAGACCAACTCGTTCGTGTCCGCGTCAATCAACAAAATCGAGCCGGCTTCGCAGTGCAAGAGTTCGAGCGCCGAGTGTACCACCGCTTGAAGCACTTGATCCAGTTGCAGGCTACTGCTGAGACGACGATTGATTTCGATGAGGTGTTCCAGGTGATAGGCATGGCGCTGCATCAATTTATACAGCCGCGCGGTGTGGATCAGCATGGCGGCATTCATAGCAAAAGCGCTGACCACCTGTAAATCTTCTTCCGTCAATGTCGCCGAAAAAACCAGGCGATTCAGACACAGCACGCCCAGGCATTCGGATACATGCTCGTGACGATTATGCATCACCAGCGGTGCAAACACGGCTGAACCGATGGCATGCGGTTTAGGTACGGCTTTGGGGTATCGCCGAACATCCAATTCACCCACCAGGAGCAACGGTTGCTCATAAGCCGCCACCCAGCCTACGACACCTTCACCCATCTGGAGGCGCGTGTTCTTGACGATCTCTTCTGACAGATGGGTACTTGCGACGATGGTCAAGGTGTTGTCGTGTTCGTCACGCAAGAGGAGTGAGCCACCGTGGGCATGGCTGAGGTCTTGCGCGGCGAGGAGAATATCGCGATAGAGATTCTTTTCCTCGCCGGTAATGTCGAGACGCGCGCTGGCGATGTACGCGTTAATCAGGTCAGCATAGCGCCGTTGCAGGCGCGCGGCAATATCACTCGCCGAAACAGGTTCGGGCGGGGTAGGGGGTTCAGGTAAATCGAGTAAAACTTTGCTGGGTCTTTGGGTCATTATCTTGCTAGCAATAGACGATTTGATTGGCGCCACGCACGTGCGCGGCGTACTGCGCTTCCTGGGCAAGGGTGAGTAAATCGAAAATCGAAGTGCATCCACTGCGCGGATACGAGCACACGCCAAGACTGGCAGTAATCTGAACGGTACCCACTTCGTTAGTCAGACGCAACGCGTTGATGCCCATACGCAACCGTTCGGCAACGGTCTGCGCCCCGCGCCCCTCAGTCATCAACAACAAAATCGCCAGCGCATCGCCGCTATATCGTCCAATCAAATCTATCGAACGAATGGTGTTGGTGCAGGTTTGCGCCGTCATTTGCAAGACGCGGTTACCAAAACTATAGCCGTATTGCTGATTGATCAGTGATAGGTCGTCAATGTCCACAATAATCACCGTGATCGGTTGTTGGTAACGCCAACTGCGGCGGAACTCACGATCCGCCAGTTCCAGAAAGACTTGTCGTTTGAGCACGCCGGTCACCGGGTCGGTCGAACCAAGTCGCAGGTTCTCTTCACGCAAGCGCGCCAATTCGATGATCAGCGCGCCGTGCATCGCGAGGAGTTGCAGTTGCGCGAGTTGCGTTGAATCGGGTGGCGAGTGGGGATAAAGAATGAGCGCGCCATAGATCTCGCTTGTTTGCAGAGCCAGTGCTACCAGATAGTGCCCCGCGAGTTCGTCCGATAACTGTTCGATTTGCGTGGTTTGTGTCGCCAGAACGCGCGCGCTGACCTCGTGTCCCAGACGCACCAGCCAATCGTGACGCGCTGCCTCCAGGTGCGTCATACCCACTGTGCTGACCACTTTGAAAGCGTCACCCTCACTCACAGTCATCAAGCCGTACGGCGCGTGAACTAACTGCGCCGCGATCGTCAAGCACATCAGGAGCGATTCATTCAGCGTGCTGGTGTGGGCGGTCTGGATGAGTCCAGACAGCGTTTGCGCAAACGGGATGGACACAGTGGTAGCCGTGGCTCGAACGGTTTGGCTTTGTGCGTACGCTTCGCGAAGGGCATTGCTCAAGGGTATAAAATCGTGCAGTGGCTTGGTAAAGTAGGCAAACGCGCCTTCTTGCTTGCTTTGTTCAGCCAGTGGGCTACATTCTTCATCGCATAACACAATCACAGGCGTGGTGGGGCTGGATTGTTTGATGGCGCGCAAAACCTGCAAACCGTCGAGGAACGGTATGGCAAGACTGACCAGTACCACGTCATAATGGTCGGGAACAAAGCGCGCCATCAGTTCGGCGCCATCGCTGGTAGCAGTCACGTCGAATCCCAACCGTTCCAGTGTATAGCGCGCATAGACGCGAAAGGCGGGGTCCGCATCAGCAAAGAGAAGGCGGATTGCAGTCATTGCAGGTATCCTGATAGTGCCAGGCCACCACACAGATATGCCAGAGTTTGGCACGCGTGGAAAAAGGTGACGAGTCCACAGAAACCAGATTCTTAACGAGTTGGCAAAGTAATTATACAACAAGATGTGCCAATTCGGCAATCGAACCACAGTTTCCAAAAATCAAGAGCATAGTAACCATGCAAAAGTTTTTTCCGCTTTCGTAGCACAGGATAATTACTCAGCCATCCTATTGCTCTTTCACATAATTCGGACTCATCGGGCTATGCTGCGACAGCCAGACGCAGCCTCTTGAGGAGGTGGGTGCCCCACCCCCTTGCCCCCTCCCCGTTGCGCCAAGCGTAACGGGGAGGGGGAGGTAAAGGAGGGGG
>Ga0129299_1003630_pt1 | contig 10038 bp, 9 predicted proteins | sample ConPoolayeCmetaG_FD_94477 | JGI IMG/M metagenome (GOLD analysis project Ga0129299, IMG submission 94477) | Hot spring microbial mat communities from California, USA to study Microbial Dark Matter (Phase II) - Cone Pool mat layer C metaG ... | reverse complement strand
CTGCTAACGGACCTAGAACAGGCCATAACGGATTTAAGCCAACCCATGCGGACGAGAACCGATTCCTGAGTCGATGACCGAGCCTACGCCCTACCACCAATAACGGGTGTTTTCCAAAGACTGGTTTCTCGTCCTTCCGTTTCGAAATCAAAAACCGAGGTCCTGTGCGGAGATGACCCGCCCGAAATCTCGCTGAACCATATGGAGGGATTCTTGCTCATCAAGTTTCAGGGGGATTTGTCGTTTCGCGTTTAGCCTTCTTCAGATACCGATCAAGAATGATGGGAATCTGGTCAGGCGTAACCGTCCCGTGCATGTCCTCATTGACGAGCATGACGGGAGCAAGACTACAGGCCCCCAGACATCGAGCACCCTCGAGCGTGAACATACCGTCGGACGTTGTTTCGCCAAAATCGATCCCAAGTTCCTCTTTGAGTTTTTCAGCGAGGTGGTCTGCTCCCTTAACGTAACATGCGGTTCCCAAACAGAGATTGATGATGAACTTACCCCGGGGCTGGAGGCGGAAATAGTGATAAAAGCTGGCAATGCCGGAGACTTTAGCAGCAGGAATCTGCATCAGTTGGGCCACGGCGTCGAGATGACTGGCACCCAAATAACCGAACTTCGATTGCACTTTGTGCAAGACTGCAATCAAATAACTATTCGGTTCGGAAGTCTTCCGGCACGCTTCGATAAACTGCACGAGGTCTTCGCCCAGCAATCGCTCGGCTACGGCTTTGACCTCGGGCCAATTATCGGTTGATGACGGGCAATGCTGGTTCATCGGATCCCTCGCGGCAATCTTGGCCGATACTGTGTGTGCAAGAGTTGATGCGCCTTAACAGATCCCGGACTGCCAAGGTAGGTCTCGTAAAGCTCCTCTAAGGCCGGGTTCTCATACGACTCGCGGAGTTCTTTGGAACCATCGATGGTGTAAAGGGCGGATGCACGTTTTCGCAACAGTTGAGGATCGAGAACGTGATAGTTCTCAGATGGATATGGTTGCCCTCCGCCGCCAATGCATCCGCCGGGACAGGCCATCACCTCAATAATGTCGTAGTGTTCCTCGCCAGAAACAACCTTATCAAGAAGCGTCTTGGCGTTATGCAATCCGTTAGCGACGGCCACGTGGACGTTCTGTTCACCGATAGCAACGTACGTATCACGAAGGCCCTCGACCGCTCGAACCTCGGTGAATTCGAGCCGGTCCGGCTTCTTCCCGGTCAGGATTCGCGAGGCCGCACGCAGCGTGGCCTCCATCACACCACCTGTGGTGCCAAAAATATCACCAGCCCCGGAGGCAATACCGAGCGGGGCATCAAATTGACCATCAGGCAGCCGGGTGAAGTCGATGCCGTAACATTTGATCATCCAAATCAGCTCCCGTGTGGTCAACACGGCATCCGTATAGGGCCGACCGTCCGGCATCATATGTTCTGACCGCTGGGCTTCGTACTTCTTGGCGACGCAGGGCATCACGGCCACCATGAAGATTTTTTCCGCCGGAATGTTCATCCGCTCCGCATAATACGTCTTCGCTAACGTTGAGAGCATGCTCATGGGCGATTTGCAGGTCGAAGCATGCGGGATCAACTCAGGATAAAACTTCTCCATAAAGCTGATCCAGCCCGGCGAGCAGGAAGTGATCATCGGCAAAGGACCACCAGTTTGAAATCGCGTGAGAAACTCGTGGGCCTCCTCGACAATGGTGAGATCCGCACCAAGATCCGTATCAAAGACGGCTTCAAATCCGAGCAGTCGCAAGGCTGTGATCATCTTGCCAGTGCACGGTGTTCCCGGGGGATATCCGAATCCCTCACCGATTGCCGCACGAATGGAAGGCGCCGTTTGTACGACGACATGCAAATCCGGATTAGCCAGGGCCTTCCAAACGGCCTCCGTGCTTGATTTCTCGAGAAAGGCCGCCGTGGGGCAGACATTGATGCACTGACCGCACTGAATGCAAACCGACTCGTCCATTTTGACCAGATGGGCCGGTGCCACCACCGTATGAAAACCACGCCCATGCTGGCTCAGATTGAAGACACCCTGAATCTCTGCACAAACCCTGACGCAACGGCCGCACAGAATACACTTATTAGGATTGCGAACGACCGAAACGCTTGAATCCTCGATGGGAAACTCCTTCCGCTTCCCTTCGTAAAGGCGTTCTCGAACACCCAACGAATAGGCCAGGTTCTGCAATTCGCAATTGCCATCGCGCTCACACGTCTGACAGTCCATGGGGTGATTGTCGAGCAACAGCTCAACAATGTCACGACGCGCCTCACGAATCTCCGGAGAATTGGTACGCACCTCCATCCCTTCCCAAACCGGAGCGCTGCACGAGGCCACGTAGTAGCCCATGTCTTTGACTTCGACAATGCACACGCGACAGGAACCTGCCAGACTCAAATCCGGGTGGTAACACAATCTTGGAATGCGAATCCCGATCTGCTCCGCAGCCTGCATGACTGTGGTGCCCTCAGGGACCGTCACCTTTGTGCCGTCGATTGTCAGGTTGATTTTTTTCCGTCTTTTACCGATCATGGATCAACTGTCCATTCATCAATGAATTGATGCCGCTGATGACTTCGGACCCTTCAGAACAATCCTTTGATGCACCATCCCTCAAGATCTCAAGACCGCATCAAACCGACATACCTGGAAACAACGACCACACTTGATACATCGAGCCTGATCGATAACGTGGGGATGCCGTCGTTCTCCGGAAATACACTCCACGGGGCAATTTCTGGCACAGGCTGTACATCCGACACACTTTTCCGGGTCGATCTCGTAGTGAATCAAAGCCGTGCATTTCTTGGCTGGACAACGCTTGTCCCGCACATGTGCCAGGTATTCTTCACGGAAATGCGTAAGCGTACTGAGTACAGGATTGGGGGCGGCCCGGCCAAGACCACACAGGGAAGCTTTTCGCACCAACTTAGCCAACCGTTCCAGTTTTTCCAGATCTGTTTCGTCCGCCTTACCCGTGGTAATCCGTTCGAGGATTTCCATCATCCGCGTTGTACCTTCGCGACACGGTGTGCATTTCCCGCAGGATTCATCCTCGGAGAATGCCATGAAGAATTTGGCGATATCGACCATGCAATCGTCCTCATCCAGGACGATCATCCCCCCCGATCCCATAATTGACCCCGCTTTGTTGAGTGTGTCAAAATCGACTCGCAGATCCAGCATGGATGCCGGGATACATCCACCGGCAGGCCCACCAGTTTGCACAGCTTTAACTTTCTTGCCGTTGGGGCACCCACCTCCGATGTCCATGACGACCTCGCGGAGGGTAATTCCTATCGGGACTTCGACCAGCCCAGTCTGGTTTACCTTGCCCGCCAAGGCGAAGACCTTTGTCCCGCCACTGGCATTTGTTCCGATGCGGCTGAACCAGTCCGCCCCGTAAACGATGATCGCGGGAATGTTGGCAAAGGTCTCCACGTTGTTGATCACCGTTGGCTTTCCCCACAAACCGACCTCAGTTGGATAAGGAGGTCGAATCCGCGGTTGCCCGCGCTCTCCTTCAATGGAATGGATCAGCGCCGTTTCTTCACCGCAGACGAACGCGCCTGCGCCCAAACGAATTTCGATATCGAAATCGAATCCTGAATTGAGGATATTCTTGCCCAGGATTCCCCACTGGCGGCACATCAGGATGGTGTGATCGACCCGCTCGACGGCCAGCGGATATTCCGCCCGAACGTAGACAAACCCACGATGCGCCCCGATGGCAAAGGCCCCGATGATCATCCCCTCGATGACGTTGAACGGATCAGATTCGAGCATACTGCGATCCATAAAGGCCCCGGGATCGCCCTCGTCAGCGTTGCAGATGATGTAACGTGTTTTTTCGGGTGATTTGCGGGCTAAAGCCCATTTCTGTCCTGTGGGAAATCCGCCACCACCTCTCCCCCGCAATTTCGACCGCGTGACCTCCTCCACAATCCATTCGGGATCGTTCTGTGAAAGGACTTTGGCCAGGGCTTCAAATCCACGATAATGAAAATACTCTTCAATACTTGTGGGGTCGATGATCCCATTATGTCGCAGGGCAATCCGTGTTTGGCGGTTAAAGAAGGCAATTTCACCATAAAGCTCGAAGAAATCTTGGCTAACAGGCTCTTCCTTCACCCGGAGCCGCTCGACAATCTGGCCCTTCTGGATATGCTCGCGAACCACCTCCTCGAGATCGGCAAGGGTCGCAATCCGATAGAGCACATTTTGCGGACGGACCAGAATATGCGTGCACTTCCCCGCCGACTCCGTACTGCATGCACCGAAGCAACTGGCACTCGTTACGCGACACAATTCAGGAGGAACGCCCATGGCTTTCAATTGATTCGCCATAGGACCCCCGCAAATCTGTTCCCCCTTCCAACCACATCTCAGAGAACCACAATTGAGGATTTCATACTGGGAGAGCCGCTCAATCGGCCCGTCCAGGACATGGTCGAGTAACGGCTCGCCACCCAAAATGTGCTGCGTAAAAATCTTGTGAACCAACTCGCGGTTCACCAGTTGGTACTTGATCGGCATCTCCCCGACGCGGAAGACGCTCACAATCGGCTCACGACTGCAACGACCTGTGCATCCCGTTCGGCGAAGCACGATATCGCCTCGACCTGAAGCCGCAATATGCTTACGAAACTCATCTGCGACCTCAAGAGATCCGGCGGCGTGCTCGCAAGTCGCCGATCCGACCTGGATGAAAACCTGGCCTTCACCGACTCGTTGCCGATAAAGGGCCTCAGCCTTGTCGCGCAGGTTTTTCAACGCGTCCCACACATCTTGTTTCACGGTAGAGCCTCAACCAATCCCAGTCTTAATGCGTCACAGGATCGCACGCTGCACAATCGTGTTACCAACCCCAGCGACTTATTGATGTTCGCAAATTATAGAGACACCAGAATGTCCGGTTTTTACCCACGTCTGTGTTTCCTGGTTGTGCAAACGTCAATAAGAGAATCACCCCGCTTGACTCCGTCAAACGCACGTTCTCGAGATTCCTGTCCAACATTGTCTCGGCCAACCCACCGGCATATCCACAGAACGAAAAACACTCATCACCTATTTCCACCGTCATAATCTGGCAAAGTTGCGCCGAAAAAGCATTTTATCAGTTTTGCGTTGTTGGAGAATTCCAGACAGAAGAATAGCTCATCCGCATCATATCATGTTTTTGCTACGTCACGTTCACCTTAACTGTTCGTTGCAGCATACCTTTATTGGCAAGGTCTGACAAGCTCGCCCTTGAAGGAATTGCAGTCGCTATGGGGGCTTAAACTTCTGGGTGGCTACACCTTGTTTGGAGGTAGGCCTCTCAACCGCCCCTTTCAAGGCGTTTGCTTTGCCTCTCTCCAGACAATCGAGATGTATTTGCGTCTCTTTTTTCGGCTGCGCGGAGGCGGACAGCGAGTATGCTTTTGGTGTTCTCCTTCCATGGAATCAACTGCCGGGCCAAATCCCGCACCAGCCCCGTCGAAACCTCCGTCTCTATTCCCTTGTCCACCGACGTGATGCTTGCCGGGATGCTCTTTGCCTAGCGGTGGCACGAAGGATGCACAGCGTGCAGCCCTCATTATAGCCTGTTCACTAGTGGCACCAAGTTCGATAAGAACAGCAACGGGTTTATCCTTTTTACCCAATCTTCCTAGACAGGTCATTCACTCGCTCGAAGGCAAAAGGCCTCTCCCAGATCCCCCCGCATCATCATGCCGATGGTTTTCTTGCCCAAAAATTAAGACCGCAACTGACTTCACGAGACTACTCAGCAAACCTGTGACTTCGATCACGACAAGCCTTGAGTTGCCAACCTATTCAACACACCGAAACAGCTCTTATTGATCTGCGGGAATATATGGTATCAGCCCTTTTTCGTAAGCAATCACTTGAACTTCACGAGGCATTAAGCGAATATCGACTATCATCCCATTCACCTGCAAAAACCAAATCAGAGGGTTATCCTCCATTTTGCTCGGCAAACACCAGTTCGGATCGAGAGGGATCATCTTCAACATATTTCGAATGACTTTTGCTTTGTTTGCGCCACTACTTTGACTTACCCCAAATGCCTTGCACAACTCATCTGCCCTCATGTGCGGATTTTGTGACTTGTCGAAAAGAAAGTTGACGTAACCAAGAGCATAAACGATTGCGCAAGCCCAGACTTCCGGTTTCCCCCGCACGATTGGAGACGGACGTTTTCGTGCAAGAGTTGCCGCTAAACGACGCGCAAGGTCTGCATACTCGTCGTTCAGATGTTCCTTACACACAGCGTCTGTCAGATTGACAATCGCCGAATAGAACGGTTCTACAGAACTTGGGACGGATTCAGATTTTTTCCTTGGCATCTGAAACACCTATTAACAAACCAGGTTGCAGCTATCCAAACCAGCCACCGAAGTACCCTGTTCACCCGTTTCCGCTGGTGAAACAAGATGTCACTGAAAACAGTCAAACAGACAGGCGGTAATAGGTCGTTCTCGACACTTGGCTCAGAACTCCTCAGTAAACAGTAAACTCTGGGCAGCAGCTACCGGTTGAGCGCGCAACAGCATGACCATTCAAATAAATCTGTGGAACTCTGTGAAACATCGCAATAACCCATAGATCGCTCAAACGAATACAGCGGTCAACTGACCCTGCACACGAATTCCAGCGTCCTTTATTGTGTGCTGAGGCGTTCGATTCTGCAATCACTAGAGCTTACCCTGTTACCACCTGTTCCCAGTTGTGGATTTCCAAGAACCTGGCCTTATTGAGGCTGTTCCGGGGCCTTGCCAGCTCAGCCAACCATTTACCCAAAACTGGTTAATTGCCATTGCAACCAGCATGTATAAGACAATTCGATCAATCACGGGATAAGGTTTTCGGGAACCATTTGTGATCGCAACAACACTAGGCGAACTCCACTGCAATCAGGGACGGCCCTGTTTCGGGAGTTGCGGCCGACGGACGGAGCCACTTTCGGGAGTAGCGCGCTTATCAGGGTCGCCGCGCAACGTTGGACTATCCCTTCCATTGCAGCGGGCCGAGCACTATAATATGCCCGTTTCCGTTTGGTTTGTCACCTGGCCAACAAAACAAAGACACACAACTTTTCCGGAATCGCAAGCTGGGAATTGTTCCGGAAAGGCGGTGAGACTTTCATAGGAATCATCGAAAGAGTTCAGCCTCGGGGAGGGGACCCGAGGCTGAATCGACGGTGGCGCGCACCGTCTACGGAGGGGATTCTTTGCCGTCGCGTTAGACCCCTGAGACCTTAAGTTTGCCCCTACGATGGAGATAAACGCCGCTTAGAACGCCGATCAGGAGGAGGATTGCCGAGCTCGGCTCGGGGATCACCTGATTGTCTCCCCCCTGCGCTTCGAAGACGATGTTATCAAGGGCGAAATACGCCGGCGTATTCATACCCCAAGGACCTGTGTCCGAAGAAGCCAATGCAAATTCCAGGATTCGCGCAGAACCGATCGGTGTCAAATCCACTGTGGTCCAGGTATTTAGAATGTAATCTGACTCATTGTTGTCGAAACGGAAGTCGGCTAGGTAAAACTCGATCGTACCGATCACCCTAGCCGCCAAATCTTTCCCGTAAATAATCAGTTTGAACCAGTCAGGATCGCTACCTGAAGATCCGCCGAACTTTTTTGCGAAGGAATCACCATCTCGCATGGAGAGATAGGCATAGGTGGTATTGGTTACTTGTGCAGAGATCAACGATATGTTCTCCGGGACGTCGATCCGCGGTATCATACCTGCCCACAATGGCCAATAAGCCACGGCATAGTTGGAAGAACCATCGGCCCCGGAACCAGTGATGGCCGAGAACTGATTTTGATAGCCTGCCGTGGTGGTGTCTTTTTTGTTGGAATAGGCGAAACCGCTCCAGACGTCCACTCCCCACGAATTGTCGAAATTGTTCCAAAACGTAAATCCGCGTGAGGTAAATGTATGGTTCCCGTTTTCCGGTGAACCATTCCAATAGGAATCTGGTTGAAGTAGCAAATCCTCGAAGTCCACGCTTCCTGCCTTTGCCCAGTTTGGGCAGCACGGCACAAGTGCCGTCATTAGCAAAAGACCGAGCCAAGCGGTGTTTTTTCCAAATGGTGTGCATCTCATGTGCGTCTCCTTTCTCGAAAGCTTACGGTAACGAAAAGCTCAAGAACTACGTTGCGCAGCCATCTTGCGTCGGCACCGAAGGACGATCGCGGGCAGACTGATGATTAGCAGCACAACACTTGCCGGCTCCGGGATTGCCTGGATATCGGCAAAGTAGCGGACCCCGATGGCATCCAGGTCAAAACCCCCGCTGCCCACCGTTGGGTGTGGGTCATAAATGGGGCGACCGTAACTGTCCAGGTAGGTCCCGTCGCCGATAATATCCACGATCCGCACAAACGGGACCCATCTGATATTAAGAAGCGGCGAGATTCCGGCCAGGATGCTCAGGTCGAAAGGGGTCCCCCAGCCCTGACGATATTTGCTCGCTAGGCCACTAATGTTGGTCGGATCAACCGCACCGAACGCACCCACCGGTGAAGGTGTGAGCGACTCGTTAGGAAAGCGGAAATAGTCGATACCATTGGTCGAAACCTCGACGTAAGCGAGTTCCAAAAAGGTATCGTTAAAGGCGTTTTCAAACACAGCAAAATCCCACCCCGGACCGTCCGCGATCGGTCGGTCAAAAGTCAGGACGATGCTCCCGCCGTTGCCCAAACAAACAATATCGAAGCTGTCGCCTTTGGCCGGTCCCAGGGCTTTTACAGGTGTTTGCCACTGGACGTTTACATCGGTCCCGACATTATAGTCCTGCCACCCTGTTGCCCAGCCAATGAAAGCAGGGTCCGACATGTGAACAGCCAAAGAACCTGGCTGGCCCGCAGCCGGATCAAAGGGTCCGGCCTCGATTCTTCCTGTTAAGCAGAGTCCTAAAATCACAACTAGGGACTGACACAAGCAGCGCACCATGGTTTTCCAACTCCTTAGCAAGGTGTCTTCCCCCCGTCGAACTCTCACCCTCCGCATGGGCCGCCGACCGCCGACGGCCAATCGATTGCCATTTCCTACGCCAGTGTACATCGCAAGGATATTCCACTTTAAAAGCAGCTTGTATCCCGCTCGCTGCGGTTCCCATCAGACGGATATTCCGACGGGCAAATTGTCGCCTGCGACCTTACGGCCAGCTCGCACCACCGGCAGGAACGGTGTTACGGAGACGCCTATTGTTGCGATCTCCCTGAACAGCTCAACCCGCGCAAATGCCAATGGTGGCCCCCTCGCGGAAAACTGCGACAACAGTCGCAGTACCTCCTGTCTATCAACACCGCAAGAACAGAACGCAAGCTCTGATGTCATAACAGGATCCCAACGCGAGCGCCGCCGACCTCCGCCGAGGCTCAACCCGCGCAGAGAGAAATCACCTCCAGCGCAGAGGATGAATCAATCGTCCTCAATGATTGAGACAGACGGATCGATCGACAGATGCTCCAAAGTTCGCTCAGCAGCCTTCGTCCCACGCAAAGGCTCAGGGCCCAACGTTGGTAGGTCTTCTGACTTCCAGACTCGATTCTGCCCGGCCTTCTCGTCGCAAGTCGTCACACGGCCTGGTACCGTGTCTTATCAAGGGTGTACAACGCGACAATGGCCGATGGAGACTGGGCGAATCTTCTAACGCCTGGTCACAGCGGCGGGGACCGCTCCGGATTTTCACCGGATTCCCTGTTCGTCGGGTGCGAAGACATCACACCCGACCACCAACGTTAACAATAATCATGATAACACACATTCTTTCCATGTCAACCGATTAAGCCTGTTGGAGTTCACCCGATGTGGTTCGAGTCGAAAATGGTTCCCATAAATGTTAACCCGTGATTGATCGAATTGTCTTATACGTGCTGACCACAATTGCAACGTGCAATGGACCCGTTTGGGCAAAGGGTTGGCAGCATTGGCACGGGTCGTGAATGCGGCAAATGAGGCCAGTTTCTTGCACATCCGCGGTTCCGAACAGCTCGTAACTGG
>Ga0129299_1003629_pt1 | contig 10040 bp, 9 predicted proteins | sample ConPoolayeCmetaG_FD_94477 | JGI IMG/M metagenome (GOLD analysis project Ga0129299, IMG submission 94477) | Hot spring microbial mat communities from California, USA to study Microbial Dark Matter (Phase II) - Cone Pool mat layer C metaG ... | reverse complement strand
ACCGCGTAACCGGGCAAAGGGGTGTTCATAGCCGGTGCTCACATCCACCACTCGATAGCCCACGCGATGCTCGGCCTGGCGTACTTCCGGCGCCAGCACTCCCCCTACTTGCAGGCCGCTGGCTCGCGCCCCCGCCACGACCTGCTGGCACAGGGTGGTCTTGCCACATCCCGGCTGTCCGGTGAGCACGACCCTGGTTCCCGGCTCGCGGAGCAGCTTGACCAGATGCCATACCTCAGAGATCCGATCCACGGGGATTACCACCAGTGAAGACGATGTGGTGCGTAGACCCTGTACCCTCCCGCAGGCTCCAACCTGCAGGAGGGTGGGCAGTTACATTCAGGGCATGGATCACCGCCGGCAGGTGCGGCAGCAGGTCATCGGCCACGGTGCCGGCTGCCCCCATCTCATCGCGCACGCGCTCGCCGGCCTGGGCATGGAGATAGACCCCGCAGACGGCCGCGTCGAAGGGAGCCAGGCCCTGGGCCAACAAGCCCACGATGGTCCCGGCCAGGACATCGCCGGTGCCGGCCGTGGCCAGGGCGGGATTGGCGCAGGGACTCACCAGCGCCCGTCCGTCCGGCCCGGCCACCACGGTGTGCGCCCCCTTGAGGACCACCACCTGGCCCCAGGCGACGGCGTAGCGGCGGGCTGTCTCGATGCGATCGGCCTCGATGGCCGGGGCCTCGCGGCCGGCCAGGCGGGCCATCTCGCCGGCATGGGGTGTGAGTACCAGCCGCAGTTCCCGGCTCAGGCGGGCTGGCCAATCGGCCACGGCGGCCAGGGCGTTCAGACCATCGGCATCCAGGACAGTGGGCGGCAGGTTGAGGGCGGGGGTGTGCCCACCCGTCACCGGCCCGGCCAGGAAGCCGATGTTCCGGCGCGCTGGTTCCGCACCCTCTACCCCCAGCAGGCGTTGCACGAATTCGCGGGTGGCCGGGTCCGTGCCCAGCCCCGGCCCCACCAGCAAGGCCCGGTAACGTGGTAGCCATTCGCCGAGGGGCTTGAGGGCATCCGGCGTGATGGCCCCCAGGTCCTCCGGCAACGGCAGGTAGGTGATGGCGTGGACGGCGCCGGTGACGGCCGGGTAGAGGCTGCGCGGGGTAGCCAGGGTCACCAGGCCAGCTCCTACCCGGGCCGCCGCCACGGCCGCCAGACAGGCTGCGCCGGGATAGTTGACGGAGCCGGCCACCACCAGGGCGCGACCAAAGGTGTTTTTATGGGCGTGGGCGGGTCGGGCTGGCAGGAGCGCGCGCACGCCCTCAGCGGTTATCAACTCCACCGCTACGTGGTCGGCCAGGGCCGGCGGGATGCCGATGTCGGCGATGACCAGCCGCCCCACCAGGCCAGCCCCCGGAAACTGGTAGAATCCCCGCTTGGGGTAGGCGAAGGTCACCGTTACCCCGGCCGGCAGGGTGGCCGGGTCCACCGCGCCGGTATCGGGGTTCAACCCGCTGGGCAGGTCTACCGCCAGGACGGTCGCCGGCCGCCGGGTCAACGACTCCCGGACCACGTCCAACACGTCTTTCAGCAAACCCTCGATGGGGCGCGTCACGCCGGTGCCTAACAGGGCGTCAACGACCAGGCCCGCTTCGGCCAGAGCCGCGCGCAGGGCCTCAAACCCCTCGTCGGCGGCGGCGAAGGCGGTGGGGATATGCCGCTCTTGGGTCCGGGTATAGTTGGCGTCGCCGCGCGCCTCGATCTGGCGTTTCCAGATATAGAGGTGGACAGGCACGCCGGCGTCGTGCAGGTAGCGGGCCGCCACCAGGCCGTCGCCGCCGTTGTTGCCCGGTCCCACCAGGACCAGGACGGGCGACCGGGACTCTCCCAGCAGGTGCAGGACCTCTTCTGCCACAGCCCGGCCGGCATGTTCCATCATCGTGTCATACGACAGACCACCGGCATCAGCGGCCTGCTCGATGGCCTTCATCTCGGCTGCGGTAACGATCTTCATCGTTGGCTCCTGGCGATTAGCAGTTGGCTACTGGTCCCGGGCCGCTGGCCACTACCAGGGCCACGACCAGGTCATGCTCGTGGGAAAGGCTGATGGCCCACTCGACCAGGCCCAGTTCGGCGGCACGGGCCTGGGCCTGCCCATACAGGTAAACCACCGGGCGCCCCCGGCGGTCGCTGAGCACCTCCACGTCGCGCCAGCCGATGCCGTCTGGGGCCAGGATACCCACGCCCAGGGCCTTGGAGACGGCCTCTTTGGCGGCAAAGCGGGCGGCCAACTCCGGCACCCGGTCCAGGCAGAGTTGCAGTTCCCGGGGCGTGAAGATGCGTGCCCGCAACCGGTCGCCGTGCCGCAGCAGGGCCTGACGAAAGCGAGGAATGGCTACCAGGTCCACCCCGACGCAGAGCATCTTCCCCCTCCGCTCAGTGTGTTGGAGTCAAAGCTCCCACCTCACTCCTGGTTGCCGGTGCCGTTGTAACCCCGGCCGATACCCCGGTAGATGAAGCCCCTGGCTCGCATCTGGGCCGGGTCGTAGATGTTGCGGCCATCAATGAGGATCGGCGTGCGCATGGCCGCCTTGATGCGCTCCATGTCCAACTGTTTGAACTCGTTCCATTCAGTGACCAGGACAACGGCATCAGCGCCCCGGGCCACTTCGTAAGGGCTTTGGCAGAAGGTGACGTTGGAGAGAATGCGCCGGGCGTTATCCATAGCCACCGGGTCATAGACCTGTATCCTGGCCCCTTCGATCTGCAACAGGTGAATGATGTCAATGGATGGTGCATCGCGCATATCGTCGGTATTGGGCTTGAAAGAGAGACCCAGGATACCGATGGTCTTTTCTTCCAGATTGCCCAGGAGGGCGCGCAGCTTGAGTAACACCTGCCGCCGCTGGTCACGATTGATGTCCATCACAGCGCGGAGGAGTTGTGGGTGGCAGCCATGTACCGAGGCCATGTACTCCAGGGCCTTCACGTCTTTGGGGAAACATGATCCCCCCCAACCCACACCGGCTTGCAGGAAAGACGGACCAATGCGCCTGTCCATGCCCATGCCTTTGGCCACCACGGTCACATCCGCCCCCAGTTCCTCGCAGATGCTGGCTATCTCATTGATGAAGGAGATACGGGTAGCCAGGAAAGCGTTGGAGGCATATTTGATCATCTCGGCGGTGCGCAGGTCGGTGATGAGGATGGGACAGTTCAGCGGGCGGTAGATGTCGGCCACGACTTCGGCCGCCTGCAAGTCTGTGGAGCCGAGGACCACCCGGTCTGGGTTATAAAAATCATATACCGCCGAGCCTTCGCGCAGGAACTCGGGATTAGAGACCACGGCGAAGGGGATGTCGGTGCGCCGGCTGATGATCCGGGCCACCCAGTCGCCGGTGCCGATGGGTACGGTGCTCTTGTTGATGATGATGACGGGCCGGGTCATCACGTCGGCCACGCCTTCCACGGCCTCCTGCACATAGGCCAGGTCTGCTTCCCCCTCGGTGCCGGTGGGCGTACCCACGGCGATAAAGACCAGCTCGGCATCCTTCAGGGCCTCGCCATAGTCGGTGGTGAAGAACAGCCGCCGGGCCTCGATGTTGCGCCGGACTATTTCCTCTAACCCCGGCTCATAGATGGGGATGATACCTTGCCTGAGATTATCGCACTTGGCCTGGTTGCGGTTCAGGCAAACGACCCGGTTCCCCAGGTCGGCAAAGCCAGCCCCGGTGACCAGACCGACATAGCCCACGCCGATAACGCAGATTTCCTTACTCATAAGCTTTATCACCTCTGCTCTATTTCGTATTGCGTAACGAACTATACAACAATTTTTACGCTTACGTTTTACGCTTTACGTTTCACGTTTCACGTTTGACGTTTGACGATCTCCGCGATCACATTCCCCAGCCGCACACTATAGTTCATCCCCCGGTCCTCCGGGTAGATCTGGGTAGTATTCGCCAGGTAAAGGCCCCGGATGGGGGTGAAGTGGTCTGGGATGTGCGCCCGGTAGTCGCAGGTGACGATGGGCTGGCCGGCCTCATCGCGGAACAGCCAGCTTTCTTCCACCCAGTCGGGGGCAAAGGCCGGGTTGATCCTTTGCAGGTGGGGCAGGTAACAGGCGAACAACTCTTCCTTGCTCAGACGATAGAGGTCGCTATCAGGGGCCACATAGTTCGTCACGTAGACGATGTGTTTGCCGTTGTACACCTGGGGAGGGATGTAGTTCGTCTGCTCGATGACGCCGACAAAGGGGATGTCCGGCGCGCTGATGTTCAGCCAGTAGATGTGACTCAGGGGCCGGGGCAGTTGCAGCACCAGGCACAGGGCGCGTTGATAGCGCATCCAACGCAGTTTGGCCGCATAATCTTCTGGCAGGTCCGGGGTCAGGCGCAGAAAGGCCGGTGAGGGCACGGTGGCAATGATGGCATCGTGATGCGTGACCCGTGATGCGTGAAGTACACCCGTAGCTTGCCCGTCTTGGACCACAATGCGCTTGACCGGCGTGGCCGTGTGGATGGCGCCGCCTTGCGCCTGGATCGCGGACGTGAGCGCGTCTAGCAATACCTGGAAGCTGCCGCGCATATAACCCAGGCGTTCCTTTTGCAAGCCCTCGCTGCGACTGGCCCCGCGCAGGTGGACCTTGCCCCACAGCCAGGTCATGGACACCTCGTGGGCGCTGCTGCCGAACTTGCCCCGCAGTAGCGGCCCGAAGATGACGTTGTACGCGCCCTGACCACCCCAGCGCTGCACCCAGTCTACCGCCGTGACCGGCTCCAGGGCCCGCCAGTTGCGATACTTCATCAGGAACAAGAGCATCAGCCCGGCGCGAAGGCGAGCGAGGAGATTCAGCGGCTTGAACTTGAGCAGCGAGACTGGCGTGCCAAAATCATAGATGGTGCCGCCGTGGAAGAAACCCTGGCGCGACTCCAGCCAGTCCATCTGGCCGGTCAACCCCAGTTCGGCGATAAGGTTCAGGATCTCCCGGTCGCCGGCAAAGAGGTGATGATAAAAGACCTCCAGCCGGGTCCCGGCGATGGGAAAAGTGCGGGCCTGCCCCCCGACTTCTGGACCAGCCTCGTAGACAGTGACGGCATGGCCGGCCTGGCCCAGGCGATAGGCCGCCGTCAGCCCGGCGATGCCGCCGCCCACAATGCCGATGTTCACGCTGATCCTCCTTCGCGCGCCCGCTGCAACTGGCCCAGGCTCAGGCCCATCTGCCACAGGCAGGCGAATCCCAGGGCCGTAATGAGGATGTACTGCATGGCATGGCTCACCAGGATGACGCCGAACCCGGCCGCCGGGTTCACCGCTGGAAACGCGCTCATAGCCAGACGCCCGGCGGCCTCGAAAGTGCCCACGTAACCCGGGGCCGAGGGGATGAGGTTCCCCAGGTTGACCACCACCATGGTCAGCGTGCCGGCCGCCAGGCGGTGGCAGGTCGTCAGGGGCAGATCGAAACCCAGGATGAGGCAGGTATAGGCGGCGATCTCGCAGGCCCAGGCGATCACCGACAGGCCGGCGATGAACAGCAGTTCTCGCCCGCCTCGCAACGAGCGCAGGCCGGCGATGAAGGCTTCCACCAGACCCCGCGCGCGACGCCGTACCCCGGTCGGCCAGGGCTGCAGGCCCACATCCAGCAAGCGCAAGGCCAGGGGTTCCTGAAAGAACAACAGCCCCAGGCTGCCCAGCGCCCCGCCGAAGAGGATGCCGGCCACCAGGATCACCGGCAGTCCCCAGTCCGGCAGCGGCACCAGGAACGCGGCCATCAGCAGGTAGAACACCAGGGTCAACCCATCCAGGACGCGCTCCAGGGCCACCGTGGCCAGGCTCAGGCTGGCGCTGATCCCCTCGCGCCGCCCCAACACATAGGCCCGCACGAACTCGCCGGCCCGGAACGGCAAGACGTTGTTGGCAGCAAAGCCGATAATGAGCACCGGGAAAAGGCGACGCCACCCGGGCCGGGGACCGGCTTCCAGGGAAGGATAGAGGATAGCCTGCCAGCGCACGGTACGGAGACCATAGCCGAGCAGGGTGATCAGAGTAGCTGGCCCCAGGACCAGGTAGTTGGCCGTAGTCAGGGCCTGGATCATCTGGGCCAGATCGAGGTTATAAAGCGCCAGCACGAGAAAGGTCAGGCTGAACAGGGCCACCAGGGCCAGCTTGCCGGTGCGTTTCAAAGGATTTGCGCTCACTGGGGCAGATATACGCCGCCCGCGCTTTTGCGCGGCTCATCAACGGGGCCGGGCTGGGGACGACGCGCATCGCCGGGTAGCAAGATCAGTGGCGGTTTCTCCTCTTCCTCCTCGCCCTCATCCAACGCCCCACTCTCCTTCAACTCAGCCAGGATCTCAGAGATCCGCAAGTCCAGGCTGCGATGGGCCAACTCATAGAGGAAGGGCACTTCTTCCGGGGGAGTGCCCGCTGCCAGGGCCAGGGCTGTCGCGGCAGCCCACCGGGCAGCCTCCGGTTGGCCAGTCAACCAGAGCAACAGGGCCGTCTCTTCCAACCGACGTTGCATCCGGGCCGCGCGCTTTTCGTCAAAGACCTCGCGCACGACTCGCCGCACGATGATCCCCTCGTTCTGCACTGCGCCCAGGTCCGTGATGCCCTCGGCCTGGCTTTCCAGCCCCCGAACCACGTTACGGGTATAATAGTCCACGTATGGCTCTACCAGCTCACGCTCTAGCAACCAAAAGCGGCAGGCAGGCAGGTCCAGTAATCCCGTGGCCTGGTCCAGCCATTCGGGATGACCACTCACTACCTCTGGGGACAGCTCGACCACCGGCTGGGGTTCCACTTCATCCGGCGATGGTTCGCCCAGGATGTCCTTCCAGGTATAAAAGTCTAGCGGCAACTGAGAACCGGTCTCCTTGTTCTGGGCACGGGCCTCCTCGATGAGCCGGCGCGCGTGCGGCAAGCCGATCTCGGCATAGATGAAGGGGGGACTGCCTTGAGCGGCATCCTCGATGAGCCGGTCAAAGTCCACTTTGCCAATGCGCTCGGCCCCGTAACAATCCTTGATCCCCACCACCTCGTTCAGGATAAAGTTGGCGACTCGTAGCCCGCCAAAGGCGCCGCGTCGCGCGATCCAGATGGAACGGGAGCCTTCGCTGTCGATCTGGCTGGCGAGGACCTTGTAGAGAGGCCACTCCTCGCGCGGGGCTTCTTCCACCGGTGTCTCCCACATGACCCCGGCCCGGCGCAACTCATAGAGGGCCTTCCGCGCAGCCTTGACCACGGCCCGATTGGCATGTGTCCGGGCGACGCTATCCAACAACTGCGCGGCCGCCGGCTCTTTTACCCGGGCCAGGGCCTGCACTGCTGCCCAGGCCAGGGTCTCATCCATCAGGGCTGCTTCCAACACGGGTAGGGCCTGGATGCCTCCCTTCTGAGCCAGCCAGCTCAACGCGGCTGGAGCCACTGCCTGGCCCAACTCCCGTATTTGGACCAGAGCGGCCGCCACTGTCTCGCTGGTTGGCGGTTCGGTCTTCAGCAGTTGCTCAGCCAGATCGGCCAGCTTGGCCTCATACGCAGTCAGATCAACTGGGACCGGGACTGGCGACTGGCCGGCCGGTCGAGGTCCGCTCCGGGACCGCTTCTTTACCTTTGCCATACGTTATACCTCCCAATTCGGACAAGCCGAGTAATTACCCATCCTGTACCCTCCCGCAGGTTAGAAAACGCTGTGATCTGGCAGTCACCCGGCCTGGATCGGGGGCTTGAGCCGGGCCAGATTCACGATCTTGTCCAGGCTGGGGCGTGGATCAGTATAACACAAAGCCGACATGCTGACAACCGAATCGCCTAGAAGGGTGGGGAAGCGGGGTTTTGCGGCGGACGGCGAAGCCGCCCGCCACAAAACCCCTCCCTTATCCCCTCTCTCCCCTGGCCGCAAGACCAGGGGGGAGGGGGATGAGCCTTCGGTCACAAAATTGTCAACCAATTATGAGCCATCCCACGATCACACGCCGGTGTACCTGCTCACCCTGTAGACAAGGATGTCACTCTTCGCGCCCCTTCGCGGAGCGAAGGGGCGCGAAGAGTCATGTTTTACCAAAGCGGTCATTCTGAGCGACCGAAGGGAGCGAAGAATCTCGTTTCTGGCAGGCGGTTCTTTACAGGCGGTTCTTTACCACGATAACGGGATTCTTCGGCGCTTCGCGCCTCAGAATGACACTTGAACAGGGTAGGTGAGCAATTACACGCCGGTAACGAAAAGGCGACGGGCATACCGTCGCCATCTGGAACTTGCGTTGGTAGCTGGGTGTTACCTGCTGGGGCGCGTCATCTGGAGACCGCGGGCGATCAGGACTATGGCCGCCAGCACCAGGCCGATCACCAGCAAGACCACCATCAGGCCGGAGCCGGTGCTCGGCACGGCCGGGATCTGCACCACCACCGGGGCCGAGATCGCGCTTAGCCCGCCCTCGGCCGTCGCGCTGGCGGTCAGGCTGAGAGGGACACCAGCTCCCACTGAGGTCTTGAGCTGCGTCTCGATGACTATGGTCGTGCTCGCCCCGGCGCCCAGTGAGCCAGGCTGGGCGATCACGCGCTGCCCTTCCATTCTCGCTGTGCCCTGGTCAACGGTCACTTTCAGGACCTTCATCCCCGCCGGCACATCACAGGTGACGATCACGCCTTCAGCCGGCGCATTGCCATCATTAGTCACCAGGATCCGATAGATCACCTTGCCCCCTGCTGCCGGTGTGGTTGGCTCGGCTGTCAGGCCCAATGTCAGGTGCGCACTGGGGGCCGGGGCGGCCGGCGGAGGCTGAGGTTCCTGGGTTGGCCTGACCGTGGGTGGTGGGGCACTGGTGGAGGTGGGGGCAGCCGTGGCAGTCGGCGCGGGGGTGTCCGTGGGCAGCGGAGTATTGGTGGGCGGCACCGGCGTGTCCGTGGGCAGCGGGGTGTTGGTGGGCGGCAAAGGTGTGGGTCGAGGCGTGGATGTATCCTGAATCAGCGGCGCACCTTGAACAGGAGCCTCCCCGGCCCAACTCATGAGAACAACGGTTCCGATCAAAATCACAGCCATAGCCCAAGTTAGACGGTCCATAGATACCTCCAATGGGCTGGCTTCAACTGCCAGCCGATTGTCGAAAAGTCTTTTTTGGCCCGCACCTGGTAGTCCCCGTCATTCTTGAGAACCCCACTAGGAGTTTTTCAGGACTCTCCTAGTCACGCACCACGAGTGGCAAGAAAAGCAATTTGGCTACATTCCCGCCGCCGGGCGGTAGAATGGCGCCAGTTTGAACGAGATCCTGCTCATCGCTGGAGACCTGGGCAATGTTCCCGCCAATCTTGGTCACGCCGCTGTTGACCGTCACCGTGATGGTGCCCATCCAGACTGCGCCGGGCGCGAGCGAGCCAAACTGCCATCTCAATGGATTGGGGCCGCTGAAACCGGTCGGCGTGGCGCTCACAAAGGTTACGCCCGATGGCAAGGTGTCAGTCACCAGCAGGTTATGTTGGACAATGCTGCCTGTGTTGGTGATAGTGAGGTTGTAGCGGATCAAATCACCCGGCGCCAACAATCCGCCGTTTACATCTTGCGCCGTCTTGTCAATGAGCAGGCCGGTGAAACACCCTTCCGCCGTCAGCCAGGGCGCGTAGACCACATTGGCGCTGACCTCATCTCCTGTGCCTGGCCCCACGCCGCCTGGCCCGGAAGGATCGCCCCACCAGTTATATGTGGCCAACACGGGAGAGGCTGTCGTATTGTTAAGTCCCATACCGACATTGTTGTAAATGCCTGTGCCCATCACTTTCAGGCTTCCCCCGGCGACGCGGATTCCATCGCTGTTATTGTTCCGAATAGTATTACACACCAGGTTGGCGCTGCCGCTTCCCAGTTGCAAGCCTGGGCCGGCATTGTTTTCCAAAATGCTGCCGGTGACGGTGATGGCGCTGGTCGCCGCATACAGCGCATAATCGCCGGCCGCGTCGCCGTTGCCGGCAAAGCGCGTATCTGTTAAACGCTTGGTGTGAAATAGAGCTCACCAGTCGAGCAGGTCAGCGAAGGCGAGCGATGGCCGGCCGAGTTGTCTGTTCAGCCAAATGCAGAAATTGTGTAGGGCCATCTTAGCCGCCAAGTT
>Ga0129299_1003628_pt1 | contig 10042 bp, 4 predicted proteins | sample ConPoolayeCmetaG_FD_94477 | JGI IMG/M metagenome (GOLD analysis project Ga0129299, IMG submission 94477) | Hot spring microbial mat communities from California, USA to study Microbial Dark Matter (Phase II) - Cone Pool mat layer C metaG ... | reverse complement strand
GCCGCTCCGGGGGTAGGCGTCTATGGTTTATTCCCGGGGGCAAGTTTCTGTTATTTCAGCGGCACTTCAACGGCCGCTCCGCATGTCGCCGGCACAGCTGCACTGCTTAAAAGCCTTTATTTCCATCTGACGGCGCTGGACTTAAAAGAATATATCTTGCAAACCGTTGACCCCTTTTTACAACTTCAAGGCGTTACAGCCAGCAGCGGAAGACTAAACGCCGGCCAAGCCGTGGCTTTGGCCGCTGAAATGTTGAGCCTACATCAAGCGCCAGACTCCCTGAATCCAACCCCCAACGACCAAGCTCCCATGGAAGCCCTCAGCCTCAAAGTTTTTAGGTCCAAAAGGTCTTCCATCAAACTCAGGGGGAAAATCTATGATCTGCAAACCGGCCAAGGTCTAGCCGGCAGGCCAGGGACATTAATCTGCAACAAAAAACACCTTAAATCCGTCACTAGCACCGCTGAGGGACTGTTACCTTTCGGAAAGTTACCTCGCCCGAAGCGCCGTGCGCTTATATGCCACGCTACGAACGGCACTGCCTATTCCAAACAGGTGCGCATAAAACCAAAGGCTGTCCACTAACCTTTATATTTATGAAGCGTGCTTGGCTCACCACTAACTATGTGCTGGAATTTAAGGTATTAAGCCCCAGTTTGCATAAGGCTTAAAAACACCTTAATCTATCCTAACCCATTAAGATCTTAAGTCCACGTTATGTCCCAAGAGACAAGCAAGCAGCTTAACTTGTTTACCTCCCTTCCGCCGCCGCCGAAGGTCGAACCGCTCTCCCAGAATGAAGAGTTAAGGCTGCCTCCCCGCCCTGCCACCCTTCAAGAGCTGTGTGATAAACATGGCCTGGCCCCGATTCTTCGCACGAATGTTTTTCAGCCCCGCTCCGGACAGCTTAAATTCATCGAGCAGGCCTGCGCCAGCAGCGAAAATATAGTCCTCTGGGCTGACACTAATGCGGGGAAAACAATTGCCGTGTTGGCGGCTTGTGTGCCGGCCCTTAAGGCCGGACAGCGGGTTTTTATCATCACCCCACGAACGGCGCTTATAATTCAAGGGGCGAATGACGCCCGCCGTATCCTTAATCTGCCGGATGGCATAGCCGAAGTGTTAGGAGGACCCGCCAATCGACTCAAGCTTTATGCCGATTCGGCAAAACGCCTTTTTTTCATTACCCCTCAGTCCTTCTTAAACGATTTTAAAGGAAAACGCCTCCAAATCTCTCCCGCAGACATTATCGGTATCGACGAGGCGCATCTCTTGTTACAAGGTAAGAAGGCTGGTGACAACCGGCCTAAGCATGCTCTCGGTCAAATCGCCGCCGAACTAAGCTGTCTGGCAAACCCTCCTAGAATTTTCGCCTATTCCGCAACCCCGGCGGCCGACAACGCTCAGTTGAGGGAACTTTGCGGGCTGGTTAAAGCACGCCGTTTTATACACATGGAAAGCTCGGCGCCGACAGTTGAACCTACTCCCCGCCATGTATCCCTTGAATCAGATGCGGAGCTTGTCCAGGCCAAGGCTCTCCTTGAAAGTGCGGCTTTGGTTGAAGCCAAAGATATGTTGGAACGCCTTGAAAAAGCGGGACAAATTTGGTCAGGCAACCGGCAAATGAGCGAACTTTTTGCTGACCTGTGCGCCGAGGCGGTTAAACTTCGTTCACCCGGTCAGACATTCAAAATGCCCATCCAAAAAGAGCTTCTCGCTCTGCAGGCAAAATTTAAGGCCCTCTATCTCATGCTTCGCAAAAACCGGCAAGTTTTTAGAAGCGCGGAGGCGTTCAATAAATACGAACGCTTCCTGGGCGGCGCCTACTCAAGCTGGTGCGCAATTGAAAACCTCGTTCACCGTTGGAGCGAGCTGACTTCCGTCTCGCGCTACTCATTCCGCGCCGCTATGTTGGAAAGAATTATCGCGGTCAACTTCCCCCCAGCCGACGAAAAAGAGGACCGCTTGTTCCAAAAACGCCTCTACACCATCAAACAGAGTTGGTTCAGCACAGAGGAGCCTGATTACGAAAACTCGAATACCCTTCTGGGCCGCGCTTTCTTTTTGATTGCCCAGAGCAGTCCAGCCGGCAAAATAGCCGGCCTTGGTTCATGGGAGCGGATTTGGGCCTATTTTTTCCCCGGCCAAGCAAGAAACCAACTTACTCCCCGCCAGCAACTGGATAAGATTCTGCAACTGGAACAAGACTTCTCACTGACAACTTTGCGGCCTGATCATCCTAAATGGGAGTTTTTCGAGCCCGATCTGCGCGCCCATTTAAGAAGAAGTCAAGACGGCCGGGTGATTATCTTCACCCCTTTGGCCTCGCATGCCCTATTCATGGCGCGCAAGATAAACCTAAGCGGTTACGGCGCGCGCGCCGTAGCCTTGGTCGGCAGTGATAATATGACAGACCGGCAGTGCAACCTGAATATCGCCGCTTTAGACGCCATGCAAGTCATAGATGGGCAACCGACCCGCATTGCCTTTGCAACCACCAAGGTGAATTTAGGAGTACATGTTCCGGGCACTGACCTGGTCGTCTTATGGAGCCCCCCTAACACCTTTGATGAGCTGACACAGCAGATCGGGCGGCTGACCCCTAAGGACGGGCCGGGCTACGCTCTTTCTTATTTAAGCCGCATCAAGGGGTTCGAGGAAGAAAATCCAGTTCAGCCCCATGACCAAGCACGTTATCAAGCGGCGATCCGAAAATCAAATCACATGAGACGGTCTCTGGCGGGGCATGGCGACTTTTTGTTCGTACCACAAGCGGTGCGCTGATGAACAACCAGAGCACACATCAGATTTCAGCACACAGCCGTCAAGGCATATCAGCTGGTGCTCAAAATTTGCTGTTTGACTTAAAATATCCTCAAGATCTTCCCCCTGGTTGGATTGGCCCCGGAAGATCTGCATCTCAATCCTCTAAGCAACCACGCTGGTCTTTTAATAGAGAAATTTGTTTAAAGAGCGATTTGTGCACTCCTCCTGAACGGCGCGAGCTTGAGCGGCAGGCCAAACGGCTGCTTAATTATCAGGCCCTCAAGCGCTTTAACTTTCCACACATCATGGCGAACATTTTTGTCTTACGCGGCTTGACAAAGGAAGCTCAATTAAACAGCTTCTTGCATCCTAAGCTCAAGCGCGATGTACCGGATGTCTGGTGCTTAAAGAACCTCAAAAAAGGCTGCGATTTGCTCATTGCCGCCCTTCTTACAAGACAGAAAATTGCCCTCTGCGGGGATTATGACAGCGACGGTGTTTTAACCTCAGCGATGATGTTTAGAGCCTTGCGAAACCTGGGAGCCGAGGTAACGTCTTTTTTCCCAGATCGTACCCGCGACGGCTACGGGTTGAACCGTGCTATTGTACAAAAGGCCTCCCAAGCCGGCTGTCGGCTGTTGGTCACTTTAGATCTGGGGACAACCAATAACGAGGCCATAGCTTTCGCCCGCAAGCTCGGCTTGAAAGTAATAGTGCTCGACCACCATCTGATACAAGAAAAAAATCAGTGCCCAGCCGACGCCTTTATAAACCCCAACCAGCCAGGTTGCAATTATGCCCACGGAACTCCTTGCGCCGGAAGCTTGGGGTGGCTCGTGCTTTGCGGGCTTAAACGCCGTATTTTAGAAAAAAAAGCTGAATTTAAGCAGCACTATCAAATTGAGCGCGTCCTGGAACTCTGTCAACAGGCAACCCGTTTGAGTTTATATGAAAGCGCTGCTTATGCGGCTTTGACCATTATTGCCGACGTGGCTGAGCTCAGTTCAGCCAACCGCGCGATCTACCGCCTCGGCTGCAGAGCTTTAACGCACACAAAAAACATCGGCCTCAAGAAAATAATGGAAAAATCAGGCGTAATCGGCGCTCTCTCAAGCAGTGACATCGCCTTTGCCATCGCCCCGCGTATAAACGCCGCGGGTCGCATGGCTAGACTGGAAGAATACGGAATGTCCGGCGCAGCTTTGGCTTTCAGCCTATTTTCTACGGACGATGAAGAAACCGCCGAGCGGCTGGCCGCAGAGCTTAACGCCTGTAACCGCAACCGCCAAGAGGTCGAGAAGCAGATCTTTGATCGAGTCGAAGAAAGACTGGAGGGTTATGCCGAGCTTCCTCCTGCCATTGTTATGGCCGACCCTGAATTTCATGAGGGCGTAATTGGAATAGTTTGCTCGCGTTTGGTGGATAAGTTCGGCCAAACAAGCATCCTCCTTGCTCCGGGAAAAGATGGGCTATGGAAGGGATCGGCGCGCGGCGCGCCTAACGAGCATGTGACGGAAATGCTTTCGCAGACCAGTCACAGGCTGGTAAGATACGGCGGGCATAGGGCGGCGGCCGGACTTTCGCTGCGCGAATGCGATTTGGAGCCCTTCATTAAGGAATTCACCGCCCTGGCAGCAGGCCGGCGGCGGGGGCAGAATATACAACCGCTGGCCGCCGATCAGCTTCTTTCACTACGCGCTTGCCGACAAATGGGAGCTGAACTCATCGCCGATCTGATGGCCTTACAGCCCTGCGGTCCGGGTAACCCGGATGCCCTTTTTCTGGCGTCTGCGGTAAAAGTGGTGGATAGCCGCGTGCACAACGGCAAGCACTTAGGCGTCATCTTGCAGGAAGGCGAATCCACCTTCATAAGCGGCATGAAGTGGCACGACTCTAAGTGCGAGGCGCTGCAACCCGGCAGGACGGTCGATATTTTATACAAACCGATCATAAACAAGTATGGTATATTCCACGGTTATGCTGGCGGAGTAGAAATTGAAATCATACAAGCAAAAGGGCGGCCGCCGGTCTAGAAAATGCAGCAAACTTTCCTGAAGGCCTGCCTGTTAAGTGTCATTTTGGTGCTCACAGCTTGCCGTCCTCAGAGTCGGGCCGAGAAACTGTTAAATGAAGCTGAGAAGTTAATTGAAAAGGCGCGCCTGGCGGAAGATGAAGATTCAGAAAAAGCTCTCACACTTTACCTCCAAGCCAAGTCCAGGCTCGAAGACATCAGGGCTCTTTATCCGGCTGACAGTGCCGGCGAGGTAATCCATAACGGCGAGCCGATTGCCTCCGGCTTCACCTTCAGGCAACTTAAGAGTCAAGTTATCCCCAGGCTACGCAAGAAAATCTCGGCCGAAAAAGATCCCCTGGCCTGCGCCGAATATTTGGCTGACGGCCTGCCCAGCTCATGGGAGAAGGCGCAGCTTCTCCACGAAATCGCCCGCAAACAACTAAGGAGCGGCCAAAGCAAAGAGGCGCAACAAATCTTGGGCCGAGTTTTGACGATTGCCCGGCAGCTTCCCCCAGCCTGGGAAAAAGCAGCCGTCATAACCCAAGCGGCGCTTGATTTTGCAAATAGCGGAGTAAAGGATTATCCTCTTGAATTGGCCTCAGAGGCCCTGGAAATTGCGCAAGCGCTTCCGCCTGGACCAGAACAAAACGCAGCGCTACAGAACGTGGCGCGGACCTGTCTTGAACTGGGAGCAGAGCAAGAAGGCCTGGCGGCCATTCAGTTGATTCCAGGAACGGAACACAGGCAAAGAGCCATCTTTCACTTGGCCCAAGACTTGGCCCTGAGAGGTTTACCCCATCGAGCGCTCGTTGCGACGTACATGTTGCCGGACGCCGCTCAACAGGCCAAGTTTTTGGTATCGCTCGCCGAAAAAACCGTTCGTGAGTTCAATCAACCGACTCAATTGTATCTTTCAGCAGCTCTGGAACTTTTGGCTGAAATCAGTGATCGGACCGTCAGGATTGATATTCTACTCACTGTTGCTTCGCTTTATAGAGAAAACGGCCAAGTTGAGCAAGCCCTGCGCCAAATACAAAATGCGGCGGCGCTACTGAAGGAAGCTTCAGCGGCTGAGGCCCGTCTCCTTACCCGCCTGGCTGGCGAGCAGTCTTTACTCGGCCAAAGAGAACGGGCTGTACTGACGGTGACCAGGACCATTCCAATGCTGAAGAAAATCGAAAGCTCCGACGAGCGCGAGGCTCTGCTCCTTGGGCTCACCGTCGCGCTGGCGCATGCACGGCAATTCGCACGCGCCAACAGGTTATTCGCTGCAATGAAAAGCCCGTCTTATAGAACCTTGGGCGGCGTGGAACTGGCGCAACATTATGCAGAGCAAGAGAGAAAAGAAGAGGCCTTGGCATTACTCAGCCAAGCTTTAAAATCAGCCGCGGAAATTGTTCCCCCCGCGGAACATCTTACCACCCTGCACCGCATATCAGCCGCTTACCTAAAACTAAGGAAATATGAGCAAGCCACGCAAATAATTCTTTCATTGCGCGATAAAGACCCGGCCTGGAAGATGAAGGCACGCGATCTAAGCAACAGCTTGATTAGCCTTGATGAGACTAAGGCGGCGCTGGCGTTGGCCGAAGCTTCAGCGGATCCGTATCTTAAAGCCGTCATTTTGACGGATTTGGCAAGTAGTCAAGCCAAAAAGAAAAAAATGGAGCTTGCCTTGCGGCTTATACACCAAGCTTGGGAAATAGGGCAAACGGGAAACGATCTACGCCGCAACAAAGCTCTTATGGAATACTGTCTTGATCTTTTGCTGCAAATAAACCAAGCCGCCGAAGCTCAGGCGATAATAGCGGATTCACAATTAATCAATTCCTCCTTGTGGCTGACTAGAATTGCTGCAGTACACATGCGAAACGGCAAAACCGGGCTGGCACGGGAAACCTTGGAAAAGGCCGCCAACGAAACGGCAAAGGTAAAAAGCCTGCCGCTGAAAATTGCTGCTCTAGCCGAATTGGGGGAAGCCTATAATCAACTGGGGGAATCTCCATCCAAGGCAGTGCAAGATATTTTAAAGCAAACTGTGCGCTACCGTGGCAGCCTAAGTCCCTGACATCCGTTTAAGCATAGCCGACCGTAACATAATTGCATAACGCCGAAACCTAAAAAAACTGCTTAAATATAGTTCCCTTACCTCTGGTTCAAGGCATACCAACAACATAACGTTTGCCCTCTTTAACGCCATAACCTTTTATAGAAAGCGGTTCTCTTAGACGCAAACAACCGATTTTTATGCCATGCCCGAGCTAAGTAAGCCAGTTAAACACCCGAAAACCAGCCGGCAATCGGGATCGAGTACGGAACCGCAGCGCCCGGCAACCAACTGCTATAAGAGGGTTCACCATGAAGAATCTGACAACAAGCAGCAGCAGCGCGCCGCCAAGCCAGCTTTAATAAAGCAATTAATCGGAAGTCAAGAGAGGCCAATGCCGCAGGCCTTTTTGCAAAGAAAGGAACAAGACTTGAAAGTGGAAATGCCTCTCGCCCCCCACTTCCAGGTGCCTTCTCGAGTTACACCTTGGCCCCAAATCGTACCGCATCGCCCTGTATCCTCCAGGCCGATTGAAGCTCAAGAAAAAACTGATTCGCCCTTCAAACGAAGTGTCCGCCTAGACCGGGTTTCGGCGGCGGCTGCGGCTAAAGAGCTTTATAACGCCATGAAAGGAGGCCTGACTGGTTTAGGAACCGATGAAGCAAAAATTTTTCGCACCCTGCATGAAAAGTCGCCACGCGAAATACGGGAAATCTCTCAGATCTATAAACAACATTATGGCCGCGATCTTTACCAAGACTTACGGGCCGAGCTTCAGGATAATGCGCGCTTCCTTAGAGTTTTGGATGTGGTACTAAAAGGAGATCCTATTCAATCCAGCGCCGCGATAACGCACCTTGAGCTGTCGCTTCCGGCACCTAATCCCAAGCTTATCGAAGCGCTGTTCGTAAACAAGACCGCGGAGCAATTGGGGGCTTTGAAGAAACTATATCTTGACACATACGGAGAAGATTTAGCCGGCAAAATTAGAAACACGCTTAAAGGCTGCGAGGCTGATCGATTAGTGGCTTTATTAAACCACGCTCCGGGCGCTGCTATGGCAGCCCAGCTGAAACAAATACTGGATAACTACATTCTACTGGATAAAGCACAAATCTTCACGGTGCTGGAAGGCCGCAGCGGGCTTGAGCTTCAAGAATTGATGCACGTTTTTTATGAAAAATACGGAACTCCTCTTGTCCGTGAGCTGGAGAAGCATTTTAAGGGGCTCGATTTCGACAGGATTCTCGCCCTCCTACAACCCGACACCGCTTCAGCTAATGCCATCAAGATCCACCAGGCTATAGACAGATCATCTGCATTGCCTCAAGTTTTGCTGGAAATAGTGCATCAGCACCCGACCTCAATCCAGGCAGTGGCCCAGGCTTACGAAAAGAAATTCGGCTGCTCTCTCATCGCAGAGCTGGACAAGAGGGCCGAGATCTCCTCCGAGTTAAAGAAAATCCTCCGCGATTGGTTGGCGGATGGAACCTGCCCGGAAAGCGGCCGGCTGTTTTTAGCCTTAAACGCCGCATCTCCCAACCAAGCGCATCTGTTGGCAATCCTTCAAAATAAGAGCCCGCAGCAGATTTCCGAGCTGGCATGCAATTACAGCCAACAGTTCAAGCAGGACTTGCTGGCTCAAGTGAACAAAGTGCTGCCGCCTGAAAGCGCATTGGAAGTCAGGCTTGCCTTGTCCGGACCGCATTGCAAAATCGAAGAGGAGCTGAGAAACCTGGAGACAATTTACCAGTACGAACGGGGCCGGCGGCGCTCGCTCATTTCTAAAACACTCGATATGTTGTCGCCCCACGGTAGAATTCTCGATGCCAATTTGACAAAGTTGCAAGAGCTTCACAGCCAACAAGGTCCTCAAGTCTCGGAGGCAGAACGACAAAACCTCCTTAGACTTGCTCAGTTCGTCAAAGACGACCTGGAAGTCTATAAACAAGCCAAGCAAAAGCTAATGCGTCTCATCAGGCGCATATCTAGTTTGATTAGTTTTGCCGGCACTTGGCTTATACTCAAAGGCTTTGGTTTGCCCGAGCGGGAAATCTGGCTCTATGCTTTGGCCGCCGGATTGAGTGTGCATATAATCAGCGAAGGGTCTCGGCGAAGACTTAAAGCCGGCGCAAGGCGGACAATTGCAAGAAAACAAAAAAGGCCGCCGGATAGAGCTCGCCGCCGGCGAATTGCCACGTGATTTCAATAGGTTCGGGTATCGGCCGCGTTTTTACTAAGTTCCAAGAACGCTGTATCATTTTGAATGGCAAGACGCAGTACGGAGGGATAAGTGCGTTACTTAAATAATATTATTCTGTTAGTGAGCCTTAGTTTGTGCCTCTCTTGTGCCGAAGATTCTACTAAAGGCGGTGAAAGTTCTCTGCAAACTTCTGAGTACCATTTTTCGGCCCTTACCAACGAAGCCGGCCAAGCGGCCTTCTCTTTTCCTCTGCCAGAGTCAGGCACCTCATTTCAAATAGCGGCCTTCACCTCTGAAGGGTTAATAACACTTCTTTCGTTGAAAGATCCGCAAGGCCGCGAGGTGCGGTTGGATTCAAGCGAAGTTACACGGCAAGGTCATCTCCTTGTCCCTTCGCCTCATTGCCTAAACTATCCCTTCCTGAACGGCTCTCTCGCAGCGGGAACCTATACTGCCCTTTACCGCTTGGTGGAGCAAAAGAAACATTCTCCTTTAGCAGGCAAAGAGATTAATTTGTCTGTCATCACTAAGGTTGATCGTGATCTTAACAGCGGCACTTTGAAGGTTAACATAGTACTGGTCGGACCCGTTGGCGCTTCAACGGATATTACAGCCTCCCTAAAAAAAGCCCGCGACATCTGGCGGGAGTTTTACGCTTCGGCTGGAATCTTATTAGACGACCAATGGTACGCCTTTGACGGGCCGGCCGCTCTGCCAAGCCCGCAGTCAGGCGATTCATTTTACAACCTAATCGTACAAAACACCCGTCCGGCGGCCGTTAATGTCATATGGGGTTCCCAGCTTCAGGGTTTGAAAGCTCCGGAAAACAAATACGGCTTGGTGGGGAGCGTTCCCGGCCCCTTCCCTCCCTCCGTTAAAGGTGTGGTGGCCATAAGCGTTTTAGCGGTGACCGGGGCGGATGGACGTTTTGACTTCAGCGACCCGGGTGCAACCCAGACTCATAATGACGAGACCCGCTTGGCTGCCGAAGAAATGGGGCGTCTCACGGCTC
>Ga0129299_1003627_pt1 | contig 10044 bp, 6 predicted proteins | sample ConPoolayeCmetaG_FD_94477 | JGI IMG/M metagenome (GOLD analysis project Ga0129299, IMG submission 94477) | Hot spring microbial mat communities from California, USA to study Microbial Dark Matter (Phase II) - Cone Pool mat layer C metaG ... | reverse complement strand
GTTTCATGGTGGCCTCCTTGCTGTCGGGCGTGTCCGTCGACAACACGAGTGTACCCGACGGCACTCTAGGAGGCCCCGTCTTCATATATCTTCACTGGCTGCCGCGATGTGTCCTGGTAGCAAGGCAAACCGCGGCAGCCAGTACTCCTTCACCACCGTCCAAACATTTCTGAAGACAGCTCGGTTGCGATCGTTTAGGTCATGGCGCCCCGCCCCGGGGAACGAACGACTCACTCCGGGCGGGTTGCCCGTTGGCGTCCAGCGGTTGTTCTATCGTAAGCCGGGTTCCAAGCAGCCGGGCGAGGTCCGGCAGGTCGTAGACCTTCAAGGCACCGTACACGGCGTTGATCAGTTGGTTCGTCAAGGACCGGCTGCGAAGGACGTTCGACCACGAGACCAGCGTCCGCGTCAGCTTCACCGAGCAGACCAGGTCGGATTCCAGCGCCGCGGCGTGCAGGGCCGGAACCCCCACGTGACCGACGGCCACCAGGACAACGCCGCGTTTCGCTCGATCGGGTTCCCTTTCGACCAGGTACCGGACGCACGTCAGGACGTCCTCCGCGCGCATCCCGACGTAGGAACGCCCCAGCAGGCTGGCGGCGAAGGCGTCCTGCCAGTCCGGCCCCACGGCCTCGCCCAACTCCTTTTTCGGGGTCGGCTGCGTCTGCCCGATCCCGCGCAGGTCCGGGGCCAGCACGGTGCGCCCTTCCCGGACCAGTTGCTCAATCGGCCCGTCCGGCGCGGCGTCTGCGGTGTTGCCCTGCTCGTGGAGATACAGGACGGGTTCTTTCTGCCCGCCCGCGGACGGCGCGAACAGGAGGGCCGGCAGGGAGATCCCTTCTTCCGGAACCAGGACGAGCTTCTCGATGCGGCCACTCGCCCGCTGAAGCTCGCCGACTTTTTCGACCTTCGGACGGGGCAGTTCGGCGACTCGGCGGATGCCCGCGATGCGACGGATCTCATCGATCAACTTGGCGCGATCGGGCGTTTCCCACGCGCGGCGGCGCTGGGCGGCCAGTTCGCGTTCGTAGTCTTCGTTCAGGTCATACACCGTGCGGGCCCCCGGCAGGAGCACGACCTGCCCTTGCGGTGTGCAACGGACTTCGCTCTCGCTGAGCACCTGGATCGGCGGTTCGGTGATCGGCTCGTCTCTCTTGAGCAGCCACCGGGCCAACCAACGAACCACCGCTTCGCGCTGGAGCTTGTCGTAGTTGTGCGGGGCGTCGTTTTCCAGCAGGTCCACGCGTTCCGAAAAACCCATTCGAGAGTACAGCCGCTTGGCGTAGCGGAAGGTCTCCCACGTCCCACCGATGTCGAAGAAGTCCTTCGTCGCGGCGCAGATGAGGATCGGCGTCGGCGCCCGCATCATGATGTAATCGGGATGGTCCATCCCGAAGGCGAGCTGACCATGGATGTTCTGCTCGGCGTCCTGCGCGCCGATCGTCCGGATCAGGGCCGCAAAATGGGTGAGGTAGCAGCTCGGGGCCGCCGCGACGATCCGGTCGTCCAATGCCATCATGTAGGACGTCTGCGTGCCGCCGCCGCTGTTCCCGGTGCAGCCGATGCGGTTGGGATCGACATCGGGTCGGGACGCCAGTACGTCGAGCGCCCGCATGGCGTCCCAGATCTCGAACCGGGCCGTGTTGCGACCGACGAGGATGGACCCCACGCCGACCGCCGAGTGTCCGGTGGTCCCGCCGAAGCGCGGTTTTCCTTGAGCGTCGAGTAACTGGTAGCGCTCCCCCTGGTCGATGGGGTCGAAGACGAGCGCCGCCATGCCGTTCAAGGCCAACAGGGCGCCCATCGTCTGGTAGGGCTCCCAGGCCTTTCCGTTCGCCGAGTGCCCGCAGGGCACCAGCACGCCGGGATAGGGCGGCTTGAAGCGATCCGACTCGGGCAGGAACAGCAGCGCCGTCACGTAGAGCTTGGGCTGGCTCTCGAAGAGAAGCTTGGTCACGGTGTAACCGTTCCGCCGGATGACGCCCGTCACTTGGGTGTTCAGGGGAGTTCGCTCCGGCAGACCCCCGATCGCGGCGACGAACCGGTCGCGCAGGCCCTTCTGGTACGCGGCGATTTGTTCGGGCGTCTTGCGCGCCTCGTAATGCTTCTGCCACTGCTCCCAGGCCCGTTCGACCTGGACCCGCAGGTACCGTTTCATCATGTCCCGCGTCGGGACACCGTCGACTTGGGCAGGCAACACGGCGAGGTCTTCGCCAAGGACCACGGCAGACCCCGCCAGTACAACCCCAACAACGCCGGTCAGGATGGCTTGGTTTCGCATGGTTATTTTCCATACCCGGTTGCGCGGTCGCGCAACCCAAAAACAACCCGTAAGCGGACTCCTCGGACCCTTCCTCGAAACGTGCGGGGGTATCCTAACCGAACCACGTGGGGAGCACCACCTTGAGAAGGCGACGCCTCGGTAAGCAAGCGGACCTGGTTTCAGATGACGCAAGGGACGAGAAGGTTGTCGGCAACCTTTTGTGCGCAGCGCGTTTGGGGGGGGTGGCTCGGCGGCAAAAGGTTCCGGCCCCACTTCCGCGGCGGGCAAGAGGTACGGTCCCTTCCGCAACCGTGGGTGGACGGAAATCCAACAGAGGGTGGTAGGATGTAGGAATCTCGCACCCGAGCGGTTCAAACCGGCGCTGCCGAGCGCGATCGTCCGCGTTCGCGCGTGGTGAATTTGCTTTGACACCCCGGATTCGTCGCCCCTATCATGTGCCCCATGAATGATCGGGGCCAACGAAGTCCGGTCAAGTCGACCCGGGCCTACGAGGCGGCCTGTCGGGTGCTGCCGGGTGGGGTCAATTCCCCGGTCCGTGCGTTCAAGGCGGTGGGTGGGGTCCCGCGTTTCATCGACCGGGCCAAGGGGGCGATCCTCACCGACATCGACGGGAACGACTACATCGACTACGTGGGTTCATGGGGTCCGCTGATCCTCGGGCACGCCGACGACCGCGTCGTCGCCGCGGTCAGCAAGGCGTTGGACCGCGGGTCCAGCTTCGGGGCACCGACAACACTGGAGACCCGGCTGGCGGAGAGGATCATCGAGGCGCTGCCGAGTATCGAGCTGATCCGCTTCGTCAACAGCGGCACCGAGGCGACCATGAGCGCCATCCGGCTGGCTCGGGGGTTCACGGGTCGGGAGGCGATCGTCAAGGTCGAGGGGTGTTACCACGGTCATGTCGATGCCCTCCTGGTCTGTGCCGGTTCTGGAGCGACGACGTTCGGCACACCCAGTTCTCCGGGTGTGCCCGCACCGGTGGTGGCCACGACGCTGATCGTGCCGTTCAACGACTTGTCGGCCGCCCGGGCGGTCTTCGATGCGCAGCCGGATCGGATCGCCTGCTGCATCGTCGAACCGGTCGCGGGCAACATGGGGTGCGTCCCGCCCGTCCCGGGGTATCTGCAAGGACTCCGAGACCTGTGCGATCGGGCCGGGGCGTTGCTGATCTTCGATGAGGTCATCACGGGGTTTCGTGTGGCGTATGGGGGCGCCCAAGGTCTGTACGGCGTCCGGCCGGACCTGACCTGCCTGGGAAAGATCATCGGCGGCGGTTTGCCTGTGGGCGCCTACGGTGGGCGGCGGGAGATCATGAACCTCGTCTCGCCCCTCGGTCCGGTCTACCAGGCCGGCACGCTCAGTGGGAACCCCTTGGCCATGGCGGCAGGTCTGGCTACGATCGAGGCGCTGAAGGAACCGGGCGTGTACGAAGCCTTGGAAGCCTCTTCATCCAGGCTGGCAGCGGGGTTGGAGCAGGCCGCCCGCAAGGCGGGCGTCTCAACCTATCACACCCGGGTCGGCAGCATGATGGGCCTGTTCTTTACCGACGGTCCCGTGACCGACTACGCCTCGGCCAAGCGTTGTGACACCGCCACGTATGGGCGGTTTTTCCATGCCATGCTGGATCGCGGGGTTTACCTGGCCCCGTCGCAGTTTGAATGCGCGTTTGTCTCGACAGCCCATAGCGACGAACTGATCGACAGGACAGTGCAAGCCGCAGCGGAGGCCTTTGCATCACTCTAACCCATGGAACAGCGACCCACCTCAGAACTGATGGTTTTGCGCGACTATCTCGGCGCGTTTGCCGCCGTTCGGAGGGCTCGGTCCATCTTCCTGGCCGTTGTCGTCCTCAGCCTGCTGGGTCATATGGCCGCGTACGCCCTGGCGCGGTGGGGTCGTTTTCTTGAGGCGGAGCTTCACAAGGCCCGCGAGGCCTCTGCGCTGCGGTCCGCGCCCGCTCCCGTCCGGGAGGCGGGCGGGCCTGTGATTCCAGTGCCCTCGGCAAACCGACCCGCTTCGACCCCGACGAGGACGGCCTCCACCGGAGTCAGCCCACCGACATCCCTCCCGGAAGACACCGCGCGGACCGCACCGACGTCCGCGACGCGCAAGGTATTCACGGCCGCCAAGGTCCCCCGACCGTCCGAACCGGAGCGCGAGGCGGTGGTTCTCTTCATGGAGGAACCCATCGGACTGTTCCTGCCTTTGGGCCGCTTCGCCGGACTGTCCGCTGCGGGATTGCTCCTCCTGACGTGCCTGATCGGTGTGAACATCTGTCTCGCCGGTCGGATGGGGGGAATTTCTCATGCCACCTCGGCGTTCTTTTGGTCGATTGTCTTGATCGCCCTGCTGCTTCCTTGGCGACACCTGGTTCCCGGCGCGCCGATCGACCTGCCCGACGCCTTCTTCGATTTGGAGCAGCTCAAGGCGGGTTTGGTTCAGCCTCCGGCAGGCCCCTTGGACTGCGTGCGGCACTATGGGCGGTTCATCGGGTGCCCCGCTCTGGCGCTGTTGGTATCCATGGTCTCGGGTGTGCGTCTGGGGTTGGCCTATCGGCAAGTCCAACGAGCGGTCGAGCCCCTCGTCCGAATGAAGGTGCTTTGAGTGTCCCGACGGTCCCTGCACCTCGTTGCGTTCGTCTTCCTGTTGGTTCTCGTCGTGTATGTTTCGCTGGTGGCGGCCCGCGGATCGCTGCGGATCATCCCGTCGATGATCGTCGCATCGGTGGTGATTGTCGGGTTGTCCCTGGGTACGGCCTATGTGACGGGCATGCTTCGATACCATTGGCCGGCCGCGATCCTCACCGCACTGACCCTGACGGGTCTTGTCCTGACCGGCGCGATGACCGCCCTGAGTGCCGACACCGGTTACGAGGCCGGATGGATCGATCGGGTCTGCCGGCCGGAGGGTCATTTCAACCACTGCCAACAGGCCTTCCAGAGTCGATGGGCCAGCCTTCCCCTGGGATTCGGACCGAAGGCACCGCGCATCCCCAGCGTGGTGGCAGGGACGGCTTTCTACAGCGCGTTGCTGATGTGGTTCTCGATCATGGGCCAACCCACCCTTGCGGAGCGGCGCTGGCACCTGGTCCCCCTCTTTCTAACCGCGGCGGGGACGGCGGTGGCGGGCTTCATGACCTATGTGATGTTCGCGCGACTATCCGGACCGTGTCGGTTGTGCCTGGCCAGTCATGGGATCACGGTCTTGCTGCTCATCGGAACCGTCCTATGTTGGCCTGGATTTCGGTGGGTTCGCCGGGCGGCAGGCAGCCCCTTGCCGCACGGGAGGTGGCCGCACTCCCCGCCGGAGGGGCTAGAGGTTCCGCCGCCGGTTGCTGTCGGACCCATCGAGAATGGGCCGCCCTGGCAGCGGCCGGTCGTTACCCTCCTGGCGATGGGCGTCCTCTGTCTGCTGATCGTCCAGGTTCGGGTAAACCACACCTTGCAGCGGAACGTGACGCAGTTGGCGGCGGTGTACCACCAGATCATCGACGATCCGAACTACATCCGGTGGGACATGGATCGTCAGCCGATGCTGCCGATCCGCGTCGAGCCGGACGATTCCGTCCGAGGCCCCGAGTCGGCTCCATACGTTGTGGTGACCTACGGGGATTTCCAGTGCCCACAATGCAAGAACCTGGCGGTTCGTCTTGAGGAAGTCCGAAAGGCGTATCCAGATCGTCTCCGCATCGTGTTTCGGCATTTCCCCCTGGATCGATCCTGCAATCCGCGGACATCGACGTACATGCACGCCTACAGTTGCCAGGCCGCCCTGGCCGGCGAGGCCGCACGGTTGATCGGGGGGAACGAGGCCTTCTGGAAGATGCACGACGCCATCTTCGCCCATCAGCGCGAGCTGGACGAGCGACCTTACGAGAAACTTGCCGCGCAGATCGGGCTGGACCCCGTTCGGTTTGCCGCCGAGATGAACGGCCGCCGAGTCTGGGAACGCCTCAGGGCCCAGATCGAGGGGTCATCGCCCTTCGAGGTCGCCAACACCCCCGCGGTATTTCTAAACGGGCGTCGGGTACGGCAGTGGGACTCGATGGCCTTCTGGCATGCCCTCCTTGCCGCCACCTCCAGTCAGCCCACCTCCGGTCCGACGACTTCCGCCCCCGTGGGTCTCGCGAACTGCCGGCCGGCCACCCGCCAGGTCGGTCAGTGACGCGGGACTTATCGCCCCGTCGGGTGGGTCCGGTCCTCCGAAACACCGGAGAGCCCCGGGTGCGAAACCCGCCAATCCGTTTGCCCCAGGCGGTCCGATAGCTCGTCCGCTCCCTGCGCTTTGACGACGCACGCGGCGGGTTGTGATCTTATCGGTCTGCCGCACGGTCGGCGTTCGTGGGCTGCCCAACGTGTGATTGGGACGATGTCAAGCCCCGCATCGCGCGAACCGATCCCTCTAGCGCAGCACCGCTTTTCCGCCGGACCTCGTGGACTTCGCAAAGGACGGTTCGGATGCGGAAGGTCGGGCCCGAATGAATATGGAGATGAATCCATGAGACGAGAAACCCCACGTCGAAGGCACTATCCGAGCCTGGCATGGTATCTCGGGATCGGTTTGGCCGTGCTGGCCATCGCGGGGTGCGACCCGCCGATGCTTGACAACACCCCTGCGGCCACCGGAACGCCGGTCGTGGCGGCGGAGGTCGTCGGGCATTGGTTCAAACTGATCGAACAGGGCGAACCGGTGATCGAGGTCCGACCGTTGTTGATTCAGCCGGTCGTGGACGCCTTGGCCAATGAATTGCTCAGCCAGATTCCCGACCTGAGTGAAGAGACGCCGCTGTACATCCACGTCTCCGACGCCCTGGACGAAGGGGCCGTCGCGGACATCTCTTCGGGGGCGTATGTGTCCATCGAAATCCCCGAGGACCTCCAGGTCATACCCGAGGAGCAACCGAACGGTTCCCTGCTGTTCCAGGGTGACGACTTCATGGGCTTCCTGCAAGAGGTCATGAACGCCGGTCAGTCCATACCGGGCGACCTGACGGAGCTGCCGGCGGGGCTGGACCCGAGTGCGATCACGATCACCGACCTGACGATGAAGTTGTGGCTCTACCGGGTGAGCGGGTCCGACGACATGTACTTCCGGCTCAGCGCCGAGGCAGTAGGGGAGGTGCCGATACTCGGGCGGGTCCAGTTGCGGGTGACGCTGAACGGAACGGCGTGGTTGTCCGAGGGGCCCGATGCGGACGGTTTGACCGAGGGGGTGTTTGAGGGGTTTTGACCCGACCCGTCGCCGGTGACAATGAAGAGCTCGCGTAGGGGCACTTCGTGGCCCTACGATAACCCGGCCCACGGCGATCCCGCCGTGGGCCTTTGTGTGCGCCGAGCACGTTCGACGGCTTGGGGGTGCGAGTCCCCTGCACAACCGGATGGAGGTGAAGTGCCAGCGAACCGCAAGGGCATCACCGCGAGGTGAGGTCTGAAGGAAGCAGGAAGCAAACCGGCGACCCGACGAACAGGAATCGGATCGAGGCGAGCCGGGCAGGACGAGCGGGCCAAGGATCGCGAAGTCCATATCCATCAATGTCCTGGTTCCGTAAATCCGGCGGGTGTGTGGCGAAGGCCGTCGAACTTACCTCGGGAGGTCTGCGTCGTGTTGTGAATGCACAACGGAGGGGGCCGCAAGGCTCCCTGACCGCGGCGCATCAATCTGCGCAACTACGCCCGTACACCTGCTGCAACGGGCCGGCTTGACGTACCGACCGGCGCCGCCGATCATTCGCCAAGTGATCCGGTTCGCCCATGATCTGTGGGAGCTCGAGGATGCGATTCGAGAGTGTGTTGGCTTTCGTGCTGACGGTGCTGCCCGGTGCGGCCGCGGACGCCAAAATGCTTGCGCAGGCCGACCTTGACGGCGGAGCTGCACCACAGCCCGGCGATCAGGTGGTCCTTCGCGACTTCTCGCGACTGACACCGCAGGACGCACTCAGCAACAAGTCCACCCGCGGCAAGTGGTGGCTCCGCCCGTACAAGACGGACGACGGGCAGGAAGGCATCATGCTGATCACCGTCGAGCGGGACATGGACAGGCCCGAGACCTGTCTCGTGCCGCAGGTGACCTACCCGCTCAATCTCAACGGCTGGTACGAGGTCTGGGTGGCCACGTACCGCGGGCCGTACGGCGGCGGCATTGACGTCCGCCTGACGGCCGACGACTGCTTCCTCCACATCGACCCGCAGCAGGTGGCCCAGCATCCCCAGCGCCCCAAGCCCCGCGTGGGTGCGATCGTGGAAATCAATTTCAAACCCGCGGTGGACCTGACCGGGCAGAGTCTGGTCATCCAGCAGCCGTTCGGCAGCTACGAATCGTTCCACTGGGGCTTCTGCGAGGCCTCGCTGGCCTACGTCCGCCTGATCAGGCTGAGCGACGAACAGGTCAAGGCGTTCCAGGCCGATCAGGCACGGCAGGACCGGCGGGTCTTCGCCGTCGATGACGACAACTTCTCGCGATACTGGATGTGGGGCGGCACCGACAAGCACGCCATCCTGCGGATATTCGAGCCTTATCGGTATCACGACCTGGCGTTCTTCGGCCTGTGCATGGGGGCGATGGCCTCCTGCTACACGCCGACGCCGTACACGGACCTCCAGCTCTCCGATGCCGGCAGGCTGGGCGACAAGCGGGTGCTCCAGACTTACCAGCGGTTCGCCCAGGACGGCATCGACTTCCTCACGCTGGCGACCGAGCGGGCGCACCGGTACGGCTTCAAGCTCCTGCCGACGTGGCGGATGTCCGCGCCGTATTTCAACGGCCCGAAGTTCAAGGAACTGGCCCGCTACACGCTCAAGGACGATCGAAAACGCTTCAACTTCGCCTGTCCGGAGATCCACGACTACTACCTGAAGTTGACCCGCTACTTCCTCGAAAAGTACGACGTGGACGGGTTCATCCTTGATTACACCCGCCATCGGGTCCACTTCGACAGGGACCAGCCCGACAAGACCCGTCACATGAACGAGTTCTCGGCCAAGATGCGCGGCATGGTCGATGAAGTGAGCAAGGCCAAGGGCAGGAAGCTCCTCCTGGCCGCGTCCTTTACCGAAGCATGGTACGCCAAGTCGCAGCCGCTGCTGGAGTTCCAGGGCATCGACGTGGCCGCATGGGTCAGGAACGGCTACTACGACATCATCCTGCCCGAAGGGCCTAACATCGACCGGTACATTCAGATGACCCGCGGCACGAGCACCCGCTGTTATCCCCGGTGGGACTGCACCTGCGACATCAACGCCAAGGCGCTCGCCCCCAATATCCACGACCCGACGCCGAAGGAGGACAAGACGGACCGTCCGATCAATCCGCATCTTGGCCCGGACGACCTGGAGGCGGGCTGGCTCGTCCTGCACGAGAAGGGCGCCGACGGGATCTACTACTTCAACAACCCCGAAGGCATGGTCGGCACCCGCCGCATCGGCCATCTCGACGAGGTCCGCGAGCGCGTCAAGACCGGCCGGGCGTACGGGATCGTCGAGGGACCGATCGTGACACTCACGGAGTGAGCGAAGTTCGTTCCCAACCCGCCTACATTTTCCAAGGACACCGGCTGAGGCGATCTGCGCTGTCGGCGGGCAGGTCGCCTCAGCCAGCGACACCAGAGCGTCGCTTGACGGCGGTTTGTAGCACGGCCATCTTGGCCGTGATTCCGCTGGCATGGGCATCTTGCCCATAACCTCGATCGGGTCGGAGGGGGCTTGACGCCCCCGTCCGCCCACGGAACCGTACGTACGGGCCTCGTATACGGCTCTTCGAGGTCG
>Ga0129299_1003625_pt1 | contig 10048 bp, 10 predicted proteins | sample ConPoolayeCmetaG_FD_94477 | JGI IMG/M metagenome (GOLD analysis project Ga0129299, IMG submission 94477) | Hot spring microbial mat communities from California, USA to study Microbial Dark Matter (Phase II) - Cone Pool mat layer C metaG ... | reverse complement strand
GTTATAAAATACTCCAAAGATGTTTTAAAAGATATTTTAAATGTGGTAATGTAACAATAAAAACTTGGAAAGATATTCTTATCAAGTTATTTACGTAAAATAGCTCGAAGCATATATTAGTGCCAAAATTCACACCAGAATTTTTAACTTGTAAAGGATGATAAAAGCTGTAAGGTAGGACTGGTTAAGGTCAAAAAGTGAAGATTAATAGGAAGATGATTGCTTTAGACATATTTATCGCGATTGTAGCAGCCAGTTTTGTTTTCATTTACAGTTCAATAAACAAGAAGCCTTCACCCAAAGAAAAAAAATCGCAAAATCTAACAGAAGTCACCAGAAATGAAACGACAAATCCAGAATCAAACAAAGAAATAACAATCACAGAACCTACAGACCAAACAGGAGCAACAGCAATCATGGAAGCTATAAACTCAACAATAGAAGGAAATAATCAATTTGCAATGGAGCTTTACTCCCAACTAAAAAACAGGAATGGAAATATTCTATTTTCACCATACAGCATATCAAGCGCAATAGCAATGGTTTATGAAGGATCAAAAGGAGAAACAGAAAAAGAAATACAATCAGTTTTTCACTTTTTACTTGACGAAAGTTTGCGCAGGCTTTCTTTTTCAATGATTCGCAACGATCTGAACAATCCAAATTCAAAATACGAACTCAATGTGGCAAATGCTTTGTGGGTTCAAAATGACTATAAATTTTTAGATAGCTACCTTTCAACAATAGAGCAATATTATGACGGAAAAGCAACAAAAGTTGATTTCAAAAACTCGACAGAGGAAGCAAGACAAACAATAAATAAATGGGTTTAGAACAAGACAAATAGCAAAATCAAAGATTTATTAAAGGAAGGATCATTGAATCTTCTTACTCGCTTAGTTTTAACAAACGCTGTTTATTTCAAAGGAAATTGGGTTAAAGAATTTGATAAAAGTAAAACAACAGATGAAGATTTCTGGTTAAATGACAAGGAAAAAGTAAAGGTTCCAATGATGAAAAAAACCGGCAAAGATGCAAAGTTCAAGTATGGAGAAGACGATTTAGTCCAAATTCTCGAAATGTCCTATGAAGGTGAAAAAAATTTCAATGTTGATTTTGCTACCAAAAAATAAAGATTTGCAATCAGTAGAAAACTCATTGAGTTTGGAAAAATTAAATGAATGGAGAAACAGTCTTGAAAAAAATGGTGGATATTTATATACCAAAATTCACTTTTAATAGCAATTATTCCATGGTAGAAACTTTGCAAAAAATGGGAATATCAAAAGCATTTATTCCAGTAAAAGCTAACTTTTCTGGCATAGATGGAACAAAAAACCTGTTTATTGGAAACGTCATTCACCAAGCTTTTATTGATGTTAACGAAGAAAAAACAGAGGCGGCGACTGCAACCGGGATTATTATGGTGGAAAACGGATTGAGGAGTGTAACAACATTCCGGGCTAATCATCCATTTATTTTTATAATTCAAGACAGAAATAATGGAAACATATTGTTTCTAGGCAGAGTCTCAAACCCAAAAGTTTAAATACTAGCCAAGGTTATTTTTCCATCTAAAAATCTTGATAATATAAACCAAAACAGCACAAATCGAAAAACTTTATCACACACCACCATTTAAAGTTAAAGAAAGATTTTTTGTTTTGACACTTTAAAGTTTTGCTTTTTCCATAAATTTCAGTAGCACAAAACATGAATTAACCCAAGTTTTAACTTTTATGAAGGAAGAGATTGAAATCAAAGTTTTTCTCAAAAACCCAAAAGAATTCGAGGCCAATCTTCTAGAAAAAGCTATTTTTATCAAAGAGATAAACCAAAAAGATGAATATTTCACTCCGAAACACAAAGATTTTTTTGCTCAGATTCGTGTAACAGAATACCCTAGAATTAGATATGAATATGAAGAAAGTAGCATTGGATACCATTTTTGCCACACGGACAAAGACGGAAATTTAATCAAAACAGATGAATACGAAACAAAAATCAAAGATCCAAAAATGATGTCTAATATATTAAAAAAGTTAGAGATGGCACACAAAGTTACAGTCATAAAACGCAGAAAAATTTTTGACTACAAAGATTTTTTGATATTTATAGACAGGATTAAAAACCTTGGATGTTTTGTTGAAATTGAAGCTAAAAACATAAAAAACACAATCCACGAAACTAAAAAAGAGTGCTACAACATACTTAACAAATTTGGAGCAATTTGGGTAGATGCCACAAACCAAGGTTATCCAGATATGATTATCTCAATGAAACAAAGTAAAATACTGTCGTTATAAATTTTTTGCCATCAAAAAACAAAAACACCAGAAAAACCCCTAAATTCCATTATGGCAAACTAATGCAGGCTTTTCCATCTCCATCTCTATCAATTCTATGGATATCAGTACCAGTCATAGAGAAGCAGTAATCAAAAACCGCCTGCGCTTCTTTTTGTGTTTTAAAGTCCGAGCAATTGTATATGTCGCTAGAACAATCATACTTCGAAGAACAAACCTTCCATAACCCCAAGTTTTCTTTTTTTGCCCAATTTTCAGCATCTCTTAATTTTTCAGCATGTTTCGTGTCTGGATGATATTCTTTTGCAATTGCAAAGCCAAAACGGACAAGATATTCATTTATCATAGTTCCGTCATTGTTGTAAACATAAAAAAGGCTTCTGCCAAAAGGGTCTTTTTCAGAAACATCCTTTTCTAAGAAAACACAAGTGTTTAAAACCAATTCTTCGTTTCTTTTTTTTGCTTCGCGGGCAAAACACTCATCGCTTTTCTCTTCTTTTGCTATCTCTGGTGCATCTATTCCTATGTATCTAACTTTTCTGCCATCTTCCAACTCTATCGTGTCTCCGTCTATAACTTTTGTTACACTAATGCAATTCAACCCTTTTTTGATCTTATATTCATCACTTTCCATTATTCCAGTATAAATTTCAAGCGGAAACCTCGTGCTCCAAAAAGTCAACCCAACTGGATCTACACCTCTTCCTAGGTGAAACTGAAAGGAAGCTTGAACAAAACTTGCTATTTTGTTTTTGTATTCGCTACTTTCAAGCAGTTCATCAACCAATTGATCCAAACTTTTATCCTTTACGCTTTCATATTCCGAATCTTTTATTTCTCTGCCAAGAATTGACCTGAAAATTTTGTTATATGTTGACTTTGGTAATCCTACCGACTTATAACCAGCACTTTTTTTTACTTTAGAAAAAAGGAAAGTAAAAAAAATAAAAGCTATCAAAAAAGAAAAAAGCAACTTCTTTATGCCATAACTATTTAAACTTTTTTTCATAAAAAAAGTTTTTTTCAATGTTTTTTTAGAAAAAAAATTTGAGAAAAAAAGATAGTCAAAAAAGTTTCAGAAACAATTTAATTTGCTAGTAATGATTCGAGAAAATCTCCCATGAAAAAAAAGAGTTCCTTGGTGATTGCAACTCTTTTTTTAATATCTTCTAGTCTTGCAATATCTCTTATCGTAAAAAACCTAAAAAAAGATAGCAAAAACAACAATAAAAACCAGAATGAAAATGCAAGCAACAGCCAAAGCAAAATCTTGGATGGACTTAAACTTCCAGAAAATATGTTTATTCTTTATGGAGAAAAGGATGGAGAAGAAACATCAATAAACGAATTGTCTATTGAATTAAAAAAACCAGATAAAAATCAAAACATAAAAAAACTAGCGCAGGTTAAGCTGTTTTCCGATCCAAAATACAAAGATATTGTATCAGTATCGAAAGATTCATCCAAACTAGCTTTTTCACCGGACGGAAAAGTGATAAAAATCATAGACTCAGTTCAAAAAAAATTAATCGAAGTAAACAAAAAAAATCTATCTAGAATAGAATTTTTGCCATCAAAAAAAGAAAAACTGCTTTTAATTTCAAGAGACGAAAGAGGAGAAAAGCTAGAAGTTTATGACATACTCGATGACTTATCTCAAGAAATTGCATACAAAAACCCAAAAGGTTACTTTTTTTCTTATGATGGCTTGAAAATTGGCTTGGTAGGGGATTGCGAAGAAAAATCTCATGGAAAAGGTTTACTTGTTTCTGGGGTTCAAAACTTTGGTGGAATTTTTAAAGATCCATTTTCTTACATACTCAAAAAATGCGTTGATCTGGAAAGAGCAGGCTTCCTCAAAGATGAAAAAATTGTCTCGGTGCTTTCTGAAGATTCTCAAGCTATTTTTCAGGATGAAAAAGAAAATAAAATTGTAATTTTAAAAGACAACGGAACAGAGCTTACCAAACTTGAATCTAAACTCTTTCCGGGGCAAATTGTGGAGATTGTTCCTTCAATTTTAGAAAACGGTTTCTACACTTTTGAAAAAACTGATGATAAAATTGATGTTTCATACTTTGAAAATGGTGAAAAAGATTTTCTTTTTTCGCTTAACTTTTTTGACAGCTTTTCTTTTACACCCAGGATATTCTTGCAAAATGACAGAAAGGGAGAATTTTTAACATTTGTGTCAAAAAGCTTACCTGAAGACAATAGCAACAAACCAAGCTTTCAAAAAATAGTGGTTTTCAACAGGAAAGAAAGAATTGAAAAAAATCTAGGAACAGAAATTAAGAAAATATTCAACCTATCAGACAAGAAGGTAAACCTAGACTTTGAAAAATTTGTACTTGAATCACCAAAATCTGGTTCTGTTGCCATATTCCCACTTCCAATTTCAGGGAAGGTCATTCCTTCTTATGTTGGAGAAAAAATAAATTTCCAAGTTGTAAAAGACAAAGATGAAATTTGCAACTCATCAATAGATGTTGGTCAAAAAGACAAGGACCTATTTTCATTTGAAAATTTCAAGTATATTTGCGAATACAAAGGAACTTTTAGCGACAGAGAAAAAATCACGGTGACAGTTTCGGATTCGAAAGGAAACACTCTAGCATCGTTAGAGCTTTTTACAAAAAGCTCCTCAGTAAGAGTTTTGGATGACAAGTCCATAAAAAGCATTGTAGGCACTAATAAAACAATTCTTAAAAAAATAGAAATGGATTTTAATAAAGACGGAACAAGCGAATATGTATTACTAACAGACAATTACTCTTATGGAGGTGATAGAAACTTATCAATCATTATCATTGCTTTTAGCTTCAACAATGAAACTTGGGAAAAAGTTTTTGAATACACAACAGAAAGCAAAGTGGATATTTCAGGTCCAACGAACATTCCAACAAATTTTCCGATGAAGGTTAATTTTACAAATGGAGAAAATGTACTTTTTTTCCAAAAAAATTACAAAAAAACTGTTGAAACCGGCTTTAATAAAACAATAGAACAAAATTATATAAGTTATCACTTTTTAACATACAACGGTAGTTTTGTTGAAGAAATCTTAAAGGGTGAAAATTTACTTAACGGAGAAACAGAAATCAATTGGGACTTTTTCACAGAAAGGTTTCTTGAATATAGGTACGATTTTGACGAAAGAGAAAAAAAGTGGTTTTTGAGAGACGTAATCGGAAAACCAACAATTAAAAAAGAAAGAATATACCAGTGGAAAGATGGAAAATATGTTCTCATGGAAGAAAAAGAGTTCGATCTTAGGCCAAAAAAATGAAGAAAGAATTAGAAAAATTTTTAGCAAATTATAGGAATAAAAAAATACACGTGATTGCTCCGAGTGGAACAGAAGGAAGTGGATCTTTAATTTTTTTTGATAAACTTGGTTTTGAAAATATTTTTCTTCACGATTTTTCGGAAGAAAAAGAATTCAAAAAAAATTTTCACAGTACCCACATTTCTTATAGCGCAAAAGAAAGAGTTGAAATCTTTGAAAAAATTAAAAAATATCCAGTAAATTTCAGAGAAAACTACTTAAAAGGAATAGAAGAAGCAAACCTCATTGTAATTCCACAAAGTTTCTTTTTACACAGTGAAAACACTTTCAAATGCGATTCAAATAAAAAGTTTCTTTTTATCAAAGAAAAAAAAATTCCGTTTATAACAATTTCAGAAATGTACTTAAAGTTTTCTTATAAGCCAACCATCGGAGTAACAGGAACAAACGGAAAAACAACAACTTTCAGGCTTATAAAAAAAATACTCGAGTCTTTTGGGAAGAAAGTTTTATCTGGATCCAATGACAGAGGATCGCCACAAAACCTAGACAAAATAACCGAACCAGAAAAATACGATTTTTTGCTTTTAGAACTTTCTCATAGGCAGCTTCAATTTTTAGACATATCACCCAAAATCTCTGGAATAACTTACCTTGGAAAAGATCATCTTGATGAGTGCAAAGATATTGAAGAGTATCATTCTTGGAAAAAAAACATCTTCAAATTTCAGAAAAAATCCGACAAACTTTGGCTAAATTTTGACGATAAAAAAAGCTTGAAGCTACTGGAAAAAGAAAACATAAAATCAAACGTATTTTTCTTTTCAATAAAGAACAATGTAGAAAAAGGAGTTTTTGCTAAAGGGAATTTAGTTTTCTTCAAAAACAAAAACTTTGAAAAAGAAATTTTCAATCTCGAAAATTTTAATCTCTTGGGTGATTTTAATAAATCAAATCTTCTTTTGTCAATTGGAATTTCTATCTCGGCTTTGGGTATAAAAAACATAAAAAAAGACGTTTTAGAAAAATCGATTTTTTCATTTAAGCCACCAGAAAATAGGCTCCAAATTCTTTTAAAACTAGAAAACAAAACTTTCTTCAATAATATCGCCTCTAGAACTCCAGATTCAACAGAAAAAGCTTTGGAATGCATAGGAAGAAGCTTGGTGATAGTCGGCGGAGAAACAAAAAATTTAGAGTTGGATTCTTTAGCCAAAAAAATTAAAGAAACAGAATCTAAGCTAATTTTCCTTCCTGGGAGCGGATCTATAGAGTTGGAAAAAAAACTAAGTTCAAAAGAAATTTTCTCGTCAGAAAAAAATCTTGAAAACGCCTTAAAAAAATCTCTAAAATCCGAGTTCAAAAATATTCTAATCTCGCCAACTTTTACAGGATTTACAAGGTTTTTAGAAGGAAAAACCTTAGAAGAAATTGTAAAAAAGGCATTTAAGTAAAAGGTTTCAAAAATAAACAACATCAATACTTTTTGCCTATTAGGCAAAAATTTAACACTTCCTATCCCAAAAACAGTAAAAATTAAAACTTACTTTCTTTTCTCTTGGCTATAAGTTTAAATAAATTAGTCACCACAAATTAAAAAGTTAACATCTAAACAGATTTCATTAAAAAAGGATTTCTTTGTAAGTGCTCAAAAATTTCTTAGTTTAGATTTGGGTAAAAACTTATTTAAAAATAATTAGTTTCATTAACCACAAAGGCGAAGTAGAAAAAACAACAAATTGCCTTTCTGTTACTAGTATTCTTGCTATAAAGCATAATGCAAATTTGCTAGCAATTAATCTAGATACGCAAATCAATCTGACCAAAGAGCTAAAATCCTGCCAAAGGAATTACAGTTTTCAATATTTTCTAAAATTTTGAAGCTTATTCATAACAAATTTATCGTCTTTCCAAATGTCTGATTTGTCCAGATAACCTTTTTTAATTGAGTGAGAAATTATTCTACCAAGAGAAGAAAACATAACTGCCGTGATTATGCCAGCATAAAATATTCTGTTTATTTTTTCAAAAGTCTCAGCGAAAGTTTTTGCTGATTCAAAGTTAGCAAAAAACCAAGTTCCATTTTCTGATCTTAAGCTTGAAAGAATGTTTCTAGAAAATTCAACCGGTTTTTTGTCATAAAAAACTAAATTTCTTAGGTGATACTCAATTCTATCTTGCACAAATATCTGGGATTTTGTTTTCTCTTAAGGGAAAATTTTTATCGTTCAAAATGTAGTGGATATCAATTCCAAATTTTTCCAGGATTTCCGGAATTTCAGAATTTAAAACAAACTTTTCGTGATTATTGTCTTGGAAAGCTTGATGCTTTCCAGATTCTTTATCATCAAAAGCGTAGTCAATTGCATGGGAAAACACTGAATGCGAAATATCATGAATCAGACCAGCAATTTGCTTTTCTAGTCTTGCGCCGAATTTTTTTAGAAGGTAAAAACTCCAATTGAATGATCAAATCTTGACAAAAAGGAATTTGGAACAAACGGCTCAAAGTATCCAGTATTTGAAATTTTTTTAAGCCTTTGGAAAGATCTAGACAAAACAATTTCCTCCAAAACTTTTCCCAAAATCTCAATTTTCCCAAAAATTTTGTCTTGGATTTCCAAAGTGTTTAATGGACAAAAACTTTCTAGTTTGTTGTTTTATCTTTTCAGCAAAAACAAGGAAAAAAAGGAATCAAAAAAATAATTCGATTCATTCTGCTGTAGCGATAAAATCACAGATTTTTCTCAATTCACAAATTTCACATTTTGGATTCCTGGCTTGGCAGATATCTCTCCCAAATTGAACAAGAGAAAGAGAAAACCTTCCCCAGTCTTTTTGCGGAATAATTTCAAGCAAGTCTTGCTCAATTTTTTCAGGGTCAGAGTTTTTTGTTAAACCAAGACGACTTGAAACTCTTTTTACATGGGTATCAACAGCGATTCCTTGATTTGCAATCTTTTCATTATCATCAAAAAAAACCGAAAGAAAAACGTTTGCCGTTTTTCTTGCAACACCTGGTATTTTTACTAGCTCGTCTATTTTTTTGGGAACTTTTCCGCCAAAGTTTTCAAGAATGTAATTTGAAGCGCTTTTGATTGATTTTGCTTTGCTTTTATAAAAACCGGAAGAAAAAATTTCTTCTTCTAAATCTTTTAGTTCGCAATTTGCGAAACTTGCTAGAGTTGGAAATTTTTGAAAAAGGTTTTTTGTGATTTTATTGATTTGCTTATCTGTAGATTGAGCAGAAAGAATTATGCAAAAAAGCAATTCGTAGTCCTTTTTCCAGTTTTCCAACGCAGTTTTGATTTTTGGGTATCTTTTTTTTAACAACTCTAAAAGTACGGATGTTTTTTCATTGTTTTGTTCCAGCATTTTTTGTGTATTATTAATGATGTAAGTTATTCAATAGTAATAGCGTAAGAAAGCCTGTTTCAGTAATTGTTCTTCTATACATTAGTGCCCGGAGAGGGGATCGAACCCTCACTCCTTTTGAAAGGAAACGGATTTTAAGTCCGTTGCGTCTGCCTGTTCCGCCACCCGGGCTTTAAATTCTAACTATAAGCTAAAATTGAAATTCTTATTTTCAAGTGTGCCTTTTAATCTTTTATGTTTTTTTTAAATTTATCATGGAGAACAAGTAAAATAAAGATAATTCCGAGTCCTGTTTTCGCTTCAATCTTTGGGATAGAAATCTACTGGTACGGTGTTCTTATAACACTTGGAATTCTAGGTTGTATTTTTTTTGCGTCAAAAATCTTTAAAGAAAGAAATCTGAAAGAGGATGATTTATATGATATTTCTATGCTAACCATAATTTTTGGGATAATAGGAGCAAGAATTTATCATGTTTTATCCACAATTGACTATTATGTCATTTATCCAAAAGAGATTTTTAATTTCAGGGCTGGTGGTCTTGGTATCTATGGAGCCATTGCAGGTGGATTCTTGGGGGTTTTCCTTGGATCAAGAATAAAAAAAATTTCACTTCAAGAACTAATAAATATAGGAGCAATTGTTATTCCTTTTGGCCAATCTATTGGAAGATGGGGAAATTTTTTTAACCAAGAGCTTTTTGGGAAACCAACAAATTTTTTCTTAAAAATATACATAGAAGAAGAAAAAAGGCCCTATTGGCATGTTGACAGTGAATATTTTCACCCTCTTTTTCTCTACGAATCTTTAGCGTGTTTTCTTATCTTTCTTCTACTGTTTTTGTCTAGAAAGAAAAACTTCAACAAATCAGCGAGCTTATATTTGATTTTATACGGTTTTTGGAGATTTTTTGCTGAATTCTTGCGTGATACCCAAACTCCAACTTTTATCTTTAGACTCGAGCAATGGGTTTCCTTGTTATCAATTTTTATTGGTTTATATTCTTTTGCATTTAAATTTAATAAGAATGAAAGAAAAAGAGAAAAAAGTACCTAATCAACTAAACACGGAAAAAGAT
>Ga0129299_1003624_pt1 | contig 10048 bp, 4 predicted proteins | sample ConPoolayeCmetaG_FD_94477 | JGI IMG/M metagenome (GOLD analysis project Ga0129299, IMG submission 94477) | Hot spring microbial mat communities from California, USA to study Microbial Dark Matter (Phase II) - Cone Pool mat layer C metaG ... | reverse complement strand
TGCCCGGCCAGATACTCCCGGATGTCGGCGACCGTCACCGCCCTGACCTTGGCCAGCTTTTCCTCAATGGGAATAGGCCGGCCGAAGTGGAACAGATCGTCGGCCAGTTCCGAGGCCTGAACGTGGGTCAGGTCCGCCTCCCGTTCCTTCCGCGCGGTGATCCCGATCACCGCGCGATGCAGCTCGTCGTCGCAGAGGTCCTCCGCCAGACGATCCACCTCCTTCAGGAGCGTGGCGTAGGTCCGGTCGCAGCGTTCGGGGGTGGTACTCGCTCCGATGTGGATCATGCCGGAACCTCGTGGTCGTTCCAACCACGCCCCCACCCAGTAGACCAGCCCCTGTTTCTCCCGGACCTCCGTGAACAACCGACCACTCATCCCCCCCGAAAGGATCCCCACCATCACCCGTTCAACCTGTTCTTCGGGGTCCGTCTGGGCCACGCCCGGCCAACAGATCATGATGTAGTCCTGTTCCAGGTCTTTGGGATGGTGCCGACGCGTCGGAGAAAATGCCAGCGGGATCGGCTCGCGCGCCGGATCGTCCGGACCGGAGAACCCCTCGAAGGCCGCCTCCAACTGATCCGCGAGCCGTTCGGCGTCCAACGCGCCGGCCGCCGTGACCTGCATCCGATCCGCGCAGAAGGTCCGCGCCCAGTACGCCCGGACCTCATCCGGTCCGATCCGCCGGAGGCACTCCGGGTGACCCAACGGGTGCCGTCCCAACCGAGGACCGTAGGCCTGCTCGTGGATGAGCTTCCTTGCGAGGTCCATCGGGTCGTCCTCCAGGGCGGACAGTTCCTGGACGGCCAGATCGACGGCCACCCGGCAGGCCTCCTCCGGAAACGTGGGCGTGCGAAGCATCTCCGCGTACAGCGACACCGCCGGACCCAAAAACTCGGGCAGGCAGGTGCACCGGAAGGCGATCGTCTCCCGCCCCGTTCCCGAGCTCCGCTGAATTCCCAGCGCATCGAAGGCATCGCTCAGCCCACGACCATCGTATCGGGCTGTTCCCTTGCTTACGGTCTGCTCGACGAGCCGGGCCACGCCCAGCCGATCTTCCGGTTCATATGCCGAACCGCTTCGAAAGCTGAGGTGCAGGCTCACCGTGTGGCGATCCGGCAACACGACGGCGGCAAAGTCCATACCGCAATCCAGGCGACGATGAACGGTCACGGTCATCATGACTCACTCAACAGGGTCCGCATCGTGGTGGTAGGTGGAACGTCCTCGATCATGCGCTCGGTACGGGTTGACCGAGCTGCGACGAAAGCTCCGCGAGTTCGGTTTCCAACAGCTCCGGCGTGTCCGCCTCGACGTTCAACCGGAGCAGGGGTTCGGTGTTGCTCTTGCGGACATTGAACCACCACCGGTCGTATTGGACGGTGATGCCGTCCAGGTAATCGATCTGACCGTCGGCATAGCGCTCGGCCAGCGCCTCGATGGTGGCATCCTTCGCGTCGTTTTGAAAACTTCTCTCACCGCTCGAATGGTACCGCCGGAGCGGGGCGATGAGATCGCTCAGCGGCTGGCCGCGCTCCGTCAGCGTGTTCATCACATGCACGAAGGCCAGCATCCCGGAATCGCAATACCAGTTTTCACGAAAATAGAAGTGACCGCTCAACTCACCGCCGAAGCACCCGTCGTTCTCACCGAGCGCCTTCCTCATGAACGCATACCCGACACGCTCGCGGCGGGGCTGACCACCCAAACGCGTGATCTCTTCCGGGACGACCCGACTGCTCCGAAGGTCGTACACCACCACCGAACCTGGCCGCTCTCGCAGGAACCTCTCGGCGAGCAACGCCGTCATCAGATCCGATCGGACGATCTCTCCGCGCTCGTCAATGAACACGCACCGGTCCGCGTCCCCATCAAAACAGGCCCCAAAGTCCGCCCCTTCGCACAGCACTGCCTCGCGCACCTGTCGCAGGTTGGTCTCCACCAGCGGGTTCGGATCATGGGCGAACCGACCGCTCCGGTCGAAGTTCAGCGGGATGATTTCCAACCCCTCCACGTCGTCGAAGAGGATCGGGATCCACAGACCCCCCATCCCGTTGCTCGCATCGACCACGACCTTCAGGGGTTTGGGGGGAAGCAGGAATCCTCGCACGAAGGCGCGATATGGCTTGGCCAGGTTGACCCGGCTCATCGGCGCGTGAACGCCGGTCTCGTGCTTGGCCATGTGTTGTGCGATCTGTTTGATCTCCTTCAGACCGGTGTCTATCGCGATCGGGCGAGCCCCCTGCCCGCAAATCTTGAGCCCGTTGTATTCGATGGGATTGTGGCTGGCGGTCACCTGAATACCGCCGCAGGACCCCAGGTAGTTGATGGCGAAGTAGAGCTGGGGCGTGTCCACCTCCCCGATGTCGATGACCTCCGTGCCGCTGCACCGTGCCCCTTCGATGACGGCCGTGTGCAAACTCGGGCTGCTCGGACGCATATCGTGCCCCACCACCAGCCGATTCCTAGCCGGATCGCTCCGGTCATAACCTCTCAGGACGCTCCGCAAGAATTGTCCTGTCCCATGACCGATCCGCCAGACCAAGTCCTCGTTGAGGGGACTCGGGTAGAGGCCTCGCACGTCGTAGACGCCGAAGACCTCCTGAACGCTCCGCCCCTCGTCCTCAAACAACTGGCGGACGTTCTCCGGCATCGGCGGCGGAGGCTGCTCCTTCAAATCATCGTTGAACGCACACGTCTTGCATTTGTGGTAGGAAACGCGCCGTCGGCCCTTGCAGACCGCGTCGGAGATCCTGACGTGCTCCTCTCCAGGGCAGAAGCGGCAGTACTCCTCCGTGCTTTGGGAACCGGACATGAGTCCTCCCGTCGGTCCACACACCGGTGGTGCTCATCCTAACCGAGTCCCGTTTGACGATCCACCCCCACCGGTGACCGGCGAGCCGCTTGCGGTGTTCGAGTAGGGCCGAAAAATGGGCATGGTTCAAAAACGGGGACTCACCTCCGAGCCCACCCTCGACTACGACCCAGAAAACGGGTTCCGCGAGGTGCCTGTCCCCGTTTTTGAACCATGCCGAGGATCCCGGGCGCCGGAGGGTGTGTGACGCTTTGGACAGGAAGGACGAGGCTCATGACGAACTGTCCCCGAATCGCCGATCCGTCTCTCCGGCTACACCCTGCCGGCGATCGCGTACAGGATGACCCCGCGGAGCCATTCGAGATCTTGTTCTTTCAGGTCTGTTCCGAATCGGATGAGCGTGTCGTCGCTCAGGGCCACGAGCCATTTCTGGACCTTCGCGGGGCGGGATTTGCGCTTGGTTCCTTCCTGAGGCGGCTCGGAGCTTTCGATATCGAGCGACTGGAGTTCGTCGGCGGGGATCTGCCGGGAACGGGACCAGATCCCTTGGGAAGTAACACGAAGTTCGGTCGGTGACGCCTCCACGGTCGTGCGCCGGGTAGTCCTGTAGATGGCCAGGATGCCCACAAGGACCATGCCAACCGCCCCGAGAAGCCGCCTGGTGTTCACGCCCCCTTGGCCTTCGAGCCTGTCGGTACCGATCTCGTGGAACTCCATCACTCCGGTTCCTTCCGGACAGTCCGGATGACAGAGGGCCGGTGGTTCAAGTCCTCAGGCGTACCGGCCCGACTCGTGGTAGGCCTCGAACAGCGCCCAGATGTTCTCCGTCGGGACGTCGGGCAGCAGGTTGTGGGCCGTGCCAAACAGGTACCCCCCGCCCGGGGCCATGATCCGCGCGCGATCCGCGACGTGCGCGCGGACCTCCGCCGGGGTGCCGCACGGCAAGACCCCTTGAATGTCGATGCCGCCCTGGAAGCACAGGTCTCGCCCATATCGTCGCTTCAACACCGCCAAGTCCATCCCCGCCTTGGGCTGGAGGGATTGCAGCACGTCAAGCCCGGCCTCGATGAAGTCGGGGATCAGATCGGTCACGTTGCCGCAGGTGTGGTACATCGTTCGCACGCCGTATTGATGGCCCAGAGCGTTCAGTCGGGCGAAGTTCGCCTTGAAGAACCGCCGGTACAGGTCCGGGGAAACCCACAAGGCGTTCTGCGTGCCCATGTCGTCACCCATGAAGAAAATGTCGATCTGCCCCCCGGCGGCGTGCAGGATTCTCTCGTAGTGAGCCAGGTAATACCCGACGATATGTTCGAGGATGCACTCGGCGATTTCCGGTTGGGTCATCAGGTCGACCAGGAACTGCTCCGCCCCGCGGAGATACATGGCGGGCTTGAGCTGCGCCGCCCGGTCGAGCCGATCGGCCCCGATGACCACGGCGTATCCGGCCCGGCGGATGGCGGCGCACTCGGAGGCGATGTGCGAATAGTCCCACATCGCCGTCGTCGGCCAGTTCGGGTAGGCCTCGATTTCGGCCACCGAGGTCATGTCCGCCAGCGGGGGGCGGGCCACGTGCTTGTACCGCCAGGACCAAGGACGACCGTCTCGTCGGACACCCTGGACGGTCATGGTCATTCGGGGCACACCCCAATGGTCCTCGGCCGTTCCGTCCGCGAAGGTCGCGAGCGGACGCCCCACGTACTTCGGACCCAGATGGTAGCGGAGATCGACGCCGAGGTGCTCGAGCAGGACCTCGGCGTCCGCAAAACCGCCCTCCGTGACCAGCCGATCCGTGACCGACGGTTCGGCCCAGTAGTCGATCGGCACGCGATCGGCCTGGCGGTGGTTCAGTGCCGTCAGCACGCGGTCTCGGGGTAACATGACAGTGGCTACACGCCGAAACGTCGAAACATCGAAAAGTCGAAACGTCAACGCGTCGAAATTAGGGCCAGGCGCTGACCGACTATCGAATCGAAATCACCAAGGACATGATCCACTGTCACGGTCCGGCGACGGCGTGCCCGGGTTTCGACATGTTGACGTTTCCGCTAACTCCTTATGCTCACCACCGGCGGCGCGAGCAGACCGCACGGATAGAGGTTGTAGGCCTCCTGCCACTGGGCGCCCTCGGTGAGGAAGTTGTCCGGTCCCACCCAGGCCGGCTCGGGTTTGGCCTGGTGCAGGGGGCCGAAGGCGTTGTGGCGGTGACCGATGACTTCGATTCCCAGATCGAACGCCTCGCCCACGATCGCGTCGGTGATGTCCAGCTCGTAGGGCGGCCACTTGACATAGCCGGCCGGCCGACCGCCCACGAGCACGCGGACCACGCCGCCCGCCCACCTGGGCAGCGTTACAAAGACCCGCTCCTCCGGTTGGCGCCGGATTCTGACCTGTCTTCGGTAGGTCACCGATCCCCCGTAGAACGGCAAGTGCTGTTTGCACCAATCCCCCGCGCGGAGTTTGGGCGGCAGCGCATCGATCACCGCCCGTTCACCACTTGCGTCCAGCCGAACCCCGAAGGAACCCAGCAGGAACGAGGCCTCGAGGTCGTCGTCTTCGACGAAATCGATCGTCATGAGGACCTCGTTCACACCGGGATGCAACAGGGCCGGGTCCACCGGCAACCGGCGGATCGACCGATCGGTCCACCACCCGTCGTCCGCGTCGGAGGAGATCGGTTGCCCGTTGAGTGTGACGCGGAATCGTTCGGGCGTCTCCAGGGCCAACCACATAGGGCCCTTCGGCACCTGCTCGACGTTCACCTCATAGCGGAGCGCGACGGGGGTGCCCTTCGTGACGCGACGGGGGCGCGCCCACGGTTGGACCATGTTCCCACCGCGACGCGGGAGGTTCAAGGCATCGCGGATCGCCCGGTCCGTCCGAAGAATCTCGCGCGGTCCTTGCCATTCTCCGTCCCGGAGTCGGGACTGCGGCTTGTCCAGAACCAAGACGTTCGGTTCGTTCAGATGATAAGTCCACGCGCCCCGGATGGGCGTTCGCGCCACCTCCATGTACCCGCGGCGCGGCGGTAGTCCCGCATCCGCCTGCGGTTTGATGGCGAACAACCGGCTTCCGACGGCCGGCAGGGAAGTGACGATCGTGATCGCATCGCCGTCCCGTGTCGTCTCCACGGCGAACCGTTTGCCGGTGTCGGGGTTCCACTCCTCCACCGCACCGCCGTTGATCTTGATGTACACAGGGTTGCGGCCTCGCTTCCGGTCGCGGTTGACCAGGAACAGCCACCGAACATCCCCCTCGCGCCGCAGCATGTAGATCACGGAGGCGATGTTTTTGCCCGTACCGTCCGTCACGCTGAGCACTCGCCCCAACGGTTCCACGGCGGAGACGAGCGCCCTGCCGGAAAACGGCACGTGCGTACCGGTGCCGGCGAGTTCCAAAGCCGCCTTGCTCTTGACCGCGTCGACGTACCTCGCCGGCGGACCGACGAAGATTACGGTCCCCCCGGTCTGGCGGAATCGACGAAGCAGGTCCACCGTGCTCGCGCGGACGGTGACCATCGGCGGGACCACCACGACGCGATAGGTCGCTCGGCCCACGCGGAGGAGGGGCGGATCCTGTTCGGACGGGACGACCTTGCCGAGTCGGGAGAGCATTTCCTCGTCGCCGTAGTCGAAGTCGATCTGCGCGTCGAGCAGCCAGTTGCGCAGCTTGGCGAGGTTCTCATCGAGCGCGCGTACGTCCGGGGCCTGACGCCATCCCGCGCGGCACCGGACCCACGTGCTCTCGATCGGGTGAATCACAAGGACCTCGCGGACGGGTTGTCCCCGCGTCATCACCACGTGGACGCGCGCGAAGTAGTCCTCCACCCGCGAGTAGTGGCTCCACCAAGGCGACTGGTAGAAGATCGACGCGGGGTAGTCCCGCTTGGCCTCACCGGCCATCGTATACCACGAGAGGTGCTGGCACCGCAGGTTCACGCCCAGCGCCGCCTGCCAGTCGCCCACGGCCTTGTGGCTTTCAAAATTGAACTGCCACCCCGTACAACCGTACAGCTCGCTCAGCAGCCACTTGCGCCCCGTCTGACGGAGCACGGAGGCCGTCTGCTTGACCGTGTCGAATTCGGCGTTCGGTTCACAGAGGATGTCGATGCCGGGGGCCTGCATGTGTTCATAGAATCGCATGGCCGAACCGACCACGTTCGTTTGGGAGCTGGGGGTGGCCTCCTCCAAGACGTGGCCGGTGTGCATCAGCTTGTTCTTCTCACACCACTCGCCGATCTGTCGGGCAAAGGCGTCCACGAACAGAAAGGTCGTGCAGTCGTGGTAGTGCCACCGGGCCTGGTGGACCGTTCGGCCCTCCACATCGAAGAAGAGCTCCGGCAGGTGTTCGAGGAGGTCATAACCGTACCGCTTGCGGAAGACGATCGGCAGCCGGGGCGTCCAGGGGATTTCGAGCACGTCGCCGGGGTTTCCGGATATGGGGTCCAGCTTTGTCCATCCGTAGTTGGGTTCGTCGGTGAAGATGCCCGGGATCGTCCGGCCGAAGTGGTTGCCGTTCGCCTTTCGATAGGCCTCGTGCGTCACTTGGATGAACCGCCGGACCGCCTCGTGGTTCATCGTGTCGAGGTAGGTGTATCCGTTGTACCACGACGAGGACGGCATGACGACGACGTGGAAGATCATGACCCGTTCGCCGTCGGCAAGTTTCTTGACGTCGGGGGGTCGGATGGGTCGCACCCCGTACGCCCGATCCGGCTCGAGGCGCCCTGCGAAGAGGCGGAGCACGTCCTTGCCCCGGAGTGAGAAGGTCCTTGCGTCGGCCAGTTCACAGCGCAGTGAACGGGACCGGTATTTGGGATTCTTGGTGACCAGTCCTCCGGCGGCGCCGCTTGGCCAGCGGTCCTCATCGTAGAGCCAGGCCTGCATGCCGTATTTCGCACACTCGTCTGCGCAGGCTTCGATAAGGCGGAACCACTCTTTCGACAGGTAGGGCGTGGCCAGTCCGACCCGAGAGTGCATGAATGCCCCGCCCAATCCCATCCGGTGCAAGATGCGGATTTGCCGTCTCAGCTCGGACTCTTCCAGCTTGCCGTTCCAAGCCCAGAACGGCTTGCCGCGGAAGACGGGTCCGGGGCACTCGAACTGTCGGATCAGGGCTTCCTCGCGCGACATCGGAGTTCCTCCACTCGCCGGTTCACCTCCACGGAGCCGCAATTGTTTGAACAGATGCAAGGTGGAATTGCAAGGGTTTGCGACCGCTTGCCTCCGCGTGCGAGTGTGGGTATCATCCGGTTTTTGCGACCCCTGGGGAGCGCGGAAACCACACTCGCGGTCGGCAAGCACAGGGGTCGGACGTGTGGTTCTGCCCAGCAGACAAACCGGTGAGCCTTCCGTTTGTTGTGAAGTCGCAGGAGCGGATTTCATGCAAAGGCATTGGCGGACAGCATCACTGCCGAACGACCAACACCTGGGGCTTGGCATCGACCTGGGTTCCATCAGTCTGAAGGTGGCCGTTACGGACGAATCGGGGGAGCTCCTCGGGGCCTCCTACGACCGACATCAAGGCCGACCGATTGAAACCACCGTAGCCGTTCTGGACGAGCTGTTCCAAAGGATCCCGTCGAGTCGATTTCGGTGGGTGATCGGTACGGGATCGGCCGGTCGGCTCGTCTGCGAGCTGTTGGGGATTCCCTTCGTCAACGAGTTGATCTGCCAGGCGGTAGCGGTGAAGCGGCTCTATCCGGATGTCCGGACCGTCATCGAGATGGGCGGTCAAGACAGCAAAATCCTGTTCCTGCCGCCGGACGTGAATCCGGATCAGCCCATTCTTGACTTCGCGATGAACACGAACTGCGCCGCGGGCACGGGGAGCTTTCTGGACCAACAGGCCAGTCGTCTTGGCATCCGTATCGAGGACGAGTTCGGCGAGCTGGCGCTTCGGAGCGAGACGCCGCCCCGAGTGGCCGGTCGGTGCAGCGTGTTCGCCAAGACCGACATGATTCACTTGCAACAGCAGGCCACCCCGTTGCACGACATCGTGGCGGGTCTGTGCCTGGGGTTGGCGCGGAATCTCAAGAGCAACCTCGGTCGGGGCTACGAGTTTGCGCGCCCGATGGCATTCGTTGGCGGCGTCGCGGCGAACAAGGGCGTCGTGCATGCTTTTGAAACGGTGTTCAAGATGGCGCGCGGCGAGCTGCTTGTTCCTCCGTGCCACGCGGTGAGCGGTGCGTGGGGGGCGGTGCTCGTATGGCGGCGCGAGGACAAGGCAGCACCGCTGGGGAGAGACGGTCTCGAACCGCTGCGCCGACACCTGGCGAGCGAGCGGGCGTTGGGGCATCGACTCCAGCCGCTCAAGTTGTCGGCGGAGGGGGATCCGGTCAGTCGGGTGTGGACGCCCGACGAGATGTTGTTGGCTCGCAACGGCGACAAGCTGGATGCCTACCTCGGGATCGACGTGGGCTCGATTAGTACGAACGTCGCCGTGACCGACGGCGGGAACGAGGTCTACGCCAAGGCGTACCTGATGACGGCCGGCCGGCCGTTGGAGGCGGTTCGGCAGGGGCTGGCGATGGTCGCCCCGGTCGTGATGGAGCACGTTCGCATCCGGGGTGTGGCGACCACGGGGAGCGGGCGCTACCTGACGGGGGATTTTGTGGGGGCGGACCTCGTCATCAACGAGATCACCGCCCAGGCGACCGCTGCGGCGCTGATTGATCCGAAGGTGGACACCATCTTTGAGATCGGCGGGCAGGACTCCAAGTACATCAGCCTGGAGAACGGCGTCGTCGTGGATTTTGAGATGAACCACGCCTGTGCCGCCGGGACCGGCAGCTTTCTGGAGGAGCAGGCAGAACGGCTGGGCATCAGCATCAAGGAGGAGTTTGGTCGCCTGGCGTTGGGCAGCGACGCACCGATCCGGTTGGGCGAGCGGTGCACGGTCTTCATGGAATCGGACCTGCTGAGTTACCAGCAGCAAGGCGCCCAAACGGACGACCTGGTGGGTGGGCTGAGCTATTCGATCGTGAGCAACTACATCAACCGGGTCGTTGCCCACCGGAAGATCGGCGAGCGGATCTTCTTCCAGGGCGGGACGGCGTTCAACAAGGGGGTGGTCGCGGCGTTTCAGCAGTACCTGGGGCGTCCGGTGACCGTACCCCCGCACCACGAAGTGACGGGGGCGATCGGGGCGGCGTGTCTGGCCAAGCGGCATCAGGAGCGCCTCGGCCGGACCGAGAGCCGTTTCCGCGGGTGGGAGCTGTCGAATGCCGAGTACCGGC
>Ga0129299_1003621_pt1 | contig 10052 bp, 5 predicted proteins | sample ConPoolayeCmetaG_FD_94477 | JGI IMG/M metagenome (GOLD analysis project Ga0129299, IMG submission 94477) | Hot spring microbial mat communities from California, USA to study Microbial Dark Matter (Phase II) - Cone Pool mat layer C metaG ... | reverse complement strand
GGGGGGACACCTTGACCTTGTTGCGGTCAGCAGCTCTGAGAATTAAAGATTCCAAGCCTGGCACCTTGGTGCCAGGCTTGGAATTGTCATTGTGTGTCGCACAAGGCGGCGCGTGTGGAGGCAAGCGCAGCAACCGCCGTTGTCTTACTGCCCGGCGGGTTTGCGGTAGGGGATGAAGAGCTTTTGGCCGGGGGACAGGCGCGAGGTGTCAGTGATGTTTGGATTAGTATTGAGGATATCCTGCACAGTGACGTTGTAGTCACGGGCGATTTTCCACAATGTGTCGCCAGCGACGACACTGTGACTGTACCCTTGCGAGTAGTCAATGTCAGGGCTGGAGGGCGTGCCGGTGCGCACGATAGGCGTAGCTGAGGGCGAACTGCCGCTTGCGGGAGATGGTGAGGGTGTGGGTGTGGTGGCCACTGGGCGGGCGGCAATTGATTGCAGATGTGTCTCCACGCGGACAATGTGTTCGTTGTTGGCGTTGACCTGGTTTTGCAGCGCCTTCAAATCACGCTGCAAGGCTTGGAGGTCGCCGGCAACTTTGCGCTGCAGAACAGTATTTTCATCCTGCACGGTTTTGACGACTTCAGCGAGCTTGCGGTTGTACTGCTCGGTGTCGCGCGCGGTGGCATCAGCGAACTGTTTGGAGGTCTGATCAAGCGCAGTGCGCTGGCGCTCAAGTTCCGCGCGCTGACGGGCGACTTCAGCAGAAACCTTTTGCAGCTCAGCGCGCTGGGTGCGGGCGGCGGCATCGAGAGCGGCGCGCGTTTCGTTGTGCTGCTGGCGGATCAACGCAGCTTGGTTCTCTTGCTCGCGCTCGAGCACGGCAAGTTGTGACTGAAACGTATCAATGTTCTGGCTTAGCCGGGCGATTTTTTCATGCAGCTCGCGCATGTCGTCCTGCAGGCGGACATACTGCGAGGCCGGCTGTTCGACGGCGGAATACTCGGTCGTGGCACAGCCGCAGAGCAGCGCCCCTGCGGCCAGCAACCCCAGCCGCGTTAAATTTGTGGATTGCATGTTACTGGCCCGCAATGCCGATCAGAAAGTGGCAGCGGCGGTTTTTGGCCCACGCCTCTTCGTTGTGGCCGGGATCCACTGGGCGCATTTCGCCGTAACTGATCGTGTACAAGCGGTTCGGGTCAATGCCCAGATCTGCCAGAAACTGGCGTGTGGCGTTGGCACGGCGCGAACCGAGGGCCATGTTGTACTCTTCCGTGCCGCGCTCGTCACAGTGGCCTTCGATCTGCAGAATGACCTGTGGATAACGTTTGAGGAAGGCCGCGATCTGCTGCAAGATGGCCGCTTCATTGGGCAGGATTTGCGAGCTGTCGTAGGCGAAGTGGATGTCGCGCAAGACCATGCGGGCTTCAGCGTCAATTGCCGGATCAATCATGCCGGAGCCTGGCTCGAAGAAGCGGGCGTTGCCCATGGCCTGTGGCATGTCGTAGGGCGAGGTGCCGCCGATCTCGCCGCTGGTCAATGCGGCATCATCAGCCATGTTTGGATCGAAGGCGTCGCCATAGGCGGCGCTGCCATCAGTGCTTTTTTTGGTACGGCTGCAACCAAGCACCAGCACCGCAGCCAACACAATCAACCCCAGTCGGTACATACGTTCCTCCTGCGTTGTTGCCAACGCATGTAATATTTTTGCGGACGTGCGCGGTGCACGCCCAGACGATAAGTTCCACAAAACTGCACCGCATAGTATAGCAAATTGGTTGCAATTTGTAAATATGGCGTGGGTCCTGGCCAAATCTGGCAACTAGCTTGGCCGTGCGCGCAGCTTCGCAGCAACCTGTCCAAAGGTTTTTTTGACAGCAATGACGTGACACGTGACGTCGGCAAGAGTGCTCATTGCTCTTTGAAACGTGAAACGACCAGGGGTGCATTCGACAAGTCACGTTGGACGTTTGTCCGCCCAGCCTGTCTCGTTAGCAACTTGTACATCGTCAATCGCAAATGTTACTTACCTTCGCTTCAGCCCCAGCAGCGCCAGCAGCACGCCCGCCAGCATCGCCGGCTCCGGAATGATGCTCAGCTCGCCTGTGGAGCTTACCGCCGTGCCATATGCATTGCTCACGACCACATAATACATCCCCGTGTGCGACATTTGTACGCTCGCAATCTGATACACCGCCGCCGTGGCGTTCGCCACCGGCGCGCTGTTGTGATACCACTGATAGAAAAACGGCGCCATCCCATCTGCTTCCACGCTAAACGAAACCGGTGCCCCGAGGTGTACGAGCGCGTTGGCCGGATGCTCGACAATATACGGCATGCGCGGGAGCATCTCGCCGCGAACCACCAAGTCCGGCACGGTGCTGCCCAGCTTGCCGATGCCGGTGGGAGATAAGCTGTTGTACGCACGCCAGATGTACAGCCGGAACTGGACAGCGTGCGCTATATTGGAGAGCCCAGACTCGCCGCGCGCATCTGCTTCCATCGCCGTGCCGCCCGTCGTGCCCAACGATTTCCAGTACACCACATTGGTGGGCGCCAGCGGCAGCTCTGCCGATGAGACAAAGCCATTCGTGCTCCAGCGCAGCTGGTAGAGATTGGTACTGTCGGACGAGCCGGTGAAGCCGCCCAGGCGGATGCTGCTCACACTCACGCCCCAGCCGGCCGTCGGCGTCAGTGTCCAGGCAATGTAATCATCCCAGTTGAGTGTGGCGGATTCACAGCCCAGCACGCAGAAGGCATCGTTGTTATAGTAGCGGTTTTGGGTCAGCGTACAGCCCGGCCCGTTTGTGACGAAGGCCGGCAACAACGCGCTGTGCAGATAGGTGGCCTTGGTTGCCTGCGTAAAATTCGTCCCGCCCGTGTCGTCCAAAAACTCCCATTCGGCCAGGACCCAGCCGGAGGGATAGAGATTGGTGACGATGTTATCGGTCGAGGTAGAGGCAGCGCACGGCGTGCCATCGGCGGCCGAGAAGGCCGCGCCAGCCGGCACACTGGCGCGCACGAGCCCGGCGCGCTGCATGCCGCTGACCGCTACGGAGTAAACCGCGCCCGCGCCGCCCGGCTCGGGCGTGATCACGGCTGTCTGCGGCTGGGCCGATCCACCCAGCGTAATCGAGACCGCCCCGTTGGTAAATCCCGTCACCGGCCGGTCAAACATCACCGTGAAATAAATCACCGGGCTGGCGCTGCCATCGTGCGGATCAGCCTGTGTGGCGGCTTGGTTGATGGTTACCTGCGGCGCAGCGGGCAGCGGGGAGTCCGTCACGTTTTCAAACACATACATGAAGACCGCGCCGGTGGGCATGCCGCCGCTGAGGCCGCCGGTGAATTGATCCACAATGAAATTGGTCGAGAAATAGGCCAGCGGGATGTCTTGGGTGACAACGTTGAAATTCATCTGCTGGCGGTTGGTGAGGCGCGGGTCGCCGCTCAATTTGTACAGCGTAATCTTCGAGGGGTTGGTGAACGGCAGGCGCAGCGTCAGGGGCGTCACTCCATCGCCAAAGTTCACGCCATTGTGGACGCCGTTAATCTTTTTGTTCAGCGCCAGTATGGCGTAATTATTGCCCTGCTTAAAGGCATACACGGATGCCATGGTGGCATTTGTCACCAGCACGGCGCCGTTGGTATCCAGCAGATTGCAGAACGGCAGGCGTTCCGGCACTGCGACCAGCATATGGCCGCCGGCGCGGGCGGCATTGACAAGGCCCAAGCCCTGCCACGATGGATGCGGGCGGTAGCCGTTGAAGACAAAGGTGTGCGAGGCCCACAGCCCTCTATCCTCGATGAACGAATAGAACGACTGCTCCTTCGCGCCGCGCAGCATGGCATACAGCCAGAAATCCAGCGTGCCGATGCCGGCGGCCAGCGAGCGCCCATAATTGCGCGTCACTTCCTGCTCCGCGGCCGTAAGTTGCACGCCGTTCAGCCCGCTCATCAAATAGCTCGGCCCGCCTTCATAGGCTACAATGTCAAAGGGCATGCCCGTCTGCGCCATGGCCGTCTGCAGCGCCGTAACATTGTTGGCCCATTTTTTGCCCGAGTGATCGAGGTACGTGGTCCATTGCTGCAGGCCGTCATCGCTCCAGGTGGTGCCGCCGATTTGGCCGCCCTGGCCGGCCTCCCAGCCGCCGAGATAGGTGGTGAAGCCGACATGCGTGGCGCGCGGGCAGGCCAGGCGCGCCTGGCCGGTAAACGCATTCACACCCGCGCCCCCGTTCCAGCCGCCCAGCAGCACCTTGATCGAATTGGTCCAGTACACCGTATTGGAGGCCACATAATCCCAAATGTACTGGCACCAGCGGCCGTAGGTGCGGCCGGAATCGGCGGTGAACCCGCCGCGGAAGGAAAAGAAGTAGCCGCTGTTCCACGGCTCGTTGCCCATTTCAATGTAAATGGCGCGGAACTCATCGGCCCACGGCGTGGCGACGCCGCGCTGCGCCGCGCGCACCGCGCCATAGCCCACCGTGGCCGGCGCCGCCAGGTATTCGACCAGCTTGACGTAATCGTTTTCATTCCAGTGCAGGTTGACGGTGATCCAGGGAATGACGCGCGTGGCCGGGCTGTCGCCGGTGTCATAGGCGGCCTGCAGCATCTCGAGCAGATGCAGCGGCTCGCTCTTACGCGCGCCGCGGTTCGGTTCCCAGTAGCGCCGGCTCATCACACCGGGGCGCACGGCGTGCTCGAACGGGTCGTCAAGCCAGCGGTAGCGCAGCGCGCCCTTGTGCGCGGCGTTGCTGGCGCCGGTATACTGCGTATACAGCCGGTGCACAGACCTATGATAACCGCACGCCTGTTCCCCCGCCGTCGTGTCATATAGCACGGCGTTGTCGACATACACCGTGCCCGGCCCGGTGAAGAGGAAGTTTGGCCCGGAAACCGTCATGCTGGACGTCAGCCAGTTTGTCACCGCAAACGTGGCCGAAAGTTTCACCCACGCGCCGTTGACAATGCCCGTCACGCGCCGGTCGAAGTATGGCGGCACACGGAAGCGGATGTTGGTGTGTGCCACCGGCAGGCCCTCGCCGCGCACCCAGCATTCGACGCGGTACGTGCGCCCAGTGGGCAGCATTGTCGCGCCCCACCATGTGTCGTTGGTCCAGCTATATTTGTTCAGTGAAATCCCAAATTCCTGCGCCGCTGCGCAGGTGATGCGCACACAGCTCGTGCCGCAATTCTCGGCTTGCATCTGTGCTGGCACGGGCCCGGGAATCGTCACGATCTCCTGCGTCGCGCTGCTGCCCGTCAGATTCCACGTCGTGCCCCAGCCCTGCAAGCCGATCACGCGCACACTTATCGTCTCGGGCGGCGGCACATGGATGGTTTCTTTCTCAACAAACAGCAGGTCTTTCGCCAGCGGCACGGGGCCGCCGCTCCCAAGATAAATGCACTCGCGGTGTGCGCTGGAGGGGAAGCGCGAGCGGTACACCTTGTACTCCGTCACATCGCTGCTCGTTGACGCATCCCACCACACATGCAGATAGCCGTTGAAGGCCGCCACCTTGACATTCGTAGGCGGCGCCGGGTTGCCGGCCACGGCGGCCGGGTTGCTGCCGAAGATGCGGAACTGCCGCGCATGTGTGCGCGACGCGGCATCCTGCACTTGAATCGTTACGGTTGACGCCACCGAGGCCGGGCACATGCCGGTAATCCGTCCCTCGGCCGTCAAGATCAAATTGGGCGGCAGCGATCCGCCGGTGATACTCCATGTCAGCGGCGCCGTCCCGCCGATCGCGCTCATCGTTACCAGTGGGCTGGCAAACGTATAGTTCTGCCCGATCACCGGGTTCGGCATCTGCACGGTGAGGATGCGCGGGTCGTTGTTGCTCAGGGAATGCGCCGTCGCGCCGGGAATGGGCGCCGAAAAGTCCGACCAGTTCCCGCTCACATCCCGCGCCTTCACGGCATAATAGTACGGCTGGCCGTTGACCACACGGTAATTGTCCACGGCATCCGTCGCCGGCACGAGCGCGCGCACGGCGCTCAACCCGATTTCCTCGTAGCCCGCCGCGACAAACCCGCCATCCGGGATCGTCCCCTCGCGCACTTTTTCGATCCACCCCGCGCCCGATGCGTTGGTGACTTCGCGATACAAGCGATACTGGCCGCCATCGAGAAACCCGGACGAGAGCGTGTCGAAATAGCGTGTGTTGCACAGCGCGTAGACACCCGTGCTGTCACTCCCGCCGCCCGTCAGTTCCCAGTAGCGGTAAATCGTCAGCGGTTCATTGCCCGGGTTGTCGGTCCAGTTGTTCCAGCGCAGCTCCATGTCATATTCCGCGCCAAACCCGGGCGGATTGGAATGGACCACCGTCTGGCCGATGACAAACACGGCCGGGTTCGAGACAGACGCCAGCGCGGGCAGCGCCAGCGCCACACACGCATGTAATATGAGCCACTTCGTTTTCATTAAGACAACTCCTCTTTGCATATGTCATCATGTTGGAGGGGCACCGGCCCCGGTGCCCTCATGCTCCGCGCACGCCACCTCGCCGATTACGATAGCGAGGATGGAGGGACGCCGTCCCGTCGTCCGCCCGCCCCGCGTACCCGCATCCGCCGCACATTTCCAATCCAGCGCACGCGGGGAACGGACGTGGAGACCACGTCCCTCCACGCGGGTACGCCCACCGTGTGACGCGCAGGCGTTGAAGGGACGCCGTCCCGGCGTCCGCCCGCCCCGCGTACCCGCATCCGCCGCTTCTGCTCTAGAAGAACCATCTGGCTCCTCAGGCGGCCCGCCGCCGCCGCTACTTTTTTCCCACGCTCACCGCTCCCCGCTACAAAGAGCGGTGCGGCCCGCGCCGCACCGCCCAAATCGCAAATCGTAAATCGCAGATTATTTGCGTTTCCGCACCACCAGCCCCAGTGCCAGCACGAACAGCCCGGCCGCCGGCTCCGGCAAGAACGCTATCCCGTAATTCCCGCCGCCCATATTGATCAGATCACCATTATCCGTGATCGCCGACCAGAACGGCGGCAGATTGATCTGATAGCCGCTCGCCGGCCCCGTGTACGTCCCCGTAACCTTCAGCACAACTTGCGTGCTGGCGGCCGGTGGACCACCAAGGTTGATTACATTGATAACGGGCTGGCCGACCGCCGTGAAATCGCCATTCACTACCAGCATGTCGTTGGTAACGCCGTCATTCCATTCCAAGTTCAATTCTGAACTGCCTTGGAACACCACGCTGCCGGAGAAAGACAGCACGCCCACGCTCGCGCCCGGCGCAACCACACCGCCCGCGGCATTTGTCAACGCCAAGATGGTCCCGTTGCCCTTCACCGTGCCGGCATTCACCACCGCGCCAACCAGCGTGCCGTTCACATCCAGCGTACCGCCATCATTCACTGTGACGAGGGTGTTCGTGATGATGCACGGCGCGTCCACTTGCAGCGTGCCCGTGTCGTTCACCGTGACCGCGCCAGTGCCCAGCGTGCCATAGCGCAGCACCGGGCCGACCACAACATCCACGAGCTGCGTTCCGCCTAGTACAGCCGTGTTGTTCAGCAAGACTTGGTAATCGTCAATTACCCTGCGAATGGTGCGCCCCGACGGAATGTTCACGCCGCTGATCGTCTGGCCCACCACCATGTTCTTGGCCACGGGCGCATTGAACACCAGCGGGCGGTTGATACTCGTGCTGAACTGCGTGTAGGCCGTCAAATTACTCTGTGCGTTGGCTTGAATCGCTGCGATCAACAACTTCCCGCCGTTAATGGTCGTGCCGCCGGTGTAGGTATTGCGCCCGGTTAATTGCAGCACACCACTGCCCGTCTTGGTAATGCTGCCGCCCGCTGGGCTGCCCGGAATGATCGGCATGTCAATCACCATTTCCGGCGTGTCGGCGGGCAGCGTGGCCGAGTCGGCTATGTTGAACGTGCGGTTGCCGCCGTCCAGTTCGATGTTAAGCACACTGGTGTTGTACATCTCCCAGCGCGCTTGCGTCGTGGAAGCGGAGTCATAGCTGACATCGGTCTGCAGATTCAGCGTGCCTGCGGCGGAAGAATTGTGCACAAACCAGCCGCCGTTGAAGGCCAAGCCGGCGCCGCTCTTCGTCATGGTCGATACCACGTTATTCATGTAATAAGTGCCGCCATTGATGGTGACTTGCCCGTTGTATGTTTGACTGCCAGTGGTAAGGGCGAGCAGTCCCCCTTCCTGGATTGTCACATCAGCGTTCTGATTGATCTGATTGTTTGATGCCAGTTGCACCGAACCGCCGTACTTGATCACCAGATTACCGGGGATCGAGACGACATTGGCGGCCTTGTTCAGCTCCAAGTTGCCGTTGTTGAGGTAGGTCGTGCCGCTGAAGGTGTTGGCGCCTGCGCCACGGAACGACACCGTCGCGGCGCCGGATTTGATCAAGTCCAGCGTGCCGACAATCGGTGAATAGATCAGCAAGCTGCCGTTTGCAGTGCTGTCGCTGCAGTTAAGGTACAGTTGGCTCGTGCCGGAGGCGAGACTGCCGCCGGAGATAGTCTGATTAGCATTCGCGTTCGCCGCAAACGCAATTGCGCCGGCGGCAATCGTCAACGTTACGCCGTCGGCGTTGGTCAGCGTGGTGGCACTGGTATTGTTAAACGCCAGCGTTTTGAGCGTGGTGTTCGCGTCAATGTAGCCGGTCAAAGTCACTGATGAGCCGTTGCCAACGCGCACGTTGCTGGTGTTGTTGTAGGTGGTGTCCCATGTGCTGAGGTCGGTGGCGGCCGCCGTGGCAACGATCTGTGTCAAGGCATTGTTGTTGGCGCTGTCCACTTTCATGAACTCGGCGCGGCTAGTGATAAGCCATGGCAGCAAGGTGTCGGCAGGTATGCCGTTAGGGACGCGAATGTTGACACGCGGCTCACCGCCGGACGGCACACTGAAGCAGGCGGTGCCCAACCCGTCACTGCCGCGCGAGATGCCTGCGGTAGCATCCGACAAAGTGAGCACCCCGCCAGCCGTGCCAAAGTTGTTTCCGCTGAGAACGCCCCACGGATTCAACACGATCTGACCTATGGTCTCGGTGCTGGTCGCCGTTTGGGTGTAGCTAAACTTCCCGCGCTTGATGGTGATAACCAGATTATCGTTCAGCTTGTTATCGCCCGGACCACCGGCGGAGACGGACAATTCGCCAGAAGGGACGTTGTTGCCCGTGAGCGTGGTTGCTCCCGCATCATTGACACGCTGCAGCAGCGTTACGCTGGTGACGCCATTCAGCGATGGCACCGAGGAGTCCAAGGAGTTAAGAGACAAGACGCCCATGTCTATGCTGACCGAACCTGTGTAGGCGTCGCAGTTGCCGGCCACGCGGAACAGGCCCGCGCCGGTCTTGTGCAATGGCGCCGAGCCCGCCAAAGTGACGTAGCGGCGCAGCGCCAGGCCAGCATTCGCGTCAGGTGTGACCGAATTGACCACCACACGGTCGCCGGTCGGCGTCAGCACTGTCGGTGTGCCGGAGTTGGCGAAAAGGTTAAGGTAGTTGTTGGCTGAAGCAGCCGGTGAGCACGCCAGGCCGGTAAAGGTCGCATTCACGGAATTGGTGATGTACACTTGGATGCCGGCCTGAGGATAGGCGCCCAGCCAGAGCATATTGCCGTCGCTGAAGGCCGAATAGACGCTGCCGCTGGGCGTATTGGCCCAGTTTTTGGTCGTGGCGTCCCAATTACCGAACATCCCGGCGGCCGTTGTAGGAAGCGGCGTGCCGTCGGGAATATCGTTGGCACCGCCGCCCCAATAAATGTCCGCCGCGCAGAGCGTGCCTGCGGCCAGCAGGACAATGGCCGCCATGATGCTTGTTGTGACAGGTGTGTGTTTCATCGCTGCATCTCCATCTTGATTAAGAAAGGTTGTGGTTTTGTGTTAACTGTTGCCGCCATCATACACGATAATATCAGCAAAGTAAATGACTAAATCCGACGTATTTTGGCCGGTTTTTGAAAAAAAGGGGCGAATTCTACACATTTTCCGACATGGGGCGCAGCGAAGCTGCGCGTCCGCCCGCCTGCGGCGGGCTGCAAGTCCGCCCGCTGCGCGGGCTGCAAGCGGCGCGGAGCGCCGCCGCTGGGAGCGCCGGCATCCTTGCCGGCATCACGCCCCG
>Ga0129299_1003619_pt1 | contig 10056 bp, 8 predicted proteins | sample ConPoolayeCmetaG_FD_94477 | JGI IMG/M metagenome (GOLD analysis project Ga0129299, IMG submission 94477) | Hot spring microbial mat communities from California, USA to study Microbial Dark Matter (Phase II) - Cone Pool mat layer C metaG ... | reverse complement strand
CCTCTTATGAAGGCAGTGAAAGCCAAGGACCTCAACGGCGGATGTATCACCTAACTGCGGATGGCAAAGACTATCTTGAGGCTTGGATTAAGGATTTACGCTATTCGAAAGATGAATTGGATCGGATCATTCGCTTTTACGAGAAAGAACAAGAAAAGTTAAAGGAAAAAGAGGCATGATTCAAATAAACGAATCGTTGTGCAGCGGTTGTGGCGTTTGTGTGTCTGCTTGTCCCCAGTTGGCAATTTTCTTGATAAAATGGCAAGCGCAAATAGAACTTCAGCGTTGTAATGAATGCAGAGATATACCCGAAGCACAAGAAAAGTTGTGTGTTGAAGCTTGTCCAAACCGCGCTTTACGATGGGTGGAGGAAAAGATAGACCAAGGCGAGGTTGTCGTAGTACCTCATGAACAGAAGCTTGTTCCTACAGAATTGGCTATATCAGAAGAAAATCAACGGTTAGGGCAAAGGCATTCAGAGGTAATGCCACGGCTTGGTAATGTGTTTAAGCAGGTGGGAGAGGAACTCATCAAAGAGTTGCCTACTCTTTTACCTAACCTTATTGTTAGTTCCTCACGTAGAGAAGGGAAAACATGCTCTTCGTTTGGAAAGCAGAAGCACTTGCGACGCCGCCGGCACCAGCGAGGCTAAAAAAACAAAATAAAGGAGTATTATCATTATGAAAATTGCAGTAATTACTGATGATGGAAAAACCATTAGTCGCCATTTTGGGCGTGCACCATATTATTTGGTGCTTACGATTGAAGACCAAAAAGTTACCCAACGCGAGCTGCGCGAAAAGCTGGGTCACCGTCAATTTGCAACCCAACATGGTGTTCATGAGGATCATAACCATGCCAGCCATGGCTTAGATCCATCCAGTCATGACAAACATGTGAATATGGCTTCTGTGATCTCAGATTGCCAAGCATTGATCTGTGGTGGAATGGGCATGGGCGCTTATCAAAGCATGCAAATGCTTAACATCAAACCCATTGTTACTGAACTTGAGGGTATTGATGAAGCAGTAACTGCCTACTTGCAGGGTAAGTTGATCGATCGAACGGAGATGCTGCATTAAAGCAGTTGTTAGGTTTTCATTCTTAAAATATTTTGGATGAAAAGGAGATAGAAAATGTCAAATTCTTGGATAAAAACTCAGGTGCCAACGCTTGTCATCTTGGCAGTCATTGTGGCAGGGTTACTTGTTTATTTTTCTCTCAACATTGGCAATGTATTAGAAGGAGTACCTACCTTAACTGTAGGCAGAGGAACATTGCTGGCTTTCATTGGTTTCTTGGCTGGTGTTTTAGGTGGCATCATCGGAACTGGGGGATGTAGTGTGATGCTTCCAGTGCTCCATTTTTGGATGGGCTACCCAGCACCCATTGCGGTAGGTACGACGTTATTTGCAGTTATCTTTACTGCAATTTCAGGAGGATATGGACACCTTGTTCGCGGTAATTTAGATAAAAGAACCGTTGCTTGGCTTGGAGGAACGGGAATTGTCGGTGTGGTATTAGGTTCTTGGTTGTTTATTTATCTTTCTCATCAGTCAGCACTATTAGGCTTAATTTTAGGAGTGTTATTCTTATGGCCCGCTTTACGTATGATCTGGGAAGGTATTCGACAAACCGGACTGCCACATAAAGAGGGCAATACGATCAATGCTTCAGCAGGTGGTTTATCTGTATTTGGTTTCTTGGTAGGGCTTGCTACTGGCATAGCGGGCTTAGGGGGTGGTTATGCATTGGTACCCGGCTTAATTTATCTATTTGGTGCGCCGGTGTATATTACCATGGGAACTTCTTTAGCTACTATGATCCCTTTGGCGTTGGTCGGAGGGCTACTTAAATTAGCTGGAGGTTATGTAGATTTGGGAGCTGGTTTGCTCTTAGCTGCTGGTACGGTTATTGGTGCTCAAATTGGTGCATCAGTTATCAAGCGCTTCAAGCCATCCACGTTGAAACTAATTTTTGGTCTATATTTTCTGTATGTATCCATAAAATTTATCACAGCATATTTTGGTGTTCAAGTTTGGTAGCTGAGGGTATTCGTCTCTTTCTACCCTATCTTTGCTTTGGCATGGATAGGGTAATTTTGTTTTATAAACCAACAGGTTCTTGGCAGAGTAGGAGTTCGGTGATTATGTAAATATTTGTTATAATAAGAACAACCATTATTTCGCAACATGAGGAGCGGACATGCCTGATTATGAGTTAAAATCATTAAATTTACCTAAACTAACCGGCAGCGGCTTGATAGCTTTTACTGCGCTGATGGAAAATCCCCTAAGCCGTCAGCTGCTCAGTGGCAGCTTATTGGAGAACGGCGGCATTCCAAAATTGAGGTATACAAATCTTGAGGAATCGCCCACTTTTTATCCTTTGGTTGCTCCTGCTAGTGAAAATCCATTTCCAATAGAACCGTTTGAGGTAGATGAAAAGCCAAAAGAGCTACCTTTTGCAAGTGCGCGTGATTATCGTCGCTTTTATCAGGATGGCTCGCTTTCTCCTCTTGATGTTGCACAAAAAGTGCTTGAGGCGGTTGAAGCTAGCGAGAAAGCTCAACCACCTTTGCGGGCTTTTATTGCTATTGACCATCAGGAAGTGCTTCGTCAAGCACAAGCATCTGCTGAACGGTGGAAGAAAGGTGCTCCCTTAAGTTTGCTAGATGGGGTGCCGCTAGCAGTGAAAGATGAAATAGATATGCTGCCCTATCCCACTACAGTGGGTACGCGCTTTTTGGGAACAAAACCGGCTCTGAAAGATTCCACAGTAGCAGCGCGCTTACGTCAAGCCGGGGCAGTGCTTATTGGCAAGACGAATATGCACGAAATAGGGATAAACCCTAATGGTTTTAATGCCCATTATGGAACGGCGCGTAACCCCTATAACACCGAATGTGACTGCGGCGGCAGTTCCAGTGGTTCAGCTGTGGCGGTGGCTGCGGGTTTGGTGCCTATCGCGATTGGCGCTGATGGGGGAGGATCAATCCGCATACCGGCTGCCTTATGTGGGTTGGTGGGCTTAAAGGCGACTTTTGGACGGGTGAGTGAGTTTGGGGCTGCCCCTTTGTGTTGGAGTGTGGCCCATATCGGACCATTGACAACTGATGTCGAAGATTTAGCTCTCACGTATTCCATTATAGCTGGCAGCGACGAGCTAGATGAGCATTCTTTGCTTCAACCGCCGCTGACCTTTTGGCAATGGAATAAGCCGGACTTGAGTAAGCTGCGGATTGGCATTTACAAAGATTGGTTTGAACATGCCGATTCAGAGATTGTGGAAGCAGCCTACGCGGCAGTGGAACAGTTCGAACAAGCCGGTGCGGAGGTGCATGAGGTAGTCATACCATTTTTGGATGAGATGCGGATTGCCCATGCGATAACCATTCTCTCTGAGATGGCAACATGTATGAATCCATACCGCTCTCAACGAAATCTGCATGGAGCAGCTGTACGCTTGAGTTTAGTGTTGGGAGATCTGTTTGAAGCTAAAGATTATCTGCAAGCCCAGCGAGCCCGCACGAAAGCTATGCGCATCTTTTCTGAAGTATATAAAAAAGTGGATGTTATTCTAACCCCAGCCACGGCCAAAACAGCACAGCCATATCCGCAAGGAGGATTGAGTCATGGCTGGTCCGACTTAAGTTTGGAAACCGAGATGATGCGTTTTATCATTAGCGGCAATTTATGTGGCTTTCCAGCTATCAGTTTCCCTATTGGCTATGATCGGCGTGGCTTACCGATTGGTATGCAGGCGATGGGCCGGCACTGGGAAGAGCATGTTCTGCTGCGGGTGGCTTATACAGCCGAGCAGTTTGTCAACCGGCGAAAACCCCCTCGATTTTACCCAATCCTTTAAGATAGAACCGCTGAGGAAGCTCCGAAGAATGGTACAGCTTAATTGAGTGCTTGGCTCCTAATGGTTATACAATCCCGCGGGCAATACGCGACTATGCCGTTCTGAGAAAGACTCAAAGCGGGGAAGGCTAGTATTTTTGTTACTCTGCTGCTTGACGAATGCAGGAAATCTTGCCCGGGTTGGGCCAATTAGAGGGGTAAAGCATATAGTTGACCTGTTCTCCCTTCCAAAGGCGTTGACCGAAAGGCAGAAAATCAGTGTATGCGTAGTTCACAAAGTGCAATGCGCCATCTTCTCCGCGCACCGACGCATAATAGCCGTTGCCTTCCACACTTTCAACCATGCCATTTTGCCATGTCCAAAGACATTCGCCGGATTTTAAATGAGTATTGATTTTCATAATGTCACTCCTTTTCTGGAATCTTACTGCAATGGAGAAAAATCTTCAACCGTATTATTACGGTAATTCTTGGTGGTAAGTTCCATGAGGAAGACCTTTTTAAGTTCGGGTATGGTAAAATGGTGGGGTGTGCTGAAGGGTTGCAAGCTCAAGCGTGCTTTAGTTGTTGCCTATTATGGAGATTGATCTACACAATTATTCATATCATGAGGCGTTGGAAGTTCTCATCGAACGATATAATGCACTTGTCGCAAGAGGGAAAAGGGCTCCCATTAAAGTGATCCATGGGTACGGATCTCTTGGCAAGGGAGGTGTGTTGAGGACGCGATTACGGGCGTTTCTAGCGTCTTATCCTCAGGCTGTTTCCTTTGTAGCAGGTGAACGGATTGATGGCAACCCCGGCTATACGATGGTTTATCCCTTGCGGCTGCTGCCGACTCAGGCGGATGAATTGTATCATGAGCTTCTGACTTACTGCTCTGCACCTAGGAGTGAGGAGAAGATTGTAGGCAAATTTCGCAGAAAAGGGTATGCGGCGGTGCAGCATGCGTTAAGGAAACTTATGAGCGAGGGAAAGCTCGTCAAGTTAAGAAAAGGCAAATATACATGTTACCAAGCTGTGGAACCTGAGGCTTAAGCGAAGATGTGCGGCATTGCTGGTATTTTTCATTATAACACCGAGCGGGCAGTAGATGAGAGTTTGCTGCACCGCATGGCAAAACTGATCCAACACCGAGGACCAGATGATGATGGCTTTTATATTACGGAAAAGGTTGGGTTAGTACAGCGCCGGCTTGCTATTATTGACCTTTCTCCTTCTGGGCATCAACCAATGTCAAATGAAGATGGGTCAATATGGATCACGTTTAACGGTGAAATCTATAATTACCAAGAACTACGCCGCGAGCTTGAACAGCGCGGCCATCGTTTTGCGTCGCGCAGCGATACAGAAACGATAATCCATGCTTATGAAGAGTGGGGTGCCTCTTGTTGTACAAAGCTGCGCGGCATGTTTGCATACGCATTGTGGGATGAGAAACAGCAAGCATTGATCCTAGCCCGTGATCGTTTAGGCAAGAAGCCGCTGGTTTATACACAGACCTCTTCTGCATTTCTTTTTGGCTCAGAGCTGCGAGTTTTATTACAGCATTCCGAGGTACAGCGCGAGGTGGATCTCAATGCCCTATATGCCTACTTGTTATTATTTTACATACCTTCACCGCTTACTATTTTTAAGGGCATTGCCAAATTACCGCCTGCTCACTACTTGGTTTTTCGCAACGGGGAGACACACCTAGAACGCTATTGGCGGGTAGATTATTCTCATAAATGGGTAGCTTCTGAGGAGGAATACAGCGAGCGGTTATGGGAACTACTCCAAGAAGCAGTCCGTATTCGTTTGATGAGCGAGGTGCCGCTAGGGGCTTTTTTGAGCGGTGGGATTGATTCCAGTGCTGTGGTTGGTGTTATGAGTCGGCTGATGAATGAGCCGGTGAAGACCTTTTCAATTCGTTATGAAGAAAGCGGCTTTGATGAAACACCCTACGCGCGTCAAATCGCCCATCTTTTCCAAACAGAACATCATGAATTTACTGTACGTCCTAAAGCCATCGAAGTTTTGCCGCGCTTGGTATGGCATTATGGAGAACCATTTGCAGATGCATCAGCTCTCCCGACCTATTATGTTTCAGAAATGACACGCCAATATGTTACGGTGGCATTGAGCGGGGATGCTGGAGATGAAACCTTTGCCGGTTACCGGCGCTATCAGGCAGCGTATCTTATCGCATTGTATCAAAGGGTTCCAAAGGCGCTTCGCTATTGGGTACAAGGTATTCTGGTGGAAATGATTGGCAAGCGATTGCTTCCTGCTCATTTGTATTATTTGATCAAGATCATTACTGAGCGGGGAGACCTTTCAGCTGCAGAAGGCTATTTTCATCGGACGCCGGTATTCTCTGCTGGAATGGCTGCTGCCCTGCTTGAACCTCAAGTCTTTGATCAGATAGATCGGCGCGTTGTAACAGCGCGTTTGGAGCAGCATCTAGCCGAGTTTGGTAATGGCAATGTACTGGATCGAGAATTATTCTTAGATTTAATGTGCTACTTGCCGGATGATATTCTAGTCAAGGTGGATATTGCCAGCATGGCAAACTCACTGGAAGTGAGAGCCCCATTTCTTGATCATCTATTAGTAGAATTTGCTGCTTCCCTGCCGCCTGAAATGAAACGCAAAAATCTTACCACAAAATATATTCTTAAGCAGACCTTGCGCCGTTTGCTGCCTGCAGAAATTCTATCCCGACCAAAACATGGGTTTTCCGTACCAATTAGCCGTTGGTTGCGCGAAGAATTGAAGGTACCGCTTGTTAACTTGTTGCTTGATCAACGCTCTTTACAGCGTGGATATTTCAAACCGCAAACAATACGCACTTTAATAGATGAGCATCTGCAAGGCAAAATGGATCATGGCGATCGGTTATGGGCATTGTTAAATTTGGAGTTGTGGCAGCGTACTTATATGGATGTAGTTGCCGAAACACCTATATCCTGGTAGATGATTTATGGAAGACAAAGAAAATAAAAAAAGCATACTTAGACTGCTAACCGTAATGCTCCTACTCACCGCAGCTGAAGCATTGGCAGCTGCGGTGTGGCTGTTGATGCTTCCGAAAAGTGGAAGCGGCGCCTTTTTTGGTTATTCAACTACTCGCTTTTTGAATATATTGCTGATGGTGAGCTTAGCTGGCTTATTTTTTGTTGGAGGTATTTGGGCAAGAGCAAGGCAATGGTTAAGTGAGAAGATTGTTGATCTTGTCAATCATCACATGGCGTTTAATGTGGTCAGCATTTTCATCTTGTTTATTGCTGGGTTGTTAGTAGTGTTGATGGTTAAGCCACCTCAATTTCAAGAAATATACGTGGCTTTTCGCGAGAGATTGCTGCCTTTGGCTATTTGGATTGTTCTTTTCTTACTGCAATCTCTCTTGGCTGTAAGTTGGCTGAAAGTGCAAAAAATAGGTGTTTATCGGGTTTGGCAAGAAATAAGTGCAGATTTTTGCCGTAAATCAGAAGCTGAAGCTAATAATACGGAGGAGAAGGATAGCAAAGGCTACTTTAAGTGGATAAAGGCAGCAATGGGTGGTGGGGCATTATTGCTGTTAGGTTGGTTTTTATTCACTTATGCCGGTGGCACATCAAGTTGGGATGAATTGGTGTACATGACGTTAGCTATGACCCCGCGAGCAGTACCTTCTATCCTTCATCGTTATGCACATGTTTACTTGCTAAAGTTGTTTTTCGCTCTTGCCGGTGGTGATCCTTTTGTCGGTTCGAGGCTCTATTGGGCTTTTGTAATTACAACTACTGCTGGGTTAGTTGGTTTTATCGCTAGCCGTTTCTCTTATAAAAATGGTCTTTATGGATTGATTGCGCTGGCATTTTTCTTTACCCAAGAGCGAATTTGGCGTTTCACTGGTGTGCCTTATGCAGATTTCTCAGCTATGATGTGGACAACTGCTGCTCTGGGAGCTTACTTATATACTACTCATCAGAAATATTCAAGGCTCTTTTTGATATTTTTGGGATTGTTTGTTTTCATTGCTTTTAAGTCAACAGATTTGGGTATTGTGAGTGCTATTTTATGGTTGGGTTTGGGTTTCACTGCTGCGGGAAAGTACAGTCTTAAATTTCTTGCGACAAGAATGAAGTGGGTTTTGTTAGGGGTCTTCTTGGGACAGGGAATCTTATGTTATTTGGATTTTCTCTTCTTGCATGATGCATTGTTTTCCTTAAGAGAGGCATCGTGGTTGGCTTGGCTTGATTTCAATGGTGTATCGGGCATTGTTATCTATCACATTGGAGGTACTCTCGCGAAAAATATTACTGTTATTGCTGTAGGAGTTTCAGCACTTTTATTGTTTGGTGGCATGATAAGCTGGGGCATAAAAAAGGGGATATTGCGGTTTATTGATAGATTCAACCCTTGGATGCCCAAAGTGATGACTGGGTTAGTGGTGATTGGAATTTGGGCTTATCTCCAATTTTTTGATTTTCCACCTGTGCCGGCTGATAAGTCCTACATGGATTTTTTGGGTTGGGGAAGATATTTACTTTCTATTCTTTGGGTAGTTATTGGTTTATTTTTTATCAGCTTTATCAAGCAAAAAGATTATGGGTTAGTGCCTCAGCGTTTGTTTGCATGGGCTTATCCTTTAGCGCTGTTCATTGTTGTTAGTTTGATGACTGGTGTCTCGAGGCGTTATTTCTTATCTGGCGTGCCTACGTTGGTAATCTTATCTTCACAATTTATGAAACTCCCTCCGATATTTACTTTTCGAGATTGGAAAAAACTCAATCTTGGTATTGCATTACCCTCAATTGGAATTTCATTGGTTTTTTTCTTATATATTTATGTTTATCTAATGCCTTACCCACCAAGAGGGATGGCTTTTCTCAAGCAACACTTGGTAAACTATGCAACATGGGATATTGGGATTTATGGTGTGTTTGCTCTGCTTTTGTTTTTAGCAGCTTTAATGGTTATACGTTGGCGTGTTGGCTATCAGCTTATGGTGTTAACCTGTGTGCTTATGCTGACAGTACCTGATATTTTCTATTATGCTGTGCCTTTTGTACGTGGAGATCAAATCCAACTTTTTGAAAGACGGTTTTTTCCGCTGCAAGTAAGTTCACCATATTTTACGTGCAAAGAGGATAAGCGCATCTTTGTTTCCAGCAACATATTTCATGATTTTGGTTGTTTTGCACCAAATGCAAGCAATCTTCAAAGCATGTTTAAATTGTATTTTCAATGTGAAGTAAAAGCCGACAATATGGTAACTTATGGCAATTCTTCACTTTCACGGAGTGGTGTAGTTTTGCCGATAGATGCGAAAGAGCTGCTAACCCAACCGTACGATTATATTTACTTGCATAACAGCGATTGGCAGGGATTAGATAATTCGAGCCGGCAAGAACTTACTGAACATTATGAGGTGATATCAGGATGGTGGAAGGCAGATCCGCCGATTGACGATTTCACAACCTATGGAGTGAATGCAAAGCCGGTATCTATAGTTTTCTTAGCCCGTAAGCCATGATATTCAAACGAGAAAATTTCTATGAGCTGTTTTGCTTGTCATTTTCAAAAAATGTTCGAATCCATAATTCAATGTTAAGACATTTCCAGAGGACGCTGCCAGCATTTTTTTTGCCACTCGCGTGAGCTAGAAAATATTTTTCCACTTCATGCCAATTCCAATAGGGCCGTTCTTTGAATGAGGGCGAATAGATAATAGTTTTTAGATATTCAATCATACGGGGGTGCCGTAGCAATTCATCTTCGGGAACTTCAAAACCAATTTTATCTTTTCGTTCGCGAATAACTGGGGGAAGAATATCTTTTAAAGCTTCTCTGAAGGCAATTTTTGTCTCTCCATCTTTCAGCAATCTTTCAGTAGGAATGGAAAGAGAAAGCTCAACAAGCCGATAGTCCATAAAAGGAGTACGACTTTCTATGCTCCAGCGCATGGAATTGCGATCTTCCCAACGCAAGAGGTGAGGAATTGAAGTAACTTGCTGAGTAAGTTGCAAACTCTGACGAACGCTCATTTTTTGCCAACGCGGGTCTTGTGTATTAGGGCACACCTTTGCAAGATATTGGTGGTTGATGTGAGGCATTTGCTTTATTTTCCATAAAAGATGGCGAATGGGGTGTGGTAAAAGTAAAAAGAGAAACATACTGACAGGAAAACTGCCTTTTTTCTTTTTCAACGTCAACACTATTT
>Ga0129299_1003618_pt1 | contig 10060 bp, 6 predicted proteins | sample ConPoolayeCmetaG_FD_94477 | JGI IMG/M metagenome (GOLD analysis project Ga0129299, IMG submission 94477) | Hot spring microbial mat communities from California, USA to study Microbial Dark Matter (Phase II) - Cone Pool mat layer C metaG ... | reverse complement strand
TCCCGCCGCAAAAGAACACGAGCAAAAAAAGAACCCATGACCATCGCCCTACTCGAACATTGCTTTGCATTGGTGCGTCTCCTGAAAACCAGAGGGAACTCGATCGTGGATCAAAGGATTTTCGCGGGCCGGAAGGCGGCCACGAGGGACTGCCGGCGCACAGTCATGATTTGCCCTCGGATTCGGACTGTTTGCCCTCCGGATTCTGGCGATGCTCCGCGGTGGAAAACGGCCCGGCCGCCAGCGCCGCGAGGATCTGGCTCCCCACCGGCGGGCAGCCCGGCACGAACACGCCCCGTTCGCGGTGGCAAACCGTGCAATTGCCCACCAGCAGCGTTGCGTCGGGCACTTCCGCATGGCCCTTTCCAATCGCGATGTGAATTCTCGTGTTCGACGGGAAGTAATCGAAGATGCGATCCTTGTAACGTGTGAGGAACAACAGCAGCGTCGACTGGCACGCGCTGCACGAGTTGGCGTCGAGCACGGTGATGTTCGGAAACTCGATCGTCAGGCTATCGGGCGGCGGGGCGAAAGGCGAAACAGCGTCGCGCCAGTCGTCGGGCGTGACGGCGATTCGCCGCAAGTCGATGGTTCCGTATCCCCGCTCGGCCCCGAGCCGCAAATGCGGGATGGTCGCCGCGTCCACGCCCATGAGCTGGCAAGCCACCGCGTCGGCGGCGAAGGCATCGTCGCCAACCACCACGGTATCCAGCGGCTTGGGCCGCCCCGCGCTGGGACCAAGCCCCTCCATGCCCACCGTCCCGTCGACGATGGCCAGGCGGGGACGCAGCGCCGACGCCATGTCGGCGATCGCCACGTCGAGCGACTTTGTGGCGGATTGAGGGACGGGCGGGAGCATGTGCAGCTCGACTTTGCTGCGCCGCCAGAGACAGCCCTTCATGTTTTTCACCGCCAGCGTGACGCCCGTGTGCATGTGCATCTTCATCACCGGAACGGACACGACATAGTCCGCTTCGATCACGTCGGCGCAGACTTTGAGCGAGCGGATGGCCTGACCGTCGGGCAGGGGGACCTCGACGCACGGGCGTCGATCCATGTCGATCAACGGGCAACGGCGTGGGCCGGCGATCTCCTCGTAGCCCGCCGCCTCATAAGCCTCGCGCATCCTGACGCCGACGATGGGGCTTTCGCCGACGGCCACAAGGGCGCCGGCCTCGCGGAAGGCATCGATCGCCGCGGCCACGACCTGGGGATGAGTGACAATGCCCGATCCCGCCGACGCCACCCGACCCACGTTCGGCTTGAGCAAAACCCGCCGCCCTCGTGCCACGGACAGATCGAACCGCTCCAACGCCCGGCGCGTGTTGGCATAGGGGCCTTCGCCGCGGGCAACGCTCACCCGCGCTTGCGCCGGATCTTGGACCGGTTGGTGGGACATCAGAAATACATCGGGCTTGCGGGACTGCAACAGGGCGATGGACCGAGTATACTATGCACAAGGGCCTGGAGGAAACGCCCTTGCCAGTCGGGGCAGCCTTCCCCGGCACGAAGAAAGATGGGCGGTTAACGCGACGCCGCCGCCCGGCCCAATTGCCGCGATGCTCTCCATCACCAGTCTCCAGAACCCCCACGTCAAGGCCGCCGTGCGACTTCGCGAGCGGCGACACCGGGAAAAGCAAGGACAGATTCTCATCGACGGGGCCCGAGAACTCCGCCGGGGCATCGAGGCCGGGCTGAAGCTGATCGAAGTCTTCGTATGCCACTCTCTCTGCCGGACGCGCGAGGCCCGGCAACTGGCGGCGGCCCTGCCTTCCACCGGCGCAACGATCTTCGCCGTGACCGAGCCGGTCTTCGCCAAGTTGGCCTTCGGCGACCGAGCCGAGGGAGTTCTGGGCGTGGCGGCCATGCCCGAGCTGGGCCTCCATCGCATCCGCCTGCCGCCGCTCCCTTTGGTCGCCGTGCTCGAAGGGCTGGAAAAACCCGGCAACCTCGGCGCCGTGCTTCGTAGCGCGGATGCCGCGGGCGTCTCGGCCGTGATCGCGGCGGATCCGCGAACCGATCTTTACAACCCCAATGCCATCCGATCCAGCCTGGGCACGATCTTCACCATGCCCGTCGCCGCCGCCACCACCGCCGACACGGTGGGGTGGCTTAAACGCCAAGGCCTGAAGATTTTTGCCGCCCGAGTCGATGGCTCGGCCCTCTACACGCAGGTCGATTTCCGCGTCCCGGCGGCCGTTGTGCTGGGCAGTGAAGCCCTTGGCCTGACCGCGGCCTGGAGCAGCGCCGAAGCAACGGCCGTCCGTCTGCCCATGCAGGGCGTGGGCGACAGCCTGAACGTCTCCGCCGCGGCCGCCGTGCTGTTTTACGAGGCCCTCCGGCAACGCTCCTCGCAGGATCAGCGGGGGTGACCCGGGTGATTTATACTCCGCACGCGTTGAGATGACATGTTTTTCAGGCGAAAAGGACTCATTCTCGGCCGCGCGGAAAATAGCGCGAGGATCGCCGGCAAGAAGTTGTGCGAAGACGCCCGCCTGTGGCCGTTTGGCGCCGCGGGCGGTCTTCGGCCCGGCATTCATGCCGGGTATCCGTGGACCAACGCCACGGCGCGAGGCCCGTTCACGGGCCTTCTCGCTGGGACAAAACATGGAGCGCGGGCGTCTCGCCCGCGAAAACAAATGCGGGCAAGATGCCCGCGCTCCAGAGGGGAAGTGGCCTCAACGCCGTCCGCGAATCTGGGAGCGCAGGCGTCGCGCCCGCAAATCACGAAGGCAGCGAGAAGCCCCGTGAACGGGGCTTAAGGTTCGCCCTGGGATCGACACCGCGACCCGGCGTGAAACGCCGGGCCGAAGACCGCCTACGGCGGAGAAGGCCCGTCAACGGGCCTTTATGCTCCGCAGGCGTTGAAATGAGACGTTTCTCGAATAAGAAGGACTCATATTCGGCCGCGCGGAGTATACCCGCGGGACCACTCCCCCGGGCCGCTGGCGCCGATTCGGCTTTGCCGACTCGCCCCGCTCACTTTTTCGGCGCATGGACGTCGGAGTCGAACACCCGGACCTTCTTCCAGTTGCGCTGGTTTCGCGCGATGAACTCCTGGTGCGCCGGAGCTGCCTGATAGGCATCGTGAGCGGCCCGGTCGGTAAAGACAACGTGCAGGGCCACGTCATAGTCGCGGTCGCTTACCGGGCGATTGATTTCCGACAACGTGCCAGCCGCATAGAACACCACGCCCGGATGATCGGCCAAATAGCGGTGACAGTCCTCCACCAAGCCCTGGATGGAGGCGGGATCGGCGTTATGGAGGGAAAAGAATACGTTGTGGGCGAGCATGGAACCCTTTCCATCAAAAGCGCGGGCCGAGCCCGCAACCTAATCGTGAACTCCCGCACAAAGTCCGCGCACCGCGAGAAAATCTCAATCTAAGACTCCGATTACCAACTGGTTTTCGCGCGTGGATTTGGCTGTGGCCGAAGGCGGCGCTGGAAAAACATCGTCAGGCCGCGATCGGCTCAAGTCTTCCGCCTTGCTTGCCGAAAGGCTCAGGCAATCAGCCGTTATCGCCGCGAAGCCCATTGATCCTCCGCCGGAGGAAAGAGCGCATGGTACTTGATTCCCTGGCGCGGCTCCTGCATCCACGGGGCGACCGTATCGCGCCAGCGGGCATAGTGAGCGGTCTGCTTGTGCGCCGCGGCCCCGGCGTCGTCCCGATACGCCTCATAGAGCACGAAACGGTTCGGATCGTCGGCCTGTTGCAACACGTCGAACCGCAGATTGCCCGGCTCCTGGATGGTGTTTCGGGCGTTCTCCAGCGTGGCCTCGACAAACGCCTCGCGATGTTCCGGCTTCACGTGAACATGAACGCAAACCAGGTTCATCTCCGCTTGTCCTCCTTGTTTTCGTTGGGATCGCCAGTATACAATCCATCGCGACATCATGCCACCCACGGACACGGTGACCGAGGCATCGGCGCGGCTCCGCGAGCTTCCCCGATGCCTGCACGACGACGAAGACTTCGCCGAAGTGGTGGCGAGCCTCAAAGCGAAGCGGGCGGCCACGCTCGACGGAGCCTGGGGCTCGGCGTGCGCGCTGGCGGCGGCGGCATTGGCTCAACGTCTGGTTGGGCCGCTCGTGGTCGTCTGCCCTCACGTCGACGAAGTCGACGACCTGGCGGACGATCTGCTTCTTTTCACCGGCGGGAAACCGGAAATCTTTCCCGCCTGGGAGACCTTGCCCGACGAAACCAGCCTCCAGGATGCGATTTCCGGCGAACGGACTCGCGTCTTGAAACTAATCAGGGCAATGGTGACGCGGGCCTCGGGCGACGGCTCCTCCGTGCCCGAATCGTCCTGCCCCGTGATCGTGACCAGCATTCAAGCGATCCTCCAGCCCGTTCCCGAACCCGACGACCTGCTTCGCCATGCGCGGACCCTTCGGGTGGGAGAGTGCGTGGAACCGCGGGAGCTGAGCCAATGGCTGGCCGAGAACGGCTTCCACGCCACCACGGCGGTCGAATTGCCGGGCGAGATGGCCTTGCGCGGCGGGATCCTGGACATCTACGCCGCCGATTGGCGCGACCCAGTTCGGATCGAGTTTTTTGGCGATTCGATCGAGTCGCTCCGCCGCTTCGAGATCGCCAGTCAGCGCAGCCTGGAACAGCTCGACCAGGTCGACGTGAGTCTTGTTGGTCGGGCGGCTGCTAGCCGGGGGCATTGGGCCAGTCATTTGCCCGCCACGGCCTGCTTCTTCTGGATCGAACCAGAGGAACTCCACGAGCAGGCCCGACGCTACCGCGAACGTTCGGAACGGCCCAGCGAACTCCACGACTTCGCCGCGGTCATGGCGCAGGCAGCGCGGTTTGGTTCGGTAACCGCCTCGGCCGTGGCGACCGGCGCCCTAGGCGTCACGTGCCGGCTGAAGATCGAGTCGGTCGAACGGTTCAGCGGCGACATCGCCAAGGTCCGCGACGAACTCGACGCGGTTGGCGACGGGCGCCGGGTCTTCGTGGTCTGCCAGACCGAAGCCGAGGTACGGCGACTCTCCGAATTATTCGCCGGAACCCAACTGGCGCGCGACGGCCGACTCTCGTTCCCTATCGGCCGCCTTTCCCGCGGCTTCCACCTGACGTCCCAGCGCGTGGCGCTCGTTTCCAGCGGCGAGTTGTTCCACCGCGCCGACTTGCGGCGCGTGGCGCCCCGACGTCTGAGCAAACCCATCGATTCGTTTTCCGAACTTCGGGAAGGCTCGCTGGTCGTTCACGTAAGCCACGGCATCGCCCGCTACCGCGGCATGAAACTCTTGCGGAAAGACCAGCAGGTCGAAGAGCACCTCGTGTTGGAGTTTCAGGACGAGGTGAAACTGTACGTTCCCAGTTCGAAAATCCATCTCGTTCAGAAGTACTTGGGAGGGACTCGGGCGAGGCCTCGGCTGGCCAAACTGGGGGGACGGCTCTGGCGGCGACAGAAACAGGTGGTCGAGGAGGCGGTGACCGACCTGGCGGCCGAGATGCTCGAACTCCAGGCCGTCCGGGCCGCGCGGCCTGGCATCGCCTTCCCGCCCGACACGGAATGGCAACGCGAGTTCGACGCTTCGTTTCCCTACCAGGAAACCGAAGATCAACTGGCCGCGCTCGAGGCGATCAAGCGGGACATGACCGAGGCGCGGCCGATGGACCGCCTGATCTGCGGCGACGTGGGATTCGGCAAGACCGAGTTGGCCATGCGCGCGGCGTTCAAGGCGGTGGATGCCGGTTATCAGGTCGCGGTGCTGGTGCCGACCACCGTGCTCGCCGAGCAACATTATCGCACCTTTTCGCAACGCATGGCCGAATTCCCTTTCGAGATCGCCACGCTGTCGCGCTTCGCCACGCGGAAGGAACAGACGCGGATCATCGAACGACTGGCGGCGGGATCGATCGACATCGTCATCGGCACGCACCGTCTGGCCCAGGCCGACGTGCGATTCCATAACCTCGGACTGGTGGTGATCGACGAAGAACAACGGTTCGGCGTGGAGATCAAGGAACGGCTCAAGGCACTGCGCCAGTCGGTGGACGTGCTTACCATGACCGCCACGCCCATCCCCCGCACCCTGCACATGGCCCTCCTGGGACTGCGCGACATCTCTAATCTGCAAACCCCGCCCGAGGATCGACTGGCGGTCGAGACCCGCGTGACCCGGTTCGATCCCCAGTTGATCCGCCACGCGGTGTTGCGGGAACTGAACCGCGACGGCCAGGTGTTCTTCGTCCACAACCGAGTGAACGACATCCAGGCATTGGCCACCCGCCTGCGGCAGATCGTGCCTGAAGCCCGCCTGGCCGTCGGCCACGCCCAAATGCCCGACGAGGAACTGGAACGCGTCATGGTCGACTTCCTTGACCACCGCTACGACATCCTTTTGAGCACGACGATTGTCGAGAGTGGGCTGGACATCCCCAACGCGAACACCATGTTCATCGACGAGGCGGACCGCTACGGGCTGGCCGACCTGCACCAGCTCCGCGGCCGCGTCGGACGCTATAAGCACCGGGCCTACTGCTACCTCCTCGTGGACCCCAATAAACACATCTCGCCGGGCGCCGCGCGGCGATTGCGGGCCATCGAGGAGTTCAGCGAGTTGGGGGCGGGGTTCGCCGTGGCGATGCGCGATCTGGAGATCCGCGGGGCCGGCAACATCCTCGGCACGCAACAAAGCGGCCACATCGCCATGGTCGGCTATGAACTCTACTGCCAGCTCTTGGAGCAGGCCGTCGCCAGGCTCAAAAGCCTGCCGCCGAAGCAGACCTTTGATGTGGACCTCGACCTGCCCGGCGAGGCTTATCTCCCGCGCTCCTACGTGCCCGGCATGAGGGAAAAAATCGACCTCTATCGCCGCCTGGCGAGGGCATCCAGCGAGGAAGATTTGGCCGACCTCGCGGCCGAGCTTCGCGACCGCTTCGGTCCCATGCCGCCCATGGTTCAGCGGCTGCTGACCCTGAACTCCATCCGCGTCGCCGCCCAACGCTGGCTGATTTCTTCGATCCGGCTCGAAGACCGTTACGCGGTGTTTGGCTTCACCTCGGCCCCGCTCATTCACCAGTTGGCCGCCCGACATCGCGGCCGCCTCCGCGTGGTCGATGACCATAGCGCCTATTTGCCCCTCGACCGACCGGGCGGAACGCCCGACGAAGTGCTGGCCGAAATTCAACGCGTGTTGCGGTCGGCATAGTTCGACACACGCCTTGCCGCCACGGCCTCGCGGTTGGCTCGCGAGGAACCACGTACCAAGGTTCGCCGTCTTTCCGTGTCATGCCCCGATGCGATGCCGCCCGACGACCTTTACCTTCTCGGCCCGCCGCGTTAGGCTAAAAATGGATCGCGAACTAGCCCCTCTTGCCCGCGGCGGAAGAGTGGGTGGGAAAGCGGCGAAGATCGCCACCATCGGTTCTGGCCGCTGCCGGGGCTGAAGTACGCTACTTCAAGCGTTTCCGCGTGGAATCGAGGCCGTGAGGTTAATCGCTAGATCGCATCCTGCATTCGCGCCCGTAGCTCAAAGGACAGAGCAGCGGATTTCTAATCCGCCGGTTGGGGGTTCGAGTCCCTCCGGGCGTGCCTTGCCAACCCCACCACACTTGCCAACCCCACCACAAACCGCGCTGCCCGGGGGTTAGAATCCTTCCGAGCCGCGAACATCAGGGAGCATCCTTCCGAGCCGCGAACATCAGGGAGCATCCTTCCGAGCCGTGACCATCAGGGAGCGGCCTTAATGCAACGCGACGTAAGGCCCGTTTTGGCAGTGAGTTGCAACTGGCCGAGCGTCTCGGCCGGTCCCTGCGAGCGAAGCGGAGGCGCTCTTTGGACGGCTGGCCACGCCTCGGGTGTGCGCGGCTTCCCCACAAGTCTCGATGTCTCTCGCCGCGGCCAACCGGGGATTTAGAATCTCCCGCAAACGACACGGGGGAGCGGCTTCCAACTGACGGGTGCTTCGAACCATCAACCCGGCGTTTAGGTTCCCGCAGTCGCGCGCGAAGGTCTCTTCCTGACCTCGCAACGCGCCGCCTTTGGCGGAAAACACCGCAAAATCCCGACAGTTCGCCCGCAAATGGCATATATAAACGGCAGGTGACCTATTGACGGAGCCTGTCGCAATGCCGGATCGCCTGCCCCTGGATGTAACAGTGATGCAACTCGCAATGCTCCTTGAGTGCTCAACGCCTTTCGGCATCAGAGGAAGAAGCAGAAGCAGAAATTGAAGTCCACGAATACAGCAACTAGTGCTCAACGCCTTTCGGCATCAGAGGAAGAAGCAGGGGCCGAGGAGCTTGGCTTGCCGCTTGTGGGCGCGGTGCTCAACGCCTTTCGGCATCAGAGGAAGAAGCAGGTTGTGCGAGCAAGAGTTTTGCCGGCTTGCGCCACAGTGTGCTCAACGCCTTTCGGCATCAGAGGAAGAAGCAGATGGCGCAAGTGTCATCAGCCCGGGGCGTTCAAGATGTGCTCAACGCCTTTCGGCATCAGAGGAAGAAGCAGCGTCTCCTCCGGGTGCCTGTATAAGGCCACGGCCATGTGCTCAACGCCTTTCGGCATCAGAGGAAGAAGCAGGTGGTCCGCGCCGAGTGGCAGGACGGCGATTGGTTGATGTGCTCAACGCCTTTCGGCATCAGAGGAAGAAGCAGATGCCTGAACATGCCGTGCAATATCGCCGCCGGCAATTGTGCTCAACGCCTTTCGGCATCAGAGGAAGAAGCAGCAGCGCCGCGACTCTGCGCGACCTGCCAAATCTCGGCGTGCTCAACGCCTTTCGGCATCAGAGGAAGAAGCAGACCAACGCGTTGCGGATGATCTCGCGCGAGTGGAGATGTGCTCAACGCCTTTCGGCATCAGAGGAAGAAGCAGGGCCAGTGGCAGATCGCAATGCAGGACCTGGAAGCCTAGTGCTCAACGCCTTTCGGCATCAGAGGAAGAAGCAGACTCTTTCCCGCACAACACGAATCGTGCGTCGATAGTGCTCAACGCCTTTCGGCATCAGAGGAAGAAGCAGCGGAAGGTCCGCGACCCGGGTGACAACCGCACGAAGTGCTCAACGCCTTTCGGCATCAGAGGAAGAAGCAGAGACTGGAAATCGCCGACGGCCCGGCCCACCTCGCGGTGCTCAACGCCTTTCGGCATCAGAGGAAGAAGCAGATCCACACGCTTGATCCGCGCTTGATCTCGAGAACGAGGTGCTCAACGCCTTTCGGCATCAGAGGAAGAAGCAGTCGAAAGCCGTGACAAATTGTTCCGCGCGAAGCTGATGTGCTCAACGCCTTTCGGCATCAGAGGAAGAAGCAGTCGCGAGTATCCTCGCGGCCTCGGCGGCATGATCTTGTGCTCAACGCCTTTCGGCATCAGAGGAAGAAGCAGCCACTAAAACCGCACACGCCGGTGACAATCCTTTAGTGCTCAACGCCTTTCGGCATCAGAGGAAGAAGCAGCTCTCGCTCGCACAACGCGAATCGTGCGAAGGTAGTGCTCAACGCCTTTCGGCATCAGAGGAAGAAGCAGAATTCATCCGGCAGCGATGCCCATCCGTGAGCCTGGTGCTCAACGCCTTTCGGCATCAGAGGAAGAAGCAGGCGCGCGAGGCCCTCGCCGACGCAAAGGAGACGTAGTGCTCAACGCCTTTCGGCATCAGAGGAAGAAGCAGACTCTGCGTTTTAACGGGCGTGCTGGAAACACGTTAGGAACGCTCGATTCAAGTAGTGTAACCGCATCTTGGGAAACCTTTCGAGGGGAGGGGTTTCGGGGGCGGGGGAAAACACGGTGGCAAGCAGGAAGTTGGTTCGGGGAAAGGATTTGTGATGCAAACGGGATGTCGTCAAGCATCTCAACATGGGGTTGGAGGCTGCAAGGTCTTGTTGGTGAACGATTTGCGGCATGGCTGCCGGCGGGCAGCGGCGTCCAGGGGGAGGTGCTTGCGGGTCGTGCGTTAGAGGATTTGAAAGGTTGGCTCATTCGGTTCCCAAGGGTCTTTCCGGCCTTTGGCGCGGATTCGCTTCGCGCATCCATCGCACAAGGCGATGATCAAGAGTTCGTCGGTCGAGTCGAGGATCTTGGTCAGTTCCCATTGCAAGCGTTCCAGC
>Ga0129299_1003617_pt1 | contig 10063 bp, 7 predicted proteins | sample ConPoolayeCmetaG_FD_94477 | JGI IMG/M metagenome (GOLD analysis project Ga0129299, IMG submission 94477) | Hot spring microbial mat communities from California, USA to study Microbial Dark Matter (Phase II) - Cone Pool mat layer C metaG ... | reverse complement strand
CGAATACACCATGAGCACGCTGGGAAAAGGAGATTACTACGATATGAATGGACCGCGCCACTCCGTGAAGGTGTTGGTGAGTCAGCAGTTCTAGGAAAAGACAGTGAGAAGGCTGGCGCCGTGCTTCATGTTTCTGAACCTCCTGTGGTCAGCACCGCTTGCCGCCCTCGAAGACTCTGTCTTCTACATATTCTATTCGGAGAAGAGCGCCCGTTCGGTCGAGGCGCTCGCCGTTGTCCGCGACCTCGCGGCCCAGAACCGAACAGTAACCTTCAAGGAGATCGAGGTGACGGCTTCCGCGGAAAATACCGCACTGTTCCGTGAGGCACTCGAGGAGTTCGAATTGGAAAAACCGCTCGTACCGCTCTTCACCCTCGGTGGACGCTATGTTGTAGGGTGGGAACCCGGCGATCCCTCTTTTCGGGAGAAGGTCGCCGCGCTTCTTACGGCATACCGCGAGACGACGGGTGACAATACCTTCTACTTTTTCTACTCTTACAAGTGCCCCCACTGCCGGAAGGCGCGTCCCTTTATGAACGAATGGGAGCGGCGCTATCCACAGATACACTTCAAATGGGTCGAAGTGGTGCGTAACAGAGAAGGCATGAGCCTCTTCAAACGCAAGGCGGAACTGCTCGGCATCGAAAACCCTGCGACGCCGACCTTCATCCTCGGCGACCAGTATGTCGTCGGGTTCGAACCGGGAACGCAGGATGTCGAGGTCGAGGAGATGATACGGAACCATCTCTCCAGAGAGGTGCGAGAACAAGGGCCGGTGACGACGGTCTCCGTCCCGTTCATCGGGACGCTCGATGTGCGGCTCATTTCGCTTCCCTCGTTTACCTTTCTCATCGGCCTCCTCGATGGAATAAACCCCTGTGCGATGTGGGTGCTCATGTTCCTCCTCACCCTGCTGGTCAATACCAAGAGCCGCACGATGTTGTTGATGATCGGGAGTGTCTTTGTCATTTCATCGGGCATCATCTATTTCCTCTTCATGACGGCGTGGCTCAACATCTTCATGTTCATGGGCATTACGACGGCCGTCACAGTACTTCTCGGTATCGTCGCTCTCATCATGGGGCTCATCAATGTGAAGGATTTCTTCTTTTTCAAAAAGGGGATTAGCCTCATGATCCCGGAGTCGGCCAAAGGAAAACTCTATGACAAAATGCGGCGCATCATGGGGGCGCAAAGCACATTTCTTGCATTTCTCGGAACGGTGGCGCTCGCCTTCTTCGTCAATCTCGTCGAACTCGGGTGCACCATCGGCCTGCCAGCCATCTACACTCGTGTTCTTTCGATCCAGCAGATTGGAACGGCGGCAAAGTACGGCTACATGGTGCTCTACAACCTCTACTACATCGTGCCGCTCGCGCTCATCGTCGCCGTGTTTATGCTCTCGATGCAGAAATTTCGCCTCGAAGAGCGCCACGCGCGGGTACTCAAACTGGTGAGCGGGACGCTCATGATATGTCTCGGCGTTCTTCTGATATTTAAGCCAGAGTGGCTGGTTTTTCTCTGAGTTACGGGAGGCAAGTGATGGCAGGTATGGTGTTCGATGGTTTGGGGATCCTCGTAGGGGAAATGGTGTTTCTGTCACCGCAGGAAGCGTATGCGCTCCTTGCGACGGGGAAGGCGATACTCCTCGACATCCGCGACGAATTCGAGACCAACGGGCGTACATTCACCGTGCCGGCGGTCATTCATATCCCACACCAGCGACCTCAAGAGGAGTTTCTTGCCCTTCCGAAGGATCGTCCGCTCATCGTCGCCGACTGTGTTGGCCAGTTGAGCAAAGAAAAGGCGAGGCTCCTCCGGTCATACGGCTATGAGGTAGCCGTGCTTAACGGCGGCATGATAGATTGGGAGCGAAACGGTATGCCGGTTGCGATAGATCGCGATGCCGAACTCGTCGGTAGTTGTGTCTGCCAGATGCGGCCGCGACGGGTATTTCAGAAAAAGAACTCCTCATTGCAAGAGGAGTAAAGAGATTGTCTTTCAAGAGAGGAGAACTGCATGACTGACCGAGCAATCTTTTGGGAAAGCGCGAAGAGAGTTGTCAGGGAACTTGTTCAGCCCTTCATTGATTTAGGGAAGACATCCCGTGCCCTCTTTGGCGTAAACCTTACTAGCATGCTCGAAGGGTTAACCTACTTTGGCGTGCTTACCTTGCTTGCCATTTTTCTCAACGAGGCAATAGGACTCGATGATCCGACGGCGGGGCGCACTGTGGGCATCCTCACGGCGGGAATTACGATTGCCATGATGTTTTTGGGTGCGACGGTTGACTGGATCGGTATCCGAAAGGCGCTCCTCATCTCGCTTGCCCTCATGGCAGTCGGTCGAGCGGTGATAACCGTTGCGCCAAAGTTCGGGGCGCCGGGGGCGTGGGACAGCGCCCACCTCATCGCGTTGGGTGGTATTTTCTTTATCATTCTCGGATACGGCATCTATCAACCTGCGCTCTACGCGGGAGTCAAGATGTTCACCAACGCCAAGACCGCTGCGATGGGCTATGCGATGCTCTATGCTCTCATGAATCTCGGTGGCTTCTTGCCAGGGCTCATTTCACCGCCGCTCCGTAAAGCAGCCGGCATACCGGGGGTCTTTTGGTTCTATGTGGCGGTGACCGTGTTCGAGATTGTGCTTATCGCCATCATCATGTCACGAAAGGCTGTCGAGACGGCGATCCGCGAAGCGGCCGCCGAGAGCCCAGAACATACTGCAGAGAAACCTGATGAGATGGCGGGGAAGTCGGTTGCGCAGCGTTTCATCTACTACCTCAAGCACTTCCCATTTACCGACCTGCGCTTTATGTACTTCATCTTCATCCTGATTCCGGTGCAGACCCTTTTTGCCCATAACTGGCTCACGATACCACTCTACACAAAGCGTGCCTTCGATGGGGTGGTGGCCGATAACTTTGAGTTCTTCAGCAACCTCAACCCAATCCTCATCTTCTTCCTTACTCCCATGGTTACCGCAATTACAGCAAGGCGCAACACATATGCCATGATGATTGTGGGGACATTCGTCATGGCCTCGCCGACCTTCATCCTCGCTCTCGGTCCGCGCTTCGAAACTCTCATGGCCTATCTCATCATCATGAGCATCGGTGAGGCAATGTGGCAACCGCGTTTCCTCCAGTGGATCGCCGAGATCGCCCCCAAGAACATGACTGGCATCTACATGGGCATCGGGCAGTTCCCGTGGTTCCTCACGAAGGTCATTACCGCAATGTACTCGGGATGGTTCCTCGAGCGCTACTGTCCGGACAAGACGCCGCACCCCCTGCTCAACACTGAGACGATGTGGTTCATCTATGGTCTCATTGCCATCATCTCGCCGATTGGGCTTCTGATTGCCCGCCGTTGGATGTTGAAGGGCTTCAAAGAATCACTCGGGTAAAAGAGATTGCTGCCACATAATCCCATTCACGGTATCATGACGCTGACCGATGCCTTCTCTGAGCCGAGATTGATGAGGGCGATCTGCGCCGAAGCAACGCCCGCGCTGTCGCATGAGAAGGATGCCGAGGGGTTTTCGTCGTCAAGAGAGAATGCGTCGGTCGCGACGATGGCGCCGTCGGTGTCGAGGTAGGCGACGCGGCCGGAGAGGGCGCCGTTTCCCGCAAGGGTAACGGTCGGCGCATATGCCGGGTCGTAATTTTCGATACGGAAGAAAACCATGCCGCCGTTCGCGTTGGCGTTCCCCTGTGCAGATTCTTCGACCAGTTTCGAGGCCGCCTTTCGTGATGGGGCGATGCTGGTGAAACCGAAGCGGCCGTCGTCGTAGTGCGCATCCTGCACGAGGACGGCGAGCGCGAAGTCAGCGGCGAGGTCGGGGAAGGTGAGGGGCGTCGGAAGGGCACTGAGCATCCCGTCGATCGCCGCGGTGCCGTTTTTCTTGTCGGCAACGAGGTTCGTGATAAAGCCGGCTCCGAAACGATCGTAGAGGTAGGTTCCGAAGAGGAGGAGCACGCCGTAATCGTAGGAAGGGCCGTTCGCCAGGAGCGGTTCGCTCGGAGTCGCGAGCCAACTGTTCACCCAGAGTTCATCCATCGCAAAACCGGTCACTACCATAGCGAGTTCGCTCATCGCTTCGTTGAACCACGCCTCTTCGCTTTCATCGCGTCCCCAGTGGATGAGGTGCTGGAACTCATGTGCCTGCACCGAGAGCATGTAGGCGCTCGTCGGGTCTTTTCCCTCGGCGACATTGATGTGAATCATCTCGCGCCGGTTCGAGTAGTCGCCGTCGTACTGGTCGTCAACGCGGAAATAACCGTCGAAGGAGTTGCCGTTGTAGCCCGCCATCTCGTAGAGGAAGAGGTAAAGCCCCGGATAGTCGTCGAATTCGTTGGGCACCGGTCCGAACAGGTCGGTCGCCACCTCGAATATGCCGCGCTTCGAATCGGCGGGGGTCGCTATCTCCCATGCCGTCAGGATCGTTCTCACCTTGTCGGCATTGACCCTCGTTCCCCACGCCTCGTCGGCGACCAGCACCCGGACATGGTCGCTCTCGGCGCGGACATGGGCGCAAATCTGGACATTCTTGGGCGGCATGGTCGAAAGGTCGTAGATCCAGAACATATCGCTCTCGCCACATGCGAGGTCTCCCTCGATCACCGTGAAGTCGGCGTCGGGAACATCCTCTTCGTCGGGGATCAGGGCGTTCTCATCGCCGATGGCAAGGGTATCGGCGTCCTGTGTGTTCCTCTCAGTGCTGTCGGAGAAGGTCTCATCGGTCAGAGTGTTTTTACTGTCGTCGCAAGAGGCGACAAGAAATGAAGACCCAAGAGCCACGATCATCAAGAACCGCGAACAAAGACACATTTCAATTCTCCTTGTCTTGTATGGTGTTCTCATCATAACGATTGTCGAGGTATGTCAACAGTTTTGTTTCGCCATCGATCGAAAATAGAAGTATCACTCGATGTAGACTCAATAGAATGCGACTGTTCTGCTTTGATTATGAGAGGGGCTAGGCAGGAGAACGATTTTCTTCGGCCTCCTTCTCTTCCGCCGCGGCAAGGGCGCTCGCGGGATCGGGGAAATTCGGGGAGAAGACCTCATTGCCGGTATATTCGATGGGTTCGAAAAACCACGGCATCTCGTCGAGGAGGGGGACATTACGGAATCGTTCTGAATGTGCATGATCACGGTAGTGAAAAACGATATGGTCACCCGATTTTGTGTAAAAACGCTTGAAGTAAAAGGTTGCCCCAGTTTCGGGATCGATGCGCTTACTGAGTTTTCCCTCGGTGACAAGTTGGGCGAGTACTTCGGCGAGATGTGTTACCGACTGTACTGGGAAGAGATCATGCAACTGAGCAAAGGAAAGGACACCATCGCGCTGCATTACCATGAGAATGCGTTCCTTGAGAGTAAGCATGGCGTCGACTACTCCACATCGTTGATGGGGATAAGATCAAGGCCTCCTGTGTAGGCGTAAGAAACGTACTGTGAAAAGCCATACACATAGAGTCCAACTGGTTTGTTTGCGACGATGGTATGAGCGCCGTCGTTAGTGTCGATGTACTGGCGATACCAAGTCGTTCCCGGTATTGGCACAAATGAGTTCGAGTTCATGGTGGTACCGTCGAAGGTTATCTCGGTGTCTGCCTGTGCGACGATAGTAATGCGGTCGTAGTCATAGTTTGGCGCGACGAGGACAATGTAGTCCTTGCGAAACTGTTCATTCGGTGCGATGAGCATCATAGCCGGATCGCCGGTACCGGCACCGGCATCCTGTGAAGCGAGCACCTGCGAGACCATAATGGGTTTGTCGGCGGTGACGACAAAATCGCTGGTTGTCGAGAACTCATGGAACTGTCCCGTATTGAGCATCACTGATCCCGATACACCACCGTTCCAACTCACGGTCGTGCCATCCTCAGAGGCGAGAATACGGAAGTAATCTGCCTCGGCGTTGCGTGGTTTGGTGCGGACCGCGACGAACTCTTTGCCCCATGAGCGGAGCGGGAAGAGTTGGTGTTCGAGGCGATCGCAGGCCCACTGGTCGGCCGGTACGAAGGTGCACTGGTGGCCGCCGAACACTGCGATCTTTTTGTCTGCCATGATATAAGAGCCGGTCAAATCAGGTCCGTAGCAAGTCCCTCCGCACGATGCGTTGGCGCTGTTGAGGGTGAGCACTTGATACTGTGAGAGCGAATAGGAAACGGTATCGCCCGGATTCTGGGCATTGACGCCGGTGCCGGCGCGCGAGGCGCCGCGGTAGGTCACCTGTACCGTCGTGGTGCCTGGCTCTACCGCGATAATGGAGACATAGCCGGGGTAGGTATGTGAGGTGCTGCCACCGCACCCGCCGCCGCTTTCATAGTAGTACCATGTCGGCCAACTCATGACCATGTACTTCAGCCCGAGCGCTCCCTTGGGCAGAAGTAGTGACGCATCGTTCGAATAGATGAGCACATTACCAAATGGGTTCATCTGCGTCATAGTGACCGGCCGCGAGGCGACGAACTTGAAAGCCTTGGTCGAAATGCCGGTCTCGGAGATGAATTGAGTAAGATCGAACTGTGCAGAATTTATCTGGTGCGCCGGAACGGTAAACTGGGTAAGTGGCTGTTCAACAGGACCGTACACCGTTACTGTTACCTCGGTATCGTTAGGGTTAGCGACGACTACAGCGTAGTTACCCTCCAATTCGTAACCGCCGCCGTTCTGGAGAAACGCTCCCCAGTACTCACAGCCGACATAACTCTCGGAAGCCTCGGCTTTTTCGCATTCGGAGAGACAGCGGCCTTCGTAACAAGTCTTTCCCTCCGTGCATGTTTCGACAGTTAACCACCCTTTTCCTTCGTCGTCACACTGGAGTACTGTGACGTCATCTTTGCAGGAGCGCATATTCGGTTCACACATTTTGAAGTAACAGTCGGGGTAACCGATATAGCCGGGGGCGCATTCGTCGCAGGTGGTGCCAGCATAGCCCTGATAGCATTTACACGAACCGTCCTGCTGGCATTTGCCGTGTCCATTGCATTTGACAAGATCACAGGAGTCGTCGTCGGGAACGGTGGAGGCTTCGTCAGTCTCTAGGATATCTTGCTCTGGGAGTGGTGTTTCGTTTTCGGCTGGTAGAACTTCTTTGTCACTCGGCGGCACATCGGTATTGGTTTCTCCTGACTCAGAGACACACTCAGGGTATCCGGTGTAACCACTGGCGCACTGGTCACAGAATGCTCCTGCATAGCCGATGTTGCACTCACATATCTGCATGAGATCATTCCAAATTCCGTAACAACCACAGATACTACCACACGTGTGATCTGTCTCTTCAGAAGGCGAACATCCAAGGAAAAGGAAAGCGAACTGCACTAAAAAAAAGGTTACCCGGAGAATACACATAGCAAGATTTTTCGCCAATCCTTACTCCTCTACATCGTTGATCTTGAGGAGGTCGAGTCCGGCGGTGTAGGCATACGAGACATATCGGGAGAATCCATACACATAGAGAGCGACCGGCTTGTTCGAGGTGAGTTTATGTGCTCCATCGTTGGTGTCAATATACTGGCGGTACCACGTCGTTCCTGGTATGGGGACGAAAGAGTTTGAATTCATGCTGTTACCGTCGAGCGTTATCTCGGTATCGGCTTGGGCGACGAGGGTGAGGCGGTCGTAATCGTAGTTGGGCGCGACGAGAAAGATATAGTCCTTACGGAACTGTTCGTTTGGCGCAATCAGCATCATCGCGGGGTCGCCGGTTCCTGCGCCGGCATCCTGGGATGCGAGAATCTGGGCGACCATAATTGGTTTGTCAGCCGAGACGACGAAATCGGCGGTGGTCGAGAGTTCATGGCGCTGCCCTGCTTGGAGCACTACTGACCCCGCTATACCTCCGTTCCATGTTACAGTGGTATTCGGCTCCGATGCGAGGAAACGGAAGTAGTCGGCTTCGTTTTTCCGCGGTTTGGTGCGCACCGCGACATACTCCTTCCCCCACGATCGGAGAGGGAACATCTGGTGTTCGAGATGATCACAGGCTGGAGTATTGGCGGGGACATACGTGCACTCGTGTCCGCCAAAAACAGCAATCTTCTTGTCCGCCTCGATGTAGGTACCGCTGATGTCGGCACCATACGATCCGCCGGCCGCCGAGTTGAGGGTGAGTATCTGGTATTGACTCAAGGTGTAGGTAACTACATCGCCGGGACCTTGAGCATTTACACCGCTGCCAGCCTTCGAGAATCCTCCATAGATGACCATGAGCGATGTGATGCCAGGCTCAACGGCAATGATAGAGATGAAGCCGGAATAGTTATTTTTCCATGTCGGCCAACTCATCGCCATATTTTTGTGGCCAAGGGCACCAATGGGAAGGAGCAGAGTAGCATCGTTCGTGTAGGTAAGCACGTTACCGAAGGGGTTCATCTGGGTCATGGTGACAGGGCGGGAAGAAACGAACTTGAAGGCGAGGTTCGATATTCCGGGTCCGGGGATAAGGTATGAGAGAGGGAAAACGTAGTGGTTGATTTGTCCCGGCGCCACAGTGAACTGAGTTACCTGCTGGTCACCCGTAGTATAGGCGGTTACCGTCACCTCAGTGTCGTTTGGATTGGCGACGACAATGGCATAATTACCTCCTTCATACTCTTGGAGATTCTGCAGAAATGCGCCCCAATACTCACAGCCGACATAACTTTCCTCTTTCTCGGCACGCTGACATTCGGTCAGGCACTCACCTTCGTAACAGGTTGCCTCGCCTTGACAGGCCTCGACCTCGAACCATTCCTTTCCTGCACTGTCACACTCCAGCACGGTCAGTTCGTTTTTGCAGGTGCGCATGCCGGGCTCGCACATTTTGAAGTAGCAGTCGGGATAACCAATGAATCCCGGCGCGCATTCGTCGCAGTGTTCTCCAGCGTAGCCTTGGTAACACTTACAGGTGCTGTTGCTCTGGCATTTTCCATGACCGTTGCAGTTTGTCATATCACACGAGTTGTCGTCAGGGAGGACAGTTCCTTCAGTGGTGGTTGACGCATCGCCGTCAGCGGGGGGTAGGTAACCATCCGTGCCCGAGGAGTCGCTCTCGAAGGGAGCAGTGTCTAGATTTCCATTCTCGGGGGCACATTCGGGATATCCGGCATACCCGGGTGCGCACTGGTCACAGAAGGTGCCCGCATAACCGGTATTGCACTCGCATATCTGCATGAGGTCGTTCCAGGTACCGTAACAGCCGCAGACGGGGTCCTCGTTGCAGGTAGAGCCTTCCTCAGGTGAGGAACAGGTGGCTGTCAAGAAAACAAATGCTATTATAATAACCGCTGGGAAATATCTCATCATGTCGCTCCCTGCACTGATGTAACCCTGCTCGTCCCCTATTATAGAGACGCACAATTATTTTGCAAATGCTTTTTAGTGCCTCTATAATGCCACTAGCCGTTACTAGGTATGTTTCGTCGGAGGTGACAAGCCATGGAAGAGAACATCAGGAGAACTCTTGCTGTGTTTGAAGAGGTGAGCAAAATCCCACGCCGCTCTAAACAGGAAGAGAAGATTGCTCGTTGGCTGGTTGATTGGGGGAAGAGCCGCGGGTTTGATGCCAAGATGGACAAGGCGAGGAACGTGCTCATCACGGTGCCTGCGAGTAAGGGCTGTGAGAAGGCGCCGACCCTCGTCGTACAGGGGCACATGGACATGGTGTGCGAAAAAACACCCGATTCTCCTCATGATTTCACAAAAGATCCCATTCGTTGCATTATTGAAGGGGAATGGATGCATGCCGATCGCACCACGCTTGGTGCCGACAACGGTATTGCGATAGCGCTTGCCTTTGCGCTGGTGGAAGACCCGACCGTGGTGCACCCGAAACTCGAATTGCTTTTCACAGTGGATGAAGAAACGGGGCTCACCGGCGCCAACGCGCTCGAACCGGGATTTTTGACGGGGAAGATACTTCTCAATGTCGATTCGGAGGACGAAGGGATTTTTACCGTTGGGTGTGCAGGTGGCCGTGACACGAAATCGGCGCTACCGCTCGTATTTGAGAAGATAGATCCCGCAGCGCGGTTTCTCCGAGTAGTGGTAGGCGGTCTTGCCGG
>Ga0129299_1003616_pt1 | contig 10064 bp, 9 predicted proteins | sample ConPoolayeCmetaG_FD_94477 | JGI IMG/M metagenome (GOLD analysis project Ga0129299, IMG submission 94477) | Hot spring microbial mat communities from California, USA to study Microbial Dark Matter (Phase II) - Cone Pool mat layer C metaG ... | reverse complement strand
GTGCCGGCATGCGCCAGCGCGGCGGCGTGGTCGCGGCACAACGCCTCGCGCGGGCGCTGCCACCACAGCGGGGGAAAGCGGGCGGCCAGCGCGGCGCGCGCGGGAGCGGCTTCATCCGCCGCTTGCAGCATGGCGTCGAAACGGGCGGAGAGGCCGCCGCACGCATCATAAAGCCCTGCAAGAAGGGCATCCGCGGTTACCCCGCTCTCGCGCAGGACGGGAGCAAGATGCGCGGCCAGGAGCTTGGAGAGCCCATCTTCCGTCTTGATCTGCCAGGCGAGATAAAGGATGTATGCCTCGAAAAAGCCTGTGCCGGCGCCGTCGAGATCCTCCAGAAGCGACGCAAAAGCGAGCGGCGCGGGGCTTCCGGAGAGATGCTCGTCAAGCCCTGCAAGGGCGATGCCGTTGATGTGCCGCCGCAGGGATTGCCGGGAGGCAAAGAGGTCCGGCGCTTCGGCCTCGCTTGCCGCAACTGCAACGCCATCGGCCTCTGCGTCAAGACGGCCGTTAACCGCTGTTTGATCGATGGATGCGCGCTCGTCAAGGCATGCCTGCGCGAGCTGCCGGGTGGCTGCATCGCGCAGCACGGCATCGGCGACACCCAGCGCCGGGCCAAGCGTTTCAAAACAGCTCAGCATCAGCTCGCATGCTTGAAGCTGGGCCAGCCGCGCGGCGGCGAGCAGCGGCTCCCCTTGGCCTGTGCCGAGGACATGATCGAGCGTTCGCCGCAGGTGTGCGCCGAATGCGGCCTCGCCTAGCGTCTCTTCGCCCGGAAGAATGAAGGCCGCGCAATATCCCGCGACGGCAAGATCGCGACTTCTGCCGAATAACGTCATGCTTCCGTTGTTTACACTGTGCGCATCCCTCAACGGATATCCGAAGGTTTGCGTCGGGCTTGTGTCTCCATCGCCAAGTCTTTTCTGGCTGTTCCATCAGCAAAAGACAAGGCTGTTTGTGAAATAGCCATTGACGAGAGCGTGACGAAACCGCGTGCTGTTTTGTTTGAACATTTGCTCAAGAAGCGATATGTCTTGCGCTTCATAAAAGCTCTCACAAAGGCTTGCGCCCGCCGAGCGCGGTATTGGCGCCATTCGGAAGAGTTTCGCTCAATGCCCGACCTGGCCGTGATCTTCGTGAACTATCATGATTTCACTGGGCCCAGCGGCGTTCACATCTATCATCTCGGCCGGCATCTCGAGGCGCACGCCATCCTGCCGGTCGCCTATGTTCCACACGACCCGGGCAGCGTGGAAGTGTTCGGCCCCAGGCGGTTCAAGACAGCGCGCTCCTCGCTGCCCGGCGCGCTGATGCGCATCCGCAGGCTCAGAAACCTTGGGCTTAAGGTGGTCCTCCATGCCTGGACGCCCCGCCGGAACGTCCGCAGGTTCGTGGGCACGCTCTCAGCCCTCATGTCCGTGCCGTATATCGTGCATCTGGAGGACAACGAGCACCATCTTGCGGCCCTGTCCGCAGCCCCCGGCAAGGGTGCGGGGAGCGCGCGAGCACACCCGGCCGCTCAAGAGATCGCACGGATGACGGCCTTTCTCGGCCGGGCCGCCGGCATCACCCATCTGACCGAAAGGCTTGCGGATCATTGCCCGCCGCATGTGCCGCGCCTCATGATCTGGCCGGGGGCGGAGGAGGCTTTCTTCGAACTGCCGCTTGCGCCCGATGCCGCGGCCCGGCGCGAATTCGGCATTGCCGAGGGCGAATTCGTCATCGCCTACACCGGCAATGTGCACCGCGCCAATACCGGCGACATGGCAACCCTTTACGGCGCCATCGACCTGCTGCACCGGCGCGGCGCGCGCATCCGCCTGTTGCGCTCCGGCACAACCATTGCGCAATGTGAGCCGATGTTCGGCGCCGATGCCTCGCGCCCGTGGCTCACCGCGCTCGGCGATGTCCCGGCGCGATCGCTGCCTCGCGTCATTGCCGCCGCCGACGCCCTGGTGCAGCCCGGCCGCCCGGATGCCTTCAACGACTACCGCTTTCCCAGCAAACTGACGATCTTCTTCGCCAGCGGCCGGCCCGTGATCCTGCCGCGCGCCAATGTCGGCCGCCACCTCGCCGATGGCCATCATGCCCTGCTCCTCGGCAATGGCGACGAAGCGGACATCGCAGGAAAAATCGAGGCACTGATGGCTGACCCGGACCTGCGGCGGCGGCTCGGCGAGACCGGACGCGCCTTCGCGCGGGCGCATTTCGCCTGGCCCGACATTGCGGCGCGCGTCGCCCATTTCTATCGCGAAACGGCTGCCCAGCAGACCGCACAGGGTCTGTTCGCATGGACCGGCTTTCGCCCTGTGCCGCGGAGCTGACATGGCGCAGAGCAGTTCGGCAGGAGGCTTGGGCGGCGCGGCGAGAGTTGCGCTCATCACCGGCATCGTCGGCCAGGACGGCTCCTATCTGGCCGAACTGCTGCTCGCGAAGGGCTACCGCGTGCACGGCATCATCCGCCGCTCCTCGAGCTTCAACACGGGCCGCATCGACCATCTCTATGTCGATCCGCACGAGAGCGGCGCCAATCTCTTTCTCCATTACGGCGACATGGCCGATGCCACCAGCTTGCGCCGCATCCTCGAGGCCGTCGCGCCGGATGAGATCTACAACCTCGCCGCGCAGAGCCATGTGCGTGTGAGTTTCGATCAGGCCGAATACACCGCCGACATCGTGGCAACGGGAACGCTGCGCCTGCTCGAGGCCCTGCGCGACCATGTGCATGCGAGCGGCCGCAGCGTGCGGTTCTATCAGGCCGGGTCCTCCGAAATGTTCGGCTCGGCCCCCGCGCCGCAGAGCGAGGCGAGCCCGTTCTGCCCGCGCAGCCCCTATGGCGTGGCGAAGCTTGCCGCGCATTGGTATGCCGTGACCTACCGCGACGCCTACGGGCTGTTCATCTGCAACGGCATCCTGTTCAATCACGAAAGCCCGCGGCGGGGGGAAACCTTTGTCACCCGCAAGATCACCCGCGCCGCCGGGCGCATCCGCGTGGGGTTGCAGAACAAGCTTTATCTCGGCACTCTCGACACCAGGCGCGATTGGGGCTTCGCGGGCGATTATGTGGAGGCGATGTGGCTGATGCTGCAGCAGGATGCCCCCGGTGATTACGTCATCGCCACGGGTGAGGCCCGCTCGGTGCGGGAGTTCCTCGATGCGGCGTTCGCCCGCGCGGGGCTCGACTGGCGAGAGCACGTGGAGTTCGATCGCCGCTATCTGCGCCCTGCCGAGGTTGAGCATCTGTGCGGCGATGCCTCGAAAGCCCGCGTAGCCCTTGGCTGGCAGCCACGGGTCTGCTTCGAGCGGCTGGTTGCCATGATGGTCGATCACGACCTCGACCTTGCCCGGCGCGAGTGCCTGCTGCGCGAGGCCGGGTTCGGCATGCACGCATCGGCGGAGACGTGAGGTTGAACACGGGCAAGACGCCATCCCCTGCCCCCGGCGTTGAGTCCAGCGCGCAGCCGAGCGCGCCCGCCGCCTTGCCGCACGACGCCAAAATCCTCGTTGCCGGCCATCGCGGCCTGGCGGGATCGGCCATCATGCGGGCGCTGAAGCGCCATAGCCTTCCCCGTGTTGTGGGCGTCTCGCGGGCCGAAGTCGATCTGCGCGAGCAGGCTGCGGTCAGGGATCTTTTCGCCCGCGAGCGGCCCGATTATGTGTTCCTTGCCGCCGCCCGCGTGGGCGGGATCCTCGCCAACTGCCGCTATCCGGCGGATTTCCTTTACGACAATCTCATGATCGCAGCCAACGTCGTGGAAGCGGCGCACAGGGTTGGCGTTGCAAAGCTGCTGTTCTTGGGATCGACCTGCCTTTATCCGCGCGCGGCACCCCAGCCCATGCGCGAGGACCATCTGCTCACCGGCCCGCTGGAGCCGACCAACGAGGCCTATGCCATCGCCAAGATCGCCGGGCTGAAACTGTGCGAAGCCTTTGGCCGGCAACATGGGCTGGCAACCGTCACCCTCATGCCCGCCAATCTCTACGGCCCCGGCGACAATTTCGACCCGGAGGGCGGCCATGTGCTGGCCGCATTGCTGCGCAAGGCGCATGAGGCGAAGCGCGCGGGCAGCGCCGCCATCACGGTGTGGGGCACGGGCACGCCCTTGCGGGACTTCCTGCATGCGGACGACCTGGCGGAGGCGTGCCTCTTCGCCATGGCGTGCAAGGAATGCTCCGGCATGTTCAATGTCGGCTCGGGCGAGGACATCTCCATCGCGGCGCTTGCCCGGCTGGTGTGCGAGACGGTGGGCTTTACCGGCGGCATCGTGTTCGACCCGGAGAAGCCCGACGGCATGCCGCGCAAGCTGGCCGATACGGGCCGGCTCAACGCGCTGGGCTGGCGCGCCCGCATCGCCTTGCGCGAAGGGCTGGCCGCCACCTATCGCTGGTATGCCGAGACATGTGCAAAGCATGGGCCGGAGCCCTTGTCACCCTGACGCGGGCCGGTTGAGCACCCGGGGCAGGCGAAAGCGGCTAGAGGCCGGCGCGGGGGCCGTTCACTGTCGCGACCCGCAGCATGTTGGTGGTACCGGGCGTTGCGAACGGCATGCCGGCCGATACGATGATCTGCTGGCCCGGCTGGGCAAAACCGCTTCTGCGGGCGGTGGCGACGGCTTTTTCCACCATTTCATCAACATCTTTGGGGTCTTCGGTGAGATAGCAGCGCAGGCCCCAGACGAGCGCCAGACGGCGCGCCGTGCGAACCTCGGGCGTCAGCGCCAGGATGGGTTGCAGGGGCCTCTGCCGGGCGGCGCGCAAGGCCGTGCTGCCGGTGGCCGTATAGCACAGGATGGCCGCCAGACCGAGCGTCTTGGCGATGGACTTGGCGGCGGCGCTCAGCGCGTCGGCGGCGGTTTCCTCCGCCACCGTCGCCGTAGGATGCATGGTTTTCTCGTAAGTCTTGTCCTGCTCGACCTCGATGGCGATGCGCGCCATCATCCGCACAGCCTCCACCGGGTAACGGCCCACGGCCGACTCGGCGGAGAGCATCACGGCATCGGCACCCTCGAACACGGCGTTCGCCACATCCGACACCTCGGCGCGGGTCGGCACTGGCGCGTTGATCATCGACTCGAGCATCTGCGTGGCGACGACCACGGGCTTGCCGTAATGGCGCGCCTCGCGCATGATGCGCTTCTGCAGGCCCGGCACCCGTTCGACCGGCATCTCCACGCCCAGATCGCCGCGCGCGATCATCAGCCCGTCGGAGCGCTGGATGATTTCGGTCAGCTCCCGTATGGCGGAGGGCTTTTCGATCTTTGACATCACCGCAACGTTGGCGCCGTGCTGGCGCAGCAGGTTGCGCGCTTCGTCCACATCGTCCTTGCGCTGCACGAAGGAGAGCGCGATCCAGTCCGCGCCCGCCTCGACGGCGGCGGCGAGATCAACCCGGTCCTTGGGTGTCATGGCGCTCATGGGCAGGAGCGTGTCGGGCAGGCTGACGCCCTTGCGGCTGGAGAGGGCGCCGCCGACGACAACCTTCGCCTTGAACCAATAGGGCTTTTTCTCGACGACGGTCAGGCGCAGCTTGCCATCGTCGATAAGCAGGGTGTGGCCCTCCGCAATGCTCTCGAAGATCTCGGGGTGCGGCAGGTAGACCCGTTCGCTGCCGCCCGGTTCCGGCGTCTGATCGAAGGCGAGATAGGAGCCGGCCGGAAGCGGAATGCCGTTGCTGGGAAGATCGCCGATGCGCAGTTTTGGCCCCTGCAGATCGGCGAGTATGCCGATGGGCGTGCCGGTGTCGGCCTCGATCTGGCGGATGGTGCGCGTCAGTTGATGCAGCCCCTCATGCGGGGTGTGGCTCATGTTGATGCGGAACACATTGGCGCCCGCATCAAACAGCTGTCGGATGACTTCGGGGGACGAGGACGCAGGCCCAAGCGTTGCCAGGATCTTGACCCGCCGCGCATGGGTCATCGGCGACCACCGCCGCTTTGAGGATCTGCCGCGCCGGCCTCCGCACCTTCGATCGTGTCGGTCAGACGGACCGTCCAGTCCTTCTCTTCCTGTGTGTCGACCTCGAAAAACCCGGTCTGCTTGTAGCCGCGGGTGGCGCAGTCGTTTACACCGCGGATGATGAATTCCTTGTCATCGGTGCACATCATCGCCTTGCCGCCCCACTCCCCGCCGCGATCATAGTCCACCGCGTGGACATAATAATAACGTGCCACCAGGTCGCCGGCGAGCAGCACCTCACATTTCTGCGAGGGAACATTCCACCAGCCTTCGCTGATCCAGCCTTCTTTCTCGTCCTTGTAACCGATGGCGACGCCGACGCGGCTTGTCGTGGTGTTGCAGAGCCGGAAATCAGCGGCGGCATTACGTGTATCAAGCGCGAGCCACAACAGCCCGCCTGCAATTGTGAGTGTGATATGGAACAGCGCTGCCTTCATTGTCGTCGTCAGATGTTGGTCACGGTCACGGCGCAAGCAGTAAATCCCTTGATCTGAAAATCTGAAACAGAGCTTTCAAGGCCGTTCCTCTTTTTCTGCTGCGGCATGTTATGGTTCACGTTGCTGCGGTTCAACCAAAATCGCGCGGAAATCATTGACATTCGTTTGCGTTGGCCCGCACTGCACAAGGTCTTGCAGCGGCTCGAAAAAACCCGTTGAATCGTTATTTGCGAGAAATATGGCGGCATCGCGTCCACTGGCGCGCGCGCGGGCAAGAGTATCGGGCGTGACGATGGCACCGGCCGGGTCGCTGGCATCGCCGCCGCCGCCATCGGTGCCGTCCGTATCCCCGGCAAGCGCGTAGATGCCGGGAGCGCCCTTAAGCGCAAGGGCAAGCGCCAGCGCATATTCCTGGTTCGGACCGCCGCGCCCCTCGCCCCGCACGGTAACTGTGAGTTCGCCCCCCGACAGGATCGCGACGCGCTCGCCCCGGCGTTGCGCCTCGAGCGCCAGCGCGGCATGGGCGGCCGCCACCTCGCGCGCTTCGCCCTCGAGCGCATCGCCGAGGATGACGGGCTCATAGCCGGCCGCGCGCGCCGCTTCCGCCGCTTTGCCCAGCATGTTGGCAGGTGAAGCGGCGATGACGAACTCGGCGCGGGCGAACGCTTCGTCGCCGGGCTTCACCGTCTCGTTGCGCGGATCGGCAAGGGCGGCGGCGATGGCCGGCGGCGGCGAAATCTGGTGCCGGGCGAGAACCGCGCGGGCGTCGGCCAGCGTGGTCGGATCGGGCGCGGTGGGGCCGGAGCCGATCGCATCGGGCGCATCGCCGGGGACATCCGATATCGCAAGCGTGACGAGCCGCGCCGGAGCAGCGGCACGCGCCAAACGTCCGCCCTTGATGCGTGAAAGATGCTTGCGCACGCAATTGATGGCCGAGATGGTGGCCCCGCTGCGCAGCAGATCGCGGGTCAGCGCCTGCTTGTCGGCGAGCGTCAGCCCCTCGGCCGGTGCGGCGAGCAGCGCGGAGGCCCCGCCCGACATCAGCACCAGCACCGTATCCTCCCGGCCCGCCGTCTCAGCCAGGGCGAGCACCTCACGCGCGGCGCGTTCGCTTGCCGCGTCGGGCACCGGGTGGCCCGCCTCGATCAGCCCAGTCCAGTTGAAGGCGATACCCGCGCCATAACCGTGGCGGGTCACGGTCAGACCAGCGCGGCGTTCGGGCGGCAGCAGCGCGGTGTAATTCGCCTCCGCGGCGCGGGCCATGGCTGCGGCGGCCTTGCCCGCCGCGATGACAATGAGCTTGCCCTTGCGCGGCGGCTCCGGCCAATGTGGGGCCAGACATCTGTCGGGCTGGGCTGCCTCGACCGCCGTTTTGAACAGGGTCAGGAGAATGTCGCGCGGCGCATGCGGGGATGCATTGTCTTGCATCTTGTTTTCCTTTCCAGCTTGTCTATACAGCCAAAGTCCTGTTTCCGCTCGAATGTTCCCGGCCCGCGGAAGCAGGGTGCCGCCATCCCCCCCGAATTCTAATGCAGATCACCCACGCCCATGGCCAGCCAGGATGACGATAGCGTCGAGCGGATCCCAGGCGAAGCGTCCTCGCGCATGATCCTGCTGTGCGACCACGCCAGCAACGCCATTCCCGCCGGTTATCACGATCTTGGCCTGAGCGGGGCGCAACGCGAGCGCCACATCGCCTACGACATCGGCGCGGCCGCACTGACCCGCGCCCTCGCCGCAACCTTGCACGCCACCGCCATCCTGACGCGATATTCGCGCCTGCTCATCGACCCCAACCGCGGCGAGCACGATCCGACGCTCATCATGCGGCTGTCCGACGGTGCCATCATCCCAGGCAACCAGAGCGTCGATGCGCAGGAAAGGGAGACGCGTCTCGCAAGATTCTACAGGCCCTATCACCGCGCCATCGAGCGGGAGATCGAGGCAAGGCTGGCGGCAGGTGCGCCGCCGGTGCTCGTCTCGCTGCACAGCTTCACGCCCGAGTGGCGCGGACGCAGCCGCCCCTGGCACGCGGGCATTCTCTGGGACAAGGACCCCCGTCTTGCCCTGCCGCTGATCGAGGCGCTCTCCGCCGAGCCGGGTCTGTGCGTGGGCGACAACGAGCCCTATTCCGGGCGGCTGAAAGGCGACACGCTCCACCGGCACGGGACGCGGCGCGGCCTGGCCCACGCCATCATCGAGGTGCGTCAGGACCTGATTTCCGGGAGCCAAGGCCAGCAAGACTGGGCGGCGCGGCTGGCGGGCGTGCTTCACCGCGTACTTGGCCAGCCGCACGTGCTTCAGGCTGTTTCTTGCGTGCAGTACTTTGGCTCGTGGACGGATCGGCCTATCTTAGGGGCAAGCGAACCGGATCAAGGGAGCCAAACATGACCGACATCGACGAAAAGACACGCACCGAACTGGAGGCCGCCGCCTTCCGCAAGCTGGTGGCGCATCTGCGCGGGCGCACCGACGTTCAAAACATCGACTTGATGAATACGGCCGGGTTCTGCCGCAACTGCCTTGCCAACTGGTATCAGGAGGCTGCGGGCGAGCGCGGGGTGTCACTCGACAAGGCCGAGGCGCGCGCCATCATCTACGGCATGCCCTACGAGGAATGGCGGGAGCGCCATCAGAAGGAGGCCAATCAGGAGCAGCTCAAGCGCTTCGAAAGCACGGGCGGATCGCACGGGCATTGAGGCGCGATTCTCCTCCCGTCAACCGCCGCGGCGATGCTTGCGCACAGGTCGCGCTGTTCTTTGGATAGAAGTCGCGGGGCCGTTGATCGGGCTGCGGGGTCCGCATAGGCTCGCATCCACATTTGCGTAGCCATGGCGTCGGGGCCGCGGCTGCGACCCATCACTCGGTTCCTAGGAGCTTCGTCATGAACCAGATCGACAAGGACGCGCCTGCGGTCTCCATCCAGGGCCATGCGCGGGACCAGTTGCGCGCCATCATCGAACGGATCGAGCGGCTCGAAGAGGAGAAGGCGGCGCTCACGGCCGACATCCGCGAGGTCTACGCCGAGGCCAAGGGCAACGGGTTCGACACCAAGGCGCTGCGCACCATCGTGCGCATGCGCAAGCAGGAGGACACCAAGCGGCGGGAGCAGGAGGCCGTGCTCGCCACCTACATGCACGCGCTCGGCATGATCGACGCGCTCTGAGGCCTGATGCGAATTAGCGTCTTTGCCTCCCCCATGAGCGCAGGCAATGCCCAAGAGCTGTCTCAGCGTCCTGGCCAGCCTGATGCGGTTTTCATCACGGTGCTGGTGATCGCCTCGTTAGGCACATATTTGGCGATTGCGCCATTCACGGCTTTGCCGGTGAAGCGCTGCGCCCAGAACATGCCTTCATATTGCGGCCCTTGCTCGAATTCGATCACGAGATTGCCTGCGCCATCGCTGAACAGCGCCTTGTTCTTGCGCAAGATGCCATCGGGCGCGCTGGAGAGATCGAGATAGGCCAGCGGCGTCTCGGTAAGGAACGGCAGGATGGCAAAGGGCTGGTAATTCGACTCCTCCGGATGATCGTCGTCGTAATCGGGCGCCCGCGCGATCTGATCCTCCGACAGGTCCTTGCGCGGCAGCGGCAGCGCGGCCGTGACAAATCCGCGGCCGAATTGCTCGGGGGCTGCTGCGGGAAGCGCCGGGGCGTCATCCCGCACGCCAGCCGG
>Ga0129299_1003615_pt1 | contig 10066 bp, 12 predicted proteins | sample ConPoolayeCmetaG_FD_94477 | JGI IMG/M metagenome (GOLD analysis project Ga0129299, IMG submission 94477) | Hot spring microbial mat communities from California, USA to study Microbial Dark Matter (Phase II) - Cone Pool mat layer C metaG ... | reverse complement strand
GGGGGGGCTAATCGGCGATGCGGCCGTCGCGCAGCGTCAGCGAGCGGTCGCAGCGCGCCGCCAAGGCGAGGTTGTGGGTCGTCAGCACCAGCGCGATGTTGTCCTGACGGACCGCCCGTTCGAAAAGGTCGAATATGGCATCGCCGGTGGAACCGTCCAGGTTGCCGGTCGGCTCGTCCGCGAACAACACGCGCGGGTGGACCACGAGCGCCCGGGCGATGGCCACCCGCTGCATCTGACCGCCCGACAATTCGCGGGGCCGATGGCCGGCGCGGTCCGCGAGACCGACCGCCCGCAGCACCCGTTCCACGTCCGAAGGGTTTGCGCGACGCCCCAGAAACAGCAAAGGCAAGGCGACGTTCTCGGCCACCGTGAGCGTGGGGATCAGATGAAACTGCTGAAACACAAAACCCATCACGCCGCGGCGCACGGCGACGAGTTCCCGCTCGGCCAGCCCGTCCACCCGGCGACCGGCCACCGCAAGCGTCCCCGCCGTCGGGGCATCCAGCGCCGACAAGATATTCACGAGCGTGGTTTTTCCGGATCCCGACGGGCCGAGGATGCAGAGCGACTCGCCGGCGCGCACTTCGATATCCACGCCGTCGAGCGCCCGCACCGTCTCGCTGCCCCGCCGGTAGTGTTTGCGGAGCCCGCGTCCCCGAATGACAGGATCGTCCTGCATTTTCATTCCCCGTTCCGAATCGCCGCGACCGGCCGCAGCGCGGCGGCGCGTGCGGCCGGCCAGACGCCGGCCAGCAGCCCCAGCGCCACCGCCCCGAGGATCGCCGTCCACAGCAACCCCGGCGTGATACGCACCAGCGACTGCGTGACGCCGATATTCAACAATCGTCGCAGCGCGGCATCCGTCAATCGCGCGCCGACGACCGCCAGAAGGCATCCCGCCGTCGCGCCGGACAGCGCGATCCAGAGGGTCTCGATCCAGACGACCCGGAAGATCTGCCATCGTCCCGCGCCGAGCGCCTTCAGCACCCCGATCTCGCCGGTGCGCTCATGCACGCTGGTCAGGATCGAGTTGATCACGCCGATCACCGCCACGAGCGCCGCGATCGTCGCCACGGCGGCCACCATGGTCTGCGCCGTGCCCACCAGCGAGACCAGCGCGCCCTTGACTTGTTCGAGGCTGCCGCCGAAAGGCCTCCGGCGTATCCAGTAACTGCTCGATCGCGACCTCGGGCGCCGCCGTGAACGGTTCGCCGAAATGTTCGGTACGCGATCCGCGGCACCCCGCGGCCAGCGCTGCCGCCAGCGCGAGCGCCGAGGTCGCCGCCATCCGCCGGCACGTTCTTTCCGTCATGGCATTCGCTCCTTCGCTTTCTCTTCCAGCGCCTTCGTCGCCCGTTCGAAAAACGGCTCGTGGCGGCGATCGAACGCGAATAGATCCATCAATATCAAGTTCTTACGAACTCCACGGAGCGTGGCCTTCCAGTCCTCCGCCGCCCCCGCCGGCAGAGACGCCGGGGGCGCGAGCCGACCGACACGGTCCGCCGGGTTGTCCGGCTCCGCGACGGCGTAATAGTCGTGCTTGTAGAAATCGGCCAGCGACAGACCCGCGAACTGTCCGGTCACCTCCGGTCGGCGCAGCGCCGCCGCGCCCGGACTCTCCAGCCGCTGGAAGAAGAGGCGGACGACCGTCGCGTTTTGCGGATCCAGGGCCAGAAAGACCTGGATGACGCCGCCGCGCCCGCGGACGTTGACCCCGTGGACATAGCCGATCCGCTGTTCGCCGCGGTACACGCTGTAGAGCGTGTAGGGCGTGTCGAACGCTTCATAGACCGGGTCGAGATCGTCGCGGAGGCGCGCTTGCAGGTCATCGTACAACCGGCGTCCTTCCGGCAGGCGGCGCAGTTCCAGCACATCCTCGCGGTAGGAGGTCATGTCGGGGTATAGCGCCCGAAGGTCCCGCGCGGGATTGCTCAACGTGCAGCCGATGGCGCCCGCCGCCATCCGAACCGCCGCGAGCGCGCCCGCGATCGCCGGCCATAACACGTTGCTCACCGCCCTCATGCCTTCCGTTCACCAGTATCGGTAATATTGCAGCGCCACCCGCGCGTCGTCCGGCGAGCCGATGGGCCAGTCGAGGCCGACCGCCAGCCAATGCAGACTGGCGTTGTCCGCCGCATTGCGGAAATAATGCGTCACCACCCACCCGGTGCGCCGGCCCAGCGACGCGTGCGGAGCGTCGAGCGAAAAATAGGCGTACTGCGCCGCCGCTCCCCAGCGACGGCCGGGGCTTCGCCATTCGGCCTGCGCCAGACCGGAGCGAAGAGGCGCGCCGTCATCCTCGCCGACCGCCGCCTCCCCCGTCAGCGTGAGCGGACCGGCGGACGTATCCCAGCGCCGTCGAGCGTCCGCGCCGGCGCGCCACGCGCGAATTGGAGCGCGGGGCTCGCGGTGTGGGTCGAGACGTTCGCCCCACGCGCCGCTGAGGCCGCCCTCGAGCGCGTGTTCGAATAGAAAACCGCTGCCCAGTCCGATCCTCGCCGCGGCCAGGCCGGCCTGCCCGTCCAGCGTCAGGTCCGGCCCGGCCCCCGTCAGGTAGCCCGCCCAATAGTCGAACGCGCCGACGCTGCCATACGCCAGCGCCTGGCCGTCGCGGTCCGTCCCGAACACCCGGTCGTTGGAGAGTTGCAGCAACGTGCCGTGCGTATCCGTGGCCACGTTCAGCCCGAACGGAATGTAATAGCGTCCGACGCGCAGATTGACCGCGCCCGGCGGACCAACCACCCCGAGAAAATCCACGTAGGCGTTGTGCGTCTCCCAGACCCATTCCGCGGCGTCCATCGCCATCGCATCGAACGCCGCCGCATCCGAATGCTCGCGCCGGACGGCGCGCCCCTAGTAGTTCGCGGAAGCCATCGTGCGGGTCGCCGAAGCCCACCGCGTCTGCGTCTCGAACCCGACGGACAGGCGCGTGTACACATCGCCGCCGGCGGGCGGCTCCGCGCGCGTCGCGGCCACCGCCAGGGTCTCGAGGCGAAACAGCCAGTTGTCGCGCCATGCCGAAGGCGCTCGGCGGATCTCGAGCGACGGCGCCGGCGTCACGTCGGCGAACGGATCGGCCGGCTCCGCGGCGCGCGCGACCGCCATTGTCATCCCGCAGGCCAGCAAGGTGAACGTCGTATTCATGCGCCGTCCGCCGAAACAACATACGTCGGGGCGCGCCGATTGCAAACCCCCTGGGGGTATATTAGTTCGAAGCGGTTCGACGGCCTTCGGCGTGCGCGCGCGCGCCGATGCGAACGCAGCGGCCGTCGCAGCATCGCACGTCTGATGAAGAGACCGCGCCGAGATGCCCGACGGCGATCCGCGATTCGCCGCGGATGGCGTCGGACGCGAAACGGTCCGCCGCCGCTGGAACCGGCGGTCCTCGCCGCGCGGAGCCGGCCGCGCTGCGGCCCCGGGTCACCACCCAACGAATTCCAACAGATCGCGCCCCTGGCCGTCACGCAGCGTCAGGCGGTCGGCGATGGCGACATACGATCGGGCCTGCCGCAACAGATTGAAGTAGTGCGCTTCGGCGCGCATCTGCTCCGGCGTCCCGGCCATCGTCGTGCTGCTCAACGCGCCCACGGTGAATCGTCCGCCCAGCGTCGCGACGCACGGCCCGCTATAGGAATTGACCGCCGCCTGGCCCGAAATCTCGGTGGCGCTGAATTCGGCGCGGATGTTGAAACGCGCCGGATTTAGTGTTTCCCCCGTCCATCGCACCAGCCGCCAGCGGGTGCCGTTCAAGGGATTGGGGCCGGGACCGTCCGTAGGGTCTCTTTCGCAGCCTGCCGCCAAACCGCAGAGCAATCCCGCCGCCAGCGCGATCTTCCAGTTCATGTCACGCCCGTCTCCCGATGCTTTCCATAAATCGAGGCGAAATACGGACAAAAGACAAGAAGATTCGCTCGGACCGCGGGCGGTGTACTTCCGCCGTCCTTCCGGCGTCGGGGAGCGGGCCGCCGAGCCCTCTTTCCCGCAAGAGGTTCGGCATGGCCCCGGCCCGCTTATTGACCGCGCCCGGCGTTGCGGGTATCAATCCGACGTGAAACCGATGGCCCTGCTGTTGCCATGCCTGCTGCTGTCCGCCTGCCACCGGGCGGATATCCGCACCGTCGCGATCCGCGTGCCGCAAATGGACAGCGAAGAAGCCGCCCGGCGGGTCACGGACGCCCTCGACGCCTACACCAGCTTCGGCGTGATCCACGAGGCGACGGCGGATTTCTCGCAGCGGGTCGCGCGGATAACGTATGACAGCACGCTGGCTTCGCTGAAGAACTTCGAATACGTCATCGCCCGGGCCGGCTTCGATGCCAACGACACGCGGGCCGACGACGTCGCCCGAAAAAACGCCCCGGAGTCCGCCCCATGACATCGGCCTTTCGCCCCCTGTCCCTGCGCGTCGCTTCCGCCGCCGAGATCCGGAAGGCCGACGCCGCCGTGCTGCTGGCCGCCGATGACGAGGGCCGCCCGATCCTGGCGACCCGCGGATTTCCTCCGGCGTGGCGCGCGGCGATCGAGGTTTTCCTCTCCCGCAAGGGCGTCTTCAAGGCGGGTATCGGGGAAACGGTCGTGACCGCCGTGCCGGGCGACCGCGGCGCGACCTGGCTGGCCGTCGCCGGTTGCGGCGCCGCATCGCTCATCGAGGAACGGCACGTCGAGCGCGCCGCCGCCGCGGCGTTCAAGGCGTTGCGCTCCCGGCGACCCGCGCGTGTCGGGCTGTTTGCGGACATCGAGACGCCGTCCGCCGCGGCCCTCCCGCCGGACACGGTCGCGCGCCGCCTGGTGCGCGGCGCCGCGGAGGGACTCTATCGCTTCGATGCGTATCGTTCGGACGCCGAGCCCGCGGCGGCGCCGGAACTGCTGCTGGCGGGGCCGGTCTCCGCGGCGACAACGCGCGCCGTCCGGTTGGCCGCCATCGAAGGCGCCACGTTGAATCAAGTCGCCGACCTGGCGAACCGGCCCGGCAACGCCGCGACGCCCGAAGCGATCGCCGACGAATGCCGGCGGCTGGCGCGGGCGGCCGGTCTCTCGTGCCGCATCTACGATCGGGCCGCGCTCCGGCGCGAGCGTTGCGGAGCGCTGCTCGCGGTCGCGGCGGGCAGCCGCCGCGAACCGCGGGTCGTCGTGCTGCGTTACGCCGGCGCGGGCGCCGGTCGCCGGCGCCGGCCGATCGTGCTGCTGGGCAAGACGTTGACGTTCGATTCCGGCGGTCTGTCGCTGAAGCCCAGCGCGGGAATGGAATGGATGCGTTACGACAAGTGCGGCGGAATGGCGGCGCTGGCCGCCACGCTGGCCGCCGCGCGGCTCCGGCTGCCGCACCCCGTCACCGGCATCCTCGCCGCCGTCGAGAACATGCCCGACGGCGGCGCCGCGCGGCCGGGCGACATCGTGCGCACGCGCTCCGGCAAAACCGTCGAGATTCTGAACACGGACGCCGAGGGGCGGCTGGTCCTCGCCGACGCGCTTTCGCTCGCCGCCGATCTGAAACCGGCGGCGATCGTGGACCTGGCGACGCTCACCGGCGCCGCCCGGATCGCCCTGGGCCCGCAGGCCTCCGCCCTATGCTGCGAAGACGAGGCGCTTTCCGCCGGACTGATCGCCGCCGGCCGCGCCGCGGGCGACCGGCTGTGGCCGTTGCCGATGTGGCCCGAATACGACGAGATGCTGAAGACGCCGTTCGCGGACCTGAAGAATATCGGCGACGGCAGCGCCGGCACGATCGCCGGCGCGGTCTTTCTGCGCGCGTTCGCGCCGAAGGGGGTGCCCTGGGCCCACGTGGATATCGCCGCGACGGCGTGGCTCGAAAAGGAGCAGCCGCACCGCGTCGCGGGCGCCACGCTGTCCGGCGCCCGAATGCTGATCGAATGGCTGCGCACCGTCCCCCCGCCAGGAGATTGAACTCCGCCATGGAAGCGCTCACCGCGTTGGACCTGCCCGACATCCCGAAGTTTCGCAGCGGGAAAGTGCGCGAGGTGTTCGATCTGGGCGACGCGCTGCTGCTCGTCGCGACCGATCGCATCTCCGCGTTCGACTGCATCCTCCCCAACGGCATACCGGACAAGGGCGCGGTGCTGACCGGCCTCTCCGCCTGGTGGTTCGACCGGCTCCGCGCCATCGTGCCGAATCACCTGATCTCGACCGACCCGGCCCGTTGGCCCGAACGCCTCCAGCCCCACGTCGAACGGCTCCGCGGGCGGGCGATGTTGACGCGGAAGGCGCAACCGCTGCCCATCGAATGCGTCGTGCGCGGCTATCTCGCCGGCTCCGGCTGGAAGGAATACCGCGAACGCGGCACGGTCTGCGGCATCCCGCTGCGCCCCGGCTACCGGCAGGCGGAGCGACTGGCGGAACCCATCTTCACGCCCGCCCGCAAAGCCGAGACGGGACACGACGAGAATATCTCGTTCGCGCAAGCGGCGGACCTGGCGGGACCGGACCTGGCCGCGCGGCTCCGCGACGCCAGCCTGGCGCTCTACCGCGAGGCCGCGGCCCACGCCCTCGATCGCGGCATCATCATCGCCGACACCAAGTTCGAGTTCGGGTTGATTGACGGCCAACTGACCTTGATTGACGAGGCGCTGACGCCGGACAGCTCGCGCTTCTGGCCGGCCGATTCGTATGCGCCCGGAGGCAATCCGCCCTCGTTCGACAAGCAGTTCGTGCGGGATTACCTCGAATGCCTCGACTGGGACAAGAAGCCCCCGGCGCCGCCGCTGCCCGCGACCGTCGTCGCCCGCACGCGCGAGAAATACCGCGAAGCGTATCGCCGGATCGTCGGCGCGGAACTGCCCTGAGCATCGGCGCAGCGCGAAACGGGGGATGCCAACGGCGCTCGGCGACAAGGTAGAATGCAAGCGCTGCTCGACCAGTTTCTGGACCATCTGACCGCCGAACGCGGATTGAGTCCGAACACGCTGGCCGCCTATCGCGGCGATCTGGATCGCTTCCTGGCGCACCTGCGCCGCGCCCGGGTCGCCTCCCTCAACGAAGTCCGCCGGAAACACCTGATCGAATTCCTGCTCGACGAGCGGGAGACCGGACGCCGGCCGACGACGCTGGGCCGTCGGCTGGCCGCGTTGAAGACCTTCTTCCGCTATCTGCAACGCGAAGGACTGGTCGCGGCGAATCCGGCGGACGGCATGGACTCGCCCCGGCTCTGGCGGATGCTGCCCGACGCGCTGACCGTGAAGGAGGTCGAGCGGCTGCTGGCCCAACCCGATACCCGCGCGCGCCACGGCCTGCGCGACCGCGCGCTGCTGGAGACAATGTACGGCGCCGGCCTGCGGGTGTCGGAGGCGGCCGGTCTCGCGCTCGACGACGTCAATTTCGACGACCGGTGCGTGCGCTGTCTCGGCAAGGGCCGCAAGGAGCGCATCGTCCCCCTGGGCGAATCGGCGCGGGCCCATTTGAAACGCTACATCGAGCAGGCGCGGCCCGCGGCGGCCCGCGGCGGCGCCCCGCGCGCGCTGTTTTTGAGCGCGAGGGGCGGACCGCTGGACCGCCGGACCATCTGGCGTTTGATCCGGAACTACGCCCGGCGCGCCGGCCTGGACCGGCCTGTGCACCCCCACACGCTGCGGCACTCGTTCGCGACGCACCTGCTGGCCAACGACGCGCCCCTGCGCGTGATCCAGGAAATGCTCGGCCATGCCGACATCGGCACCACGCAGATCTATACGCATGTGGATTCCTCGCGGCTGCTGGCCGTTCATCGCCGATTTCATCCGAGGGCCTGATCATGGCGAATCCTTACAAACCGCTCGAACGGCTGCTGGGGTACCGCTTCCGACGCCGACGCCACCTCGACCTGGCGCTGACGCACCCGTCGTACCGGCACGAAACCGCGGACGTAGAGGACGACAACCAGCGCCTCGAGTTCCTCGGCGACGCCGCGCTGAACCTGGTGACCGCCGCCTGGCTCTACGAGCACCGGCCGGAGGACGAGGAAGGCCGCCTGACCCAGGTCCGCAGCCGCGTGACCAGCACGGAGGCGCTCGGCGAGGTCGCCTCGGACATCGGCCTCGGCGGCTACCTGCGCCTGGGGCGCGGCGAATTGATTGCCGGCGGCGCGCGCCGCGCCGGGACGCTGGCCGACGCGATCGAGGCCGTGATCGGCGCGGCGTACGTGGACGGCGGCTTGAAGGCGGTCCGCAAAATCTTCGAGCGCCTGATCGTGCCGCGGATCGAATCGCTGCGGCTGACGTATTCCTCCGACAACGCGAAGGGCATCCTGCAGGAACTCTGCCAGCGCCGATGGGGCCGCATGCCGCACTACCGCAAAGTGGCCGAGGTCGGTCCCGCGCACCAACGCATTTTCACCTTCGAGGTGCTGGTCGGCGACCGGTCGCTCGGCACCGGCGAAGGGCCGAACCGCAAGATCGCCGAAATGCGCGCGGCGGCCGCGGCCGTACACCGCCTGGAGCGGGGCGACTGAACGGCGCGAGCGGCAAACGGCGCGGCGGGCCGCCGCGCCCTACCCTCCGCGTTTCGCGGCGTTTGGGCGGGGCCGGGCGGCCCGCCCGGCCGCGCCCAGGTCGCGGCCCGGCCGCAACAGCTCGCGCCAGAAACCCCAGCCATAGGCCAGATGCATCAGCGGAATCGCCATGACGACGGCCCAATCCCGGGGCCGACCCGTGCGGCGCACGACGCCGGCGGCCGCCGCCAGCGCGAAGACCCCATATCCGACGGCGCCCGCCGCCCACACGCCGGCGGCCCATCGAAACCGAGTCGCGAGCGCCAGCAGCGCCGCCGCGACCGGCAACGCGGCCGCCGGCAGCAGCGTCGGCCATTCCACGGCGGTCCCGGCCCGAATCAACCGCAGGCGCGTGGCGCCGTATCCGACCACCTGCCGCCAGAAGGATCCGACCGTCGCGCGCGGTTCGTGAAACACCGCGGCGCCCGGATGCGCCATCAGCGCGCCCGCCGCCGCTCCCGCCCCCGCCGCGCGCCACGCCGCGATCATCTCCTCGCCCGGCCAGAAGGCCGGATCGAAGCCGCCGACGGCCTCCAGCGCCGCGCGACGCCAGGCCATGTTGCAGCCGATGATCCGCGACCAGGGCGCGGCCCTCGGCGTCGGCGATCCGCCGCGGTACCGCTCGGACACATAGCCCGCCGCGGCCGAGGACAGCGCCAGGCCGCCCCATCGCGCGAAGCCGCGCGCATCGTCCGGCACCAGCCCCGGCCCGCTCACGATCCGCACCGAGGCATCCCGGAACGGCGCCAGGATGCGATCCGCCCAATCCGGCAGGGCCGCGACATCGTCGTCGAGAAAGGCGACGATCTCCGCGCGGGCCGCCTGCCAGCCGGCGTTCTTCTTGCGGCTGGAATCGCCTTGCGGAAAGGATAGCGGCAGGTGTCGGACCTGCAGCCCGCGCCCCGCGAACCCGTCAATGGCCCGCGCGAGGTCCGTGCCCGCGATCGCGCCGACGACAATGATTTCCAGTCGTTCCGGCGCCCGCTGGCGCGCGAGCGATTCCAGCGTCCGAAGCAGCGAAGGCCGCCCAAGGGTTGGAATGACCACGGACAGCGACGGGACGACTTCGGCCTTCATGCGCCGGCACCGGTGCGAAGGCGTTCCGCGGCGAGCGCCAGCGCCGACAGCGCGCACGCCAGCACCCCCCCCGCCAACACGATCAACGAGACGGGCGACGGCCGGAACTCCAACCGCAGCCGATGCTCGCCCGGTCCGACGAACACGCCTTGAAACAGATAATCCGCGCGCTCCACCGGCACGGGAGTCCCATTGAGCGTCGCCCGCCAGTTCGGATCGTAGCGGTCGGCAATCCGCACCAGCGCGGGCGTGGCGGAGACCACCCGCAACTCGGTCAGGCCGGGGCGCAGCGCGACGGCCACGACGGCATTCCGCGGATCGGGTTCGTACGCCCCATCGGAGCGGGCGGAACCCGGCGCCAAGAGCGCCTCCCGCAATGGCGTCCAGGCGGGATCAGACAGCGCGGCGAGCGCCGCCGCGTCCTCCGCCGTGCGCCAGCGGGTCACCAGCGCGAATCGCGCCGAAGGCGCGAGCAGCCGCAACAGCGTGTGCGCATTCGGGTCGTCC
>Ga0129299_1003614_pt1 | contig 10068 bp, 7 predicted proteins | sample ConPoolayeCmetaG_FD_94477 | JGI IMG/M metagenome (GOLD analysis project Ga0129299, IMG submission 94477) | Hot spring microbial mat communities from California, USA to study Microbial Dark Matter (Phase II) - Cone Pool mat layer C metaG ... | reverse complement strand
GGATGTACTTGCAAATTCCGAGCTTTGCGAGGAATTTGAGGTTCGACGTTTTGTAGGGGCCGAGTGGGGTCCCCAACAAAACGTCGAACCCGCGTGAATCGGCCAAGGATGGCCGATTCACGCCCATATTTCATGGCAAGCGAAGCGAGCTTCATGAAATATAAGGGTTGGGCTAACAATTTTGTAAGCCCGGTGTATGGTTATATAATAAGCGCAGGAGCCGAAGTTGCCCTTGCGGATAGAAAGATCTATTGTATTTTTGAATAGTTAGCATAGACACGGGGCTTTTCATGAAGCAAGCGGAACATTGGAGGCGATCATCCTTAAGAGGCAGTCCCAGGGGTGTTGTGCGGCTTTCAATTTTGATTGGGCTAATGACTGAATAATGTTTCAATTCTTTGAAAAGCTCCTCTTTCAGTTCATCCGCTGGTTCTACGGATTACCGGAGTGGATTGGCATATTCTTACTTGTTGGCCCTGCCTTAGGGCTACTCTTTTTACAGTTCCAAAATTATAAGAAAACCAAGATCCCAGGAGTGTTCAGCCTTCTTTTCTTTTATGCCGCTGTTTGTCATTTCTTTTACAGCGAACGAGTCATAAACAAAATGAACTTCCTGCTTAGCAGAATGCAGGAAGTGCATAGCGATCTTTCCCCCGTGCCGGTACTTGAACCCTTGTTCAGAGTTATGGTCGGCCCTTTACACTCGCGCTTTGTTTACGAAGAGGCTCTAACATTGGCATTGGTGGCCTATTTTATCCTGTTGGCCGGCTACAGCATTGCTGAGTACAGAAAGACCGGCCTCGTGATCGGCGATTTTTCCTTGTCGACATTACTGCAAAAAAAACAGAAACGTCCCAAACGCTCGCAGACCAACGAGCTCGGATCAGGCGATCTGGCCAGCACGGAGCAAATCGCGCGCTGGACCAAACCATCGGGCAAGCCAGGCGATACTCCATTATATGTCAGCAATTTACGCGGCAGTGAGGGCGAAGCTTTCAGCCAGGTTAAATTGATACTCCCTAGGGAAGAACGCAACCGTCACATTCTAGTAATAGCTAAGACCGGCGCCGGTAAAACAACCCGCTTGATCCTACCGATTCTTTACGAGGACTGTCTGGATCCGGATCGTTCCACCATTGTGCTAGACTCTAAACCGGAAATGTGGCGCAAGCTGGCGGCCATGACCCGTAAATATAATCCGGCCAAGAATATCTTGCTCTTCAATCCCTTGGATACAGCCCGCAGCTTAAGCTGGAACATTCTGGGAAAAATCGAGGACGACACCGATGCTAAACTAATCGCAAATACCATCATCATGGCTACTGATCAACCGACCGCCAAATCAGACAGCCCCTTTTTCAGAAACAACGCCCTAGCGATCCTTAATTCGGTAATGGTTGGTCTGCTGCATGATCCCAATGACACTCTGTCCATGCCCCGTATTCACGAGTTAGTGCAATCCGGCATGAAGAACCTATGCGACTGGCTGGAGGCCCATCCACATGCCATACGCAATACCCGCGCCTTCGTGGAACTAGCCCGTTCGGGCTCGCAAAACGCCGACACCATAATGTCAGAACTGAGCATGCGGCTAAGCGCCTGGGACTTGCCGGCCATCCGCGCCACTACCAGCCTTACTGAGCTCGATCTGGACGAGCTTATTACCAAGCCAACCTTATTCATCATTGAGCTTAGGGAGTCAGAGGTTGAAATGTTGCGCCCGATGGCCAATGTCATTGTAGTGGAGCTCCTTAGATTTCTGACTAAATACGCCGAGCGCTGTCCTGGGGTTTGCTTGCCAAGGCCGGTTAGCTTGGTGATTGACGAGTTCGCCAGCTCCTTGGGGCGTTTGCCGGATATCCACGTCAAGTTAAACACCCTGCGCTCACGAAACGTAAGTATCGTGGCCTCCATTCAATCGATTGCCCAGATAAAAGCCAACTACGGCGAGCATGCCGACTCGGTACTGGCTGGTTTCAACACCAAGATTCTCATTCCAACTTTGGACATCCAAGATTCCGAATGGGCCTCCAAAGAAACCGGCCAGATGACCATCAGATTTCAGACCTCTTCCACAGGCAGCAATAGAAAGATTATCGAATTCTTCGCCAGTAAGAACGACAGCACTCAGGAACAAGTGCAACAGCGCGCCGTTTTGACTCCCGACGAAATTGGCCGGCCGGTGGATAATATTTCGACTTTCTTCTTACCCAACACGCCGGTCTTCCAAGGTCACTTAATCCCTTATTATAAAATTCCGGAGATGTTGCGGCGCATTTCCGAGTTCGACTCTGAAGAACTGGAGGCCAAGATTAGAACTGAACCCATCAAGTATGAGGAGAAACTTCCTCCTGCGGGACAGCCCGCAGCGGCACAAAGCTACGGCGGTTTACCCCCCGGCATCACCGACACACGCGGCTGGACTCAGGAACAGGTCGCCGCCAGGCTGGATGAAGTACGCAAGAGCTTAGACTGGGACAACACCACTGGCAGCGCCAGAAAATGGTGGGAGGCTTTTGAAAACGAAAACAAGCATCGCTTGCCATTGGTGCTGCGCTTGGCGGAAGAGCTGGCCAACCGCAAGGCCACGATCACTGAATTTTTCTTGGCTTACGTGTACAGCAATACCGACAACATTCAGGCCAATCTGTGTTATTTGGACTACACGCGCTTAAAAAAAGAGGAAGAACGCAAAAAAAAGGAAGCCGCCGCCAAGGCCCGCGAAACGCAAAGCCAAGCACCATCCAACCAGCAAACCGCCAGCGGAGCATAAAGCAGCCCTCAGCGTTTTTCGTAGCCGCTGGAGCGGGCTCCACGATTTTCGCTTCCAAAGCTAATGCTTCTTAAAAATTTGCCGTTTTTTGAGAGAGAAGGATAGAGATTTAGGAAAAGTCGCAGACGTCATGCCTCAGCCATGGAAGTACAAAAGGACTTGAGGCGCTGATGACCATTACCGCCGCCAGTAATATAGGCTCAATCAGGGTTCAGAGACAACTATCTCTTACCAGCCAAGCGCTCAGCAAGACATTTGAAAGACTCTCTTCGGGCTTGAGAATTAATCATGCCGGTGACGATCCAGCCGGCTTACAACTAGCAGACAGCCTACGGGCCGACGCGCGGGTGGCAGCCATGGCCATCCGCAACGCCAATGACGCCATTTCACTCACATCCATAATGGACGCAGCTCTAAGCGAGATCGGCAATCTTCTCCAACGCATGGCGGAGTTGGCGCAGCAAAGCGCTAACGGAATCTACACCAACACACAGCGTTCAGCGCTTTCATCCGAGTTTCTGGCTCTAGGCTCAGAGATTGAACGCATCGCTGTCACTACCACTTTTAACGGCATCTATTTGCTCTCCAGCAGCAAAAATATTTCCATTCAGGTCGGTTTTGACGGCTCATCCGCTTCCCGCATCACCATCAATGCCGTGCTGGGAACGTTAAACTCGCTGGGCCTTGCCGCCTCCGGCTCCAGCGCGCTTTCCTATTCAATTATCGCCACTACCAGCACAGCTTCACAACTTGCCGCACAAAATGCCCTTAGCGCGCTTAACTCGGCAATCGATGCCTTGGGCGTCAGCCGCGGCCTAGTAGGCGCAGCTGAAAGCCGCCTCAGCAGCGCCTTAAACTATTTGACCGTGGCACGTGAAAATTTTCTAGCCGCAGAGAGCAGAATCCGTGATGCCGACGTAGCCCAAGAAGTAGCCGACATGGTTAGACTGCAGGTCCTGCAACAAGCGGGAACTGCAGTCTTGGCCCAAGTCAATCAAAACCCGGCGCGGGTCTTGGACTTGCTAAAATGAGGAGCTAGGCAAGCCGTCTCACAAAGACTTTTACGAGGCGGCTTGCAACCAATAGTGATAAACATCGCTTAATGTCCGCCGGAGTTCAATCTGCGGCTGCCAGCCTAATTCGCGCCGTGCTTTATCCAGGCTGGTATAAATCTCAGGCACCTCGCTCGGACGCATACGAGCCGGATCCGGCTTAAGTCTTACATCCAGCCCTGATATTTCAAGCAAAAGATGCAGAATCTCCCGGATAGACACCGCCTTTCCAGAACCTAAATTATAGACCCCGTGACCGTTTAAGGCTGCCAAACGATAGGCTCGCACAATATCGCGCACGTCGGAAAAATCGCGTCTGGCCTCCAAATTTCCGACCTGTAGGCACAGCTCCTGTTTGCCGCGCGCCATTCGCGCCAATTGCCAAGCAAAACTAGAAGCCACAAAACGATTATTCTGTCCCGGTCCGATATGATTGAAAGGCCGAAGAATTACCACCTCGCTCTGTCCCTGGCGGGCATAACGTTGCGCCACCAGTTCGCCCATCGCCTTAGAAAGGCTGTAATTGTTGGTTGGTGCGATAGGGGTAGACTCAGTTACTGGCAAATCAGCCGCCCGCACCTTGCCATAAACTTCCCCCGAGCTTATTAACACCACCTTGGTGCCGTTTTCAAGCAAGTGACAAACGCGAAAAATATTGTCAATCGCCGCGACATTAACCAACAAGGTCCGCGGGAAATCAGCTTCCGCCTCGGGCACAAAGGCGATACCTGCCAGATGGTAAATCACCTGCGGTTTGTACTCCGCAATGCAGCGCGCACAAGCCTCCGCGTCGGATACATCCAGAACCGCATGGGGGAAACTAAACCGTCTCTCCTGCTGGCCGGCACTCAGCTCAGAAGGCGGGAAAACGGTTCCCAAAACCTGATCGCCCTTCTCAAGAAGGTGGCGTACCAAATGACCGCCGACAAAGCCGCATGCCCCCGTTACCAAGGCCCGCATTGAGACTTTTCTCTCAGATTACTTCTCCCGGTGTTCCATTCTGCAAACGTTCCAAATCCGCATCCACCATCATGCTGATCATTTCTTCAAAAGAAATGCTTGGCTGCCAACCGAGCTCCTGCCTGGCCTTGGATGCATCCCCGACTAAAAGGTCCACTTCCGCCGGCCTGATCAAGCTCCTATCCACTTTAACGAACTCCTCCCAGTTCAAGCCCACATGCGAAAAAGCGACCTCCACCAACTCACGCACCGAGTGAGTACGCCCGGTCGCAATCACATAATCTTGCGGCTTTGGCTGCTGCAGCATAAGCCACATGGCTTTCACATAATCACCGGCATAACCCCAATCACGCTTAGCATCCAGATTACCCAGCCTAATCTCCCCAGCCAATCCAAGCTTGATCCGTGCCACGCCCTCTGTCACTTTACGGGTTACAAATTCGCGGCCGCGCCGCGGTGATTCATGGTTAAACAAAATTCCTGATACTGCAAACAGATTATAGCTCTCACGGTAGTTGACGGTGATAAAATGCCCATACACCTTCGAGACCCCATAAGGCGAGCGTGGATGAAAGGGGGTAAGTTCATTCTGTGGCGTTTCACGTACGAGACCAAACATCTCCGAGCTGGAGGCCTGATAAAAGCGGATTCCTGGATCTATCAAGCGAATGGATTCCAAAAGCTTCGTCACGCCTAAAGCGGTAAATTCAGAAGTCAGAACCGGCTGGGCCCAGCTAGTCGGCACAAAGCTCTGCGCCGCCAAATTATAAACCTCCTGCGGCTGAACCGCTTTTAAAATCGAAATCAGCGAAAATTGATCCAGTAGATCGCCCTGCACCAGCTCTATCCGCTCGCGGATGTGACTGATGCGCTCAAATTTTTCCACTGAGGCGCGCCGCACCATACCACAAACGCGGTAACCCTTCTCCAAGAGAAACTCGGCCAAATATGAACCGTCTTGACCAGTAATCCCGGTTATGAGAGCTACTCTTTGCGCCATAGGCTTAATTCTCCTTCGATACTCTAAACCAGTTCGTTCCGTCCTTGTTGTTTCAAAATGTCCACGATGCGTTTTACATCTTGTGCTCGATCGCGGGGGCAGATTAGCACTGCATCTCCCGAGTCAATCACCACTAGACCTTCCGCGCCCAGCAAAGCTATCAAACGCTTATGCCCTGGCGTATCATTGGCATGGACCACGCAGTTGCCGGACTCAATCACCAGCACGTCGCCATGGACTAAGTTCTCGCGCTGATCAACTTTAAAGTGTTCAGCCCAAGCGTCCCAGGATCCCACATCGTTCCAGCCAAAAGGCTGCGCTTCCACCATAGCACAGTTACGCGCCAACTCTAAAACGCCAAAATCAATAGAAACGGAATCCAACTCCGCAAAAACTTCTTTCATGACCTGTTTTTCTTCCGCTTTTCCCACCGATCTCTCAATTCTCGCTAGACCCTCGGCCAACACCGGCATGTACTGGCCTATGGCTTCCAAAATCACGTCGGCTTGCCAAACAAACATGCCGCTGTTCCAAAAATAATCGCCGGCTTCGCAATAGCGGGTGGCACGCTCAAGATTAGGCTTCTCAAAAAAGCGCTGCACGCTAAAACAATTGCCCCTCAAGCGCTCACCGCGCCGAATGTAACCATATGCCGTATCCGGACGGGTGGGTACAATGCCTATCGTGACCAACAACCGTTGTGAAGCAGCGACATCCACGGCTTCCGCCCATGTCTCAAGCAATTTTTGGCAATCGGCCACAGCGTGGTCCGCGGGCAGGATCAAGGTTATCGCCCCGGGGCATTGCTGCCGAGCAAAAACGGCCGCCAAGCCGATCGAAGCCGCAGTATTCCGGCCGAAGGGCTCACAAATAATCTTCCCAAAAGGCACATGCTGGTGGACCAATTCTTTCAAGTTCTCATTGGTTACGACGTACACCCCTTCCCGACCGACGAATTTCTCAGCGCGCTCGGCTGTGGCCTGTATAAGACTCTGCCCCCCCGCACCCATTACCAAAAATTGCTTAGGGCGGCGCATCCGGCTGAGCGGCCAAAAACGGGCCCCCTGTCCACCTGCGAGAATAACCGCTTTTACCTTATCCAAGCTAATCCCAGCACCCCCCATCAAGATACATCACTCCTTAATCAACTCTCTTTAAAGATACCCGATTTCCGCCAAGTGGCGCCTTAAACCTTCGCGCCATTCTAGAGGCTTACGACCCAAGAGTCCAATCAACTTGCTGCAGTCAAGCGCTGAATAAGCCGGGCGTCTGGCGGGCAGTGGGTATTCGGCGGCTGTAATCGGAAGGATCTTCACTCCCGCTTTGACTTTGCCACGCACCAATTCCAATATCCCAGCGGCAAAATCAAACCAACTGATCACCCCGGCGCAACAAGCATGCACTACGCCATTACACTCCATTCGCCCCAGATCCAGCAAAACCTCAGCCAACCAACCTGCCCAGGTGGGAGACATATATTGATCCGCCACCACTTTAATTTCTTCTCTCTCGGAGAACAATCTCAACATGGTATGCACAAAATTCGTGCCCTTTTGCCCGTGTAATGACGAAGTGCGCACAATTAAGGCCTTATCCCCCAAGATCTGGGAGACTTCCTTTTCCCCCGCCAACTTGGAGGCGCCATAGACATTCAGCGGAGCAGTCGGTACATCTTCGCCAATCGGCCGGTCGGCGGTGCCGGCAAAGACATAATCAGTAGAAATATGAATCATTCGGCTGTCCACTTCCCGCGCCGCCAAGGCAATATTCTTGGCCCCTAAACAGTTCACGGCGAAAGCCGCTTCCGGCTCACTTTCCGCTTTATCCACCGCAGTATAGGCGGCACAATTAATAATCAGCTCGGGCTTCACCCTGCGCGTTATTTCAAGCACGGGCTCTAGCTCGGTGATATCCAGCTCAGACTCGACGGGAGCCACCAATGTAAAATGGAGATCGCGCACCCGGCGGACGACCTCATAACCCAGCTGACCTGTAACACCAAGAAGCAAGATCCTCATGCCTGTCTCCCCTTAGTGGGCAGCCTTGTCCCGTTGCACATAGTTTATCTGATAAAACCTCTGATATTCTCCGCTTTTGACCCTTTGCCACCAGGATTGCCGCTCGACATACCATTTCACAGTTTGCTGCAAGCCTTCCTCGAAGCAAGTACGCGGCCGCCAGCCCAACTCCGCACGAGCCTTATCGCTATTTACCGCATACCGCCGATCATGCGCCGGACGATCGGCCACCTTTTCAATCAAGCTCTCCGGCTTATTCAATATGGCAAGAATCGTCTTAGCCACTTGAATGTTAGGAATTTCACCATCCGTCCCCCCGCCGATGTTATAGATCTGCCCCGCGGCTCCCTTTTTGGCGGCTAACATCAAGGCTTCGCAGTGGTCACGGACAAAAATCCAACTACGCACATTCAACCCGTCTCCGTAAAGCGGCAACTTCTTTCCCTCCAAGGCGTTGGTGACAAAAAGCGGAATAAACTTCTCCGGAAACTGGTAAGGACCATAATTATTCGTGCAACGCGTAATTACGGCATCAAGACCGTGAGTCTTGTAACAAGCTAAAACCATCAAGTCCGAGGCCGCCTTCGAAGCAGCATATGGACTAGTAGGATTTAAGGGGCTGCTTTCCAAAAAAGAACCTTGCGGTCCCAATGAACCGTACACCTCATCCGTCGAAACATGAACAAAACGCAGCCGCTTGACGGTCATAGCCGCATTGAGCAGCGTCTGTGTACCCTGAACGTTGGTGCGCACAAATTCATTGGCGCTGTATATAGACCGATCTACATGACTCTCGGCTGCCAAGTGAAAAACAACTTGAAAGCGTTGGCGATCAAAAAGCTCTCGAACAAGTTCACCGTCGGCTACGTCCCCCTTGACAAAGCTAATTTTGCTCTCCTGCAAGGGTCCCGCCAGATTCTCAAGGTTGCCGGCGTAAGTTAAAGAGTCCAGCACAGTAATCTGCCACTCAGGATGCTGTTCCAAGAGAAAATGGATAAGATTGCTACCAATAAAGCCAGCTCCGCCGGTTACTAGTACGTTCATAGCATTAATACCAATCATGTACCGCCAGTCCGGCTCTCAGTTCGATTGACGGTAAAGCTCTGCGCCACGTTACCCAGCCCCCCAAAAGTAAAACTGATGAGCACGGCCTGCCTATCAGGGTTGATAGTGTCTCGCAACCCTAGATCAAAATGCCAGCAATCACAAGCACTTGAAAGTCTCACTCCCAGCCTGTTTTCTATAAACTCACTTTCCCTACCATCATAACGGGTGTATCCGCCCGCTTTCCAGCGGCCGGTCAAAGCAATCTCCAAGTTGGCCTCAATCTGGCTAAGCGTCTTATGCTGATAAGTAGCTCGCACCCGCAAGGCGTCTCCACGATCGTCACGTATCCCTAGGGTTAACCCACGCGACGAAAAATAATTATCATAAGGGTTATAATTGGCATCCCACCCCAGGCCGAAGCTCTGAGTAGGATATAAATCGAGGCCCACTCCAATGTCCGAAAACGGATGACCTTCCGGATTGATGCCCTTAACATCCTGGATATAGTCATAACTTTGCCGCAAGCTAAAAACCGCAAGCTCGCGTATTTCTCCACGATTAAGCCACAGGCTCCCAAAATCCAAATCCTCCCCCACTACCCCAAAATCACTCAAAGCTTGGTCAGTCGGCAGCACTGGTAAATCTTCCGGCCTGGGCGTCAACTCCGAAATATCTTGCCAACCAACCCGGCGCGGAGTGAAACGTCCCAAAAGAGAGGTACGCATTCCATAAGTAAACAAACTCTTTTGCCGCATGCGATCCAGTTGGTCAAAAAAAGGCAGAGCGTTTTGACTTACCTGCGGGACGTAAAGATAACGGAAAAAGGGCTCGATCTGATGCTTAACCCGCGCCAGACTATTGAATTGATTCTTAGCACCCAAGGAAGTCACATAAGTCAACCAGTTGCCTTGTTCCAATTCGTAAACACGTTCTAAGGCGGTGGAGGCCGTGTAGCTCACGGTGCCGATAGTGCGCTGCTGATTGGGCTCCAGCTGTTTGTCACTCTCCGGCACGTCGGTGTCTCGCAAATTGTAGTAGCTCTGCAGAACTCCCAGTCCCACAGCGCTGTTAAAAAAGCCTCCATAGCGCAGGGGTATGGCCAAAGAAGGCCCAATATTGGTACGCCAGCCGTCGTAACCGGAAGTACGTGCAAAATCAGTAACCGTCAGCGGCAGACGTGTCACTAATTTGAAGCCTAAAGGATTGGAGCCAAAAGGC
>Ga0129299_1003613_pt1 | contig 10068 bp, 7 predicted proteins | sample ConPoolayeCmetaG_FD_94477 | JGI IMG/M metagenome (GOLD analysis project Ga0129299, IMG submission 94477) | Hot spring microbial mat communities from California, USA to study Microbial Dark Matter (Phase II) - Cone Pool mat layer C metaG ... | reverse complement strand
CCAGATACTCTACAGTATGGAGTACAATCGTTCGAAGGATATCGAAGAGTTTCTCGAGGAGTACTGGAGATACTACAATCTGCCCTCATCCTGCCCGGATAAAGTCACAGACACCGAAGAACGCAATTTTGTTCGATATCTCGTCACCAATGTGGCGACGCAGAAACACAGAATAGAATCGCTCATCGAAAAAGCGGCTATCAACTGGCGAATAGAGCGTATCGGACTAATAGAGCGAAACATCTTGCGCCTCGCGGTTGCAGAATTACTCGACGATGCCAACGAGATACCGTATAAGGCGACAATCAACGAGGCAATTGATATTGCTAAAAAATTCGGGAACAAAGAATCCTCTTCTTTTGTGAACGGCATTATCAACAAGATTGCAGATATGCTCGAAGTCAAGCAACGGAAATCGTAGGTGTAGGGTGGCAATCCTCTTGCCTATAAAGATAACTTCGCATAACATATATTATGTAAACTTTAGACAATGAGCAAAGAAAAAGAGAAAAGAGAAGTCGTTATAGATATTCCCGAACAGATAACTGTTTTGATTGAGGCTGCAAAAGTGAAAACTCTCCCTCATGCTCTCCTTTTTTGGGGTCCCCTTCCTCAAGAAGAAAAAGATTTTCTCGTTCTTACGCTCTCCCGCCATCTCCTAGGCCTCCGCAGGAGACTGAATAACAAGAAATTCCAAGAACTTGCCAGAGACAACGGGATTCCCGATTTCAAGGTGCTCCTCCCCGACGAGCGCATAGCCAAAGAGAATATTTCGGTCGAGCAGATAGAGGCGCTTTCCGAGGAACTTGCCACCTATCCCGTCGAGAGCGAAAATCGGGTCGTTTATCTTCCCAATGCTGCCTTGTTGACGCTTCCCGCCCAAAACGCTCTCCTTAAAAAACTCGAGGACTCATCGGAAGATACTTACTTCATACTCGCTATTTCGAAGCCACGCCTCCTCCTCAGAACTGTCCTTTCGCGGTGTCTCTCTGTATACCTTTCTGATACTCGAAAAAACAAAGAAATAGAATTCGAAGATTACCTGCACCATATTTCGAACCCAAAAAAGGCCAAAGAACTCTATACTAGGTTTACTTCATCTTTGGCGGCATCCTCCCAGTACGGAGTGCTCCTCCTTAAGGACTTGCACAGGCTTTTGACCCATGCGGACTTCGTTTCTTTTCTCACCGAAGAAGAACGACTTTTGGTTCTTGCCTACGCAATTTCTCGGGAATATCCGAAAATTACTTCGAAAATCCTCTCACTTTGCCAAAACCCACAAAAACTTTCTCTTGACTCGATCTTCTACTATGCTTTCTTTATTGACAACGAGGTAACTACACGGAGGTAGTGGCCCATGGTACAACGGAAAAACGAACAATTCAATGGGGATAACGAGCAGCAAGAACTCGAACTGCTTGAGAAAACTAAGCACGAAGGGTTTCTCGACGAGGAGATTCAAAAAGACAAGAAAGCAGGAGCCCCTATCGCGCCTTTAGGTGGCAGTCTTGCTCACTATCTTGACTACACCGACCCTCACCCTGATATCGAGGATGTTCTGCCGTTGGAGTTCCAACCGGCTGGTAAGATATTCTGGTACTACTTTCCTCAGAACAAAGATCTCCCAGAAGATCAGAGGATTCGTGAAGGAGATTTGGTGGTTGCCTACAGTGAGCGCGGCATGGAAATCGCAAGGGTGCTCAGAAAATCCCTTAATGATTACAAGGCACAAACAAAAATAGACTTCATCAAAGGGGGCATCATCCGCAAGGCTACTGCGGAGGACATCAAAAAAGAACAGATTCTTGCCGAAAAAGCAAAGGAAGCGTGGCGGATATGCGAACAACACAATCGCGACCTCGGCATCACTATGAAGATACGTAAGGTCAAAATAACACTCGATGATTCGAAAGTCATTGTCTATTTCACCGCCCCTGGGCGTGTTGATTTCCGGGAACTCATCAAACGGCTTGCAGCAAGTTTACGACGCCGAATCGAAATGCGGCAGATTGGAGTGCGCGACACGACAAAAATGATTGGAGGGATAGGGCCGTGTGGCATGGAACTTTGTTGCCGCCGTTACCTCCACGCCTTTGCTCCAGTCTCTGTCAAGATGGCGAAAGATCAGAATCTTTCGCTCAACCCCCACAAGATATCGGGGAACTGTGGCCGTCTTTTTTGTTGTCTTGCCTACGAAAACCCTCTCTATGAAGAGATGCGGAAGGATCTGCCCGCTGAAGAGAACAAAATTACCGAACGCGAGACAGGAAGACAGGGTTTTGTCAAAAAAGTCAATGTGCTGGCTGGATCCGTCTCTGTCGTTTTCCCTTCAACCGAGTCGGATTCGTACGAGGAGCGTGTCGTTTCCAGAGATCAACTGGGACGTACCGATAAAGGCGCCTGGGTCATCCTCTCTTCTGGGCACCTCGTTACCTCTAAGACAAGTAATGAGATGGAGATAAAAGATATGCCTCTCCCCCCCTTCAGACCAGAAAAAAAAGTCAGGCACGACCATGGATCGCAGCAAAGCATCAAGAGCAACGGCAACAATAAGTCGAAAGAAAACCAACAAAAACCGATGAAGGAGCGAGACGAGCGGCGCAAACAGTAAATCAACTGCCGCCTCTCGATGTACGATGTCCTTTTTCGACACACATGCCCATCTCCTTTCTCTCGTTACAACGAAGCGATTGGAAGCGGATGTCATTTGTAACGAGATGTGGGATGCTGAGGTCTGCGGCTGCTTCAATATCTTGCTTTCCGAGAAGGAGGCTCGCAACCGTCATCTCATCGACGTGCCTTTTCGTGGGAATGGACTTATTCTACGACACATTGCAGGCATCCACCCCCATGATGCCGCGAAGTGGGACGGAGAAGACCGCTGGATCCGGGCAATGAACGATGAGATTGTTGCAATCGGCGAAATTGGAATGGACTTTCACTATCGCTTTTCGTCGGAGACCGATCAGATTGCAGTATTTCGACGTATGGTGACACTTGCACTCGACCTTGGCAAGCCCGTCGTGATACATGGCCGCGAAGCCGAAGAGTCAATTGTTACGATTCTCGGAGGATATCCATTAGTTGGAGAACGAGTCCTTTTTCACTGTTATACTGGTACGAAAGAGACGGCGCGCCGGATATTCGACCGCGGGTGGTCAATCGGCATAACCGGCATTGTAACTTTTCCTCATGCAGACGATATCCGCGAAATAGTGCGGATGGCGCCGCCCGGGCACCTTTGCTTCGAGACCGATGCCCCCTACCTCGCGCCGGTTCCTCATCGGGGAAAAATCAATCGCCCGGCTTATGTTGCTGAAATTTATCGCTTTGTCTCCAGCATGACCAAACTTCCGGTAGAAGAATGGGTGGCGCGCGCCGAAACATGTGTGCGGAGAGTCTTCGGCAATGTTCTCTGAACAAAGACAATTTCCCCTACTTGGCTTTACGACGATGATTCCCGTAGAGGTGGTTCTTGCGGCAGGGTACACTCCGTTGGACCTCAATAACCTTTTCATCTCCGATATTGATTCCATCTCTCTCGTCGAAGATGCGGAGAAAGGGGGATTTCCCCGCAGTTGTTGCGCATGGATAAAGGGAATCTACGCTTTGTTGGCCAATGGGCGGCCATCTCTGCCGCTTTCTCTCTTTGTCGCCGTCACTGAAGGAGACTGCTCGAATGCTCGTGTTCTCAAAGAAATTATCGAGTTACATATGGGCATTCCTTCCTACCTTTTTGCCTTCCCTCAAGATCGTTCTCCGGAGGCGGTACGAGCAGAAGTAGTGCGGTTCGCCAATTTTTTGGGAACAACGATCGATGCGGCAGAAACGGTGCGTTACAACTTGCGCCAAATCAGAAAGGTTCTCGAAGAGATCGATGACCTTTCATGGCGTTACCCTGGGCTCGTACCGGGTAGTGAAAATCACCTGTTACTAGTGAGCGCCTCCGATTTCGCGGGAGATGTTCCCTCTTTTACCGTGCGGGTGCAGAAGTATCTTGCCCTCCTCGAGCAGAAACTGGCGACAGGGCAGTGGCGGAAGTGCAGAAAGCCCCTCGCCTACCTCGGTGTGCCGCCGATATACAACCTCTATAATTTTATAGAAGAAAAAGGAGCGATCGTGGTTTTCAACGAGATGCAGCGCGAGTTTGCGATGCTGGGCGGCCACACCGATCTCGCTGAGCAGTACCGCGCCTACAGTTACCCCTACTCCGCCGAGTATCGCTTCTCGAAGGCGATTGCAGAAATCCGGCGCCGAGGTGTGGTGGGTATCATTCACTATGTGCAGTCGTTCTGTCACCGACAAATAGAGGATATCATCCTCCGCCGGATGCTGCGCGAAGCCGGACTAGACCTCCCGATCCTCACCCTTGAGGGCGACAAACCGCAGAAAGAACTCGACGGACGTCAAAAGACCCGCCTCGAGGCGTTCATCGAGATGGTGTGAGGCTCAAGTCGTCTCCAGATACGGCGCCAGTTTCCCGAAAAAACCGCCGAAGCCGCCGTTCGACATGACAATGATGACGCTCTCTGTATCGGCCTCGGCGCAAAGTGCCTCGACTATTTGATCTGCCTCGGGCAGGTAGCGTGCCGCCAGATAGCCCTTTACCCGGTTGATGGCGGCGCAGAGCCGTTCGGGGTTGAACTTTTCCTCCTCCGAGAGTCCCGCCGCTTTCGCCGGTCTCCCAATGAAGAAGAGGTCGGCTTCGGCGAAGAGTCGGACGTACTCCTCTTCGAAGATATTGCGAGCATTCGAGTTGGTCGCCGGATCGAAAACGACGATGTAGCGTTTGGCACCGAACAAATCACGAAAGGCGGCAAAGGTGTAACGGACCGCCGTCGGGTGGTGGGCGAAATCACTGTACACTGGGGCGCCGTTGAGATAGCCGAGAAACTCCTGACGCCGCTTTACACCGCGCAACCCCGCAATTGTCGTGCGTACCGGTTCCGATGAAAGGTCAAAGCCTTCAGTATGGAGAAAGGCACAGAGGGCGCCAAGGTTCATGAGATTTTGGTCACCGAAGAGGAGGCTTTCGAATTCTGGGCTCTCCCACTCCCTTACCCGAACACGGAAGGTCATGAAACGGTCGCGCCGTCCCGTCCGGCGGATGGAGAGGTCAGCGCTGGGGTCGCCCGCCGCATAGGTAAAGAAGATCTCCCGCGGGAACAGATCGAGCAGGCGACGGTTTGTAGGAAAATCGATATTGAGCAGACAGCGTTGGGTTATGATGCCGGTAAACTTCCGAAAACTCTCGAAGATTGCCTCGAGTGAAGGGTAGATGTCGGCATGGTCGAACTCGATTGCCGTAATGATGCCAATGTTTGGGCGATAGTGGAGGAATTTCGGCCCCTTGTCGAAAAAGGCAGTGTCATACTCGTCGCCCTCGATGACGAAGTAGCCCTCTCTCTCGAAGGCGGCGTTGCTCATTGAGAAAAGCGGTATTCCGCCGATCATGTAGGAAGGTTTTTTGCCCAATGCGGCGAGCGTCTCGGCGATGATGGTCGTTGTGGTTGTCTTGCCATGGGTGCCGGCGACGACGACCGATCGATGTCCCGGAATGAGAAAGGTCTCCATAAAGGATGGCATCGAGTAGTAAGGAGTGCCGCAGGAAAGAATGTAGTCTGCTTCAGCGCTCTTCCCTGACAGGGCATTGCCGACAACGATGAGATGGGGCTTCTCGCGTTCGATGAGTGGAATGGTGTCACTCAGAGGATGCTCCTCGATACCTGCCGCCCGCAACGTATCGCTTACCGGTGGGTAGTAGATAAGGTCCGTTCCTATGACTCGCGCCCCGAGACGCTGGGCGAAAAGAGCGGCCGAACTGACACCAGTGCCACAGATCCGGACGAAAAAAACGGTTTTCCCCTCAAGCATGGAGAGAAACCTAGAAGCGGCCGGAGAGATAGACTCCCCACCCAACGAGGATATTTGCCTCTGAGAGTATGCGTCCTCCGGAACGCTGGTCGGCGGCCGAGGTGCCCATCCACGGTGTCTCTTCGGAGTCTATGCCGGGGATGAATCCGGGCTCCTGTGTCGTTCCATCATTACGCGCTGCCGAGAGATAGTGTTTGTGTCGGTAGCCGACCGAGGCATACCCGCCAAACTGAAGATACTGTGCCACGCGGAAGTTCATCTTGAAGAGGAAGGTTGCCGTAAAGTAAGGATCCTCGAGTGGAAGAACGTGGTAGTATTTGTCTTTGCCGGCGGGAAGAACCCATTCATATTTGCTGATGATCGGATCAATCTCGTCGTAGATCCAGCGGGCGTCGGTGATGTAGTTGTAGTTGTTGCCGCGGGTCGTGTAGGTAAAACCGAGATCGAGCCGAAAGAATATCTTGTGCCCCTTTTCGATGTTTTCGAAGGCAACGAGGTCGGCGCCGGTGTTCAGAGAAAATTCCTGTTGCGGTTTGATGATGAGCGAGTTCGCCGAAGGGGTGGTGAGATGGGCCAGTACCTGCACATAAGGCTCGGCAACCTCGTAGCGCTTAGCAACCGCAGAGCGGAGATCGAAGGCGAAAAGACCAGCACCAACTCCTTTGTCGCTCGTGTCAGCAGTGACGACCTTCCCCGTATTATCAATCGTATTCATCCCTTTGGGCGTTTTAACCGAGGCTGTCGGGAAGGTTGCTTTGAAGCCGACAAGCCACGAGAAAGCATCCTTGCCACGTTCCTGATTGAACGGTGCCCACTGGATGCCGATGCCGATATCCCCTACCCCGATACCGTGGTTGTAGTATAGGTTGCCGTTGCTGGGGAACAAATCCTGCTCGATAAGGCTGTATTCACGAGGGACAACCGATCCCTGCGCATCGAGATCGTAGTTTTCGAGAAGCAGTTTGTAGGCATCCTTGAGCACTATTGGGACATCAACCGAGATGGAAAGATCGTGGTAGAGCCCAATCTCCGACGAGATAAGCAACTCCCGTAGGTATCGCACTTCAGGATTCCCCTTGTATTCGAGTGTTTCGACGCGACGGCTTTCGGTCGTGTAGTAGAGTTGTGTGTTGTCATCCTCATAGGTCTTGGGCAAAGTGTTGTACTCCCGTTTCAGGTTGGCGAATTCGTGAGTGTTCCGATACGAGAGATTGAGGTTAAAATCAAAGGGGTTGTTTTCATCGAAAGAATCAGCGACATCAGTCACTTCGGCGGAAACGAGCACTGAAGCGGTAAAAAGGATAACGCACAGGCTGGTAACACTTTTCATGAAACTGCCTCCCGCATACAAGTCTCTTCAATATATGGAAAGGACACCAATGAGTCAAGGATATGAGGCATCGTCACAGGAAAAGGAAGGTTCCTCATGGTGTCACATCTGGCGGATTGCAGTCGTATACCGTCGTCCCAAGCGATTGTACAGCAATGTTCTTTTTGCCGCCGGCACCGTCGGTAACGGTGAGCGAAAAGGCATCCCAGCAGGTGTTCGTTTTAGTAAAGAGCGCTGATGCCGTTGCCGCCTGGACGGCATGAGTATACACCTTCACGATTGCGGTGCTCGGGCCTCTGCTCGTATCGTACGCATGGACAATGACTTTGTAGATACCGTTTGCTGGTTGATTGACGTAGATGGTTTCAGGGCCTCGTCCGGTGGTATTGTCTACATCGAGCGCCGGATCGTCCTTGGTCTCGCCAATAACGCCCCAGTCGGGCCGGGGACCGGTATACTGCGGCGAACAGTTGTAGAAGTAGCAGTCGGTCTTGGGATCCCCGTATGCACCGCCGGGTGGCACGAGGTGAAGATCCATATCACTGTCCTTGTTGTCCCAGATCATCTTGACGATGAGTTCGTCGTTCGGTATGGCCTCGATGTCGCAGTCTGCCCAGTTACTGGTCAAGTTGTCCTTGTTCTTTACCATGAGGCGTACACTGTACGTTCCCTTGAGCACTGCTTGGAATGTCGCCTTCGATGCGTCACTCCAGATATTCGCCACCGGTTTGGTCTTGTCGTTGATGTCCACAATCGAGGCGCCGCCGCCACTTCCTCCCCCCGGTACCGAGGCAAAAGTCCAAAAGTAAGAGAGGCCGGTCGTCGTTACACCATCCACATCAACACTCGCCGAACCGTCGAGCGTCGGCCATGTCAAAATGGGAACCTCTTGAGGGGTGCAGGTCAGTTTGGCGATAGGGATGTTGGTACGTTCTGGACCGCAAACGAGTTCGACTTTAAGTCGCTGATTCTTAGCGTAGTCAGTTGCATCATTATTGAGGATCTCTGCTTCCCCCACCAGTCCCAAGGGGAAACTCTTGTCGTTACGACACCCGATCTGGGCGGTCTCGAAAGCGCCGGGAAGAATATCCTTATCTGAAGGGATACTCGTCTTTACAAAAAATCCCGGTTCTGTTGCCTTTGACGATGCCCCGATTGTGATACTGATAGCGGCGATGCGCAACGCCGAAGATCCGCCGTTATGAATCTCGAGTGGCGATACTTTCTCATCGAACCCTTCTCCAAATTCCATTTTTCGATCATCAGGATTCGCATCATCGGGGGTACGGACAAATATCAAGGGGGAACTCTTGGCGCGGCCGACGAGAGGGATGTCGAGTTGCGGATAACACTTGTCAGTACTGTAAATGCGGAGGATGCCATCGAAGTTTTCCCACGACACAACAACGTAACTGACACCGAAGGTAAGTTTTTCGTCTTTCTTCAAGAAAACCGATTGGGCTGCCACTGGATTCGGCGAAAGCGAAAACCCTGCCTCTTCGCCTTGGATGATTTCGGCACCGGTTATTTCCAGCCCTTCTCCTTCACACAGCAGACACCGATTCATAATAGTTACATAGCGTGTACCTGCGAAGGTCTTGTAATAGCCGGAGAATTCGAGTGAGAGCGTATCTGGCTTTATCTTATTGTCAGTGCTCGCATAGTTACACGTAACCTTATCAACATCAACGTCCGTCACCACCACATCGCTATCGAAAGAGTCTCCGTCGTAGCCGGTAACGGAGTCGTCCCCTCCGCTGCAAGCGACGGCGGAAAAGGCTCCTGCTATGAGAAAAAACATCGTCCATTGCCAGTTCTTCATGACATTACTCCCCTTCTTTGACACACCGGAATCCTAGGTTGTAGTAACGGTAGTGAGGGAAAGCCTTGTCGCGGGCGTAGGTTGTTATCTCCTGTTCGAGCGATACCCAGCTTCCTCCACGAATGACCTTTTTTTGAGAAGTTCCTCCATCGTCGGGGCCCGCAGGGTTGATGATTGGTTCTTCGCCCTCGCTTTTTTTGTAGTAGGAGTCTATGTCGTACCATGTACGGGTCCACTCTGAGACATTCCCTGCCATGTTATAGACACCATACGGAGATACGGCACTTTCGAAGGAGGAAACATCGGTAACATCTTCGAAGAGTGCTGAGTAGTTGACAATAGAGTTTTCGGCATTGTCCTGTGGGTCGGTATCGCCCCACGGATATTTACGGAAGGTTTCTCCACGTGCTGCCTTTTCCCACTGCGCCTCCGTAGGCAGTTGTTTACCTGCCCACTGGCAGAAGGTGTTTGCTTGATTCCAACTTACCCAGATAACGGGGAAGTTTTGGTAGGCAGGATCATAGTAGTAGTTTGGATACCGCGATGAATCTATTACATAGGGTTCGGTGCAGACACCAGCGTTCTGACAGGCGCGGTACTGGGCGTTGGTAACTTCATATTTATCGATGTAATATGCCGACATCATAACAGTGTTGATCCCTTCCGACACGGGAACACCTTCTTCAGGCGTAGCAGCACCGGTAGGAGTACCTGCAGGTGCTCCGTACTCAAATGTTCCGGCAGGGATGAGCACCATTTCCGAAATACCGGTCGTCTCTGGGTTCTCGTTCTTAACCAATTCCTTGGGGAACCCAATGTGGAAGTAGCCGAGAAATTGTGTGGAAATCTTGAAAACATTGCGCTCAAGATCCTGTTCATAAGAAGTGTCAGGAAGTTCTTCAAAGGTTTTACGGTCGAGTGCAAAATAGGGACGTAGTTGTATTTCGTCGAGAAGTGTCGGTATCCCCTCTTCCGAATAGGGAATGAGGACAGTCACTGGCGCCTTGAATTTGTATGCCATGGGAGCAATAGAGTAGATGTT
>Ga0129299_1003612_pt1 | contig 10070 bp, 1 predicted proteins | sample ConPoolayeCmetaG_FD_94477 | JGI IMG/M metagenome (GOLD analysis project Ga0129299, IMG submission 94477) | Hot spring microbial mat communities from California, USA to study Microbial Dark Matter (Phase II) - Cone Pool mat layer C metaG ... | reverse complement strand
GCCCCGGGCACGGGCGGGGGGCGACCCGCCGCTGCTGGTCCATTAGTGGCCGCCGAGCGGTCGTTATCGCCTGCTGATCGCCCACGATCGCCCGTGGATGCACCTGCGTCGCCCGCGGATCGCAGCCCCATAACTGCCGCGAACGGCGTTCCCAGCGCGAACAACGCGGCTTCGGCGCGAATTGCCTACCCATCGCCCGGCGCACAGACGCCCGGCCCGCGAGGCGAACCTCGCGGGCCGGGCGCCGGGCTTTGCGGGCCGCGCTCCCGGCCCGGACTAGAGCAGCCGATCGACCAGGGCCGGCACGTCCAGGCCGTCCAGCACCCCGTCGCTGTTGACGTCGGCGGCGCAGTCCCCGACGCCGTCCAGCAGGGCCTGCACGAACGGGGCCACGTCGTCGACGGTGACGAAGCCGTCGTGGTTCAGGTCGCCCGCCCCGCAGAGGCCGTTCAACTGCACCGCCTGCTCGGCGGTGTTGCCGGCCACGTCGGTCACGCGGACCGTGCCCCGCCCGCAGGCGCCGGGATTGACCAGCACCACCTCGAAGACCACCAGCCGGTCGCCGGGGGTGAAGGCGTCCACGTGCAGGGCCACGTTGCAGGCGTCGTGCAGCGTGACCGCCTGCACGCCGGAATGCAGGGCCTCGCCGTCGCGGGCCTCGCCGGCGAAGCGCTGCGGGAACGTGGCCGAGGTGATGGTCAGCCACCAGCGGTCGAAGGTGCCCTGGTAGTTGGCCGCGTCGTCCGCCACCCGCAGCGAATAGGTGTTCACCGCGGGCACGCCGTCCAGCGCGGCCAGCGTGGCCGGGGCCTCGGGGCGGAACCGCCCGTCGAAGGGGGCCAGCGTGGCCGTCTGGGGGATCTCCATCGCCGCCTCGTCGTCCAGCGTGGTGTTGAAGAAGTCGTTGCCCGTGCTGCCCACGTCGGTGAAGAGCGTGATCATCACCGGCGTCAGCAGGGTCAGGTCGATGTCCGCGGCGAAGGGGTGGGAGATGAAGAGGGTGAGGTCCACGTCGCTGATGATATCCGTGTCCGTCACCACGATGTCGGAGACCACGCCGGCCACGTTGTTGTCGGGCAGGGCCGCGGGCAGGTCCGGCCCGCTCACGTAGCGCTTGGTCGTGCCGACGAAGCCGCCCACGGTGGGCGGGACCGCGTCGATCTCCACCAGAACGTGCGTCCGCCGCCCGCAGACGTCGGTCACGCGGACATAGCCGCGGCCGTTGGCGGCGGGATTGACCAGCCCGACGGTGAAGTCGACCGACGCGGCGGGGAGCGTCGGGTTCACGCTCAGCACCTGGAGGTTGGTGGCGAAGGGGGCCAGCTCCACGGCCTGGACGCCGGTGTCGCCGGGCTGCGTGTCGGCGGCCGTGCCCTCGAAGACGTGGGTGACCGGGTGGACCGCGCCGCCGACCACCGGCGGAAGGGTGTCGCCGCCGCCGGGGAAGAGCAGCAGCGGGACGGAGGTGACGTTGCTGGCGCAGTCGGTGATCTCCAGGACGCCGCTGCCGACCTGGGCGGGATCGACCAGCTCGACGCGGTAGTCGACGACCTGGTCGCCGGGCGTGAAGGCGGCGATCACCGTCAGATTGGAGGCCCCGGCGGCCAGCGCCACGGAACAGAGGCCCGCGCCGGGGGCCAGGTCCACCGCCCGGCCGACGTAGCGCTCGGGTCCGCAGGGGTTCTTCAGCGTCATGGACCAGCGGCGGAACACCGTGGTGCGGGAACCGGGGAAGCCGGGCCGCACGTCGGCGACGTACAGGTCCCAATCGCCCGCGGCGTCGGCGTTGGCCAGGCGGAAGAGCAGGTGGTCGCGGGGGTCGCTGCTGATGCCGTTGAGCAAAAAGTCGCCGCGGCCGTCGGGCTGGTGCAGGCCGTAGAACTCGATGGCCGAGTTGGCCGGCTCGAGGTGGGCGTCGTCCTCCACGGGAGCGTCGTCGTCCAGCCAGACCTCGATCACGTCCTTGGTCCGGCCGACGCCGAACCGCTCCTCCATGCCGACGCGGTTGAGCAGGGCGGCGAACTCACCGCCGTGGGCGAGCGTGGAGGTGATCTGCCCGATCTCCAGGGTGTCGATGGTGATGGCGGTCTCCACCTCGCCGACGGGCAGGCTGTCGGCGACGGTGATGGTCGAGACGACGCCGGCGGGGTTCTCCGAAGGCACGGAGGCCAGCACCTCCTTCTTGAAGGTGAGATCGGTGGTGACGAAGCCGCTGTTGGCCGGGCCGGTCACGTCGGCCAGGCCGCTGAGGGCGACCACGGAGGAGCACTGGTTGCCCTGTAGGTCGGTGACCACGACCGTGCCGGAGCCGTTCTGCGACGGGTCGAGGAGCGTCACCGAGTAGGCGACCGCGGTCGCGCCCGGCGTGAAGCCGGGCGGCAGGTGGAGCTGGGTGTTCACGGCGTTGTTGAGGACGATCGACTGGATGCCGGCGTCGAAGGTCTGCTGGTCGGTCGTGGAGCCGGCAAAAGTCTCCGGCCCGGCGAAGCCGGCGCTGAGATCCAGCGACCAGCGGACCAGCCGCGAGCCGCCGCTGGCGGAGTTGGAGTCGTCCACGACGTTCAGCTTCCACACGCCCTGGGCGTTCTCGCCGATGAGCTTGGCCAGGCCCTGGGGGTCCTCCGGTTTCCAGGTGCCGGTGTAGGGCGCGGCCCCGCTGGTGGCGGGCAGGATCTCCGCGGCGCTGTCGTCGAAGGTGGCGTTGGTGATGTCCCAGCCCGAGCTGCTGCCGCGATCGGTGAACAGCTCGACCCGCGTGCCCAACGGGCTTTCCAGCCAGCAGTCGATGTCCGCCGAACTGACCGCCTCGATGGTGACGGTCACGTTCACGTCGGTGATCACGCCGCTTTCGGCGACGGTGATCTCGCCGTTGATGCCGGGGCCGGAGGGCTGGTTGTCGGGCACGTGGATGGGGTCGTGCAGGCTGAAGGGCGTCCGCTTGGCGAAGTTGTAGCCGGTGCAGACCGGGGCCTGGACGTCGATGCGGACCGGCTGACAGGCGGTGTTGCCGACGCAGTCGGTGACCCGCACCTTGCCGAAGCCGCTGGCGGCGGGGTTCACCAGAGCCACGTCGAAGGTGACCGCGCCGGAGGGCAGACCGCTCAGGTTGATGATCTGCAAGTTGGTCGCGTTCACCAGGGCGACGTCGCAGACGCCGCTGTCGCCGCCGGCGTTGTCCGTCGCCGTGCCGTGGACGACGTCATTGTCGTAATCCGGCACGAGCGCGAGCACCGGGTCGAGGACCTCCGCAAGGGCCGGCGCGGCGTCGTTGAGGAAGATGGCCAGGTGGTAGGTCTCCGTCGGGCCGACCTGCGAACCGCTGCTCTGCGGGCCGACCTGGACGTAGTGCGTGCCGGTGGTGCGGGCGACGAAGAAGCCCGCCTGGGCGGGGTAGTCCGGCGTGGCGGTCTGCACGGCGTTGGAGTCGGCGACGGTCAGCAGGGTGTCCCCGGCCGGATCCATGATGACCATCTTGGCGTGGAAGGCGTTGGGGTCGGTGCCGGGCGAGACGTTGCCGGCGCTGTCCCGCTCGGGGTCGCCGTCGATGGCGATGAAGACGCGATCCCCGGCGGCGGCCTCGAAGGCGTAGAAGTCGAGGTCGGTGCCGGCGGTGACGGCCCCGCGGAAGTAGTTCTTGCCCGACCGGTCGGCGGCGGCGATGGTGTTGTTCGGCTCGCATTCCAGCAGCGGAGCACGATCCGCCGTCTGCACGCCGACGTGCAGGCGATAGCGATGCACCGTGCCGGTGGCGGATTTGGCGGTGACCCGCAGGTAGTGGGTTCCGTCGGAGGTGAACATCGCGCCGGAGATGGCCGCGGAAGAGGTCGAGTAGATGTAGCGCAGGTCGCTGATCGGACTGTCGCCGCCCTCGCCGTCGTCGTCGTCATATTCGATGAGCGTGGTGCCGTCGGCGGCGTAGAAGCGAACCTCGGTGTCGAGCGTACTGTTCGTGGATCCGCCGTTGTTCACCCAGACATAAACCCGGTCGCCGGTGTTGCCGGACACCGCGTACCAGTCCTCGTCGGCGGGACCGACGATCTGCCCGCCGTTGAGCGGCGTGGTGATCGGCGTCGCCTCGATGGCGGAGTTGTTGGGTTCGGCCTCGGTGATCTCGTAGGCGGCCGCGTCGGCGACGATCAGGGCGTACGGCCCGGTGATGGCCGTGGTGCTGCCGTCGTCCACGAAGATGTAATAGTCCTTGCCCTCCTCCAGGTACACATTGACCAGTTCGTGACGGCCGCCGCTGGTGGTGGTGGAGCCGTGGTTCGACGCGCCCATGCAGCCGTCACCCAGGAAGGGCGGGCAGGAATCGTCGATGTAAAGCACGCCGTCGAAGGCGTCGCTGGCCAGTTCCACCGTGTAGTAACCGTCAGCCGGCGGGGAGAAATAGTACACATGATCCGGCCCCGCGGCGGGGGTGGTGGTCGCGACCGAACACAATCCGCCGGATTGCGTGAATCCGAAATTGTTGGCCGCGCCGTTGATGCTGGCCAGGGCCACGGCGGGCACCGCGGAAGGAAGCGTGATGGCCGTCGCGCAATCATCGGGTGCGACAGCCGGCAGCGTGCCGACCAACAGGGTGAAGTCAAAAGTGTCCCAGGTCGTGTCGTCGTGGTCCACGCCGATCAGGTAGGTCGTTCCGCCGGTCAGGGCCACGTCGAAGGACACCGGCCGGGCGTCGCCCGCCGCCCGCGCCCCGGCGAGGAAACTGTAGTTGCCGCCGCCGAGGTCGCGGAAGGCATAGATGACGAACCGCCGGTCGGAACTGCGGAGCGGGGCCTTCTGCCAGGGCAGGAGCATGATGCGGTACGTGTCCGACGTCGCCGGCGTGAAGCTGTAGAAGACATCCGGCCCGTCCATGAAGGCATCGAGCGCGGAGAGTTGCCCGCCGCTGGTGTTGATGCTGTTGTCGGCCATGACGCTGTTCCCATAGACGAGAACAGGCACGCCCGGGCCGATCACCTCGGCGCCGGCGATGGTGTCGTTCGGGGGCGGCGGAGGCATGGCCGAGGCTGGTGCGACCGCGAGAACCGCGGCGACCACCGCCGCAAGGGTCAGGTTGGCGAAACGAATCCCAAAGAAGCTGTGCATGATCGAACCTCCTGAAGGGCTGTCTGGGCGGCATGGCTCGCGACAGCGGTTGAAGGGCCTCCTGGTGCGGACTGTTAACGTTCTCTAGGGCAAAGCCGCTCGAGTCCTCGGCGTGATCCCGACCGGCATACGCGGGTGCCGATTGTCAGGCTCGCGATCGGCACGCACACCGATGCAGGAACGTCGCGTCGGTCCTGTCCCGCGGAGTGGGGAGGGGAGCGACGTGGCCGGCTGGGTGAACACCCTTCGACGGCGCCGGCCGTATCCGTGATCGCCCTCCGCGACCAGCCCCGATGGTCGGGACGGCTGGCCGCCGCACCCTCCACTTCTCACCTATTGAAGTTACTCGTTTTTGGGATGCCGGGTCAAGCGCCGCCGAGGTTACGCGGAGCGTTGAGCTTTTCCGATGGACTTGGATATCACAGATATTCGGGGTGGGTCATCGAACGATGCCAATATGGACCAACGTCTAATACGGGGGATCGGCTGACGGGGATTAGGTTTACGGTCTGGTCTGCCGCCTTCACGGGACGGCGACTCCCCGGATCGCCTGTTCCGTGCAATTCCGGCCCGGTGGTGCAGTTGCGCGAAGCCGGCCTTTTTCCGCTGGGGCGGAAGCAGGAGACGCTGCCGCCCTCCAGACTGCGTCGCGAGGGCCGGCGGGCCGGCGTCCGGAGGCGAAAAGCGCTTCTAACCAGCCCGGTTTCCTGTTAGGATAGGGTGCGGAGGCCGTGGGAATATGAGCTGAGCTCGGCCACCAATCAGATGGGAGGGAGTCTCTGCGCCCGGATTCACGCTGTCCTGTCACCTTACCGTCGGCCGCTCGGCCCGCCGGTGAGTCATGGGAGTCACCCTCATGCTCGCGAATCGCTCTTCTCGGAGTCACGCACGAAGCCTGTTGAGCTTTGCCGCATTCCTGGCGGGGTTGAATTCGCTTCCCGCTCAGGGGTCGCCGGCCATTCAAACGGGCTTCTTCTACGACGGCGGCGGCCGCTGCGAGTTCACGGTGTCGCCCTCGGAAGTCGTCGTTTGCGTCAGGTCGGCTCCGGGAGTCAACGTGACCGCGCGGCCTTCGTTTCTTCCGCCCCGCAGCTTGCCGGACCGCCTGCCGCCCGCCGCGGCTCAGCTGGAGACTCTGCTGGAGCAGCGGGGAGTGCATGTGGCGCGGGGAGACTCGCTGGATGCTCTGCCGGCCCATCCCCAAGTGGCCTACGCTTTGCCCGTCCTCTGGCTGCGGGACGGGACGCCGATCTATCCGACCGACCGTTTGGTGACGGCGCTCAAGCCGGGGGCCGACGCCGCCGAACTCGCCGCGTTCGCCGCGGCGCAGGGATGCGACCTGGAGCCGCGGCCCTACGGCGTGGGCCGTTTCGTGCTGCGGGTGAAGGACGCGCGCTCCGCCGATCCGATCGCCATCGCCAATGAACTGCACGAACGGGATGATCTGGTGCTCTATGCCCACCCGGACTACTTCGCGCCCAAGGTGACGCAATCGCCACCAGTCATTCTGGACCCGTATTACCTGAGTCATCAGTGGCACCTCGATGGCGATGTCGCCAAGGGCGCCGCGGCCGGCAGCGATATCAACGTGGAGGCCGCCTGGGACAGCGTTCACGGCCCGTTCGCTCCAGGCCGCCCGGAGGTCCGTGTGGCCATTCTCGATGAGTGTGTGGAGAAGTGGCACCCGGACCTGTTCCCCAACTGGGCGGCCGGCCTCGACCTTGATCCCGACATCCCCGACGACGATCCCAGCCCGGACGGCGGGCAACAGCACGGCACGGCCTGCGCCGGCGTCGCCGTGGCCGCCGGCAACAGCATCGGCGTCCGCGGGGCGGCCCCGAACTGCGGACTGATCGGCGTCAAGTTTTTCGCCGCCACCATCGCCGAGATGGCCGAGGGCTTCTATTTCTGCGTGGACCCGAACCAGGACGGCGATCACAGCGACGGCGCTGCCGTGCTGAGCAACAGTTGGTCCTTTGCCAGCGGCACCCTACAGCCGCCGGAGGTCGTGAACGCCATCAATTACGCCGCCAACAGCGGCCGCAACGGCAAAGGGTGCCTGGTGCTCTTCGCCGCCGCCAACAACGACCACACCGTCAACGGCGTCACGGCACTGGCCCAGCTCGCCACGGTCATGGCCGTCGGCGGCACGAACAGCAACGCCGGGCACACGGAGTTCAGCGACGTGGGGCCGGAGATCGGCATCGCCACGCCGACGAACGACCGCGGCGACGACGGCGTTCGCTTCGGCTGGCTCAATATCACCACCGTCGATAATACCGGCAGCAGTGGTTACAACGGCCTGCCCGACCTGGACTACACCAACGCCTTCGGCGGGACCAGTTCGGCGACGCCGCTGGCGGCGGGCATTCTGGGCTTGATCATCTCGCAGGACCTCGCCATGACCGCCGCCCAGGCTCGGGCCATCCTCCAGCACACCGCCGTCCGCCTCGACGAGCCTTACGGCCGCTTCGATCCCGTCACGAGCCACAGCCACCGCTATGGCTTCGGCAGGGCCGACGCCGGGCTGGCGGTGGCCGCCGCCCATGCCGGCCTGCGATGGCCCGATCGGATCAAGACGATGACGGCCACCGGCGTCGGCAGTGACGTGCTACTGGTCTGGACCACGCCCCCCAACGACTACGTCGACAGCGTGGTGGTCCGGTCCGCCAAACCGCTGGCTTGGCGGCCGACGGACGGGCAGAGCTACTCCGTGGGGGAGTACGTGGCCCACGGCGTGCAGGTGATCCACATCGGGACCGCGGGAACCTACACCGACCTCGGGGCCGCCGCCGGCGCTTTCTTCTATGCCGCCTTTCCGAGAAGTTCCGCCAATCTGTACGGCTTCGGGGCCAAGGCCCATGTCTTCCGCAACGGCATCAACATATTGTACGACAACAGTGAGGGGGCCGATCCCGGCTGGACGCACGGCGGCGTCTATGATGAATGGACCCGCGGAACACCGACCTCGGCCAACAGCCTCTTCGGCCAGGTCGTCACCGGCAGCGGGCCGCTCGCCGGGCTGAACGGAACGCGGGCCATCAACGGCAACAAGTGCTGGGGGACGGACATGGTGTACACCTATGACGCCAACACGGACTCCTATCTCCAGACTCCGTTGCTGAATCTGACCGGCGTCTCCACGCCGGTGTTCCTGGAGTATTACGACTGGTGTCTGCTGGAAACCTACTACGACCGCTGCACCATCGAAGTGGTCTCCGCTGACCAGCAGTTCCTTGGTTACGTCGACCCCGACACCGGCGGGGACTACGACTGGACCCGCCGCGTGTACGACCTGACTCCTTTCTGCGGCCAGCCGATTCACATCCGTTTCCGCATGACTGCCGACGGCATGTACCAGCGGGACGGCTGGTTCATCGACGAGGTCCGCGTGGTGGCCGTGAATGCGACCACCCTGCCGCCTGCCGCCCGGAACATCGACGCGGAGACCCCGGCCAACACGCCGGTGCTGATCGGCCTCCTGGCCGTGGATCCCAATCTGGGCGACACGCTCGATTATGTGATCGACTCGCTGCCGCCGCACGCCGCCCTGTCGGACCCCAACGCCGGACCGATTACGGCCGTCCCCTACACGCTGGCGGCCCACGGCCGTTTCGTGACCTTCACCCCGGCGACCGACTACCAGGGGGCAGACTTCTTCACCTACCACGCGACCGATGGCGTGCTGGATTCGAACCCCGCACAGGTCAAGGTGATCGTCGGCACGGCGACGCCGATCCACACCTTCCATCTCGACACCGATCCCGGCTGGCTGACCGAAGGCGACTGGGCCTACGGCCGGCCGCTCGGCTCCGGCGGCGACCCGTCCAGCGGCTACACCGGTCTCAACGTGTACGGGTACAACCTGGCGGGGGCCTATCCCAACAACCTCCCGCCGCAGCGGCTGACCATGCTGCCGATCAACTGCTCCGGCCTGTCGCGGGTCACCCTGCGGTTTGCTCGCTGGCTGGGCGTCGAAGCCGGCAGTTACGACAAGGCCTCCATCGAAGCCTCCACGGACGGAGTGAATTGGGCGACCGTTTGGACCTACACCGGTACGACCAACTTGCAGGAAACCTCCTGGACCCAGCAGTCCTACAACCTGTCCGCCCTCGCTGACGATGAGCCTTTCGTGCTCATTCGCTGGGTGATGGGCCCGACCGACGCATCGGACACCTTCAGCGGCTGGAACATCGACGACATCGTCATTTCGGCCATCGGCACCCCGCCGTCCAACCGGCCGCCTTACGCCCGCGTTGTGGCTTCCTCCACGGCGGTCAACCAGCCCGTCAACATCTCTTTGTCGGCCATCGACGCCGATGCCGACCCGCTGACATATGTCATCGTCTCCCTGCCCGACCATGCCGTCCTGCACGACCCCGCGGGCGGGCCGATCACCGGCGTCCCGTACACGCTGCTGAATCAGGGGCAGACCGTTCTGTGCGTGCCGGAGGCCGGCTTTGTGGGCAGCACGTCTTTCCAATATCGTGCCGAGGACGCCGTGCAGAGTTCCAACACGGCGACGGTGTCGGTCGAGATCCTCCAGCCCGCTTCCTTTCCCTTCGTGGACGGTTTCGAGGCCGGACCGCCGCTGGGCGTGTACTGGCGGACCGGCTCCAGCAGCACCGGACGCATCCTGGTGACCGCGGCCAACGGCCCCATCGGCGATTACCACGTCACCATGGACTCCTCCGCCGAGTCGACCTACGCCCGCAACGAGCTGACGCTGATCGCCAACCTGGCAGGACAGTCGATGGTCATTCTTCAGTTCGATTGGAAGAACTTCTCCGACGAGGCCCACCCGCTGCCGGCCTCGTGGACCGGCTCCGCCGACGGCGACGGCGTGGCCGTCAGCATGGACGGCGTGACCTGGCATCGAATCGCCGACCTGACCGGCGGGCCGGCGGCCGTGTACCAGAACGTGCGGATCGATCTCGACGACGCCGTGGCCGCGGCCGGCCTGTCGTACACCAACACCT
>Ga0129299_1003611_pt1 | contig 10070 bp, 13 predicted proteins | sample ConPoolayeCmetaG_FD_94477 | JGI IMG/M metagenome (GOLD analysis project Ga0129299, IMG submission 94477) | Hot spring microbial mat communities from California, USA to study Microbial Dark Matter (Phase II) - Cone Pool mat layer C metaG ... | reverse complement strand
GATCTGAAGGCGGGGCATATTTATACCCTGATCTATGACGGCACGCAGTTCCAGCTGTTTGGCCCTCCCAACATGACCGGCATCATGGGGGACACGGCTTTGGATGTGGCCCCGGCCGGGGCCGTGCTGTGCTCGGGGCGCACCATTGGCAATGCATCCTCCGGCGCGACCGAGCGGGCAAATGCGGACACCGAAGCGCTGTTTTATCTGCTGTGGACGTATTATGACAACACGATCCTGCCGTTGCAGGACAGTTCCGGCAACCCGGTGTCGCGCGGGTCTTCGGCTGCGGCGGACTTTGCCGCGAACCGGCGCTTGCCGCTGCCCGATCTGCGCGGGCGCATGACGGTGGGCCGGGACAATATGGGCGGCTCTGCCGCGAACCGCGTCACGACGGCCGGCAGCGGCATCGACGGCACGACGCTGGGGGCATCGGGAGGTGCGCAAAGTGTGACGCTGACCGTGGCGCAGATACCGAGCCACAATCACGGCGGCACGACAGGAAACGCAGGCGCGCACAACCATACGGTTCCGAACTCATGGCATCCCCACGCACAGAACAATAACTTTACGGGCGGGACGGCGTACGGGCACCAATTCCTCACCCTGACCACATCCACAGCGCCGGATCACGCCCACGCGATCCCGGCAGAGGGCGGCGGGCAGGCGCACAGCAACATGCCGCCGTCCTGGATTGCCAACAAGTTCATCTGGCTCTAGATGAGAGACTTTACCGAATACGATCATGACCTTTCGGGGCGGATCACCACGACGGGCAGCGCCAATGCCTATGAGGTGCGCACCGCGCGCTCTCTCACGGGATATTATCAGGGGCTGAACGTCGTCGCGAAAGTGCATGCCGCGAATACCGGCGCGGCTACGCTGAACGTGAATGGACTGGGTGCCGTCCAGATCAGGAAGGACGGCGGGACGGTCAATGTGGCGGCGGGCGATCTGATCGCTGGCGGCATATACGATTTCCGCCACGATGGCACGCATTTCCAGTGCATGCAACTGTCGGCTCCCGTTCCGCCGGCGGCGCGCGAATTTCTGAACGCGAACAGAACCTATTATGTGCGCACCGATGGCAATGACTCGAACGACGGCCTGTCGGACAGCGCGGGCGGGGCGTTTTTGACCGTGCAGCGCGCGCTGAATGTGTGCAAGACCATCGACTTCGGCGGGTATACCGTCACCATCCAGGTGAGGCCGGGGACGTATACCGGCGCGATTGAGGTGCCCATCATGGTCGGTCAGGGCAGTGCTTCCGATCTGATCATCCTGGGCGACGAGACAACGCCGGGGTCGGTGGTGTTCAGTGTCGCAGGCAACGACGTGCTCAAAGTGTCAAACAACGCCCTGGTCAGCGTCCGGGGTGTCACGCTGACCGTCTCCAGCGGGTCACACGTCGCCATGCGGGCAATAGGTGGCACCATACAATTCCAGAATGTGAGGTTCGGCGCGGGCGGTATCGTGCATATATTGTCGGAGTCTGCGGGAAAAATCTTTGCGACAGGCAATTATACCGTTGCGGGCGGAAGTGGTCAACATTGGGTGTCCCGCACCAACTCCTATATTGAGACCGCGACCCGCACTCTTACCCTATCGGGCACTCCTCATTTCAGCACCTCATTTGCTGCAGTGTATGACGGCACCATCTTTTGCGATGACATGACGTTCAGCGGCAGCGCGACGGGGCAGCGGTATATTTGTGGGTTGAACGGTGTGATCTTCACAGGGGTTGCCGGCCCCAACTATTTGCCCGGCGACACAGCGGGGTCGGCATATTCGGGAGGTCAATATCTCTGATGGCCATGTTGATCTTTCCGGGAGCCTGGTATTGGATCATCGGCGAGGATGACAGCCGCGTCTATTCGTCGGCACATGCAAGATTTGTGCCAGCTGATGAGGCCGTCTATCAGGCCTGGTTGGCGCAGGGCAACAGGCCGACACGGATTGATACGGCGGAAAGCCTGTCACAGGTTCTGGCCAAGGTGTGGCCGCAAGGCATGGGGCCAGAGCTTCCGCCGATAGTGCCGGACGAGGTGACGCGCTTTCAGGTGCGCGCGGCGCTGATGATGCGGCCCGGCACAGCACCGGGGCCGACCCTGCTGGACGACGTGGGGGCGGCTTTGGCAGCCATGCCGGGCATCGAGGGAATGCTGGCGCGGGAAGCATGGGGCAGCGCCACAACGGTGGCGCGCAACAGCGCCACGGTGCGGGCTTTGGCCGCGCATTTCGGGTGGGACGATACCGCATTGGACAGGTTGTTTATCGACGCGGGCCGGATATCCTTGTGAGGAGAACAAACCATGAACAATTTTGAACGGGCGCTGCCCCTGGTGCTGAAGCACGAGGGCGGTCTGGTGGAGCATCCCAAAGACCCCGGAGGCAGGACCAATCGGGGCATAACGCAGATGCGCTATGACGAATGGCGCAAGAAGCAGCAACTGGAGCCTCAGGCCGTGGATCACATCACGGACGATGAGGTGCGGGCCATCTATCGCGAATACTGGGATGCCATAAAGGGCGACGACCTTCCCGCTGGCCTGGATTATGCGGCGTTTGATTTCGCCGTGCATTCCGGACCGGCTGCGGCGCGGCGATTCCTTGCGCTCAGCAATGACAGCATTGAGCGGCTGACCAACCTTCGCGAGCAATATCTGAAAAACATGCCCCATTGGACGCATTTTGCGCGCGGCTGGCAGCGGCGTGTCAATGAGGTGAAGCGCACGGCCCTCGAATGGGCACGCGAAGCGGGCGAGGCTGGAGCAGCCGATGCGCCATGGATGGAGATTGCCCGTGGCGATCTGGGCATCGCCGAAATACCGGGGCCAACGCATAATGAATTCATCATCCAGATGTGGAAGTCTCTCAAACTGCCGTTCCGTGACGACGAAACGCACTGGTGCATGGGCTATGCCATGTATGTGCTGCAGCGGGCCGGCATGCAGCATCTGCGCACGGCCTGGGCGCGGGATGGCCTGAAGCTGGGCCAGCCGATTGACAAGCCGCGCTACGGGTGCCTGGTGATCCTGCGGCGTGGAGAGAAAGGCGGGCATATCGGCTTTTACGAGCGCGAAAGCGAGACGCATGTGTGGCTCCTGGGAGGCAACCAGGGGAACGCGGTGACGATTGCGCCGTTCCCGAAAAGCCGGGTGCTGGGCTATCGCTGGCCTCTCCCGGCCGATCCTGAGGTTGCTGCCGGCGAGGAGTGGATATCGGCCCCATCGAGCCGCCCGGAATACGACCCGCGCATGGAGCGCGTACAGCGGCGCTTGCGGCAGCTGGGCTATTGCGTAGGCGAGATTGACGGCCAGCACGGCCCGAACACGGCGCGCGGCATCGCCGCCTTCCAGATGGATCACCGGCTCGAGGGCAATCCGGGATGGTGGTATTCCCGCTATGATGATGTGTTGCGCACGGCCAGGCCGGTGGTGCCGGAGAGGCGCGCCAGGACCCAGCCGCGCGATCTGGTGAAGGTCGATCCGACCGCCCGCAAGCTGTCGTGGATCGAGCAGATTCTGCTGGCGCTGGGACTGTCGTCAGGGGGCATGGCGAGCCTGCCGCAAATGGCGACGGAAGTGCAGGGCGCTTTCGCGCCGATTGCCGGCCTGGTGAATTTCATAGCCGCGAACAAGGTGTTCTTCATCCCGGTGATGTTCATCCTCGCGGCGCTGCTGATCCGGTATGCGCTTGCAAAAATGGCTGAGGCATACAGAACCAATTCATATCAGGGCGACCTATCGAAGGGCGAGGACCATGATGAAACTGTGGACGTTGATCGGATCGTGGAAGCTGCTGGCGAGCCTGCCATTGTTGGGTAGTTTGCCAGCGCTGGGGCCAATTGTGTCGGCTGCGGCGCATGTGGTGGCTGTGGTGGTGAAGCTGGCGGCGCAAATGATCTATGAGATGGCGCAGACGGCTGCCGGTCGCGTAATGCTGGCGATCATGGGCGGTGTTCTTGTTTTGTTCCTGACCTATCAGGCGGGAAAGGCGGAAGGCATCAGGGCGGCGCGGGATGAGGCGGAGAAGGCATGCCGGGCCCGCTGTGCCGACGTGCGGCCTTTGCCCCGGCCAGTCCTGCCGTGGCCGTTTTCGGAGTTCGGATCATGAGCACGGCCACGGAACGGCGCATCACGCGCGTGGAGAGCGAGCTTGAGCACGTCAAGCAGGCTGTGGACAACATCCAGGCGACGACCAGCCTGCTGCACGGCAAGATCGACCAATTGCTGGTGTCGCAGCCGCGAGTGCACAGTCTGAAGGAAATCGTCACGACATCGCTGGCCACGGCATCGCTGATGGCACTCCTGTATGCTGGGGCGACCTATTGGTTCCGGGCGGAGTTTCACACGGCTGCGCAACCGTTCACGATGCAGCTGCATCGTGATGCGCAATTCGTGGAATCCCTGCAGCGGGATGGGCGCTATTACCGGCTGGAGGACCGGGTTGCGATGCTGGAGAGAGCCATCCAATGGCACGCCAGAATCATGCGCTCCGAGCCCTGATTTGTGGTGTCCGGATACCACAAAATGCCCCCAAAAGTTCAATGAACCGGGAGACTGCAAAATTTCCCAACAATATCAATGATATGGTATGTATGTGACACACAAACATATGGCAAAAAACGCTTGATTATTGATGACTGAATGATTGTTTGATCGCGTTTTGTGCCATTTATGTTCATTGTGTGCTGGTTCACTGAACCTGCTCCGCCATCAGCCGGACGGTGCTATTCATCGCGATGCCTGGGTCTGTTGCCCCTGGCCTCCTCGATGGCATCGTCCAGTATCTGCGCGGCCTCCTGAAGGTAGCCCTTGCGATACTTGGCATACACTGTTTCGGTGATGACAATGGAGTGGTGGCCAAGCAGTTTCTGAATCTTGCGCATATCGACATTCCTGTCCGCCAGCCACGTCGCAACCGAATGCCTGAGCACGTGGGGCGTGATGCGGCTGTCAACTCCCGCGCGCACCACCACGTCACGCCACCAGTCATAGAGAGTCTGATTGCTTAACGGCTTGTTGCGGTATTCGATCACATACGCTGTCCTGGCCTGCGCCCTGGCCTCGGCCAGCACCGCCCGCAGGCTCTCCCCTATCTCGACCACAGACCGCCCCTTGCGCCGGCGGCGCCTCAGCACGGATGCGGGATCAGGAATGCGATAATCGATGATGCCGCGCTGCAGATCGACCCGATCCCACGTCAGATCGAGGATGGCCTGCCTTCGCGCGCCGGTGGCGACCGCCAGCAGAATGAAGAGCTTGATGCGGGGATTGGTGCATGCGGCCAGCATCCGCATCACGTCGTCCTCGCTGGCCACAATATCGCGCGGCGGGCTCGCAGACGGAACCCACACATATGGGGAGTGCTCTATTATCCTGCGTCGCTCAGCCCAATTGAGCACGGCGCGGAGGAACATGAGCCGCGTCCGGATGGTGGATTTCGCACGCCCTCCCTGCTCTTGGTCGAGAGCATAGGCATGGCAGATGGTGCGCGTTTCGCCAGCCACGACCACAGGCTTTGCCAGATCGGAGAGGCTCAAGTCGCCAAAATATCGCTTGAGCTCCTGCAGATGGCTCTTCATCGAAGAGGACCAGACACCTTCGATCCGCCTGTCCTCATGATAGGCATCGACCAGATCCCGGATCAGCCACACCTTGCTGCGCTGCAGGGCGGCGTCCCGTGCGGCGCAGAATTCGGCGAGGGCGCGCCGCGCCTCGGCCTCGGCCTTCTCAAGACCGACGCCGAGGCCATATCGCCGTCGCACTCCGTCCTCATACCACACCGCACACCATTGGCCGCGCGGAAATTGAGCGCTCGCCCTGCGGAGCTTGCCCAGACGATAGTCCATCCTGTTTTGCCCTGCAGGCTATGCTTTGCGCCGTCTCGGCATGGATCGCAGCACCCTGGTGCGGATACGCTGCTGCTCTACCTGCATCCCTTCGGCCTGCTGCGCCAATCTCGTCGCATACCACACCCGCACATGCGCGGGGGACATGCGATATTCCTTGCCCCATCTGTGGGCGGTCAGTTCGTTCGCCTGGATTGCCCTGCGGACGGTTTGCTCGCAGCATTTTGCCCATAGGGCCACGTCCGCCACGGTCAAACGCGGCATTTCCTCATCCTGCCAGGGAGAAGGCCCTGCGTCCGCAGCCGTCACCGGCGGCGGTGGAACCCGCGAAAATGCGGGTGGGTCTGTCATGCTCATGGTTATGCCTCCACATAGGTCTGCATCTGCTCATAATTCTTATGGCCTTCCAGCCAGGCATCGGCTTCCGCCTTGCGGGCCGGATCGCGATATTCGGGCGGAACGGCGCGACGCTGCACACCTCTCTGCGCGTCGTCCCATCCGCGCTGCATCGCGCTCGCGACAGGATCGTTCGGCCTGTCGTCCGCCGGCAGCGCCGGAAGGTCTTCCCGAGGCTCATCCGCAACCACTGGTTGCGCGATATCGTCGAGCGTCAGCCGCTTCTTGGGCTGAGGCTCATGGTGTTGCGGCGGGAACTCGATTTCATTCATCCGGTCCATGACCCGCGCCAGGCTTGTGCATACCGTGCGCAGATATTTGGCGTGTCTGCGCATGACCACGGTGCGCGCCATGCCTTCCTCATCGGCCCTCCAGAATGTGTCGGCGCGGGACTTGGCGCGTGCCGCCCGAATCTCATCCAGGGTCATCACCTCGAAGGATTGTTTCTTTGCCTTCGTTTCGATGATGGAATAGACGGCAATCATCTTGCCCCGGGCGGTGAGATTCGGCCTGTGCCTGATGGATGGGTTTGTGCCCAGAACCACCTCAAACTCATCGCCCTCGCGCGCCACGCGACTTTCCCAGTTCAGCACCATGCCGGACTGGAGGGCAAGCCGTACCAGGCCATAGATCATCGGCATGTACGCGACAGTTGTGCCACCTTTGCCGGCATAGACCGTCAGGGCGGCCTCGCGCCCGTCCGGCAACAGACCGTCAGAAGCGCATTGGATGCATGCCTCAAGCAGGCTGCGCGGCGATGCGTTCAGCAATTCCGGGTTGCGCCGCAGCGCCGTTTGGACGGTGCTGCGGAACCGGTCCCAACTGACGCTGGGCGGCAGATGCTCCCGCAATCTTGGCTCGGCTTCGTCCAGTTGTTGACAGATCAATTGATATTGCTCCGCCCGCGTCACGAGATGACGCGGCTCATTCGACGTCTTCATGCAGTCCTCCATTGATGCGCAGGATGCGCGTTGCCCTCACGGTGAAGGGCTTTCGCTCGGTGTATTTCAGTTGCCACGGGCCGCACACGGCGCTCCCGGCTTCCCCCATGATGTGTTTGATTTCCGCGTCGATGCTTGCTATCCGCTTCTCGCTGTCATCGATCCCGCCGATCTTGCGCGCTGCGAGAATGGCAGCCTTGAGATTGCGACGCTCTTCCAGCAGGATCGCCAGATGGTTGTTGTGCGACAGGTCCACATGCGCCCCGTTCGATGCGGGATATTGCGCTGCGATAAGCGCCCCATCCCTGTCGTAATCGGGTGTGGGCGGAACATCGGCTTCAATGCTGGCCCAAAAGGCTTTTGCCTCCTCGAGAACGCGCTGCCAGGCCGCTGCATGCACAGGCACGTCGATGCAATGCAGATCGAGGCCATATCCGTCATCGGCCAGCACGGCAAGGCACCCCCATTCGGCTCCCGTCATCATGACCTCGGCGATGACCTGCAGCTGATAGTGCAGGGGCGGTGTAATGGTGCCGTCCTCCTCAATCCATTTCTGGAAGTGTGAGGCCGCAACCTTTTTGCACTGCACCACTCCCGTTGCGCCGCCGCGCACGGCAAAGGCGTCCGGAGTGGCCCCGATCCTCAATGTGTCGTCCCAGTAGTAGGTAGACGCACGCAGGATGTTCCACTCGGGATGTGTTTCCCTGACGGCCTCGATGGCCGCAGCCTCCATCCATCGCCCGGCCCGCAGCACGGGATTGTCGCTGACAGGATCGGCCCGGCCGGCCTTGTCCATCCATAGCGCATAGCGGGACTTGTAGGGATCGACGCCCATGAGTGCGCCGATCTCGCTGGCCCCGATGTTGGCCGCGCGCATGCGCAGCCAATCCTCCCGGTTTGTGATTGCCATGGTCCTAATCATGGTGTGGCCTCCAATGCTCACGCACGGCTGGAGAGATGATCCCGTCACTCTCCAGGCCATCGAGAGTTTCGTCCCGCCCGTCGGCTTTGCCAAGCCAATAGGCGATGATGGCCGATACGACGGCTATAATGATGCTCTCAATCATTTCTGTCTCCTCTGGTTTGGCGGGCCAGAAATTCGCACTCCTCGATGCCGAACCCGATCAGCGCATCCAGACACATGCGCGAGCCGCAGACGGTGCGATAGATGCGCACCGCATCGGTCAGGCGCTCATAGGCCCATTCGCGCCGTTCTTCGTCGCTCATCTCCCCCACGTCGATGGTTTGGAGGCGAGGTTTGACGGGAAGCCGTATGATGTTGTCGTTGCTCATGCGACCTCCCTGGCCTTCAGCGCGGCCCTCTTGGTGCGCAAGAGCGCGATCAGCCGGCGCGCGAGCGCCGTCTCGGCAGCCACCATGTGCACCAGCAAATGGTGGCTGTTGACATCGTATGCCCAATGACCGGCTTTCCCGAGAGAGCGCATGATCTTGAGCTGCAGACGCAGCTTGCGCCGGACTTTCAGCACGATGTGCAGGAACTTCTCCGTCCCGAACAAGAGCAGGCTTTCCTCGATGGAGAGCTTCTCCCCATGGCCGAGGCCGAGATATTCGATTTTACGCAGGTATTTCTCCCTGGGTCCCAGGGATGCAGGTAGCAGCATGACATCCTCCATGTGTTGAGTGGCGTGCCTCGCTCAAGGCACGCACCCACCATATGACGCGGAGCGCCCGCTGTCAAGCAATAATCGCAACTTTATTGCGATTATTGTCACGATGTGCGATTATTACTCACATGTCAGGACCGTATAGCCCAGCACCAGCGCAATGGCTGCGGCATTTGATCCGAAGCGCAGCCTCTCGGGCTGGGGAGACGTGGCACCATCAAGACGCTCCAGGCGCAAGCCCTCGCCGTCATTGGCGAGCACGCGGCGCAAATAGCGCTTGAGTATTGTGTTTCCCTTGCTGTCCGACTGGATAGAAAATCTTTCCTCCACCACGATGATGTCGCCTCTCAGTGGCGGACGCCGGGCAGTATCGAACGACACACACAGAATATAGGCACCACGCGGTGCGAATGTTTTGGCGTGATCATCCGCAAGTATAAACGCGAATTGTTCCTCCGCCGGATATTGCGACGAATGTAATGCTGCAACACAACTGTGATGAGCCGGCTCAACCATGGCGTTATCCCTCCAGACACCTTCCGCCAATTCCCCTCTGATCTGCACATGATTCACGGCTTTAGCGGTCGAGACAAGAGGAAATCCTTTGGGCAACGGCATATCCAGATAGTCCATCACGATGATCAATTCCCCGATTTTCAGATCGCGCTCTCCGCGCAAGAGCCGCGATATTTGCGAGGGGTGCACCTTCAGGGCGGTCGCCAGATCGCGGGCCGATTTGCCCGGCTGCCGCAGCCCTGTCTTGAGCCAGTCGAGCAAGCGCGCATCTGTCATGCACATCCTCCTGTATACGGATGCGCATACTATTGCCGGTTCATGGTAATGTTGCAATCCCGCAACATCGCAACGGCCTTGACATTGAGCTTGCGAAAAATGCACAATTTGCCCGATTTGCACAAAAGGGGGGGGCATGGGGCAGCTGCCGATGCGGGAGAGCGACATTCAGCGCGCCGTGATCCAGCATTGGCGAGTGCGCGGCGTGAAGGGGTCGGTCGTGGCCCACATCCCTAACGGGGAATATCGCCCCATCGGGACGGCGCGCAGGCTGGCGTCATTGGGCACGCTTCCGGGCATGCCCGATCTGTTCTGCGCATCGAACGGGAGTGTTTTTTTTATCGAACTGAAACGTCCTGGAGGCCGGGTCAGTGCGGCGCAGAAAGAGACCTTTCAGGCGCTCAGGGAGGCAGGCGTGCGGGTGCACGTCATGAGCGATCTGGATGAGGTGATAAGGCTATT
>Ga0129299_1003609_pt1 | contig 10077 bp, 5 predicted proteins | sample ConPoolayeCmetaG_FD_94477 | JGI IMG/M metagenome (GOLD analysis project Ga0129299, IMG submission 94477) | Hot spring microbial mat communities from California, USA to study Microbial Dark Matter (Phase II) - Cone Pool mat layer C metaG ... | reverse complement strand
TCGTAGGGCTGCGTGCCCGGCGGACGCCGCATGTACCAGTCGCCGGGAAACTCGTCGCGGTACACCCGGCCGATGGTGCGGAAGCCCAGGGCCAGGCCGAATCGCTCGCGGAGTTCGGCGGCCAGGCCGGCCACGGTGCCCAGCCGGTCCTCGGCCCAGAGCGTGGTCCCCTCGCAGACCTCCCAGCCCGGATCGAGATACAGCAGCGTGGCCCCGATCTCGGCGGCCTTGGCGGCCTCGTTCATCAGGGCCGCGCGGGTGTAGTGTTCGGCCAGCTTGGCCGGGTCGGAGTGCCACCAGCCGATGTCGAACAGTTCGTTCCAGTTCAGCGGCGGGTCGTACCCGTCGGCCAGCCCGTGCCCCAGCCCGTTGAGCAGCATGCGGAAGCGCTCGTAACCGGCCGGCCAGCCGCCCTCGAAGGGGAGGTAGTAGGTCACGCCCAGTTCGACCCGGGCGCCCGGGGACAGCCGCTGCATGGACTCCGGCTCGCGGTACAGGGCGAAAGCCGAGCCGCCGATCGTGAGCCCCGGCCGGTCGCCGTCCGTCCAGTCGAGCATCGCATACTCGATGTCCTCCTGGTTGTACTTGGCGACCAGCAGGCCGCGCCGCCCGTCGGTGAGGATCCACCCTTCCGAGCGCAGCCGGCCAAGGGCCGAATCGACCACCGCCGGGGCCAGGACGACCGGCTCGTTGCGCCAGTCGGAATTGCCGGCGCGGCCGGCCTGGATCTCGGCCAGCGACCAGTCCCGCAGCAGGCCGTCGGCCTGACGCCGGAACGGCACGGCCACCGCCCGCAGGTCGCCGGCGGCGTCGCGGTCCCGGCGCAGGCCGAACCGGTAGTCCTCGACCTCCAGCGGCTCCCGGCCGGTGTAGCGCACACCGATACGCTCGATCAGCCCGGCCGGATCGGTCGAACGGCGGATCTCGTGCCTCAATTCGATGTCCGCGCCCGCGGCCTCCACGACCAGGCCGTCGGCGTCGGCGGACGCGATCCGGGCGGTCAGGGAAAGCGGGGCTGCGTTGGCGGGTTTCAGCTCGTAGCGCACCGGGCCGCGGACATACTCGGTGCCGGAGGGATCGGAGAGCCGCAGATCCACGCTCCCGTCGCCGGGCCGGGCTTCGAGCACCAGCCCGTCGGTCCGGACAGGCACCGGTAAAGAGGATCCCGGAAGGCACAGCAGGGCCAGCGACAGGAAAACGTTCATCGGCCATCCTCCACGGCAAGCCCCGAAGTCAGTCGCCGCAGTTCAGCTCAGCCGGCTACGGGCGATGCGCGGCCGGCCGCGTACCGGCGGGAATCACCGGCGGAATACTGATCAGGTCCGTGACCGTCCGGCCGGCGCGCGGCACGCGCGAAAGGGTATACACCGTGCCGTCGGTTCCGACGGCGATCGAGTTGACGTTGGCCGGGCGGGAGCCGTCCGGCAGGAAGATCGCCCCGTGGTCGCGCCGGGTGCGCGTGGGAATGTCCCAGGTCACCAGGTGGAGGTTCTCGCGACCCTTGGACTCGCCCATCGCGGTGAAGGCCTTGCCGGCCACCCGGCGGCCCTGTTCGTAGATCGGGCCGCCGGTCAGGTAGTACAGCGTGCGGCCGTCGGGACCGAGCGCAAAGCCCAGATAGCCGTAGCTGAACTGGTCGAACATCCCGCTGCGGCGCGAGGGGTCCGAGGTGATGCGCTCCAGAACCTCCACCCGCTCGGCGCGGGGGTCGAAACGGAACAGGTACCCCGAGTTGCCGTGCACGCCATAGATCATGCAGTCGCCCGGATACCACGCCACCTGCCGCCAGTTGTAGCCCATGTGCCCCGGCGAGGTCGGGTCATAGAGGCCGAAGTAATCCTTTCTCAGGTCGTCGCCGGCGACCTGCTCCAGGGCGTCGGCTTCGGGGCGGTAGCGTATGATCTGGCCGGTGGAGACCGAGAAGTAGGCACATCCGTCCCGCGGATCGACCGCGATGGAGCGGCAGACGGTGCGGTAGGTCTCCCCCCGCCCGCGCTCCCCCAGCGCGGCGACCGGGCCGAAGTCGCGCCATGAGCCGGTCGGCAGGTCGTAGCGGAAGAAGCGCCCGGTCGGCCAGGTCAGGCCGAAGATGCGCCGCCGCCGCACGTCCATGTTCATGGTCAGCACGCCCTCGCCCTCGGGGGCGACGCCGAAGCTCTCAAAGCGGCCGGTCCGCATGTCCAGGGCCAGCAGGTGCCCGCCGGGATAGGGGCGGTAGCCGTCCGGCGGGACGCCCAGGGTCTCCATGCCGTCGACGATGCTGTAGTAGCCGATGTGGGTGGCGAAGAACAGCCGCCCGTCGCACTCCACGAAGGGCACGTGACTCTTGCCCTGGACGATCGCCCCCCGGCCCTTCTCGCCGCAGGCCTCGGTCAGGTCGCCCAGGTGGCGGATGGAGCGCGTGGGCGGATCGAACACGTAGACCTGAGCCCCCACGTCGATCGACTCGGAGCTCAACACATAGTAGATCCGCCCGTCGCTGCCGGTGCCCATGCCGTTGTAGGTATCGTGGGCCAGCTCGAAACCCGAGTCGTAGACCGTCGCGGTGAGCGTCGCCGGCGGCGGAAAACCCTCCGCCAGGGTCTCGGCGCACGGGTCCGCCGGTCCGTCCCCTGCGGCGGCGATCAGCGCCGCCACCACCGACGCCAGCATGCCCTGGAAAGCCATGTTCCGCTCCGGCAAGGCCCCCTCCGCCCGGGCCGGTCACTCGAAACCGATCCGGGCCAGATACACGGCCGTCTTGTCCTCATGGGATGAGTAGTAGGTCATCCACAGCTCGCCATCGACGCTGGCAAAGCCCGGGTAGCTGTTGTCCCCGCCGCTGGGCAGCGCCAGACACGGCTCCAGCGTGCCCAGCTCCCAGTCCACGCGGGCGAGCACCGTCCTGGCCGGCCCGACCACCCAGCGCCCGCCGGCATACCACACGCTCTCGTGCAGGATCGCGTCCGGCCCGCCGAGATGGAAGCCGCTGTCCTGCCAGATCCACTTCTGGTATGGAGGTTCGGCCCGCCCCAGCAGCGCGGTCCGGTGCGTCGGCGTGTCGCGGCGATGCAGGCAGTACATCCGCCCGTCGGGACCGAACCGCAGCGTCGCCTCGGTCAGCCACGGTTCGGCCGAGAAGGTGGTCACGGGCTCGAAATGGATCCCGTCGCGCGTCCGGAGCAGTCGCGATGTGGACCCGACCCGGGCAGCCTCGCTGCGGCAGTCGTAGGCCACGCTCCAGCCGATGCCGTCATGCCAGGTCAGCCGCCAGGGCCACCAGTCGCGCTCGTACGCATCGGCCGGCTCGGTCCACGTCGAGCCGTCGGTCGAGAACGAGACCCAGAACTGCAGCGTCTTGGGGTATTTCGGCGGCCAGGTGCGGCTGCAGCCAATCAGCACAAGCCGTCCGTCCGGCCCGATCGAAAGCTTGGCGTCGCGGTAGTCCACGCCGGGACGGCTCAGCAGCGCCGCCGACTCCCAGCCCGTGCCGTCCCGGGAGCGGATCACGCGGATGCCGGCCTCCTCGGAAATGTGGGCCGCGCCCTCCCGGAGCACGCCGTACCACCAGTCCCCGTACCGCAGCAGGTCGGTGAAGGCGTTGTGCCCGCCGGCGTCCCAGATCCGGGCCACCGAGCGCAGCACCGGCCGCGGGCGCGGCGGGGCCTCCGACAGCAGATCGGCCAGCGCCGCCCTCATGTAACGCTCGGTGGCCGGCGAGCTGTGCGACTGCGTGGGCTCGTAACCACCCTCGACAAAGGCCTTCTCCGTGCAGATGTAGCCGCTGAAGCAGTCGCCGTAGGCGGCCGTGGCCACGAAGCGCCCGGGAGCCAGCTCCGACGCCAGCAGCTGGAACTCGACGAACGCCTCGCCGGGCAGGTTCAGCATCCGCAGCGGTCCCATCGCCAGGCAGGTCAGCTCCGCGGGCCGGTCGGCGAGGAAACGCTCCCAGGTGGACAGGATCATGGCCGCGTGGATGCGGTCGTTGGCCGGCGCGGCGGCGTCGGCCAGCGTCTTGCGGGCCTGGTCCGGAGCATACGGCCCGTCGGAACGCGGCGGAAAGCGCACCGCCCGCGTCCGCCAGCTGATCGGACCGGCGGGCATCCGCTCCAGCGACGCCAGCGACGCTTTCATGCCCTCGTACAGCCGGTCGGTCAGCTCTTCGCGGCGGCCGGGTTCGCCGTCGTTGTACTTGCCGACCGTCACATTGCCCGCGCAGCCGGTGAAGTACACCTGGAACACGCCGGTCTCACGCTCGAGCCTTTCGCGGGCCAGGCCGCAGGTGTCCGGGGTGACCAGCCCGTCGCCGTACCTGGTCTGGGGGTGGGTGGCGTAGTAGTGCAGGCACGCCAGCATGTCCGGTCCGTCGAAGAACGCCACCGTCCGGACGTCCGGGTCGATCAGACCCTCAGGCTCGGCCCGCAGAGAGGGGTCGCCGGTGGTGCTGTAACGCACTGCCACCGTGCCGTCGGGGCGGGGCACGCGTCGGTTGGAAGCCACACGATCGACCCGGGCCCTGCCCAGCCCCACCGCGGTCACCGGCCGGAACGCCCCCCGGGTCGACTGGACGGCGCCGGCCACGTCCGCGGCCGCCTTGTCGAGGAAGGCCAGGTCGGCATGCGCGGGGCCCTGGACTTCGGCCAGAAGCTCCTGGGCCCGCCGGTCGGTCAGCGGCCCGCTGTGGGTGTGCGTGCACTGGACGGCCACCCGGTCGGGCGTCGTGCCGGCGGCCGCGGCGATGCGGTCGCGAAACAACGCCCAGGCGTCGTTTCGCAGCTCGCACCAGTCCAGCGCCGCCAGCACGTACGTGCCTGCGCCATCCCGGAGGATGACGCCCTTGGCCAGCAGCGGCGCCGTCACCTTCTCGGCGGACCGGACCCACCCGCCCTCCAGCGGATGGCCGACCGGAACGGTGATGTCGCAGGAGAAGGTCGCCAGCTCCGGGCCCTGCGGCGCAGAGGACGCCGGGGCGGCCGCCGCGGCCAGCATCCCGGCCAGCATCCCGGCCAGCACGAAAACGCAGGTTGCGGTCCGCATCAGGCCAGATCCCTGCGATGGGCCCAGACCTTCTCGAAGGCGGCCGCGTACATGTCGATCAGTTCCGGGGCCTCGTCCCGCAGCAGCGGGAGGTTGACCGCGGTACGATTCACCTGTTCCGTGCCCGGCAGAGACGCCGGCACCTCGACCGGATGATGCCACCATTTCGCCTCCGCATAGACGGCCAGCCTGTGCTGCTCGGGGTAGTGGCCGGAGGAAGCCGAAACGCCCTCGGCGCGCAAAGCCTTCAGCAGCGTCTCCAGCGGGCAGCCGGCCCTGGCCTCGTCGATGAAGATCAGGTTGCTGGAATAGTACACCCGCCGGGCGTCCTTGCGGCAGAACGGCTCGGAAACGCCCGGCAGCCGGGTGATGCGGTCGTTCAGCCGGCGGACCTGGGCGGTGATCAGGTCGTTGCGGCTCTCCAGGTCGTCCAGCTGGCGATGGACCAGCGCCGCGGCCAGCGGGTGAATGCGCAGCTTGAGGCCCAGCCCCGTGCCCGCGTAGACGCGGTAGGGACTGTCGGCCGGCAGCCCGGCCGGAGCCTTGTAGTCGCCGAAAACGCTGGCCCGCTCGTAGAGCGTGCGATCCCTGTAGAGTCCCGCGCCGCCCTCGATGCCCGGCAGCGGCTTGGTGGCCTGGAAGCTCACGATGGACGTCTCGCCCCAGGCCCCCATCTGGATGCCCTGCAGCGAAGCGCCGTGGGCGTGGGCGGCGTCCTCGCAGACGACCAGCCCGTGCTCCCGGGCGAACGCACAGATCCGGTCCATGTCGCAGGGCAGGCCCCAGGAATGCATCGGCACCAGCGCCCGGGTGCGCGGCGTGAGCCTGCGGGCCGCGTCCTCGACGTCGAAACAGGCCGTCCGCGGATCCAGATCGACGAACACCGGCACCAGCCCGAAGAACCGCATCGGCAGGATGGTGCCGAAGAAGGTGTACGAGGGCACCATGATCTCGCTGCCGGGCGGCAGATCCAGCGCGAAGTACATGGCCGTCAGGGCGCTGGTGCCGTTGCAGAACAGCTTGGCGTAAGGCATCTTGTGGTACTCGCGCCAGCGCTGCTCCAGGGTCGGGATGATGTCGTAGACCGACGTGGAGTCGTGGTCGAGCATGTCGGCCACGATCTTCTTTTCCTGGGGCCCGAATCTCGGCCAGTGGGTCAGAGCCTCCAGCCGCTCGGGCGGCACCTTCACCGCCGGGGTTCCGCCATGCAGCGCCAGCGTCTGGCTGGCCGCCCGGGCGATCGGCGGGCGGACGCCGGCCAGACCGGCAGCCGCGACCGCGGATTTCAGGAAACGACGCCGCGTTCCCGCGCCCCGTCCGGCGGGTTCTGTGTCGGCCATGCTGACCTCCTGAGACTCCTGCCGGCCCCGTCCGCCAACCGGCGGACCCCGGAGCCGTAAGGTGCCCCCGCGACCGTGTGCCCTGCCCGGGCCCGGACATGCGAGGCGGCACCGAACCGGTCGTGAGATGACGACGCACGCCCCCCGGTGCCAGCCGGCCCACCCGGCCGGGGCGGGAAACCGCCAGGCCGGCAAGCCGGGCAACTCCTCCTGCGGGCATGCGGATTACCGTCGTCAGCATATCGGCCCGCCCCGACCTCCAGCAAGCCCCATTCGCCGCCACGCGGCCCGGCCCGGCGGCCGGACGCCCCGGCCGGAGGCCGCCCGGGCGCCGTCCTGGCCGTCTCCGGGGTTGGTCGGCGTTTGCGGCAAGGGTATACTGGTTCCGGCAACGCCGATCGCGCGGCCGATCCGGCCGCCGGGCTCGCACCCACCGCGCACCGCGGGTCGGAAAAGGAGGTCCGATGCGACTCATAGCCGTCTTCAACCAGAAGGGCGGAGTGGGCAAGACGACCACCACCGTGAACGTCGGGGCGGCCCTGGCCCGTTTCGGGCACCGCGTGCTGCTGATCGACCTGGACCCGCAGGCCCATCTCACGCTGCACGTCGGGCTGGATCCCGCCGGCGGCAACCCCGGCGCCTACCAGATGCTGACCGGTTCGGCGACGCTGGCCAAGGCCCGCAGGAAGGTCTCCGGCAACCTCTGGGTGGTCGGTTCCAGCACCGACCTGGCGGCCGCGGAGGTCGAACTCGTCGGCGTGGTCGGGCGGGAGGTGCTCCTGCGCGACCTGCTCGAACAGCACCTCGACGGCCGGACGATGGGCTACGACTTCGTGCTCATCGACTGCCCGCCGTCGCTGGGACTGCTGGCCCTCAACGGCCTGGCGGCGGCCCGGGAGGTCATCATCCCGCTGCAGCCGCACTACCTGGCCCTGCAGGGGCTCGGCAAGCTGCTGGAGACCGTGGCGCTGGTCCGCAAGCGCATCAACCCCTCGCTGAAGGTCACCGGCGTGGTCACCTGCATGAACGACGCCGGCACGCGGCTGTCCTCCGAGGTTCTCGAGGACGTGCGCCAGTTCCTCCAGGCCGCGCGGGGCACCGGCGTGCCCTGGGCCGACGCCCGGGTCTTCGACACCCCGATCCGGCGCAACATCAAGCTGGCCGAGGCCCCCAGTTACGGGCAGAGCATCTTCGATTACGCCGCCGACAGCAACGGCGCCAAGGACTACGAGACCCTGGCGCGGGAAATCCTCGCGGTCGGACAGGCCGAGACGCAGGTCCAGACGCCGGCCGGAGAGGCCGTGCAGGTGCAGGCCGGCGGCCAACCTCATGCGGCAGCCCGCGAAACGCTCGACCGGGCCGCTTCGTTGCCGGACTCCTCGACGCCGGGCAACGGCGATGCGGCCGAGGGTGCCGTGGCGGTACCGATACCCTCCGATTCCGCCGAGCCCCGACCCCGACGCCAGTCGGCCTGAAAACCGCCTCCCGCGGCCGTAACAACGGCTCGGCCGCCACCAGGACCGCGATCCTGCCGGGGCGGTCCGTTGTCAAGACCCGTCGGATTCCCCGGTTTCAGGCGCGCGGGCAGATGCGGACGAACTCGCCGGCGCCGGCAGGACGCCGTGTTCGGACAGGAAGCGCCGGATCAGTCCCCAGTAGGTCTCATGGTTGCCGCCGCCGGGCATGTCCAGGTGGCCGCAGTCGAACTCCATGTACGTGGCCGCCGGAGCCAGGGCGCGCAGCCGCCGGCCGTGAGCCACGGGCACGATGTCGTCGCGGGCCCCGTGCATGATCAGCAGCGGCAGGTCCAGCCCGGGCAGCACCCGGTCGGTGCGGAAAGGGTGGCGGGCCAGGAAGGACGGAGCCAGGTAGCGGCCCGAAAACGAAGCCAGGCTCGTGAAGGTGGACTGCAGAATCAGTGCCGCCGGCCGGCGCACGACGGCCACCTGGGCGGCCACGCCCCCGCCGAGCGAATGGCCGTGAAGGATGATCCGCGAGGCGTCCACGCCGGGTCGTCCGACCAGCAGGTCGCGAAACCTCACCACGTCCTCCACGATCGCGGCCTGGGAAGGCCGACCGGCCGATCGGCCGTAGCCGCGGTATTCCGGCAGCAGCACCGATACGCCCAGCCGGCGGTACCCGGCCAGCACGAAGTCCTGAAAGTCGATCAGCTCGGCGTTTCCGTGGCAGTAGATGACCAGCGGGGCCGGTGAGCCGTAAGCGGCGCCGGGGGCTGGCGCGAACCATGCCACTACATCGCCGCCGCCGGGAATCGGCAGGGTCAGCGTTTCCGTCGGCGGGCGGGGGTCGCCGGGCAGAGGCTCACCGGCCATGTCGGCCGGAAAGATCAACCGGTCCTGCCAGAAGAACAGGGCGGCGCACCAGGCGACGTAGCCCAGCAGCACGTACCCGGCCACACGCAGGGCCAGGCGCCGCAGGCCCCGCATGGGACCGGCGGACCGGTCGGCTTCGGCCGGCGCAGGCTGTTGTGCGTCCATCTGCAGCTCCACGAAGCCCACTCCGCCGGACTTCCGGTTGCCGGCCCCGGAGCCTATCGTATGGGCGTGTCCCCGGCCGCCCAAACCCCGACCTCCGCCGCGCCCGCCGGACCGAAGGCGGCGCCTTGGCGGCACCCGCTGGCGCCGGCGGCGGTATTCATCCTGCTGACGGCAATGCTGGTCGCCGCCGAGTCGGTGGCCGCACTGGCGGTCGTGGTCATGGACGGCGGGCTGGCGCTGCTGGTCCTGGCCTGCGCGGCCGCCGCCGGCGTGTGGCTCGTGCACGCCCTGGGACTGGGCCAGGAGCCGCCGGCCGCACGCTGGGTGGCCGGAGCCGGCCTGGGTATCGGAGGATTGAGCCTGGGGACCCTGGTGCTCGGCTGGCTGGGGCTGCTGACCCGTCCGGTGGTCGGCATCTGGCTGGCGGCCGTCGCTCTGGCCGGCGCGGCCCGGCTGGCGATGGATCTGAGCCCGGCGCCGGGGGTGGCGGCAACCCCCAGGCCGATGCCGGCAAGCGGATGGCTGTGGCTGGCGGCGGTGCCCTTCGCGGCTGTAACCCTGCTGGCCGGGGCGATGCCTCCGGGCGTGCTGTGGGCCGAAGAGGGCGGCGGATATGACGTGCTGGAGTATCACCTGGCCGTGCCGGGGGCCTTCTTTGAGCAGGGCCGGATCGGCTTCCTGCCGCACAACGTCTACAGCAACTTCCCTCTGAACAGCGAAATGCTCTCGCTGCTGATGATGACGCTGCGCGGCGGAAGGATCGAGGCGGCGCTGATGGCCACGCTGGTCAACGCCTGGCTGGCCGTGCTGCTGGCGGCGGCCACCTGGCAGGCCGCCCGGCGGTTGTCGCCGGAGAACGGACTGCCGGCCGGACTCCTGGCTGCCGGCACGCCCTGGGTGGCCTACCTGGCGGGCATCGCCTACGTGGAGGCCGGTATGCTGGCGACGGGCATGTGCGCCCTGGCGGCCGCGATCGAGGCGGCGCGCGGCGGCCCGCGCGGCTGGCGATGGGCGCTGGTCGCCGGGCTGCTGGCCGGGCTGGCCTGCGGGTTCAAGTACACCGCGGTGGTGCTGGTGATGCTGCCGCTGGCCGCGGCGCTGGCCTGCTGGCTGCCGGCGAACGCCCGGCGTATCCGATCCCTGGGCATCTTCGCCGCGGGCACGGCGCTGACCTTTTCGCCCTGGCTGATCCGCAACACGGTCAACACCGGCAACCCGGTATT
>Ga0129299_1003608_pt1 | contig 10082 bp, 8 predicted proteins | sample ConPoolayeCmetaG_FD_94477 | JGI IMG/M metagenome (GOLD analysis project Ga0129299, IMG submission 94477) | Hot spring microbial mat communities from California, USA to study Microbial Dark Matter (Phase II) - Cone Pool mat layer C metaG ... | reverse complement strand
TACACCGGGCAGCCGATTAGGGAAGCCAGCATATCGCGCACGGGCACGTCCACCCAGTGCGTGGGAAAGTTGGGCAGGAACTTGCTTACGCCTTGTGCCAAGTCCAACAGTCCCGGTACCCCTACACCGCACGCGGCTGGACGCACGGCAAGCTGCGCTGACAGGTCGGTGACGAGCCGGGCCATTCGAGCCAGCACGGCCTGAGGGCCTTCGTGCGACAGCGTGGGCGTGGTGCGCTCAGCGAGGATCCGGCCGTCAAGGCCGGCCAGCGCGGCCTGAACGGTCGTGCCCCCCAGATCCAGCCCGGCAAACACTTCCATCGCTGTCCTGCTCCAGTCCAGTGGCTCTAGCGGACAATGTATTGGGCGAGATATGCGCGGCTGATTCGCAGTGCCCGCCGCCTCGACTCCATGTCCCCTTCAAACGCTCTGTCTTCGACTTCGACGCACACGGGCCCTTGGTATCCGATGTCCGTCAGCGCCGAGATGAACTTGCCCCAATCCACGTCCCCCAGTCCCGGCAGCTTGGGCCGGTGATACTCCAGCGGCGTGGCCAGAATGCCCACGTCGTCCAGGCGTGCGCGGTCCACTTTGGCGTCCTTCGCGTGGACGTGGAAAATTCGCTCACGGAACTCGTAGATCGGCTTGACGTAATCCATATGCTGCCAGACCAGGTGGGAAGGGTCGAGATTCAAGCCGAACCACCGGCTGGGGATCTCCTCGAACATGCGGCGCCAGACGGCGGGGCAGTGGGCGAGGTTCTTGCCGCCGGGCCATTCGTCGCGCGTGAAAAGCATGGGGCAGTTCTCGATGCCGATCCGCACCTGCTGTTCTTCCGCGAACTTTACCAACGGCTGCCAGACCTCCAAGAACCGCGGCCAATTGTCGCTGACCGACCGTGTCCAGTCGCGCCCAATGAAGGTGTTCACCAGCCCCACGCCCAACAGCCGCGCCGCTACGATCACCTTTTTGAGGTGCTCCAAGCACGCTTGAGCCTCGGCCGGATCTGGAGAGAGCAGGTTCGGATAGTAGCCCAGCCCGCTGATGCTGATCCCCGCAGACGCCATGGTCTGCCGGATGCGCTCTGCGGACGCTTGGTCTAGTGCGTCGACCTCGACATGGGTGACCCCTGCGTAACGCCGCTCCGCGCGTCCGCGCGGCCAGCACATCAACTCGACGCAGGCGAAGCCCTCGGCCGAGGCCAGAGAGACGACTTCCTCCAACGAAAGTTCCGGTACGATGGCACTGACGAATCCCAGTCTCATGCTGTTGCTCCTTGGACGGGCACCCACTGGCCCTGCTTGCAACTGGCGGCTATCGCCTCACACAGCAGGATTTCGCGGTGGCCGTCGACAAACGTGGGAAATGTGGCCGGGGCACTGAAGTCCCCTTGGCGGATATACCCGTAAAACGCGCGGAAACACTGTTTGAACGTATCCGGAAAGCCTTCGTTGTGGCCGCCCGGATAACCGACAAACGGCCGGACCGCATCGGACATCAGGGCCGGATCGCGCAGGAGCAGCTCGTTCGGCCGTTCGCGGTGCCCGATCCAAAGCTCGTTGGGCCGCTCGCTTTCAAAGGCTACGGCCAGACGCGAACCGGAAATCTCCACGCGCAGGCAGTTCTTGCGCCCGGCGGTCACCTGGGAAACCCACAGACAGCCGCGTGCGCCGCCGGTGAAGCGAAGCATCGCGCAGCCGTAATCTTCCGTGCTGATTTGGACCGGCTCGGTTTCGACCGTCTTGCCCATCTTGCCCTTGAAGGTCTCAACCTCTCCTTTGGGACGTTTCCGAACCGGGTGAACGGTGGCCAGATCGGCGCAGACGGCCTCGACCTCCAAGCCGGTGATCGCGTGGATCAGGTCGAGCCAGTGGGTGCCGATGTCGGCTACGGCGCGAAGTTCGCCGCCCTCCTCGGCCAGCACGCGCCAGTTGTAGTCGGTCTCCAGTAGCAGCCAGTCCTGGACGTAGCTTCCGCAGACGGCGAAGACTCGGCCTAAGTCGCCGCGTCGGACCATTTCTCGCATTTCCAGGCATACCGGATAGTAGCGCAGGTTGTAGTTGACTCCGGCAGCGAGTTTGGTCTCTTGGGCCAGCTTGACCAACTCGGCAGACTCGCGCGAGTTCATGGCCAAAGGCTTTTCGCACATCACGTGCTTGCCGGCCCGCAGCGCCCGGCGGACCATGTCGAAGTGCAGCCGGTTGGGCGTGGCGATGTGCACCGCCTTGACGGCCGGATCAGCCAGCACGGCGTCGTAACTTTCGTAAGCCCGGGCCAGTCCCAGGCTTGCGGCTGCTTGGCGCGACTCCTCATCCGAGACGCCGAGGATACCGGTCACGTGCAATCCGGCTCGGCGCAGACCTTCCACATGGACCGGACCGATGAACCCAGCCCCGATCACGGCAACGCCGATTTCGTTCATTGGATTCTCCTTCACAACTGGTTTCCATTCGTCGATTTTTCGCTACCCATCGCCCCGCCACTCGGCGCAAAGCTGCTTGAGCAAACCGACGGGCGCCGGGCCGTCGTGAATTACCAGCCGGTACCGAAGCCGCAGCGTCTGGCGCGTTTTCAACTTCACCGGCCCCGGGGCGACGATGCACGGGTTGACCATGGCAATGGCCTGCAAGTTGTGCCACAAGCTCGGCGGGTTGCCGGGATGATCCAGCACAGCGACCCCGATGGTCTTACCGTTGTTTAGCTTGATTGTGTAGTCGTACCACTGGGCGGCCGGCCAGTCGGTTTCGGGCTTGAGGTGGTGCGGGGCCGGGAGGGTTACTTCACCCAGCGGGCTGATATAGAGGGCCTTGCCATCCTTGCGGGCCTTGACGCAGAACCCGCTGAAAGCCGTCTGCATCAGCGTGGTGTCGCTGGTAGGAGTGAGGTGATAGTCCAGGTCGACCACGTAAACGCCCTGTTGCTCCCGCGCGGCGATGGTCGTAGCCTCCTCGATCATCACCTGGCCATCGGCGGTCCAATCGTTGCGCACGGCGATTTGGGCGCCTTGGGCGCTGGCGTTTAGCAGCTTGACCGCTCGGTTTTCGATGACTCGCCCCTTTGTGGGAGCGAACTGGCCCCAGCCCCAGAAGTCGGCCGCGACCTTGCCCTGCATCGCGTGCCAAGCCAGGAATACGCCCCGGTGATGACGATGGTCGCTGGGAGCGAAATCCACCACGCGCTCGCCGGAAGGCGTATTGACCGGAAACAGGCAACAGACGCTATTGGCCGTCAATTCCGAGTCGGCCGGCTTCTTGGTCATGTAGCGAAAGACCGTGCGTCCGTCCGGTGTTTTCAGCACCATGCCGTGCTGGTCAGGAACGAGCGACCAGCTTTTAGCTGCCTTTGCTGCGAGGGCAATTCCACCCGAGCCGAGCTGCGTGATCAGCATAAGTACGCCTAAGACAGTCAAGAATCTCATGGATGCGTCCCTTTCTGAAAAAAGCTTGTCTCGATTGAAGCAGCCGATCAAACTGCCCGGTCCGCATAGGCCCGCCACTCTAGTTCTCCGATAGCTTCTCACTGCAACTGTTCACCGGGGTTGTCACGGTTTTCGCGGCGGCGGCCGCGATAACGGGGTTTTCCCTCGGCCCGCAAGGGGTCCCCAGACTGCGACGGTTACTTCTCAATGTGCGGGGCCTCGCTGAAGTTGAGTCGTTTGGTGTCGGGGCGGCTGCGTATCCGCATCCAGCCGCTTGATCCGCAGCTTCCGGTACCAGACCGGCAGCCCGTGGTCCTGAAGGCCGATGTGGCCGGCGCGGGCGAAATCCTTGAGGGCACGGGGGAACTTGTTTTTGCTGCCGTCCGGGTTTCGGTGCGGTTCAGTCCAGCGATCGAGGTCCATGTCGATTATCTGCTGGCCGTTAAGTACGACCACGATTCTACTGCCGCGGCAAGTGACTTGCATCTGATTCCACTGGCCTGGCGGCCGGATGGCGTTCTTGCTGGGGGCGAGGCAGTCGTAGATTGCCCCGGCAGTGCCGCCGCGGCTAAGCGCCTTGCGCCCGTACGAGTTGGTGATCTGCACCTCGATGCCCGTGTAAACCGGGTCCTTCAGGTTGCTGGTGCGGAGGAAGACTCCGCTGTTGGCTCGCTCTGGAACCTTGAATTCCAGCTCGAGCACGAAGTCGCCGTAAGTATCCTTAGTCCACAGATAATCGCCGTTGTGTTCTTTGCCGTCGGGGTCGCGAGTGAGCGTGATGAAGCCGTCCTGAACTACCCAATGATTGTTGCGCCCGACGATCCAGCCGTCCAGGTTCTTGCCGTTAAACAGCGCGATCCACTGGGCGTCCGGCTGCGGCGTAGCCGGGTGCCTTTTTTGGGTTGGCGGCGCGCCAGAAGCACCGGCTGCTGCCAACGCCACCAAGCCCAGCAATAGCGCTCTTGCGATCGAACTCATCGCGCGTGTCCTCGTGGAACTGGTTTGGAAGTGCGGGGAATACTCCGCCCTGCGATGTGGCAATCAGGGCTTGACGAAGCAGCCTTCTCGTGTTGGCCGATATCGCTTGTTCGGGGAAAGCCGATTCCTGGATGCAACCGCCCATCATTTCTGCCTGGCCGGCTTGGACATCTTCCTAACCGGCTCGTACCAGGGGGTCCAATTGGGATAGGTTTCTTCGGGCGGGAGGCGCTGCGCTCCGCGTGGTCGGGGAGCGAGGCCCTCGTTATAGAAGACGTACAGCCCGCTCTTGCCCGAAACAACAATGTCGTTGTCGCCGTCCCTGTCGAGGTCCACAACGCACAACTTCATGCCCACGGCAATGGCCCAGTTGGGCGGCGGGTTCTGGTTGCGCTCGCCCGGATACCAGGGCAAATGATTGAACGACAGCACATGGCGCGCGCATCGACCGCCCTGCAAGTCGTACCAGAAAACAAAAAGCGGATCGTAGCAGCTTGTGTCGCGTCCGTGATGGGCGAAGAGGCGCTTGCCCGTCACCAGGTCCGGCACGCCGTCGCCGTTCAGGTCGCCCAAGGCCATGGTGTGAAACTGGCCGAAGTCGGTCTCGATCCAGTGGGTCACGAAGCTTCGCCGGCCCTGAGCGTCAAGGCGCTGCTCAAGCCACGCCAGGCCGTACTCGTGCGATGCGCCGACGATGATGTCGTTCCGGCCGTCCCTGTTCACGTCGTAGACGAGCATCGGGTGGGAGGCGGGGATGGACTGCTTCGGCGCCCCCACGCGGTGCACCAGATAATCGGCGTGGAAGGTCCAGCGCTCGGTTGCCGGCTTGGCTGGCGCTTCGTACCAGCCTGTGGGCGTGACAATGTCCACGCGCCCGTCGCCGTTGATGTCCCCCAAGCCGTTGCCGTGGTACTCGCCTTCGGTGCCGATGACGTGTTCTACCAGCCAGGGCGGCCGGTCGATGTGTTCCAGCCAGGTCATGCCTTGGCCGGGGACCGGTGCCCAGTGATTGCACAGGATGTCCTCGTCGCCGTCCCCGTCTATGTCTCCGTGAATTACGCCCTCCATGTTCTTGGCGCTGTGGATCCGCGTGGCCTTCCATTTTGTGCCTGCGCGCAGGCCTGCGGGTCCGGGATTCTCGTACCAGAACGCGCCGCGCATGAACATCCAGCCGGAGCTGACGATATCGGGGCGGCCGTCGCGATTGACATCCATGGCGAATTCGCTATTGTCGTCGGTCTCCGGCCCGTTGGTCTCGGCGCCGTCGCGGAAGTCGGTATGCTTTTTCCAGTCAGGCGCTTCGTACCAGTTTCGGCCGGCGACGATATCCAGGTCGCCGTCGCCGTCCAGGTCGGCTACCGAGCAGCATTCGGGAAACGGCCCGAACCAATAACTGTGCCGGGCAGGATCGTGTACCGGCCCGTCGATCTTCACCGGCACAAACACCGGTTCAGCCGCTGTCGCGGCCGCTGCCACAAGCAGCGCCACAATCAGGGCCATAGATGTGAGAAACGGCCTGGCCACGGGAGGTCTCCTTTCGTGTTTCGTGCAAGTTAGAGTCCGTCCCAAAACTGCGCATATGCCGTGCGCGAACAAGAACGAGATTAGTCCATTTTCGTAAAAAAACGCCTCACTTTGGACCGCGCGGAGTATATCACAGCCGTCTTGGCGGTCCAGCAACAGGCTGGAAGCCCGTGCTACGCGTGGTAGGAGAGGCTTCTATTGTTGTACTCATACCTGCGCCGGACACAATAGGCCGCGCCGCCGTCCGAGCACGGATTTCCGAGTCTCCTAAAACGCCCGCCACACATCGGTGAAAGCCGGTTACGCAACACCCGGTCGTGTCTCGGCCGCCGCTGAGCCAGGCGGTTGACAGACGTTGCGCCCGGGGCTATGCTGGCCACCAAAACGGTGAACAAACGCATGGCAGTCCGTCCTAAAAGCAGAAAGGGAAGAGCATGTCGAGAGAATCCACATCAAGCGGTAAGAAGCGGGCGTCGCGGCGGGACTTCTTGAGAGCGTCGGCAACTGCGGCCTCCGCGGCAGCAGTAAGCAGCCTTGCCATCGGCCGCAGCGCCCATGCAGCCGGCAGCGACATTATCAAGATCGGCATGATCGGTGCGGGCGGGCGCTGTGCGGGCGCGGCAGCCGATGCCATGAGCGTCGACCCAGGCGTGCGACTGGTGGCCATCTGCGACCTGTTCGCCGAGCGCGTGCAGGGAAAACGAAAGGCGCTGCAAGGGCAGATGCCCAAACAGGTGGCGGTGGACGATGCCCACTGTTTCGTGGGCTTCGACGGCTACAAGCACGTGATCGAAAGCGTCGATGTGGTGCTGATCGCCTGCGCCGCCAAGTTCCACCCTATGTATATGCACGCCGCGATCAAGGCAGGCAAGCACGTGTTCGTGGAAAAGCCGCACGCCATCGACCCCGCTGGCGTACACGAAGTGATCGCCGCCTGCGAGCTGGCCAAGCAGAAAAACCTGAGCGTGGTCTCCGGCCTTCAGAGCCGCTTCCATCCGGGCTTCCAGGAAACAGTCAAGCGGATCCACGACGGGGCCATAGGCGAGGTAGTTTCGATCGAGGAGAATTTTCTGCGCGGGCCGTACGGCCTATACGCACGCGCCAAGGGCCTCAACGAGGTCCAGTATCAATGCAGCAACCAGTACCATTTCACTTGGCTTTCGGGCGACGATGTGCCCCAGTCGCTCGTGCATAACGTGGACCGCAGCTTCTGGGTGCTCAAGGAGAAGCCGCCGCTGAGGTGCCACGGACTGGGTGGCCGGGCCTCCTCGTTCGGCGAAATCTACGGCGACGTGTTCGATCACCATTCCGTCATCTATCACTACGACAACGGCGTGCGCCTGTACGCCTTCTGCCGCACCGAGGTCAACTGCTATAACGAATGCGACAGCATCGTCCTCGGCTCCAAAGGCCGCTGCTTCCTGACCTCCTGCCGCATCGAAGGCGAGACCAACTGGCAGTACTCGGGCCCGGGCGGCAATCCCTACCACCTCGAACACAAGGCGCTGTTCGAGTCGATTCGCTCCGGCAAGCCCATTAACAGCGGCTACCACATGGCCTACAGCACGCTGGCGACCGTGATGGGCCAGATCAGTTGCTACACCGGCCAGGAAGTCACCTGGGATCAAGTGATGAAGTCCCGCTTCTACTATCCGCCAAAACCCGAGGAATGCACCTTCGACATGGAGCCGCCGGTCAAGCCGGGTCCCGATGGACTCTATCCGGTCCGCATTCCGGGTGTCACCAAGCTGCTTTGAGCGGGCAGTGACAGGAGTTTGTCGCGGGCATGTCGCTTGCGCGTTTCCATGACGAACGTCCGGCAGTGGTGCTGGCAGGCGTTCCCCAAACGAATGCGACGCTCTACCACCGCATCCGCTTCGCGGTGCTCGATCCGGTGGCTTTTCTCGAGCTGCCTGACGGAGCCGGAGGCCGCAGCTCGGTATTGATTGTGCGGGACATCGAGATGGTGCGGGCGAGGCGACAGGCGCGCGCGGACCGCGTCGTCTCCCCGGCCGAACTCGCGCCGGAGGGCGGCCTGTCCGGCGACCGGGAGACGGCCACGGCGCAGGCGGCGGCCGAGTGCCTTCGCCGGGCGGGCGTGACGCGCGTCGCCGCCGATCGCTCGCTGCCGTTGATCTTCGCCGAAATGATCCGCCGCGCTGGGATCGAAGTGGTTTGCGATCTGGACTTGGGCATTGCCGATCGACGCCGCAAAGACCCGCAGGAAATCGCCTGGATCCGCCAGGCACAGCAGGCGACCGAAGCGGCCATGGAGATGGCCTGCACGCTCATCGCCCGCGCAAAAACCCGCCCCGACGGCGCGCTGGTACACGACGGCGCGCCGTTGACCGCCGAACGGGTGCGATCCGCCATCGACCATTGGCTCTTGGACCGCGGCTATGCCAACCGGCCGGCGATTGTGGCCGGCGGGCCGGCCGGAGCCGATTGCCACAACCTCGGCTCGGGGCAACTCTGGACCGGTCAGCCCATCATCCTCGATATCTTCCCTCGCAGCGTGGAAACCCTCTACAACGGCGATTGCACTCGCACTGTCGTCCACGGCCAGATCCCCGATGAAGTCAAAGCCATGCACGCCGCAGTTTGCGAGGCCAAGGCGGCGGGCATGGCGGCCGTGCGGGCCGGGGTGACCGGCGAGACCGTCCACGCCGCCACCGTGGCCGTCCTCAAACACCACGGTTACGCGATCGGCCTGCCGAAACAGGACGCCCCAAGCAGCTACTGCGCCTTTACCCACGGCACCGGCCACGGTGTCGGGCTGGAAGTCCACGAGCCGCCCTTGTTGGACCGCAACGGGCCGGAACTCCTGGCCGGTGACGTGATTACCATCGAGCCCGGGCTGTATCGCAACGATTTGGGTGGTGTACGCGTCGAAGACATGGTCGTGGTAACCGAGAACGGGTGGGAAAACCTCAATACGCTGCCCGAAGGTCTCACCTGGGCGTGAAATCTCGACCTCGTGCGCCTCGCATCGGGAAAGGAGGCCGGATTTGTTCTACGCCGACTTGCACGTGCATTCGAAGTTTTCCCGGGCCACCAGCCGGGACTGCGACCTGGAGCACCTGGCGATCTGGGGCGCCAGAAAAGGACTTGCCGTGGTGGCTACCGGCGATTTCACCCATCCCGGCTGGTTCGCGGAGATCCAGGAAAAACTCCTGCCAGCCGAACCCGGCTTGTTTCGCCTCCGACCGGAATTGGAAAACGAACTCCGCCACCTCTCCGGCCAGCCCGACGCACCCGATGTCCGCTTCATGCTCCAGGTCGAAATCTCCACGATCTACAAAAAAGCCGGACGCACACGGAAAGTCCACCATTTGCTCTATGTGCCCGACTTCAATTGCGCCACACGCCTGGTCGAAAGCCTCTCCCGCATCGGGAACCTGCGCTCCGACGGGCGTCCGATCCTCGGGCTGGACTCGCGCCACCTGCTGGAAATCACGCTCGCGTCGGGCGACGGCTGCTACCTCGTGCCGGCGCACATCTGGACACCCTGGTTTGCCGTGCTCGGCTCCAGCTCCGGTTTCGACTCGATCGAGGAGTGCTACGAGGATTTGACGCCGGAGGTGTTTGCGTTGGAGACCGGCCTGTCGTCGGACCCGGCGATGAACTGGCGGCTCTCGTCGCTGGACCGCTTCGCGCTAGTGTCGAATTCCGACGCGCATTCGCCGGCCAGGCTCGGGCGGGAGGCCTGCGTGTTCGACACGCCCTTGGATTATTTCGCCATGCGCCGCGCACTTAAGACCGGCGAAGGGTATTGCGGCACGATCGAGTTCTTTCCGGAAGAGGGAAAGTATCATTTCGACGGCCATCGCAAATGCGGCATCTGTCTCAGCCCCGAAGAAAGCCGGCGCCTGGGGGATACTTGCCCGGTCTGCGGCAAGCCGCTCACCTTGGGTGTGATGCGCCGCGTCTGCCAGTTGGCCGATCGGGAGGGGGTGCCGGAGCCGCTGCCGCCTCGGGCAGCCCGCTTCCGCAGCCTGATTCCGCTGGATGAGGTGCTTGCCGAAATCTGCGGCGTCGGTTCGCAAACCAACACCGTGGCCGAAAAGTACAACCAGCTTACCCGCCGGCTGGGCCCGGAGCTGTTCATCCTCGAGCATGCCCCGCTGCCCGATATCGCACGCGCCGGCTCTCCGCTTCTGGCC
>Ga0129299_1003607_pt1 | contig 10082 bp, 16 predicted proteins | sample ConPoolayeCmetaG_FD_94477 | JGI IMG/M metagenome (GOLD analysis project Ga0129299, IMG submission 94477) | Hot spring microbial mat communities from California, USA to study Microbial Dark Matter (Phase II) - Cone Pool mat layer C metaG ... | reverse complement strand
GGAGATAGTATTGAAATTATAAATAATAGTACAACTAGTTTATTAATTATTAATGCAAATAATAATTCTGAAATTTGTACCTTTGGGCAATACTCTGTAACATTCACAGCTCTTCAAGACAACCCTACTGCTCCGTCTCACTGGTGGCGAACTAATACTGATACAGAGGATGGAGTATTTGTATACTTGTTTGGACAATCATATAGGAGTGGAATAACTCTTACTGCTACGTCGTCTCAAGGTGGGTGGAGTGTCCAGACAGGGCAAGCTATTTTAAAAAAATTAGGGAGTGGTTATTATGAGATGTTTTGGAATTTATATGCTACCTATACAGCTTCAACTATTTCTTCTTTGACTTTTTATATTTCAAGGATTGAAACTGGAAAAAGTCTTCCATTAGGAAATTCTGGAGGCTGCGTTACGTTAGGTAATTCGACCTCAAATGTTACTGGTTTAAGAGGATTAGTATTACATAGTTCAGATGGGAATATAACAGTATACGCAAACTCTAGTGGAACGACATCTAATATTGTAGCTCAAGGCACAGCAGTATTAAACTCAAAACCAGAGTGGGCTTATTAATGAAAAAATTAACTCATCTATCTTTAACAACGTTAATAATAATATCTTGTTCAAAAAAACATTATAAGCAAGATCATACCATAGCTATACCAGAGGTATTAAATGACAAGGCCTCTGTATATTGTGAGAGAGCATACCAGCACTATAAATCAGATGGATATGTGCATCATAAATGTGATAGTGTTGGTTTTACGTCTCTATATGCTAGGGCTTGTCAACACCTAGATATTGATCTGACAAAGTTTGAGGATAGCCAAGGCAAACTCTATCGCGATCCTAATCACTCTTGTTTTCCACATGACTCTAAAGCTGAGTCCTCAAAGGATATGACCCTAATGCGCATGACCGCTGCCTGGTATCTAAAAGATTTGTCATGGGTAAAAAGATTTTTAGGTTTTGTGGAAAAAAATAATTATAAGTTTTGTGAAGCTGTGGATAAAAAAACAGAGCTAAGCACATGTGTGCTATCTTATAGTCTTTTATCTTTATTGTATGACATGCGTGATAAACTAAATAATCTACCAACTAAATATAATCCAGACGATGTTGAAAATGAAAATATTTTAGGCCTACACAATAGTTCTGACTCAGTGCTAGATGAGTTGGCTAAAAGCATAAACTATGTTGGCTATCGTGCACATCTGGCAGTACTAAAGATTGATCTTGCAGGGTCAATATATGGCTATGTCTCGTCGTCTCAAAGGTCTTTGCTTCAAAAATTGGCTGAGCGCGAACCCCTAAACGGCCTATATCAGATGGCCTGGGCCAAGTGGGGAGACGGCACCTTTGGCCAAGCGTTTGATGCTCTTTTAGACGAATCACATTTTCCGTTAGACCGACTGCCAAACAATCATGAGCACCACTGCACAAAATATCTGTATCAACGTGATATGCTAAAAGATGGCCTCCCAAATCCAGACTGGATGCCATGCCCTAACGACCCCCTTGACAATCACCCAGGGACAGAGGTCCCGTTTACGCTGAGTTTGATAAAATGAACATAATTTCAGCACGCAACGTACACAGAGCATACCTTCTGGTCGAAGCCCCGATGGGGCAAGACCTTATCTCTGATATTGCAGATTTTAGGGAGATGACCATAGGCTCTGTTCAGGCTAGGTGGGAAGATAATGATGCTGCTGATGGGAAACTAATCCTGCAAGCATCTAACGTTCCAGACGAGGCCTGGTTTGACGACATGGAATGTGCTGATGTGATACTTGATGATGACAATAGTCAGTTTGGAAAACGTAAAACAAAACTTTTTAATTTATCAATCATTGGTTTTAGATATGTACGCGTTAGGTACCTGAAGGGTTCAAACACGCAGGGGAAAATAACTGTATTTGCTGTGGGTAAAAAAAATGGGTAAAGTTCAAACTATACCGTGTCTACATGTTGCGTCGATGCCAAGTATGTCGTTAGATTTGTCACCAATATTAGTTGAACAGATAAAAAACTATAATTTTATTTTAGAGGACGCAAACGAGGTCTATAGTTTTAATTTTAACTCTGCTCAAAATCTGAAAAGAATACTAATCTTATCTCAGGGTGGAAACCTGAGTATTGCCCTCAACACTAACGACCCCATAAGGATCGGGCCTTTTTCCAGCTATGAGATAAACCTCTTAAATCCAAACAAGCACTATGTATTACGTTTATCCTCTGACAAGAGCAACGACACCGTCCAAGTCGCTGTCTTTTCTTAGATTATTTTTTTAGTATTAATTTATTTTTTTTTTCAGCCCGATACTCTTTAGGTATTGAGTTGTAATATAATTAATACTATGAGGGAGGGATAAGTATTATGGCTTTAACAAAACAAAAGTTAATTTACATCGCATCAGACGTTGATGCTGGAGATGCTGTTGCTGCCTTTCTTAGGACCAGTTCAGGTGCTCTAACATCATCAGCTATTAGTGGGAAAGAGGCCCTAGACGTAAACGTACTGAACGACATCCTTGTTGACATTGACGGCCTTTATCACGCAACCAACAATCCCAGTCCAGACAGTGTTGGTGTGATAGCTCACACACGTGGTGCGTCACCAGATAAGACCACACAGACCTTTAGGCCTACTGGTGGTCAACCAAATGCTGGTGCAATTAATCCGGCAAACATCCACGGGTTAGACGTGAACGCATTTTTAGTTGGCTGGGACGGCTCTACTGGCTGGGACCGACTAGAGCAAACAGACGGAAAACTAAAAACTCTTCCAGACGGCAATGTTGCAGACGATGCAGTAGATGCTGGCAACCCGCTAAAGGTTGGAAGTCGCACAACTGGAGCTGTACTCAGCACGGTTTCAAACGCAGGGGATAGGGCTGACATAATAAGCGACATGTACAGAAGACTGATTGTGAGTCAAGCAGCATCTGTGAATCTATCTACTGGTAATACAGTTGTCACAGACGACGCGTCGACGTTGATTGCTACGGCATTAGCTGGTAGGATTGAGATAATTGTACAAAATCTTGGAAACAAACCAGTATATCTAGGAGACAACACCGTAACTGACACGACTGGCCTAAAGATTGAAGCTGGCGGAAGTCTTCGACTACCGCTGGGGCAGTATGTCTCCCTATATGGACGTTCTGCCTCTGGCAATCAAAATATAAGATGGATGCAGGTGGCATAGTTATGTTTGAAAAAACAGATTTAGACATGTGCTCTAACGTTGTTGCTGCCCTCAAGAGAGGGCAGTTTACTCTTTCTGGAGAGGAAGCGTTAGCCTTTACCCAAACGATCAAGTGGTTGGTCGAGCTATATAAAAAAATCGAGGTCTCTATAAACGACACACCCCTAAACCATAACAACATTATTAACGATCAGAAGGAAAGCTCCAGTGGTAATAACGTACAACCCAGACAGGGCAGACGTACTAAATAATGATTATGTTTCTGGAAAGAAAACAGTAACGCATCTAACACAAGTGTTAGTTGCTGCTGGTAGTGCCAACCTAGATAAGCGTCAACTTATTTATCTGGAAAACGTTGGCAATAAAGACTGTTTCTTTGGACCATCTGGCGTTAGCACAACTGGTGCTACACAGGGTGGTAGGCTGTGTCCTGGCCAATGGTATTGGCTTTCACTGGGACCAAATCAAGACATGTATGTTATATGTCGCAGTGGTGAGAGCACAGAGATTGTAATACAAGAGTGGGCATAATTTATGAGTGATTTTTTTAAAAGCACTGTTGCTAGTTCGGTACCGTTTGCTAGGGATAACAACAATTTCTTATCAAGCAACGTACAAGCTGCAATTGAAGAGCTAGATTTTAGGAGTTTAACGAAAGAACCAACTGGTTTTGCCAATAGGCTTGATAGCACTATCGTTTGGGACAACACTAACAGGAGATTCAGCATCCAGCCTGTTGGCTTGTCCTTTGTGTATTATATTAAAGGAGTGGCGTACAAAAAAGAGTCTACCGAAACCGTAGACATAACAGACACAGAAGGTCTGTGGTACATATATTTTGAGGAAAATCTTTTAAAAGCCAGTCAAACTGCTTGGGAGTTTGGTGGTAGTGTTGTGTTTGTTGCTACGGTCTATTGGGACTCTACCAACAAGAAAGCTCTTATTTTTGCAGACGAGCGCCACGGCCTGACGATGGACTGGTCCACGCACCAAAGATTTCATGATATTGGCGGCTTAGAGATTAGTAGTGGCTCTTTAGTTGCATCGAACTATTATGTGGATGGTCTTGGCAACAACAACGCTGATGCTCAAATATCACTATCAAACGGTTACATTTATGACGAAGATCTAGTCTTCCATGTGCGGCATGCCAGCTCACCAAGTCAGCCGTTTGAGCAAGTTTTACAGGACGTAGCAAAAATTCCAATCTACTACAGATTAGGATCAGAAACTGCCTTTAGTTGGCGAAAGCTAGATGCCACAAACTTTCCTCTCTATCCTAATTCACCAAACACAGCATTTTTTAACAAGCTTGAATCTGGAAATTGGGTTTTGTCTTCGGCTTCGAACAAGTCGTTTATTGCTACTTGGATTTTAGCGACAAACAACATTAACGAGCCAATTATTGGCATCCTAGGCACAAACGAACAACCAAACATATCAACAGCATCACGTCTAAACGTGTTAGCTCAGATAAGTGATGTAAAGAGCCTTGTGTCTGAGTTTAAATTTTTATATAGATTAATTTTTCAAACGGACACCACATACACAAATGCTCCTAGGGCTGTGCTGAGGGGGGTGTCGTCGTCTGTGAGTGAAATGATAGAGCCTCCACCAAAGGGTGTTAATACGTTTCCGTTTGAGTTGCATTATGTGTCTGGCACGGGGCTGAACACGACGATGTCTAACGGGTCGTTTTTTCGAGTCAGGCCGGGGACATTTCTGTCTGGTAGCTACAGTGGCTACCCTGCAGCTTTTCCCCTGCAGATGCCGTACCGGTGCAAGTTGTACTCGATAGTACTAACGTTTCGCGAGGCATCTTTTGACTGGAGTGCCGTGCCCGGGCCGTTACTGTTTGAGCTAGAGTTTAGGTCTCATTATTATAACGGTTCTGATGTGAAGACAAGGGTTGTGGTTTCGTTTGGGAACTTTTCAGGCAGCTCAACAGGCCACAGTACTTGGAGATATGAGCTGTTTGAAAACTCATGGACATACATTGATCCTGTTCTTCCTAAAGAATTTGAGTATGCCGAAATGATTGGTGTAAGGTTTGTCAAAGCTCCTAGCGGGGCAAGACGCATCAATTCTTGGACTGACATAGTTTTAAAACTAAATTTTGAAGAGGTAGTTGTGTAATGGTTGCGATTAAAAATATTAGTGGAAGTATTTTAAGACTTCATCTTCACGAATTCGACATTAACGAGCTTTACCACATAGAGCAACAAGATTTATACTCATGGTCTACAAACGACGACGTTATTGGTGCTATCACAACAAATCTTATCCAAATCTGTAACGACGACGGCTCTAGTGTTGGTGGATATTCAAAGCAGATAGATTATTTAAAGGGAAGGCAGCCGGTTGAGATAAACAACCCCAAATCACTAGATGGAAAGCTTGTTTACCACACAACTCCACGACAGCTTGGTACCTATGCGTATTATACTGGATCGAGTGATGACATAAACAGAGTGTTCAATGTTGGTGGATCTTCTGACGACAGCGAGCTAATTTGTGGTAAACACAACATAGGCAACAGTTCTGTACAGGTATACTACAAAGACATTAATACAATCGCTAACGAGTCTTTTATCAGGACTGGTTTAATTCAGTGGCAAGGTGCAAACAACGACCACATATCCCTCGAGATAGTCCCCAGACTAACAAGCTATGTGAGTGCAAGCAACACAAACTTTAACATTTATGCAGGGACATTGATAATTCCTGCAGCAGGAGACGGTCTAGTTTACCCGACAGATGTTAGCCTTGTTCAGTGTGTACAGAACGAGTTCGGAAAAAAGCCGGCCGGCTTCTGGGACGCAGACTTTAACCACAGCAGCGGCATCTTTGAAAACCTCAGGGCAGCACCACAAGGCAACGGAAACTATAACATGTTTGTCAACGAGATGGTTCTTTCCAGATTTGTCAACAAGTTTATGTTGCTTGGTGATGGTGTCTTTTTTCTGCCAAGCGACGACATAACACAGCTACCACATGGTGTTCGGTTAAAAATTACGACTGTAACTAGAGGTGAGGACCATGTGTGGAGTTGGAATGCTAATCTTCATTTATACAGGAAAAAAACATGTTAAAAAAATTACCAAAGCAAGGCACTAGTATAGACAATTTAGTTTGTTTGAAGTGTCAAAAGACACTGCTTGAGTGTCCACCAGATAGGTGCACAGATCCAGATTGTCCACAAAAGCCTAGTAAAGAAAAAGAAGAAGAAGAAAACCAATGACTAAACGCATCTTAGGTTTATTGGCAAGGGGTTTGTCCCATGTGGATAAGCTAGTGAGTTTATCTAGGACCTATAATCATAATACATCTGTCATTAAAAACTTTATTGATGTTGGTTTTATTATTTTATCGCGTAAAAGATGGCAATTAACAAATCTATTTATCCCAGGGCACTGGAAACATGCTGCAATTTGTTGTGTTGACACAAATTATGTTGTTGAAGCTGTTGGAGATGGGGTGAAAAAAACAGGATTTAGTGATTTTTTGTCAAAATCCAGTGAGTTTATTATTCTTAGGCCTCTTTTTTGTGACGAACACGAAAGAAAACTCGCGGCTCTCTGGGCTGAGCGTCAAGTTGGGAAACCATACGACTATGGCTTCGGTTCATGTAATACAGAATTATATTGTATAGAGCTTATTGCACATGCCTATTCGTTTGCGCGAGGTGGTTATGCTGTGCACTCGAGGCTATTGTTTGGTAATTTGTTTTTCATCCCAGACGGCCCCTCTAGGGACCAGGCCATGTGGAGTAGTGTGTACTATGGAAAATCTTAAGACAATACAATTATTAGCTGCTATTGTTGCAGGGTTTATGGGGTTGTCTTGGCTCACAAGGTTGTTGTTCACAAACTACATCCAAAGAAACGATGAAAAACATAAAAAAGCTCAAGATTGTATGAACGACCTCATGATACGTCTATCTATTTTTGAAACCAAGCTAGATACGGTTTATGGTGTTCGTGATAAAATAATACTGTTAGAGGATCGTCTTGAACGATTAAAGTCAGACATTAACATAGCGTTTGAAAAGATAAGAAACATTAACAAGAGGGAGATCTAGTTATGTTGGATCAAGTCATGTATTACATAGACATTTTTGCACAGTTGGTGTTAGCTGTTTCGATCCTGGCAACTATTGTTGTACGACTTACGCCGTCTAGGGTTGATGATGAAAGGACAAGTAGGGTGGTTAGATTTGTGGTTATTGCGTTGAGCTATCTTCCGACGTTTGGCATAAATCCTCGCACACGAGAGCTTGAAAAAGCGCTGGAAGTTGTAAAAAATGACCAAAGCAAAAAAGATTGATTTAGTTAACTTGGTTTTAAAACTAATTGGATTTCTTCAAACTATTATACCTGTATTTTTATACGCATGGGTAGAGCACCTTAGGTCTAAGGGTGCTAGAGCAGAGGTAGAGCTTTCGTATGAAAAACTTAAATCACAAAAAAAAGACATTGAACACCGTATTAAATCTAACAATCAATCTTCTGTTGATTGTATTAATGATTTTTTGCGCAAGGGTTGATGTTGCATTATCTGTTGGAAAAAACCACATCCTAACCCCTAACGAGTGTTTCCTCCTAAACCTAAACTGCTACTGTGTGGAGGGTGAGGATTTTGACAAACTTGCCAGTGGAATTAAAGAGCTTCAGGTGTGCAGGGAGCAGCTCAGTCTCTCCACTGCTTGGATTGACAGCTACTCTAAAAAAACAATTAAGCAGCCATGGTATAGAGATGCTTTTCCAATCATAGGGGTGGGGGTCGGTAGCTTTTTAATGGGATGCATTATTATTTCAGTTTTATCAAAAAACTGATAGACTGTTATGTAGAGGTCTAATCTTTTTTTGGTAAAAGACGCGTTCGCGGTTCTGTGTTCATCAGAATATTAGCCCACAATTTTTGCTCTAATCCCACCTGTGGGTTAATATTTTTTGTGAAGATATATTTTATTTTTGTAAATAATTTTTTGAACATATAATATAAAAAAATAAATTACTGCTATTGGCAGTAGCCATAATAGACAGACAATGTCCCAGATTATAAGATGAATTTTCATAAACAATAATTATATCCTAACAAGGGTTGTATGACAAGTCAAAAACCAAACTACCCAAATAGAGTTATTCTTCACTGTTCAGCTACGCCAGACTTTGTGGAGCAAGACAAGGATTTTGATCGTTTTGGTTTGGCGGACATAAAGAGGTGGCACATTGAACGGGGCTTTGGTGGGGTTGGATATCATTTCATAGTTAGACGAACCGGCGTTATCGAGCTGGGTAGACCCCTAGAGCTTCAGGGGGCACACACCCTGGGCCACAACACCAACTCGATTGGTATCTGTTATGTTGGGTCAAGGCGCCCAACGCCGCGTCAAATAACTTCAATACTAAACCTATACTCTGTAATTTACAATGACTACGGTGTTCGTTACTCGAATTGGTTTGGTCATTATGAGTTTACAGTTATGAAGGAGTGTCCTGGTTTTTCGATGGATATCTTCAGGAAATTGCTTGACCTTTATCATGCCGTCACCATCAAGGACGGCTAGTCTTAGTTTTTAGTAACAACTGTTGTTTTGCTCGACAAACTGAGCCAATGCTAAGACACAACTGATCTGCTACTGCTCTGTATGTTAGTCCCTGTGCAAGTAGAGAGGCTGCTTGATTTATTTTTTCCTGCACAACAGGGTCTTTGGGGCGTCCTACCTTGGGTCTATGTTTTTGGTGTGTGGTGGTGAGTGTTTTTATACAGTCGTTACATAGGTCAACGGTTGTGGTGTGGCTCATAACTGAGCAGCTATGACATAGTTTCATCATGGTGGTGTTAGAGGACTCTCCTTCCGTATTCTGCTATTAGTGCTGCGTCAACCATGCCGTCGTGAGGTTTTTTGCTTTTAGGACCAGGCAAGAAACTAATTGATGGCCAAAGTCTAGAGGCTACCTGGAAAGCTCTGACCTTGGGATCAACCCCTGGGCTAGTGCCAACAAACATTGTCTTCTGCCAGAGTTGAGGTTTCACAAGAGTGAACGGTAGTTTTGTGGCTGTGAGTATGCCGACAATTATCCCGAAGTCTCGTGCATAGTTGAAGGTTGACACTATGCCCTGTCCCCTAAACGACTGTGCATGCTCTAGCACAATGTGTTTGATCTTTGGTCTAGAGTGTATAGCTAACAAGAAAGATACTGGATCAAACTGATCTCCTACCAGAGGTAGAGGCTCCATCCAGGCGATGGAGCCAGTTTCATAGTCAAGCCCAACCACTGCGCCCTTCTTCCCAGGGTCAATGCCGACAATGAAGTGTCGATAGTTAATAAGATTATTAAATTCAATTATGTTATCCATTAAAACGGTATCTCATCAAAGCTAGTAATTTCCACAGATGTTGTGGGTGAAGAAAATTTTCTTAGTTTAATTTTGTCTGCAAGTTTTATGTTGTTAAAAAACTTTAATGCCTCTTCTTTTGAGCAGGAGGCAAACTTGTTTTTGTCTCTGACGTACTGTACCTTGGGGAACGTGCGTCCGTCGGCAGAGGTCTCGTGCACCACGGTGATCTCAAACTCTTTGTCCATACTAAGCAGATTTGACTTAGGTCCTAGGGCAAGATTTTCTGGTTGTGATCCTGAAAAACCCAGAAGCTCAAGTGTGTTGAGTGTACGATCTAGTGCTTTGTCAGAGGCAAACGTGCCAGTCCAGTTTACAAGGTCGTGTGGTGGGTCAATAGTTTGAAACCTAACAACACACATCATGTTACCATTAGATGTTAGTGACAGCCCATAATTATTAATCTTTGCTAGATAGCTACCTTCTTTAAGCATGATTTTTACTCCTTTTTATTATATTG
>Ga0129299_1003605_pt1 | contig 10084 bp, 9 predicted proteins | sample ConPoolayeCmetaG_FD_94477 | JGI IMG/M metagenome (GOLD analysis project Ga0129299, IMG submission 94477) | Hot spring microbial mat communities from California, USA to study Microbial Dark Matter (Phase II) - Cone Pool mat layer C metaG ... | reverse complement strand
CCTTTCCAGTTCCAGTAGCCGAGTGCCAAGGTGTCAGCGAAGATGATAGCCGCAGCTTGGCTCGGACGCTACCCGATCCTTGGCAGCGTGGCTACCAGCGAAGGTTCGCCAACAGCATCCGCATATCTGATACCTCCATCGTCCAGGATACGATGCCAAACGGATCATGTCAAACTCGGATCGCACTTATGATAGCCTGTACTTAGTACCTATCCGAATAACTGGTAAACTATGGAGTATGAGCACAGAGACAACCACGAAGCGCACGCGCGCTCGTACCCCAAACAACAAGACGACAACTGGCTTTCGGATCTCGGACGAGCTGTGGGCCGTGTTGGAGCCATTGCTGCCAGTTCATGTGAACACCCATCGCTTCGGTGGTGGCCGCCCACGGGTATCGGATCGCCGCGGTGCGGATGCCATCTTCTCTGTCCTGCGGACGGGCGGCCAGTGGGCCGCATGGAACGAAACCGAGTTGTGTGCCAAATCCACCGCCCACGACCGGTTTTCCCAATGGGTTGCGGCGGGCGTCGTTCTGAAGCTGTGGCAGGCCGGACTCGAACGGTTTGATGACCTGAAGGGGATCGATTGGGCCTGGCTGAGTATGGATGGGGCGATGACCAAAGCGCCCCTCGGGGGGGAACAAGACCGGCCCCAATCCGACCGACCGGAGCAAAGACGGCGTGAAACGCTCGTTGGTGACGGAGGGGCACGGCGTGCCGATCGGCGTGGCGATTGATGGCGCGAATCGCCATGATATGAAGCTGGTGCGTGCGACCATCGAGCGCATCGTTGTGGAGCGCCCCAACCCGACCGAGGAGCAGCCGCAGGGCATGTGTTTGGATAAAGGCTACGACGATGATGAGGTGCGCACGATCCTCGCCGAGTTCGGCTTCACCGCCCACATTCGCTCGCGGGGTGAGGAGGCGAAGGAACTGGCGCGGGAGGCGGGGAAGCGGGCACGGCGCTGGGTCGTCGAGCGCAGCCACAGCTGGCTCAATCGGTTTCGTCGCCTGCTGGTACGCTGGGAGAAGAAGCCTGAGCACTATCTTGCCTTCCTCCACGTTGCCTGTGGCTTGATCGCCTTCCGCGCTGCCGGGTTATTCGGATAGACTCTAAGCCACGCGGCAGCGGTGTGACGGCACGGAAGGCAGCGATCAGCCGCGGCGAGGCTAGCGTGCGCTGGACATAGCGCTCTCGGTAGCTGCGGTAGCCGTTGGATCTGGGCACCCGCCCCCGTAGCTGGTAGACGAGGATCTTTGCTGCGTCGAGGAGGCACTCAATGACCGATGCGCAAAGGCTGCTGGCTATCATCGGCGCGTCGCCTCCACTGCCGATGTGGACGTCTCGGGCCGGGAAACCACCTCGGCGGGGTAAACAAACGGCCTGCCTGTCAAGATCCCGTCACAGATCGTATCGAGGCCCAGGTCATGCCCCGGCAGCAACTCCTTAGGATGCGCCACCTGGAGCTCATAGGACCACCAACCCCAGACCGTGCGCAGACTTCGGGGCGTCTTCACTGCGCAGCGCAGCGGAATCATCCGGCGGAAGAAGAAGTGATAGGCGTACATCCGCGCCCGGCGCACCGTCGCCTCATCGAGGCGTCGTCCAAGCGGCAACTGGTCGAGAATATGGAAATACTGCTCAGAGTCTTGTACATCAATAGTCAATCCCTTGCCGCGAATCCAGGCCTCGCCAGCGACGATGACCGGAATGCCAAGACTTGTGAGTTCCACGCCGGTTTTCGTTCCGTAAATGATCACGCTGTCACACTGGAGCATAGCAGCATAAGTGCTTATATTGCTTTCAGGAGGGATGATATAGATGTTTGATGGCAGAACAGGGAAGACGCGCTGGATTTCGCGGAGGATCGGCTGACGTGACGGGATTGAGCCCCGCAGTTCCGCTGGATGAACGCGAATGAGTAATTGTAGATCAGGTCGCTTTGCGAAATAGGAGATAGTCTGAAGCACCCAATCCAGCATGTTCGGAAACGCATTTGCCGGGTAGTGCAATTGGGCGTCCCACATCACGTTGGTCAACAACCCAATGGTGGGTTTATCGAAGCAAATGCCTGTTTCCGCCTGAATTTGCTGTAGATCCTCCTGCGGCTGCTCGTGAGTGAAGTAAATCCAGTCACGTATCCCATGCCAGCGACTTTTGAGATAGTCCAGCGTCTCGTTTTCCAGGTCTTCACTCCACGGCAAGTGTTCCCACAAAATCGTCGGTTCGGTCATGAGTGTGTGATGATATGTGTCGTCGTGGCTGAAAATGAAACTGCTGGTGCGATAGGCTGGAACCCAGTTAACTACGCCAATCCCGGCCTGGCGACAAACTTCTCCAACGATGCCCTGGGGAACGTAAATACCGTGGTGGAACACCGCGCTGTGGAATGGGTACTGTTGCACCAGTCGGCGAACCGCAAACATGGAAAGGATGGAAGCTTCCAGGTAACGCCGAGCTATTGGCTCGCTATGAGGCTCGCCGGTGAGTTCACCAGTGGCAAAGTACCTGAGTGCTCCGGCGATGGCATGTTCGCCTATGGCAAGTCCATCGAGAGTATAGGTTTTGATAGACTGAATGGGCAGGCTGCGGGCAATCTTACGTGCCTGCATCTGCTCCTCGGGCGTTACCAGGTCACCGTAACGATGAATGGGCAGTCCGAGGGGGGCATAGCTGTTGTACCCGGCGCGGTAGCAACTGCGACATAATGATCGTGGACCGTGACGGGCAACGGCAGCACTATCGCGCCACAAGAAATGCATAGCCTGAAGACAGGCCGGTAAAAACTGATCACACAGGAGATAATGAACTCTGGCTCCCCGGAGAGTCAGTGCAACGCCAAGCATCCCCTCCAATGGCGTGACGCCGGGATGCCCTCCTCCGCCTGTAGCAATCAGTACATGAGGGCCATTAGCCTGGGTTCTGGCTGCATTCCAGGTCTCCATATCAACGCCGAGGATCTTGTTCCAGTCAGGTAACACTCGATATGACGCAATCATGTGCTGCAACCGATATTTGGTTCGTTTCAAAGATGGTTTGAGAGATTGAAGCAGACTCACGATCAGGTCTCCTGTCTTTCCAACGAATCCCGAAGCACTTCTGCAATCGCTACCGCCAGGCTTTCCGCATCCAGGCGATGCGCCCGCAGCACTTCATCGTTCTGGCCGCAGCGCGGGATCTCCGTTACACCGAACGAGCGCGCACCTTCCAGGCCCCTCAATCCCAGACGCGCGATTGCGGCCAGCAGGTACTCGCCCTGTCCGCCCGTAATGTAGTGGTTGTCGAGGGTGAAGACGTAGCGGCAACCGGCTACCGTCTCACGGAGCCAGTCCTCGTCAACCGTGTTGAGCCAGGGCAGGTTGACCACCTTGAGGCCGATGCCGCGCTCCGCGAGGAGCCTGGCAGCCTGCACTGCCTCGGACAGCAGCACCGGTCCGTACCCGAACAGCACCGCGTCACGCCCCTCGGTCAAGGCAACGCCGCGGCCCGGTTCGAGCGCATAGCCCGGCGGTAGTTGGTAGGGCACGGCACAGGGGATCGAGACAAGGCGCAGGTAGCCGCTGCCCTGGTGCCGATTCACCAGATAATCCAGAGCCAGCGCTACTTCTTCCTCGCACGATGGCTCGATCAACAGCATACCCGGATTGGCAGCGAGAATAGCGATGTCGCGCACGCTCTGGTGCGAGTGGCCAGGAGCGCCGGGCAGCAAACCGGCCAGTGAGCCGACGTAGATAACCCTGGTGCCTTCGGTGGTGTTGTTGTATATCTGCTCGTTGGCCCGCGGCGGCATGAAGCAGGCGAAGGAGTGGCAAATCGGCAGTAACCCGCGCAGGGCCATGGCGCCGGCCTGGGAGACCATATCTTGCTCGGCAATCCCGCATTCGATAAAGCGGTCGGGAAAACGTTCCTCAAACGGCAGCAACCCGGTATCGAGGGCCAGGTCGGCATCCAGGGCCACGATCCGCGGGTTGCGCTCGGCCTGCTCGACCAGGGCGCGGGCATAGGCCGGGATTAGCCGCTGGGCGCCGTCGAGGACCGGCCGTGGTGGACACGGCGTTGACTCCAGGCGCACCGGTGCCGCGTCTACTGCGCCGAGCAGCGCATTGGCCCGCGCGATCAGTTCCTCGGCGGCGCTGGCGTATTCCTCCGGCGTGGGCGCGCCGCTATGGTAACGGTACAGCCGTTCGCCTGGCTCCAACGCCGTGGCTTCCATGAAGGAAACCCCTTTGCCTTTAACCGTATCGGCGATGATGATTTTCGGGCGCCCGGTGACAGCCCGCAGTTCGGCGAGCACACGGCCCAGCGTGGCCATATCATGGCCATCGCAGCGGACCACGTGCCAGTCAAAGGCGCGCAACTTCGCCTCAAGGTTTCCCAGGCTGCTCACCTGCTCGACCCAGATGTCCGACTGGATCTTATTGTGGTCAACAATGACCGTAATCTCCTCCAGTCCGCGATTCGCGGTGGGTTGGAGCGACTCCCAGAACTGACCTTCCTGCAATTCGCCATCGCCGGTGAGCACAAATATCCGTCCGCGCTGGCCCAGTCTGCGTCGGGCGAGAGCCATGCCGCGGGCCTTGGAGATGCCCATACCCAGCGATCCGGTGTTGGTGTGCATATGAGGCGTGCTCACGTCAGGATGCCCGGGCAAGCCCCCAAGACGGCGCAGGCGGTGGATCAGGTCGAACTCCAGCAGGCCCAGCCCGATCAGCACGGCGTACTTGGCGGGCGCATCGTGGCCTTTGGAGGAAAAGAAGATATCACCATCGCCGCGTTCACTCTCGCCAGGACGATCAAGCTCCTCGAGAAACAGCCAGCTCAGGATGTCCAGCGAGCTAAAGCTGGTGCCGAGATGCCCGGATCCGGCGCGCATAATCATATACAGGGTGTTGATGCGGCAAAGGTCGGCGAAGATCGCTGCTCTCTGCGCGGCGGGGATGCGCAGGCTTCGGGCGCGTTGGAGTTCATCGGCGGGCACGAACCAAAGGGCGGTCACAGGATCACTCCAGCTTGGAATTGACAGGAAACGGCGGTTCTGGGACTTCAGGCAGGGTAGCCAGGCCCTGGCGCAGTAACTCTTCGGCGATCAGCCAGTCCATCCGGTCATTCAGGTCTACACCCTCGGCTCCCCGGGTCAGAAACGGCGCAATCACCGTACCGGCAATAGTCCCACCTTCCAACACGACGCGACTCCAGGCGATCTCGAGGCTGGCATTCTGCACATACACCTCGGGCAGCGCCTGGTATTGCTGACTATGCCAGGGGATGCCCACAGGATGCAGGAGCAGGGGCGCCATGCGGTCACCGTGGATGACCCACATTTTACCGGGATGTTGCCTGACCTTTTCCACGGCACGGATCGAGTCAATGCCAGGGGTGGCGAGAAATTGCGCCCAGCAACGGCGGATCGTCTCGGGCTGGCGGAAGGGACTGGTAGGCCGCAGGATGCTGAAACAGGCGAACGGGCGGCCCTCATCATGCAGGCGGGCAAGCGTGTAGCGCACCCACTCGATATCGGGCGAGAGGTCACCGGCATACTCGGCAGGACGCAGGAATGGCACCTCGGCCCCGTAGTGGCGCGCGATCGCGGCAGTATGTTCGTCGTCAGTGGAGACGACTACCGCTGCAAAGACGCCACTAGTGCGGGCGGCGGCGATGGTATAGGCAATCAGCGGGTGGGCGCCAAGGAGCCGGATATTTTTCCCCGGCACGCGCTTTGAGCCCCTACGGGCGGGGATCAAGCCTATCAGGTCGGGCGTTTCCGTCATACTCGCAGGCGCCAGATACATCAACCGTCCATGCGGCTCCACCGCGCACCAACAAGATGAACATAGATTCTTCTTGGGAGGGCGCAGCCCTCCCAAACCCTCCCACCGGGAGGGGGGATGGGGAAACCCGGTTTCCCCATCCCCCTGTTTTAGCAGCCTATTTTCACGTTAGCTTGCATCTCCAGGGCAAGCTCTCCCGTGGACGCGGGCCATTGTACCATAAATTTGGTGAGAGAGAGTCACCCGATCTGGCACCCTGAGCGGGCCGGAGTCTGTTCTGAACGTAGCGAAGGGCAACGCAGAGGTCGTGTCAAGTGTTCCGGGAACCCTCTCGCACCCTTCGATACACGCTGCGTACCACCCCGGCCCGCCGCTTTCGTGCCCGGCGCTCAGGCCAGGACGCGACAGGCTCGCGAGCCGCCGGGACGAAGGGGCGGGCGCTCGCTCCCGGTAGCGGCGGCCAGGCCCTGGCCCATCGACCGGTGACCTACACCTGGGTCGGGTCAATGTTGATATAAACGTCCTTGAGTTCGCTGTAGACGTCCAGGGCCTCGGTGCCAGGCTCACGGGTGCCATTGCCCGACTGGCGCAGGCCGCCGAAGGGCATATGAGGCTCGCTCCCATACGTGCCTGCGTTCACTACAACCACGCCGGCCTGCACCTGTTCGCAAAAGCGTACTGCGCGGTGGATGCTACGGGTATGAATGGCTGCAGTCAGTCCATAGGGCGAACGATTAGCCAGTGCCAGCGCTGCCTGAAAGTCTGGAACGCGGTAGAGAATGGTTATCGGCCCGAAGAGTTCCTGGCAAGAAATTGCGGCGTCGGGGTCAACCCCTTCCAGAAGGGTTGGCGCCATATAGAACCCGTCGCAGTGCTCTGGATCATCGAGACGCACCCCGCCGGTGAGCACCGTGGCGCCTGCGGCGCGTGCGGCGGCCACGGCCTGAAGCATGCTCTGCAACTGGCTTTCGTTGATCACCGGCCCGAAGTCATCGTCATCACCGGGGCCAACCTTCAACTGCCTGATGCGCTCGATCAGCATGGCTCGAAACCGCTCATAGACGGCATCGAAAACAATGATCCGGCTGGCGGCGGCGCAACGCTGCCCGGCATTGGAGAAAGCCGAGAGCAGCGCCCACGTTGCCGCCCGCTCCAGATCGGCGTCATCGCAGACCACCAGGGCATTCTTGCCGCCGAGTTCCAGGCTTACCCGGCAGAAGCGTTCACCGGCCACGCGCTGAATGATCCGCCCGACTTCGGTGGAGCCGGTGAAGCTGATCACCCCCACGTCGGGATGCGCCACCAGCGGCGCGCCTGCCTCCTCGCCGTAGCCCTGGATGATGTTAAGCACGCCCGCCGGCAGCCCGCACTCCTGAGCGATCTGACCCACGATCCATGCGGTGCCAGGGGTGTCCTCGGCATTCTTGAGCACGGCGGCGTTGCCACAGATCAGCGCTGGGAAGATCTTCCAGGCCACGTTGGCGATCGGCGTATTGGCGGCGATGATCAGCCCGGCCACGCCGATTGGCATGCGCACCGTCATAGCATACTTGTTCGGCGTGCCGCTCGTCGTAGTGCGGCCATAGAGTCGCTGACCCTCGCTGGCATAGAACAGCCCACACTGGATCGCGCCGCTCACTTCGCCTAGCGCCTCTTTGGGGGCCTTCCCGGTTTCGGCAGCGACGATCTGCGCGATCTCCTCGCGGCGCTGCTCCATGCGCACCACCATGCGATGCAACAGCAGGCCGCGCTGCACGGCGGGGGTGCTGGCCCAGGCGGGCTGGGCCGCCCGCGCGGCGGCCACGGCCGCCGCCACGTCGGCGGCCCGCGAACGGGCCACCTCGCACAGCGGCTGCCCATCGGTGGGGCGCAACTTGGTGAAGCGCCCACCATCAACGGCCGGCGTCTCGCAGCCGTTGATCCAGTTCGTGATCAACTCGGGAAGCATGCCGTTTACTCTGGTTCCATCACCAGGCAGTCCATCCGCCATCAATCACCAGGTTCGCGCCGGTCATATACGATGACGCATCGGAGGCCAGAAAGATGACTGCCCCATTATACTCATCTTCGCGAGCCATTCTGCCGAGCGGCACCCTGGGCAGATAGCCCGCCAGGAACTGCTCGTCCTGGTGGTTGAAGACGCCGGCGAAGGTAACAGTGTTGACGCGCACGCCCCGCGGCGCCCAGTAGGTCGCCAGGTAGCGGGTGAGATTGAGCAATGCCGACTTCGAGGCCGAATATGCGACGGGCTTAAAGAACGGCGCCCCGCTGACCGCGCGATAGGCGTAGATGCGTTGATCGGGTGAAACCAGGCCGTAGATGGAACTGACATTGATGACCGAACCGCGTCCGGCCTGGGCCATACGCCCCCCGATCACCTGGCAGGTAAGGAAGACGCTCTTAACATTGACCGCCATGACTTGATCCCAGGACTCTTCGGGATAGCTCTCGAACGGGCCATTCTCAGCCGCCGGGGCATCGGGCGGCGAATCGAGGGCGGCATTATTGATCAGAATATGGGGCGTACCCAGTTGGGCCTCGATCTGTACCAAAGCTGCCTCGATGTCGGCCCGGCGCGTGAGGTCGGTCACCAGAGCGATGACCCGGCCAGGGAGCGCACCGAAGCGCTCGGCCAGCAAGGCATCGTCCTGGCGCCGGTCAAGGATCGCCACGTGCGCGCCACGGGCGGCCAGCGTCGCGGTAAACTGACGCCCTAGCTGCCCAAGACCGCCGGTGACGACAGCGACGCGCCCGGCGACACTGAAGAGCGGATCGGATCTCATAGATGCTGCTCCTGGTGGGCCGCCACAAACAGATCACAGACCTCGCGAACGGCGCCATAGCCGCCTGGCGTGGTGGTGCGCAGACGCGCGAGGGACGACACGGCAGGATGGGCATCATGCACTACGATCGGCAACGCAACCGCCACCAGGCAATCGCGGTCATTCACATCATTGCCCACAAACGCGGCCTGTTCTAGCGACAGCCTGGCCTCGCCAAGCACAGCCTCCAGGGCGGCACGTTTATCGTGTACGCCCTGGAGGCAGCGGATCTTGAGCTTGCGACAGCGGGCCGACACCACCGGATTCTCTTCGGTCGAGATCACCACCGTTTGCACCCCGAGGCGTTCGAGGAGGCGCAGGCCGATCCCATCGCCACGCCAGCAGCGGACGTACTCAGCGCCATCTTCGGCCACCAGCACCGTATTATCGGTGAAGACGCCATCAAAGTCGAAGGCGACCAGACGGATCCGGCGCATCAGGATGGCAAGCTCAGCGTCCATCACCGGCGGACCTCTTCAAGGATCTCAAAGCGCACCGGCTCGTCGGCGGCCAGCGGCTGTTTCAGGGCGCGGCCCAGCACCCGATCAATCTCAAAGGGTGGCAGACCCTCGGCGGGGGACTTAAAGGCCACGTCCCTGGCGGTGAGCACGTGGCCGGCGGGCAGGTCACGGGCGGCGACGATCATCTTCCCCATTTTGCGGATCGGCCCGGCCTCTGCGGGCAGGACTCGCTTGATCCCATCGCCGAGCGCAATCCGGGTTCGGCGCAGGTCGCGGATCATCTTAGACAAGCCGATCGGCTCCAGTGAAAGGGCATGGTCGGTACCCTTCCAGGTATGGTTGAGCGTGAGATGCTTCTCGATGATGCGGGCGCCGAGCACATAAGCCGCCACCGACATCGCGATGCCGTTATAGTGGTCGGATAGCCCGATCACCGTCTCGGGGAAGCGCTCGCGGAGGGTAGTGATGACGCGCAGGTTCATCTCCTCGGGCTGGGTGGGGTAGGTGGCGGTGCAGTGGAGGAAAGCCAGTTGGGGGTTAATCGGCGCCACGGCATCGTAGGCTCGCTGGATATCCTCCATAAGCGCGCCGCCGGTGCTGACAATCATCGGCTTGCCGATCCGGGCCACGTGCTGTAGCAGCGGGATGTTCTTCAAGTCTGCCGAGGCGATTTTATAGCATGGCATCTCCAGTTCGGCGAGGAAATTGGCGCTGGGGACATCGAAGGCGGTCGCAAAGAAGGTAATGCCCAGATCACGGGCATAGCGCTGGAGTTCGACATACTCATCCCGTCCGAACTCGAGAAACTCGCGATGTTCGCCATAGGTAGCGCCGAAACTATGCTCATTCTCGTAGGGCTTGTTGAACATCGCCGCGGTGAAGAGCGAGCGATTGTCGCGCTTCTGCAGTTTCACTGCATCGGCGCCGCAGTCGCGGGCGGCGCGGAACAGGGCCTTGCACTTCTCGACATCGCCCTGGTGGTTGTGGCCGATTTCGGCGATCACATAGCAGTCGCTCGCGTCGGAGATGG
>Ga0129299_1003604_pt1 | contig 10085 bp, 6 predicted proteins | sample ConPoolayeCmetaG_FD_94477 | JGI IMG/M metagenome (GOLD analysis project Ga0129299, IMG submission 94477) | Hot spring microbial mat communities from California, USA to study Microbial Dark Matter (Phase II) - Cone Pool mat layer C metaG ... | reverse complement strand
CCGGGTGGACCTGGTGTTCGGCTCCAACTCGCAGCTCCGCGCCCTGGCCGAAGTTTATGCCCAGGACGACGCACAGGAGAAGTTCGTGCGCGACTTCGTGGCAGCCTGGAACAAAGTCATGAATCTGGACCGCTTCGACCTCGCCTGATTCGTCTGAAAGTGGTCTGAGGATTGCCGTCCATCGTTTTTTTCAGGTTTTCGATGCAGCCAAGGGGCGGTCACGCTGCAGCCTGACCGCCCTGCTTTCCCGGCCCCGGCTCCCGGTTCGCGCCCGAAGAACCTCCGGCTTTCCCGAGAGACTTACCTGCCTTTCTCGGCGCTTCTGGCGCCCAGGCGCACTTTGCGCGCCGATCCTCGTCAAAAGCTGAAAAACACCTTCTGAAGCACTTTCGGGGTGACGCCGGCCATATCCAGGTACATGGTGATGCCGCCCATGAAAAAGGGCCAGCCGGCACCCAGGATCATGGCCATGTCGACATCCTGGGAGCTCCCCACCACCTTTTCCCGAAGGATCAGATCCACCTCGCGGGCCAGGTTGCTCAAGACCCGCTCGCGAATCTCCTCGGCGTGAAACTCCCGGTTCCCCATCTTGGCCCACAAGCGCTCCACCTCGGGGTCCACCTGCCGTGTCTTGGAGCCGAGGACATAGACGCCCGTTTTGCCGGCCTCCACCAGCTTTCGGAAACCCGGGTTCAGCGGAAAGCGCTCGGGTCCGAAGGCCCGATTCAGAGTCTCGGTGACGTGATACGCCACGGCCGGCCCCACCAAGCCCAGGAGTTCGAAAGGCGCCATGGGCAGGCCCAGCCCCAGAAGGGCGTCGTCCACCTGCTGGAACGTTGCGCCTTCGTCCACCAGGCTCAAACAGTCTACCAGCATCCGGGTAAGAACCCGGTTCACCAGAAAAGCCGGTGAGTCCTTCACCATGACGGCGGTTTTCCTGAGTTTCTTGGCCAGGTCGAAGGTCGTGGCCAGAGCGACGTCGCCGGTACGCTCGGTGCGGATGATCTCCACTAAGGGCAGCACCGCCACGGGATTGAAGAAGTGGAATCCCACCACCCTTCCGGGGTTTCTCAAGTCGGAGGCCATTTCGGCGATGCTGAGCGAAGAGGTGTTGCTGGCCAGAACGGCATCGGGCCGGATATGGGTCTCCGCCTCGGCGAAGACCTGCTTCTTGACGCCCATTTCCTCGAAGACCGCCTCAATGACGAAATCGCAGTCGGAAAAGTCGGCGTAATCCAGGGTCCCCTGGAGGAGGCTCGACAGATACAACGCACGTCCCTCGGTGATTTTGCCTTTTTCCGCCATCTTACGGAATTCGGAATGGACGGCGGCGCAACCCTTTTCCACCAGCTCCGGGCGGATATCTTTCATGACCACGGGAATCTGCAGCCGGTGGATGAAAAGCTGCGCGAGCTGAGACGCCATGAGTCCCGCTCCGATGATTCCCACCTTCTGAACGGGACCTGGTTTCGCCTCCGGAAGTCCCCTCGGTTTCCTGGCGTACCGGTTGACGAGATCGAAGGAGTATATGGACGCCTTGCACTGTCTGCTCTTGATGAGGTCCCCCAAGGCTCGGTTTTCCTGCTCGAAGCCCTCCTCCACGGTCCAGGTGCAGGCACCTTCGATGAGTTCCAGAGCCCGGTAGGGAGCAGGCGCCGCTCCGTGCACCTTGGCATCCACAAAGGCTTTGGCTTTCCCGATGAGGGGCTTCACCCCATTCAGGTCGACGGAAGGCCGATCCACCGACTCCCTGCCTGCAATCACATTCTGGAGAAACAGCAGAGACTCGTCCAGGAACTCGGCCCCATCGAACAGACAATCCGCCAGCCCCATTTCGAAGGCCTTGGGACCGTTGATGAGGCGGTTTTGGTTCAGGGCGTTGAAAACGATCAGCTCCAGGGCTTTTTCGGGGCCGAGGAGTCTGGTGCCCAGGGTGCTGCCGCCCCATCCCGGGACGAGCCCGAGGAAACACTCGGGAAACCCGATGGCCGGAACGCTTTTGGCCACGGTCCGATAGGTGCAATAGAGGGCGATTTCCAGGCCGCCGCCTAAAGCCACACCGTTGATGGCCGCCACGGACGGGTACGGCAGATCCATGATGCGCTTCATCACAGTGTGACCGAGCTGTCCGATTCGGTAGCCCTGATCGAAGGTGGTGACGAAGGGAACCTCGGTGAGATCGGCCCCGGCTGCGAAAACGTGCGGCTTTCCCGTAAGCAGCATTCCCCGAACGTCCGGCTCCGCGGCGACGAGATCGAGCGCCTGGTCCAAAGATCGCATGGCCTCTTCGCCGAATGTGTTGGGTTTTTTGTAATCGTGACCGTTGTCCATGGTGAGGATGGCTATCTTCCCCACGGGTGAGGCATAGAAACGCGTGTAAAACCTGGTTACCGGTTCAGCCATGGCTCCCCCCTATTGATCACTCCGGGTCCCGGACCCGTTCATCTGCAGGTTTTCCCAAACGGCCGAAGCGCCCTGGCCGAGCCCCACACACAGAGCGGTGAGGCCGTAGCGCACTTGGGGACGCTCGCCGAAAAGATGCATGAGATGCATGACCAGGCGTGGGCCGGACCCGGCCAGGGGATGGCCGAAGGCCACCGCTCCGCCCAGCGGGTTGAAACGCTCGTCGTCGGGGAATTTCAGGCCGAACTCCTTCATGAACACGATGCATTGAACGGCGAAGGCTTCGTTGAGCTCGATGATGCCGATGTCGTCCATGGATAGCCCCGTCCTTTGGAGGACCTTGTGCGTGGAAGGGATGGGCCCGTAACCCATGATTTCCGGCCGAACACCGGCATAGGCGTAACCCACCAGGCGCATCTTGGGCACCACACCGAGCTCGTCCGCCTTCTCGGCGCTCATGAGGAGCACGCCGGCGGCCCCGTCGTTGAGCCCCGACGCGTTTCCCGCCGTCACCCGCCCCCGGGCTCGAAACGGCGTCTTAAGGTCGCGCAGAGACTCCAGCGTCGTCTCAGGGCGCGGCTGCTGATCCCGATCGGCCACCATCCAGCCCTCCCGGGTATAAACGGTCATGGGGACGATCATTTTCTGGATGACGCCCTCCCTGTAAGCCCGGGCCGTCTTGCGCTGCGAATGCACGGCGTACTCGTCGGCCATCTCCTTGGTGATCTCGGGAAACATGTCGTGAAGGTTTTCGGCCGTCTTGCCCATGACCAGGGCGTCTTCCGAAACCAGCTTTTCCGTGAGGAATCTCGGGTTCGGGTCCGCCGTAGCCCCCATGGGGTGGTGCCCCATGTGCTCGACGCCGCCCGCTATGGCGATGTCGCAGGCACCGAGAGCGATTTCCGAAGCCGCCGCCGTAATGGCCGTCAGTCCCCCGGCACACATGCGATCCACGGAAAACCCCGAACAGCTTTCAGGCACTCCGGCCAGCAGCGCGCTGGTGCGGCCCAGTGTCAGTCCCTGGTCGCCCTCCTGGGTGGTGGCCCCCCACACATTCTCCTCCACCATTTCCGGTCTGACCTGCGGGTTGCGCCGCAGGAGTTCCCGGATGACCCGCACCACCATGTCGTCGGCACGGGTCATCCAAAAAAAACCTTTCTCTCCCGCGCGCCCGAAGGCCGTCCTGATTCCATCGATCACCACCACGTCTCTCGCTTTCATGGGAGCCTCTCCTCTATGGGCAGATTTGCGTTTCGGGTTTCGTGTCCATACTTGCCGGCCCGAACTGCGCGGTTCGCTCGCGATCCGGCCGCAACCAGCCACAGGCTTCCGCCATGGGACCGGCTATCCCAGCACGAAGGAGTCGGCCGGGATTTCCATGGGGGACAGATCGTTGGTCATGATCCCCCTGGCCCTGCCCGGCGCCAGAGTCAGGACCTGGCTCATGAAGAACCGTGCCGACGCGATCTTTCCGAAATAAAAGGCGGCGCTGCGGTTCTCCTCCAGCAGCCTTCGACGCGACTTCTCGTCGGTGACCCCATGATCGCGGTAAATCTCCTGGAGTCTTCGGTCCGCCAAGTGAGCCTGCCACAGGAGCATGAATCCCATCACCACATCCCCGAAGAGGTCGAGATAGGGCTTCGCGTAGAGAACGGGCACATGGAACTCGTCGGTAACACTCTTGAGGGCGAAGTATTTGGTGGCCTGGATGAGGCTCTCCCGGGCCTCCTCGTAGATGCCCACCATCTCGCGTAGATTGAAGTTCTTCCTGATCTTGGACACGATCTCGTTGGAGGCTTTCAGCGCGTTTTTGAGCAGTTTTCCCCGGTTGATGGTAAGCTTGCGCCCCACCAGGTCCAAAGCCTGAATGCCGTTGGTGCCCTCGTAGATGGAGGCGATCTTGCAATCGCGGAGCATCTGCTCCACCGGATACTCGGTGATGAATCCATAGCCGCCGTAAACCTGAAGGGCGGTCTCACACACCCGGAACCCCAGATCGCTTCCCACGGACTTGCATATGGGAATGAGCAGATCCAGATGCCCCTGGTAGACCTCCCGTTCCTCCTCGGACTGAGCGGCCCGCACGCGGTCGAGGCAGTAGGCCGCCATGTAGAGCATGGCCCGCATGCCCTCGGTGCTGCTCTTCATGAACAGAAGCATACGGCGCACGTCGGGGTGTTCGATGATGGGGATTCTCGGGGCTTCGGGATCCTTGAGGCGCTCCACGGCGGAGCCCTGCACGCGCTCCCTGGCGTACTGCAGGGCGTGCAGATAGGCGCTGCTGCCGTGGCAGAGTCCCTGCATCCCCACGAATAACCGGGCCTCGTTCATCATCTCGAACATGATGCGCATGCCACGGTTCTCTTCCCCCATGAGGTAGCCGATGCAGCCGTCGTTCTCGCCGAAATGGAGAGCGCAGGTGGCCGAGCCGTGGATGCCCATCTTGTGCTCGACGCCGGAGCAGATTACGTCGTTGTCCACAAGTCCGCCGCCGGCTTCGACCCGCAACCGGGGCACCAGAAATATGGAGATGCCCCGGGTCCCTTTGGGTGCACCGTCGATGCGGGCGAGCACCATGTGGACGATGTTTTCTGTGAGGTCGTGCATCCCGGAGGAGATGAAGATCTTCTGGCCTCGGATCTTGAAAGTCCCGTCCGGAAGACGTGTGGCGCGGGTCGTGAGATTGCCCACGTCACTTCCGGCTCCCGGCTCCGTAAGACACATGGTCCCCGACCACTCCCCGGAAAACATCTTGAGCAGGTAGAGCTCCTGAAGCTCGGGGGAACCGAAACGCTGAAGGAGGCGCGCCGCCCCGTGGGTCAGGCCAGGGTACATGAGCAGCGCCCAGTTGGCGGCGCCGAAGAACTCGATGCACGCGTTGGTCACGCAGAAGGGAAACCCCTGGCCCCCTACCTCTTCGGGGTCGCTCATGGCGAGCCACCCCCCCTCGCAATAGCGGCGGTAAGGAGAGTGGAAGGATTCGGGCACCTTGACCGTTCCGTTTTCGAAGCGGCAGCCTTCCCGGTCCCCCTTCGCATTGGCCGGAAGGAATTCCTTTTCAGCAAGCTTTTCCGCCTGATCGAGGGCCATGTCGAACATTTCACGCGAGAAGTCGGCATACAGCGGCGACTTGCACAGTTCCTCGATACGGAGTTGTTCGTAGAGGACAAATTTCACATCCCTTTCATCCACCAGGAGTTTCATTTCCCACACTCCTCCATTTTGTGCGCGGACTCTGCCGCAGCGTCCGCCGTTTGCCGGGCCGTCTCCCGACTCCCGATGCCGTTGAGAAACAGATCGACGAGATGGGGGACCAACCCGTCCATGTCCTGCTTCATGCCGGACATCACCCACGTGGAGACCACTTCGTCGACGGTGCCGAATATGAAACGTTTGATGATACCCACGGGGATATCCGTGCGGAACGTTCCCTCCCTCTGCCCTTGGCGCACGATGTCGCCGATGAGATCCAGATACTCCTTCAGCTCGCTTTTGGCATATTCCCTCATGAACCGCTGACTCTGGCGGAGCTCCACCTGGAACACGGCGGCCAAGTCGGGATCGGCCTGGAACTCGGCGAGATGCATCCGGATGAGGCGCTCCAGGCTCGACCGGGCGTCTTTTTCCCGCAGGGCGGCCTCACGGAACCGGGCGACGGCCTCGCGCATTTTGACTTCGAAGATAGAGATGAGCAGGTCGTCCTTGCTTTTGAAGTAGAGGTAGACGGTGCCGTCGGCCACTCCGGCTTCTCGGGCGATTTCCGAAACCTTGGCCTGGAAGAAGCCTTTGCCGGCGAATACCTTGACGGCGGCGTCGAGGATGCGCTGGTGTTTGTCGGGGGCTTTGAGCCGCATGGATGGTTTTCGACCTCGTGATCGGCGCCTTTTATGAATGAACAGCCATTCAGTTTTCAATAACACGCTTTTCGTCCGGCTGTCAAGGAATTGATGAGGGGAGGCTCGGTGCAAATGACATTTTCATTGGGGGAGCTGCCGGTTTAAAGTATAAGGAGTGTGAATGACCGGTCATTCATTACTCGGCCCAGTGCGTCGAAGTGCATCCCGAAGCCCCACTGACGGCCGAAAACGGGATTCCCTAGACAGAATCGAACGAAACCTTTACACATGAGGTCCGAAGCCGAAAACAACGTCTCACAGGGGGGGTACATGGAGGAGCATGTCTGGTTTGCCCACTACGACGAAAAAGTCCCACGAACCATTCAGACACCCGACCAAACGTTGCCGTTCCATCTCGAGTCCAACGCCGAACGCTACAAGGCACATGTCGCTACGGAGTTCTTCGGGGCTCGACTCACTTACGGCGACCTCTGGCGCCAGATCGTCAGCTTCTCCAACGGCCTGCGTCGCCTCGGCGTCGAAAAGGGAACCCGCATCGCCATCATGCTCCCCAACTGCCCCCAGACCGTCATCGCCTTCCATGCCGTCCTCCGGCTCGGAGCCGTCGGGGTCATGACCAATCCCATGTACGTCGAGCGTGAGATGGAGCACCAGTGGAAGGACTCCGAGGCCGAGTTTCTGCTCGTTTTGGACCATCTTTACCCCAGGGTCCGGAAGGTGCTCCCCCAGACCCGAATCCGTCGGGTCATCGTCACCGGCATCAAGGATTACCTGCCCTTTCCGCTCAACTACCTCTATCCCGTCAAAGCATGGAAACAGAAACTGTTCACGGCGGTCCCCTACTCCGAGTCGACTCTGAGGTTCACGGACCTGGTCCGGGAATCCCCCGTCCAGTCCGCACCATGCACGGTGCAGCCCGACGACCTCGCTCTGCTCCAGTATACGGGCGGCACCACCGGCCTCGCCAAGGGAGTCATGCTGACCCACGCCAACATTATGGCCAACGTGGTGCAGCTGGCGGCGTGGTTCACCGATCTTCGCTACGGGCGTGAACGTTTCCTGAGCATCCTGCCCTTTTTCCATGTTTTCGGCATGACCGTCTGCATGAACCTCCCCCTCTACTCCGGATCGGCCATGATCCTGGTCCCCCGATTCGAGCTGGAGCAGTTCCTCAAGATCCTTCACAAGAGCAAGCCCACATTGTTTCCGGGGGTGCCGACCCTGTTCATCGCCATTGTGAACCACCCCAAAATTCAGTCTTTCGACCTCTCCTCCATCCGCTACTGCATCACGGGATCGGCCCCAATGCCCGTTGAAGTGCTCCGCAAGTTCGAGGAGCTCACGGGCAGCGTCATCATCGAGGGGTTCGGCCTCACGGAATCCAGCCCTGTAACCCATGCCAATCCCCTCAAAGGCCTTCGGAAGATCGGCTCCATAGGAATCCCCCTGCCGAGCACCGAGGCCAGGATTGTCTCCCTGGACCTGGATGCGCGGGAAGTTCCGCCCGGAGAGGCCGGCGAGCTCATCGTCAGGGGACCACAAGTCATGAAAGGCTATTGGAAACTGGAGGACGAGACAGCCGCCGCCCTGCGCGACGGTTGGCTCTTCACGGGGGACATCGCCACCATGGATGAAGATGGTTACGTCTTCATCGTGGACCGAAAGAAAGACATGATCATCGCCGGAGGCTACAACGTCTATCCCCGGGAGGTCGAGGAAGTCCTCTACGAGCATCCCAAAGTCATGGATGCGGTTTGCATCGGAGTCCCCGATCCTTATCGCGGCGAGACCGTGAAGGCCTTTGTGGTCCCGAAACCGGGGGAAAGCGTGACGGAAAGGGAACTCATCGACTTCTGCCGCGGCAAGCTCGCCGCCTACAAGGTTCCGAAAATCGTCGAACTCCGGGAGAGTCTCCCGAAGACGACCGTGGGCAAGGTGCTGCGGAAGGAACTCCGGCGGGAGGAGCAGGAGCGGAGGGCGGCTTCCGAAAACAGGAGCTGAGAGCGATTCCAAGCAATACAGCGACCGTCACGGCGGTAGGCTGCGGCCGGATGCATCCGCTTGAATTCCAGGCCGTCCGTCTTCTTCTGTAACCCCCTGGAAGATACGGGGTCTGCTTCGGGGGCATGCCCGAGGGATGAAGCCGGCCCGCAAGACGGGTCTCTAAGGAAAACCGGACCAGTGGGCGATCCGGATCCCAATGTCTTCAGGGGAGTCGGCACCGTCCCACGAGCCTGCAAAAGGGAGGTGGAGACTGCTTCCGGATCTGTCGACCATCAGCCGCTTTCTGGAAAGGGACTTGTGGTGCACCCGGCTGACCCAGCTTTCCAAGGCCAAGGCCCTGGCTTTTCGTTCGTTGCGCGTGGCCGTGCTGGCGATCCGGCGGTTCTCCGAAGACCAGTGCCTGCTGCGTGCGTCGGCCCTGACCCTTTTCACGCTGCTGTCCATCGTCCCCATCTTCGCCATGGCCTTCGGCATCGCTCAGGGATTCGGGCTGCAGAACGCCATTGAACGGGTGGTCCTCCAGCACCTGGCCGGCCAGGAGGAAGTGGCCCGATGGATCATGAACTTCGCCCAATCCATGCTGCAAACAACCCGGGGCGGTCTCATCGCCGGCATCGGTGTGACGGTGCTTTTCTGGACCGTCATGAAGGTCCTCAACCACATCGAAGTGTCCCTCAACGCCATCTGGAGAACGAGCTCCCAACGGACTCTCGCCCGGCGGGTGACCGACTATCTCTCCTTCATGCTCATCGCCCCCGTTCTTTTGGCCATTTCCGGCAGCCTCACCGTAATGATCACGCAGCAGGTGGGGCTCATGAGCCAGCGGTTCGAACTGGTGGGCTATTTCCATTCATGGATCCTGGCCGTCCTGAAGTTGTCACCTTACTTGGTCATGTGGGTTCTGCTCACCTTCCTCTACCTTTTCATGCCCAACGTGCGGGTCCGTCTCGCATCGGGGTTCCTGGGGGGCGTCATCGCCGGAACGTTCTACCAGATCTTTCAGGCGGCCTACATTTACTTCCAGGTCGAAGTGTCCAACTACAACGCCGTGTACGGGAGTTTCGCCGCCCTGCCCCTCTTCCTCATGTGGCTCCAGGCGAGTTGGATGATCGTACTCCTCGGAGCGGAGATCTCCTACGCCCATCAGAACGTGGACTGGTTCGAACTGGAGCCCGAGGCGAGGAACCTCAATCGCGCCACGAGGAACTTGGTAGCCTTATGGGTGATGCAGCGGATCGCGCAGCGTTTTTCTCAAGGGGGGAGTTGCTGCACGTTGGAAGAACTGACGGCCTCCGGGATGCTCCCCCCGCTTCTGGTGCGTCAGACGTTGGACGAACTGGAGGAATCGGGTCTCGTGACCGAGGTGGTCCCGCGAGGCGCATGGCGTGAAGGCGGCGACGCACGTCCGCGAGGAGGATGTTACCAGCCGGCCCTGCCCGTCGGCGACCTCACGCTGAGACATGTCCTGGATCGGCTGGAGACTTGTGGAAGCGGCTTCCGATGGTGTCCGGAGAGCCGCCCCGCCGTCGAACTGGAAGGGCTTTCGGAGGCACTCAGCGACCTCGGCCGGTGTGCGGCGGAATCGCCCGCCAACCGACGCCTGCTGGATCTCACCCCAAACGCTCGCGGATGAGCCGCCTCGCCAGGTCGAGGGCCGCTGAAAGGTTTTCGGGGCGGCTGCCGCCCGCCTGGGCCATGTCCGGTCTTCCGCCGCCGCTGCCTCCCACTTCCTTCACGATCTCCTTGATCAGGTCGCCCGCGTGAATCCGCGCCGTGAGATCCGGCGTAACCCCCACCAAAAGGAAAGCTTTACCCTCGTGG
>Ga0129299_1003603_pt1 | contig 10092 bp, 7 predicted proteins | sample ConPoolayeCmetaG_FD_94477 | JGI IMG/M metagenome (GOLD analysis project Ga0129299, IMG submission 94477) | Hot spring microbial mat communities from California, USA to study Microbial Dark Matter (Phase II) - Cone Pool mat layer C metaG ... | reverse complement strand
GGATCGGGCCATCCCTTCGCGGCGCAGCGGCATAGCGACGGCCAGCCCCTCGGGGAAGTTCTGCAAGCCGATGCCGAAGGCCAGCGCGATGCCGCCGAACAGCGCTCCGCGCATCGCCGCCTCATCGGTCGCGTGAGCCACGGCGCCGAAGGCGACGCCGACGGCCAGCCCCTCCGGGATGTTGTGCAGGGTGATGGCGAGCATGAGCAGCGTGCTGCGCTGCCAGCCGGTTTTGAGGCCCTCGGCCTCGGCGAGCTTCAGCCCCATGTGCAGGTGGGGCAGGAGCTTGTCGATTCCATACAGGCACAAGCCGCCCAGGAGAAATCCGATGGTCGCCGGCTTCCAGTCACCCGCCGACATCTCGATCGCCGGCGCCAGCAGCGACCAGTAGCTGGCCGCAATCATCACGCCCGCGGCCAGCCCCAGCATGCCGTCCATGATCTTCTGATTGAACCGCTTGGCGAACAGCACCGGGGCGGCGCCGGCGGCCGTCAGGCCCCACGTGAACAGCGTGGCGATCAGCGCCGCCGTCACGGGATGGATCCCCTGGAAGAAGGCAAAGAGGTAGTCGCTCATACCAGGGAGTATATTCGGCGGCGCTCGGGCCGGGGATGCGCGCGAAACCGGTTCGCCTGGAAGCCGCGATTGGGGTATGGTGATGGGTTCATCGCCCGGTCGGGGGGGGGCGGGAGTATCGGGCAGAGGAGGCATAGTAATGACGCTCTTGGCCGTGCTGCTGTTCTTCGGGCTGCTGCTGGGACTCGTACTGCAATTTGCGGAAACGGCCGGTCGGCAAAGACACCCGTTCTCCGTGCACGACCTGCTGGCCATGGACCGCATCAGCCACGCACAGGGCTCGCCCGACGGCCGGCGCGTAGCCTTCGCGGTACGCGTGACCGATCTGGAGGCGAATAAGGGCCGCAACGACATCTGGCTCATGAACACCGACGGCAGCGGCCTGCGCCGGCTGACCACCCATCCGGCCGGCAGCAGCCACCCCCGTTTCAGCCCCGACGGCCGGTGGATCTACTTCCTGTCGTCCCGATCCCAATCGATGCAGGTATGGAGAATCTCCGTCGACGGCGGGGAGGCGGAGCAGCTCACCAATCTGCCGCTCGATGTCGGCTGCTTCGCGGTTTCACCCGATGGCAGACACCTGGTGGTCAGCATGGAGGTCTTCCGCGGCACCAGCCCGCAGCAGACCAGGAAACGACTGGATCAACAAGGCGAGGCTAAGGCCAGCGGCCGCCTCTACGAGCGCCTCTTCGTGCGTCACTGGGATACCTGGAAGGACGGCCGCCGCTCGCACCTGTTCGTCCTGCCGATCGGCGGCGGCGAACCCGTGGACATCATGAAGCGCATGGACGCCGACGTACCCTCCAAGCCCTTCGGCGGTGCCGAGGAGTTCACCTTTACGCCGGACGGCAAGGCCGTGGTCTTCGCTGCACGAAATGCCGGCGCGCAGGAAGCGTGGTCGACCGGTTTTGATCTGTACATGTGCCCGCTGAACGGTGCGGGCCGACCGCGGATCGTCGCCAAGGGCGGCGGGGCCACGCTGACCTACCCGGTCTTTTCGCCGGACGGACGGACGCTGGCGTATCTGGCCATGGCGCGGGCGGGGTACGAGTCCGACCGTTTTCGGATCGTGCTCAAGAGCTGGCCGAACGGCAAGCCGCAGGTGCTGACCGAAGGCTGGGACCGTTCGCCGAGCAAGATCGTCTGGTCGCGCGACGGTCGCAGCATTTACACGTGTGCCGACCATCTGGGTCAGCGGCCGCTGTTTGCCGTGGATGCGGGCTCCGGTGAGGTTCGTACACTGGTGAACGAGGGCCGGGTGACCGAGATCGTGGCCGCCGACGGGTGCATCGTCTACGGCCTGTGCCATTTCCGCAGCCCGGTGGAGCTGTACCGCGTCAGCCCGGCCGGCAGGGGTGCGCAGGCTTTGACCCGGCTCAACGCAGCCAAAGTCGCCGCCGCCCGGATGGGCGAGCCGGAGCAGTTCACCTTCAAGGGCTGGAACAACCACCGGGTGTACGCGTATGTGGTCAAGCCGGTCGACTTCAACCCACGCCGGAAGTACCCGGTGGCGTTCCTGATTCATGGCGGGCCGCAGGGGTCCTTCGGCAACGATTTCCACTATCGCTGGAATCCGCAGGTCTACGCGGGTGCCGGATATGCGGTCGTCATGGTGGATTTTCACGGTTCGACCGGCTACGGGCAGGCGTTCACCGACGCGATCAACCAGCACTGGGGTGACCGGCCGCTGGAGGACTTGCAGAAGGGCCTGGCCGCCGCCCTGGCCCGCTATCCCTGGATGGACCGCCAGCGGGTGGCGGCGCTGGGGGCGTCGTTCGGCGGCTACATGGTCAACTGGATTCACGGCTGCTGGGCGGAGCCGTTCCGCTGCTTCGTATGCCACGACGGAAACCTGGACGAGCGGATGGCCTATTATGACACGGAGGAGCTGTGGTTCCCCGAATGGGAGCGCGGCGGCACGCCCTGGGAGAAACCCGACGAGTACACCAAGCACAACCCGATCGACCACGTGCACCGCTGGTGCAAGCCGACGCTGGTGATCCACGGGGGACGGGATTACCGGGTCGTGGACGCGCAGGGACTTTCGACCTTCACCGCCCTGCAACGCCGCGGGATACCCAGCAAGCTGCTATACTTCCCCGACGAAAACCACTGGGTGCTCAAGCCGCATAACAGCATCCAATGGCACCAGACGGTGATTGCGTGGCTTGACCAGTGGTGCAAAGGCGGCAAGCCGGCGGCCCAAGCCCGGCGACGCAAGGCGCCGCGAGCACGGCGGCGTTCGAAGTAGAGGATGACGCGATGTACAAGGTAGTACTGCTGCGACATGGCGAGAGCGTGTGGAACAAGGAGAACCGCTTCACGGGCTGGACGGATGTCGACCTGTCCGAGACCGGGGTGGCGGAGGCTCACCAGGCCGCCCGGGTACTGAAGGCCGAGGGCTACAGCTTCGACGTGGCCTTCACCTCCGTCCTGAAAAGGGCAATCCGCACGCTGTGGATCGTGCTGGACGACATGGACCTGATGTGGATTCCGGTCTACCGGCACTGGCGGCTCAACGAGCGCCACTACGGCGCCTTGCAGGGCCTGAACAAGGCCGAGATGGCAGCCAAGCACGGCGAGGAGCAGGTTCGCATCTGGCGGCGCAGCTACGACATCCCCCCGCCGGAGCTGGCCGAGGACGACCCGCGTCTGCCGGCCCGCGACCGGATATACGCCAGCGTTGATCCGAAGGTTCTGCCGCGCAGCGAGAGCCTCAAAAACACCGTCGAGCGGTTCCTGCCGTACTGGAACGACGCCATCGTTCCCGAAATCCGCGCCGGGCGTCGCGTGCTGATCGCCGCGCACGGCAACAGCCTGCGGGCACTGGTCAAGTTCCTCGACGACGTTTCGGATGAGGAGATCGTCGGGCTGAATATCCCCACCGGGGTGCCGCTGGTCTACGAGCTGGGCCAGAACCTGCGTCCGCTGCGGCACTACTACCTGGGTGATCCGGACGAAATCGCCCGGAGGATCGGGGCGGTCGCCGCCCAGGGCCGGGCCAAGCAGTAAGGGGCTTCTGGCATGGCTGGTTCCACAGGCATAACCACTACCGCGCCGGGGGCCGTGTATCGTCAGCGACGGGCGCGTCTGGCGGCGGCCCTTCGGCGGCCAATGGTGCTGATGGCCGGACATGCTCCGGCCCGCAACTACGCCACCAACCCGCACCGCTTTCGAGCCGGCAGCTCGTACCTCTATTTCGGCGGGCCGCCGGTGGAAAACGCGGCCCTGCTGATCGAGCCGGGCAGCGACGGCGAGCGCGGCTGCGCGCTGCTGCGTCCGCCGCCGGGCCCGGACGACGTTCTTTGGGTCGGCGAACAGCCGGGCGACGAGGAACTGGCCCGCGCGGCCGGCCTGCCTGCCGGCGCGGTGCAAGACCGCGACCGCCTGGCCGACCTGCTGGCCGGCCGGTCCGCCGCCGCAGTCATCCCGCCCTATCCCGGCGCTTTGGACTGGGGTCGTCGTCTGGGGCTCAAGCCGGCCGAGCCGGAGGAACTGCTGGGGATCATCAACCAGCGGCTGGTCAAGGACGAGCACGAACTGGCGGCGATGCGGCGAGCGGCAGCGGTGGCGATGGAGGCTCACCGGGCAGCCATGGCCGCCACGCGGCCCGGGCGGAAGGAGGCGGACGTTGCGGGCGCGTTCATGCAGGTGGTGGTGGCGCAGGGTTGCGACGTTTCGTTCAATCCGATCATCACGGTCCGGGGGGAGGTTTTCCACATCCACGGGCATGAGAATGCGCTGACGGATGGGGCATTGCTGCTGGTGGACGCCGGCGCGGAGGAGCCCGGCGGATACGCCAGCGACATCACCCGCACCTTCCCGGTCAGCGGCCGCTGGACGCCCATCCAGCGGCAGCTCTATGACACCGCCTTGCGGGCCTTGAACACTGCGACGGCGGCGTGCCGGCCGGGCCGGCGCTTCCGCGACATTCATGACTTGGCCGCCCTAGTGATCTGCGAGGGGCTGGTCGAGGCGGGACTTCTTCGCGGCCGACCCGATGATCTGGTCGCCCGCACCGCTCACGCCCTATTCTTCCCGCACGGGCTGGGCCACCTCATCGGTCTGGACGCACACGACATGGAGGATTTCGGCGACCTGGCCGGGTATGCGCCCGGCCGCAGCCGTCGTCCGGAATTCGGCAACGCCTACCTGCGGCTGGACCGCGACCTGATGCCGGGTATGACGGTCACCGTCGAGCCGGGCATCTATCTGGTACCGGCCATCTGGCAGCGCGACGACCTGGTCGGTCCTCTGGCCGATGTGGTGAACCGCGGCAAAGTCGAAGCCCTGCTGCGCGACCGCTTCGGCGGAATCCGCATCGAACATACCATCTGCGTCGTGCAGGATGGCCCGCCGGAAGTCCTTTCGGCCGCGCTGCCCACCGATGCCGACGAGTTGTCAGCGTGTATCGGCGCCTGCCCGCGCAGCGGTTAAGATGAGCCGCGGGCGGCGCATTCGATGAGGAACCAGTCATGGCCAATGCTGCGAATCCGACGGACATCCGTTCTCTCGAACCTCGAGCGGTCTGGGGCTTCTTTGCGGACATCGCCGCGGTACCCCGACCCAGCAAGCGGGAGGAGAAAATCCGCGCTCACGTGCGTCGGCTCGCCCAGAAGCTGGGCTTCACCGTGCGCGAGGATGCGGTGGGGAACGTGCTGATCGAGGCGCCGGCCTCACGCGGGTACGAACGCGCTCCGATCACCGTCTTGCAGGGCCACCTGGACATGGTCTGCGAGAAGAACGCCGGCACGCAGCATGATTTCGAAAACGAGGGCATTCGGATCGTCCTGGAAAAAGACCCGCGGACCGGCGAACCGGCCGTGCGCGCGGACGGAACCACACTGGGCGCGGACAACGGGATTGGCGTGGCGATGGCCTTCGCCGCCGCCAGCTCGCCCGACGTAATCCACGGCCCGCTGGAAATCCTGCTCACCGTGGACGAGGAAATGGGCATGAGCGGGGCCGGCGCTTTGCAGCCCGGGTTCTTCAAGGGCCGGCGCCTGCTCAACCTGGACTCAGAGGACGATCAGGTCCTCTACATCGGCTGCGCCGGCGGGGGCGACGTCACGCTGACCTGGGAGTTCGACACACAGCCGCTGCCGGCCGGCTGCGAGCTGGTGCGGGTTAGCGTGAGCGGCCTGCGGGGCGGACACTCCGGCGGCGACATCCACGAAAACCGCGGCAACGCCAACAAGGTGCTGGTGCGCACCCTGCTTTCCGCCCAGCTCGACGACCTCCGCATCCTCTCCATCTCCGGCGGCAGCAAGCGGAACGCCATCCCGCGCGAGGCCGGCGCCCTGCTGGCTGTGCCCGCGGGCGCCATCGGCGCCTTGCAGAAGGCGGCGGCCGAGGTCCAGGCCGCAGTCGCTCAGGAGTCCGCCGAACCGGATGCCTCGGTCAAAGTCGAACGCGGCTCGGCCGACCAGACGGCGCGCGCCCTGTCCCACGCAGACACACAGCGACTGCTCTGGGCTTTGACGGCCCTCCCGCACGGTGTGCTGGAAATGCACCAGAAGATGCCCGGCCTGGTACAAACCTCCAACAATGTCGCCACCATCACCACCGAACCGGTTAGCGGTCAGAGCAAGCTGCGGGTGATAGTGGGAAATCTGAGCCGCAGCTCCGTCGCCGGCCGGCTGGCCGCCACACGCGAGCAGATCGCGGCGGTCGGAAATCTGGCGGGAGCATCGGTCGAGCTGGGCCACAGCTACCCCGGCTGGGATCCCAACCCGTCGTCTCCCCTGCTGACCACCTGTCGGCGCGTTTACGAGCAGCTTTTCGGCCAGTCACCGCGGGTCGCCGCGATCCACGCCGGCCTGGAATGCGGCATCATCGGCGAACGGGTGGGCAAGCTGGACATGGTGTCGTTCGGGCCGCGGATAACCGGGGCACACAGCCCGGATGAGCGGACATACGTAGCCTCGGTGCAGAAATCGTACCGGTTCCTGTCGGCGATGCTGGCCGAACTGGCGAAGGGATAGACCGCCTGACGACCGGCGCGGCCGGACCCTCTTGGCGGCGTCCGAGGGATCATGCCTGGCCGGCCGTCGCCTCCAGCTCCAGCAGCCGACGTTTGATCTGGACGCCGCAGTTGCCGACGTAGCCGCCCAGCGAGCCGTCGCTCCGCAGGACGCGGTGACAGGGAATGACAATGGGGCAGGGGTTGTTGCGCATGGCCTGCCCGACAGCGCGAGCGGCTCCGGGCCGCCCGATGCGCTCGGCCAATTCGCGGTAGGAAACGGTCTGGCCGTACGGAATCTGACGGCAGGCCTGCCAGGCGGCCTGGGCAAAGGAGCTGGCGCCGTCGCAGTGCACCGGCGTGCTGAACTCGACGGGCTGCCCGGCGAAATACCGCCGCAGGTCGTCAATAAGGCCGGGGAGCAGTCTGTCGTCCTCTCTGGCGGTGGGATAGTCGTGGAGAATCTGCTCGATCAGGCGGTCCAAATGCGGTTGCGGCAGGTAGAGCTGGTGCAGGCCGTGCCCGTCGCCGACGATGCCCAGATGTCCGAAACGCGTGGTCAGGACCCGAAAGCGTGGCGGCATTCGTTCCTCCTTCCCGCCGCGAACCAGTCTCTTATGATGATAGCCAGCAACGCGTCGAATGGCAGTCGCGGGCAAATCGCCGGAGGCAGATCGTATGCCGGAGTGGTTGTCTTTCAATCTGGAAGATCCGCTAACCCAAAAGATCGTCTATGCGGCAATCGGGCTGATCGCCCTCCTGTTCTTCTGGCGTACCTGGCGAAAGTACCAGGAGAGGCGGGCCTATGCCCGTCGGCGGGCCGAGCTCCAGCGGACGTTCGGCGCGGTGCAGATGAAGCAGCAGGAGATCCGCGATCTGGCCCAGCGGATCATCGCCACCAGCTCCACTGCGACGATCGCCGGCTTCGAAATCGTTCGCCAGATCGAGGCGGTTTTCACCGACGGGCACCGCAGCCAGGCGGAGGCGGTGGAGACGCTCAAGGCGCTGGCGGCCCAGAAAGGGGCGAACGCGGTAGTAAACCTGGGTTCGGCCCGGTTGCCCAGCGGCAAGTGCGTGGCCAACGGAGACGCGGTCGTGGTGCGCCCCAAGAACCCGCTTTCGGTCACCAGCGGACCGCCGTAGCCCCGCCTCGCACCACGGTCGGAACCTACGGTCAGGTTTGAGCGCCGGCGTTGAGCGCCTGGATCGGGTCCAGCCGAGCGGCGGCCCGGGCCGGATAGAGGCCGAAGGTGATGCCCACCGCCGCCGACACGGCGAAACTCAGGATCACGCCCCACCAGGGCACGATGGTCTGCCAGCGAGCCACCCAACTGACGGCGCACGCCAGCAGGATGCCCAAAACGATCCCGATAAGTCCGCCGCTGACGCTCAGCATCACCGTTTCGATCAGGAACTGGGCGGTGATGTGAGAGCGCTTAGCGCCCAAGGCTCGGCGGATGCCGATTTCGCGGGTGCGTTGCGTAACCGAGGCCAGCATGATGTTCATGATGCCGATGCCGCCGACCAGCAGCGAGATGCCGGCGATGCTGCCCAGGACGATCTGCCAGAGGCGTTTGGCCTGCTCGGCCTGCTGAAGCAGTTCGAGCGGAACGGTGATGGCGTAGTCCTGGTCGCGGTGTCCATGTTGCAGGACGCGCTGCACCATGCGTGAAACCGGCAAAACGTGCTCCTGCGCATCCACCTTCAGATAGAGGTCGCTGTACTCCACCTGCTTGAGCTCCCGCGTGCCGCTGGTGCGCTTGTACTTGATATCGCCATAGCGCAGATCCGCCGTGCTCAGCGGGATGTACACGTCGTGGTTGACGTCGCGTGCCCCCAGGCCCTTGGCCGGACTGCCGGCGGTGATTACGTCGCCGAGGATACCGACAACCTGATAGGGCACCGGGCCGCTCGCGTGGCTGACCACGGTAATGGTCTTGTCCAGCGGGTCTTCGTTGGGAAACAGCGACCGGCTGATCTCCGCCCCGATGACGCATACCTTGGCGTGGGTGCGCGAATCCAGCTCGCACAGCGGCCGACCGCGGCGCAGCGGAACGTTGACCAGCTCGAAGAAGTTGTGCGTCGTCCCCAGCACGCTGCCGTCCACCTTCCGGGCCAGATAAGTCACGCTGTCCGCCACGTTCCGCAGCAAAGCAATGTCCACCACGTGCGGCAGGGCCTTCAGCCGCTCCACATCCGTGCTCTTGATCCCGTATCTCTGAACCGTGGTCTGCGCCTGGGCCACCTGCTGCGGCCCGGTGGGCTCCACGCTGCGCACGATGATGTTCTGACTGCCCAGCAGCCGGATGCTCTCCAGTTGCTCGGCGGAAGCCCCCTCACCGATGCTCAGCATGCAGACCACCGCCCCCACGCCGAAGATCATGCCCAGCGCGGTCAGCAGCGACCGCAGTTTGTGGGCGCGCAGGTCGGTCAGCCCCAGGACGATCAGCTCCCGCGACAACAGGATGCGAATGAGATTCACGGACACCGACTCGCGGACCAGCCCCGTCGCCACTTGCGACCGGCCAGATTCTACCGGACGACTCGAAACCGCGCCAGACCCAAGCATTCGGCCAGCCGCGGGCCGCCATGGCGGCCCGGAGCCGGCTGCCAGCCGCCGCATATCGCATACTTCCTTCGAGGTGGTCGCGGCGTTGGGAGAGTTCTGGGACGTGCCGGCAAACAACTGCTCAGAAAACGCCCGGTCCCCGGTGTGGGCCCGGCCGCTGCCGGTCGCGCGCCCCTGCTGCGCCCGCACGGACCGGCTGGCCATCGCATCGGCGATCTGGGGCGTCGCCGGCCCGATACCGGTGCTGTCCCAGCTTATCGGCCTGTCGCTGGGCGTTGCCAGCCTGGTACGTCTACGCCGGGCGCGGCGGCGGGGCTACCGGTTGCGCGGCCGCGGCTGGGCAGTGACCGGCATCGTCAGTAGCAGCCTGACCCTGCTGGGCTGGATCGCCGGCCTGACCATCCTGTCAACCGTCGCGCGGTCGCTCGCACAGGCTCTTGATTCGCTACCCTGACCGGGTTCCTACGCGCCGGTAAGCAGGGCCACAAACGGCTGAATGTCGAATCCGTCGATCGCGCCGTCGCCGTTGCAGTCGGCGTTGTTGAGGTCGCAGTCCGGGTAGGCGAGCTTGTAGCCCGCCGGGTCCGTCAGCGCCAACACGAATGGCTGGATGTCAAACCCATCCACCACGCCGTCGCAGTTCAGATCGCCGGGCATTCCCTCGAGCACCGGATAGAGTCCACCGCGATGGTTCCGCGCGTGGTAGACCTTCCAGTCGCGGCTGGAGGCCCGATAGTGCCCGGGCAGATCGTAGAGATTCACGTGGACGACGTAGTCCTCGTAGGATAGAACGCCCAGCTCGTAGTCGCCGTCACCATCCACGTCGCCGATGGTCGCCCCGTTCATGTAGGTGAAGCCCGTCGGCCGCAGGGGAAAGCCCGGCAAATCCTGCCCGTTGGCGTCTACGCCGAGAAGGTAGCCCAGGCCGCCCTCGGCGATGTTGTGGTCCGCGAAGATCTCATTCACGCCGTCGCCATCGATGTCG
>Ga0129299_1003601_pt1 | contig 10093 bp, 9 predicted proteins | sample ConPoolayeCmetaG_FD_94477 | JGI IMG/M metagenome (GOLD analysis project Ga0129299, IMG submission 94477) | Hot spring microbial mat communities from California, USA to study Microbial Dark Matter (Phase II) - Cone Pool mat layer C metaG ... | reverse complement strand
GCGTAGATGCGCAGGAATCGAAAACGCATCCGGGCAATCTCGTGCATAGCAACCATATGAGTGAGCGCACCAATTGATAGAAAAGCCGCACCGAGCCAGAAAAAACCCGCATACTCCTGATAGGCTTTCCAGCTTTCCACCCCTCTGAGAACAGGCCTCGTGAACCAGGCGAGGCCGAGGGTTCCCAGAAGACAAGCCACGCCGCCGACTTTCAAACCCCGCCACAACTCCGGTTGAGTGCTCTGACGGCTGTAATGACGCTGTGAAAACATCGGATAAAGCACAAAGGTCAACGTGAAGACAAAATAGCTCGGCACAGCGCCCAATCGCGTTATCATGTAATATGCGGCCGCGTCGGAGTCGCTCAGATAGTGTTTGGCTAGAAAAGGCTCAAGGAATCCCTGCCAATTCCCAGCCGCCACATACACCGTAACGGGCAAGGCGAACACCAGCCAGGAACGCCATTCACTTGCCTCGGCCGAATTCATCTCCGGGTGCTCCCAAAGCCCTCGCACAGCCTCGCGGCCTGCCCATACGATGGCCGCCAAGCCTCCAACTGCCCCGCCGAGAAGATAGCCCGCCAATCCGAGCCTCGGAACCGCCATCAGGACCACCGCGAGTTTGACAAGAGGTTCGACCACACTCAGACCCGCAATGAGGCCGAAGTTCTGGCGTCCCTGCAGCACCATCGTCGTCAGAGGAAGCCAACAGGTGACCAATCCCATCGTGACAACGCCGGCAAGCAGGATCCCCATTCCTTCCTGACAGCCGAGCCGAATCGCGACCGGCCGGAACGCCCCCAAAATCACCGCGACAAACATGAGCGAACCGGCCGTGCCGATTACCGCAACGATCTTCAGGAAACGTGTCATCGCCGCCATGTTGCCTGCTGCATGGTATCCGCTTACGATCCGCGACCCCACAGTGGCAAGGACACTGACAGGAATGGCGGCAAACCCCGCCAGGCGCGCGAGAGGGTCGAGCGCACCCAGTTCATGCGTCGAGAGAGAAGCGGGCAGAAAGAACGCGCCTATGAAGAGGTTCACGGCATCCGCGAACCGCAAGGCAAAAAACAAGACCGCAGAGTGAATCCAGGTCTTGAGGTGACCCACCCGCGGTTCCAAGTAAACCCGCACCTTCTCTGAAAACCTCAGCACGCGAGCATCCTATCAGGAAGGCAGCCGCTTCGTCCACACCGCGATCCATGCCGGCCCCCATTGACCGTCCTCGCCGGTCGCCACCAGAATCCAAGCCGGGATTGCACTGTCGGGACACGCTCAGCCGCCAAACGCGAGGGAAAGCTTCTCTTGACAGCAGGTTATCGAAACCTGAGTATCCGTGATCCGCATGGCGGCAGGCTCAGAAACGACGCGTTGGGCAGCAAAACGAGGTTTTCTGTGGTCATTTCAAGAACACCGTTGAGGATCAGCTTCTTCGGGGGTGGCACCGATTATCCGGAATTCTTTCGACATGAATCCGGCGCGGTGCTGGCAACTGCGATTCATCACTTCAATCACGTCACTGCAAGCCGCTTTCCAAGCCATCTCTTCGATTATTCGATCCGCGTATCCTACCGAAAGGTCGAATTGGTCCGTAAGGTGGACGAAATCGAGCATAGGGTGTATCGCGAATGTCTTCGATTCGTCGGCGTTGAACGCGACATTGAACTGCATGCCGTGGCGGACCTCCCGGCATTCAGCGGCCTTGGATCTTCGTCCTCCTTCACCGTGGCGCTGCTGCATGCCCTTCACGCTTACAAGAACGAATCTGTCACGCCGGCGCAGTTGGCCAATGAGGCCATCTACATCGAACGCGAGCGCCTGAACGAATCGGTCGGATGTCAGGACCAGGTTATGGCAGCCTTTGGAGGCATGAATCTCATTGAATTCCGCGGCGAGAATCAATTTCAAGTCCACCCCGTTACTGTGCCGGCATCACGACTTCGCGAACTTGAGGCCCATTTTGTCCTCGTGTTCACAGGGCTCATCCGCAAAGCCTCCGACATGGCCGCGGTCCAGGTGCAACGCATCCCAGACAACCGCCAGACGCTCCGCGAAATGCGCGCGATGGTTGACAGGGGCTATCAAATACTGACTGGCAATACCCCCCTGTCCGCGTTCGGCGAAATGCTCGATGAGGCATGGCAGAAAAAGCGCGCTCTGGCAGCCGTGATCTCCTCGCCGGCCATTGACGACCTCTACACAAGAGCGCGCCAGGCCGGCGCCCTGGGAGGCAAGCTCCTGGGCGCCGGAGGAGGCGGTTTTCTTCTGTTCTTTGTCCCCCCAGAAAGGCATGCCTCTTTTGAGCGCGCCATGGAGGGGCGAGCCGTTCTCCATGTTTCGATCAACGCTCCAGCCTCCAGAATTATCTTTTCTGCATGAACTGCCGCGTATGTGATCATTCGAATCTCGAGCCGGTTCTCGACCTGGGAACACAGCCATGGTGCAATCATTTCCTGAGGTCCGAAGAGGTTGGTACCGAATCTTATTATCCTCTGGAGGTCGTTTTCTGCCAACACTGCCATACTGCGCAATTGAGCTTCACGGTCCCCAAGGAAATCATGTTCTCAGACCACACTTATCTTTCCGGCATCACCCAGTCGCTTAACAACCACTTTCGTCATACTGCAGAGACCATAGACGCGATGTTCCTACGACACAGATCAAGGAAGTCCGCCCTGGATGTCGGGTCCAATGACGGCACACAGCTCAAGCATTACCAGAAACTGGGGTATGATGTCCTGGGTGTCGAGTCCGCCGGCAGGATTGCGCGTCTTGCCCAGGACGCAGGAGTTCCCACGCTGTGTGCCTTTTTCAATGCCGAAGTTGCCCGGAACCTGCGCCGAACCTTTGACGTCATCAATGCCTCAGGAGTTTTCTTCCACCTTGAAGAGCTTCATTCTGTTACGGACGGGATCCGGATGTGCCTCGCTCCCGATGGTGTTTTTGTAATTCAATGCCTGTACATGAAATGCATCATGGATAATTTGGCTTTCGATCAGATCTACCACGAGCATCTTCTGTATTACACCCTGGAGACTCTGGAAGCGCTGCTTTCGCGTCATGGTCTTTCAATCTTTGACGCTTGGCTCTCGCCTGTTCACGGCGGGTCCCTCATCGCGCTGGCGGGCCATGCAGACCACCGTTCCCCCTCGGACCGTCTCAAGAGATTGAAAGCCATGGAACAGGAAACTCGGCTGAACACTCTAGATACCTATCGCGCATTCGCCCGTCGCGTGGGAGAGGTTAAGGACACGAACCTGCGCTTTCTGAACGAGGTAAAGCGCCGCGGAAAGTTGATCTATGGCTACGGTGCCCCGGCAAAGGGCAACACTCTCCTGAACTATTTCCGGATTGGACCGGAAACCATCTCGTTCCTGGTCGAAAAGAATCCGCTGCGCCGGGGGCTGTATTCGCCGGGCATGCACATTCCTGTGATCCTCGAAGATGAGGTAGCCACACCGCCGGATATTTACTATGTTCTGGCGTGGAATTTTCGCGATGAAATTCTCGCCAACAACCGTCCTCTCATTGATGCCGGTGTCTTTTTCTATTTCCCAGTGCAACCGAGTCTTCCCGTAGTTCCATGAATATACTGGTCACAGGCTCCACTGGCTTTCTCGGTCGCACCCTCTGCCCTGCTCTCCGCGAACAGGGACATCAGGTCGTCGGGATAGGATCCCGTGATTGCGATCTGACCAATCCGAACACCCTTCGCCAACTCTTTCGCAATGTCTCATTTGACCGCATTTGGCATCTTGCAGCCTGGACACAGGCCGGGGACTTCTGCCTGCACCACGCTGGCGAGCAATGGCTCATCAATCAGGCAATCAACATTCACGTTCTGGACTGGTGGAAACGCGAGCAGCCAAAGGCCAAACTCATAGCGATCGGATCAAGCTGCAGCTATGACCCCACCCTTCCCCTTGTTGAGGAGAATTATCTCCGTGGACAGCCCACAGAGAGTCTCTTCACATATGCCATGACAAAACGTATGCTTCTGGTCGGCCTGCAAGCCCTTCACGCCCAGTTCGGGCTGAACTACCTCTACCTGGTGCCATCAACGCTTTATGGCCCGAACTATCATACCGATGGTCGCCAGATGCATTTTATCTTCGATTTGATCCGCAAGATCGTTGATGGCGCCAGATCAGGCACGCCGGTCATCCTGTGGGGAGACGGGCACCAGCGCCGCGAGCTGATTCATGTCCGCGACTTCGTCGCATGCGCCCTGACCCTGGACAGCCGTGTGACGAATGATATTGTCAATATCGGAAGCGGCGAGGAACACTCCATCCGCGAGTATGCCGCATGCATTTGCCGCCACGTGGGCTACGACCCGGAACGCATCAAATTCGACATAACCAGATATGTAGGCGTGCGGTCAAAGCAGCTCCATGTTGCCAAGCTGCGCCGACTCGCAGGCCCACTCAGCCTTACTCCCTGGGAAAAGGGCATCGCGGAGACCATCAAGTGGTATCTGGCCAGCAGTCATGCCGCCCAGTCGGAGGGCGCGACGCCGGCATGACTCGCTCCCGCGTCAGGCTTCCGGTCAGCCGACAAGCCCACCAAGCAGGGCCTCTCATGTCTGGATCTGAACAGTGCGCAGAAGGCAAGAACAGCGCCAACCCGGATTTGGTGTATCAGAAGCTGTCGGGTAGTGTAACTGGAAACATCGTGAAATCCGAATCCAAGCCCTTGCATCCTGTCCCGCCCAACGCCCTCGACGAACTTTTGCCGCGTACTCCGCTGCTGATACTCTGCGGCGGGCGGGGAACCCGACTCGGTTCTCTCTGCGGAAAATGCCCCAAGCCAATGCTGCCTGTAGCCGGAAATCCCTTTCTTGCTCATATCGTTACGCATTTCCTCGAAGAGGGAATCCGACATTTTGTCTTTCTGACGGGTTACCGCGCCGACGTGGTCCAGCGGTATTTTGAAGCCCACGCTCCCCCGGCATCAAAATTGCATTTCCTTCGCGAAAGCACTCCTCTGGGCACTGGGGGCGCTGTAGCTCGTGCAGTCAGCCGGCTTGGCCTGCCGGGGCCTTTCCTCGTTGTCAATGGCGATACGTTCGCTCTCTTCTCAGTTCGTCCAATGATCTGTGCACTATCTAATGCCGACGGAGCCGTCGCGACAGTGCTGAAGAAATCCCCTGCACGATTCGGTACACTGCGCGTCAACGCGGCGCACAGGATTGTGTCATTTCATGAAAAGGCAGACTCTCGAGGTAACCATCGCATCAATGCAGGTTTCTACGCGTTTCATCCTCACCTCTTCGAAGGCCGCTCCGTTGCATCGCCATCGTCCCTGGAAACAGACTGGTTTCCTCTTTGGCTCCGGGAAGGATGTATTTTCCGCGCAGTTTTCCATGCCGGCCTCTTTCTGGACATCGGCACGCCTGACGACTATGCGCGAGCTCCGAACATTCTCCACAAGAAGCCGCAAAGGCGGAGGCACCGTAGATGATCCTTGCGATCAATCGTTATTTCACGCCCGAGACAACCTATGACGAAGTCTTCTCTCCCGAAAGGCGCGATCATGCAAGCGTCATACACAGGGCCTGCCGCGATTTCTTTGAGCGTCGGGGGATTCAGGTCCTGCCTGTCAGCTGTGTGGATCCAGCCGATCCCGCTGTGGACTATGTGCTCTATTTTGACACCTGTTGGCAGCGCTTCTTCAAGGACCGATTCCTCCATCGCATTCCGTTCGAGAAACGAGTCCTCCTCCTGTGGGAGCCTCCCAACGTCAATCCCACCTTGTACTATCTTTCGTATTTCCGGCGTCAGTTTTCCGTTGTCTTCTCCTGGAGCGAGCGCATGACGGCCAGATACGGCTGCATCCCCTATCCGATTTTCCCGTGGGCGGATCCTCAAATATACCGCCACGTTACTTCCTTTCCGAGGGAGCTTTCCCGGCGTCCGCTATTTCTCGCGGCGGTGTCGAGCAACCGGTGGGCCTACATGCCCACGAGCACCTATCGGCTGAGGCGCCGACTGTATCGCGAGCTCGAGCATATTTGCCCCGGGGAGTTCCACCTCTATGGGCAGGGATGGAATAAGCCCTGCGTATTCTATGAAAAATGGTTTGGCCATCCGCGCTTCACTTCCTACAGAGGCGCTCTTGAATGGGCTGTCGAACCGAAACTAGAGCTTCTCAAGCGTTACAAGTTCGTTCTCGTGGTTGAGAACACATTGAACGAGCCTGGCTATGTGGACTGCAAATTGATCGACTGCCTCTGCGCGCGCTGTGTTCCCGTCTACCTGGGCTGGACAGGCGCAGGCAAATACGTCGCGCCGGACTGCTATGTCAATCTCCGCGACTTCTCAACCCTCAGGACCCTCGTCGCCTACCTGCATGGAATGACAGAATCAGAATATGCTGCATACCAGGACGCGATTGATCGCTTTCTCAATGGCGCCCAGGGATATCACTACTCATTCGAAAATGCCTTCGGCATAATTTATTCTCATCTCTATGAAAAACGATCTCCCGTCCGGGCTGACCGCTCCTATTGCGACGCATCTCTCAATACCACACTCTGCGTCTGAAACTTCCCCGGCGTGTATAGAATGTCAGATCCCACCTTTGACAAGCGGCCGAACTGCATGCCTCTCCTGGAAGACACGGTGTCCATGCGGCGGGGCCGGAAATCCGCATGCGCCGCGTACCGGGAATTCTTCCAGCGTCAGCCGCGGAAACCGCAGAAGAAGGAAGACGGAGAACAGAAGAAAAAGCCCATTTTTTGGAACCGGAGCCTCGTCTGCCTGGTCTGCCGGACCCGCAATACCTCTGTACAGAGGCTCTGCTTTTGTCCGACCCTCGGCTCCCATGCGGCGCGCCGCTCACCCCAAAATTGCAAGGCGCGTCAGCGATTGGAAAAGACATTCCGGCGGATGATCTGATACCCCTTGATCAGCTCCGCAATGCCCTCCTGGAGAGAGACCGAAGGACGAAATCCTGCCTTCTCTATTTTCTCGTGGCTGATGATGTAATTGCGCCGGTCAGGATCCTTTCCCACCGGCGATTCGAGAATGCAGAAATCTGGAACCTGTTTCTTTATTTCCAGACACAGCTCTTTCTTCGAAAGATTGGCGTCGCTCAAACCCACGTTATAAACCTCTCCCTTCATTGCATCCCAGTGATCCATTACGAACATGAACGCCCTGGCCACATCGCGGACGTGGATGAAGTTTCTCTTGAAGTGAGATTCGAAGAGGACAATGAACCCGTCCGTTACCGCCCGATAGGTGAAGTCATTGACCAGCAGGTCCAGCCGCATGCGGGGGCTGATCCCGAATACTGTGGCCAGACGCAACGATGTGACGTGGCCCCGGTCGAGAAGGAATTTCTCGAGTTCCACCTTGAGCCTGCCGTAAAGCGAAACTGGCCGCAGGGGGCTCTTCTCTGTGCAGGGAACCCCTGGCCGTCCTATGCCGTATCCGCTGTTCGTATTCGGCCAGATCACTACCTGCGAGCGGGAGGCGCGAGCAACGAGGTCGCGAACCGCATCGTGATTGATCGCCCGCGCTTCCTGCGGTCTCTGTTCGCAAATGGGCGCCCCCACAAGACAGGCCAGCGGGATGATCGCGTCAGCTCTGCGCGCAAAACCCGCTACCGATCGGATGTCTCGCGCATCGGCGCGAACGACAATGAGCCGCCGTTCATGGCAACAGTCCAGCAACGACGTCTGGCCGTACATGAAATTGTCCACCACCACTACCTCATGGCCTGCCCTCAGCAATTCAGGCACGAGTATGGAACCGATGTAACCGGCTCCTCCGGTCACCAGAACTTTCATCTTGTTACCTCCGCTTTCGCATGGCGTCTGATCTTCGGCAGACTCCCACGAAAAAGACATAACCGTCAACTCAGAACACAAACAGCCTTTCGCTCCGTCACGTGGCGAAACTTCAGATGGCTGGGCCGACGGCCGGATCATTCTTGCTCCTGACCGCCGGTTTGTCGTAAGGTTGGGTCAGAAGGTGATGGCACTCTGAAAACACTTCTCGTCCAGCCGCGTATAGATGAAACAAGCCCGACGCTGTGGCCGCCCATGGGTCTGGCTTATCTGGCGACCGCCCTCCGTCAGGGTGGTCACGAAGTGGAGATTCTGGATTATCTTCGCGACTGCCGAGACGACGCTCAGTTCGCTGCTCTCGTCCGCCGCGCCGCGCCTGATCTCATCGGCTTCAATGTGTACACCGTGTCCCTGATGGAGACGCGCCGCCTCCTGCAATGTGCCCGCGCAACGGCTCCTGCGGCGACGCTCGTGCTGGGCGGACCGCATGTCTCCGCCCTGCCCGAACGCGTTTTCGAATTTCTCCCGGATGCCGACTATGCCATCCGTGGAGAGGGAGAGGTGCCATTGCGCCAGCTCGCAGACCGTATCGCCGCGCGTTCTCTCGAGCCGCGAACAATTCCCGGCCTTGTGTTCCTCGAACATGGTCAATTGATCCTCAATGAGCCTTACTTCGCTCCCGACGTCTCCGAATACGGCATCCCGGCTTATGATATCCTCAATCCGCCGTCATATTTCTCACCCAACGGAATGATGCCCGGACAGTTCCCGGTTTTCTTCTCCCGCGGATGTCCTTTCCCCTGCACCTTTTGTGCCGCCAAAGTCACCTCAGGTCAGAATCTCCGGCGGCGCTCACTGGACGCCATCATGGAAGAGCTTCGTTTGCTCAAGGAGCGCTATGGCATCACACGCTTCGTCATCTATGATGAAGGTTTCGGCGCCACAAAGTCATTTATCATGACTTTCTGCGAGCGCATTCTCAGGGAAGGTTTCGAGGCTTCTTTCGAGCTTGGAACTGGAATTCGCCTGGACCAGGTGGACGACGAACTACTGGAAACGATAAAACGCGCGCATTTCGTTCCGTTGATAGCGCTGGGAATCGAATCGGGTTCTGAGCGGATCCTCAACCTCATGAAAAAACGCACAAATCTCGCCTTGATCCGCGAGAAAGTCAGGTTGATGCGCAGGCATGGGCTTCGCCCGACGGGTTATTTCATTCTGGGATACCCGACGGAAACACGCGAAGAAATGGAGCAGACGATCCGGCTTGCGCTGGAGTTGCCCCTTCAGGAGGCAAGTTTCACAGCTTTCATGCCCCTCCCAGGCACCGAAGCTACGCGTTGGCTCATCGAACGCGGTGAGCTTCCGACCGACTTCGATTTCAGTCAGGTCCGAAATGGCGCCATTACGTATGCTCCTGAGGGGATGAGTCTTCGTGAGCTTCAGAGAATACGGCGTTGGGCCATCTTGAAATTTTACGCCAGACCCCGGATTCTTTTGCCAATGCTGTCCTCGTGGCGTCAGGTTCGATACGTCCTCTCAAGGTTCGTCAGAATATTCTTCCAGGATCGGACAGCAGAAGGCAGGGCCACAACCGCAGTCTCCCGCCACTAGATTGCCATCAGACCGCATTTGATGGTCTTCCGCCACGCTTGCCGGCCTGCAGCCCAGAGACCAAGAAAGACGAGAACCCCATAGCTCAGGATAGCCGATGCTTTATAAGGGCTCCTGAAACGGAACTCTATTTCGTGCCTCCCGGGAGGAACACGCACTCCCCGCACGACGCCATTGCAGAGAAGAATTGGCGCTGGCGCACCATCCACAAACGCCTCCCACGAGGAATCAAATTTGTCGTTCAGCAGCAGTATTCCTTCGCGGCGAGTCCCAGCGGCAATTTTGATCCTTCTCCAGCTTCTCTCAACTATTTGGACAGGAGCGGGCGCTTCTCTTCCTTCTTTTTCGCCTCCTGAAGGAATGCCTTCCACAAGGACACTCAGCCATGGATTCCATGCCGGATCTTTAAGGCGGGCCCAAACATCCTCGCCCTTGACTTCCTCCCACTGGTAAAATACGGCTGCCCGTGGCAGTGCCGCGCGGTTGAGCAGCAAAATGTGGCTGGCCTGTGAGTGAGCCTGAAACATTCCGCGGCTTCCTGATGCCGAAATCCCGGCCACCGGCACGAAGGCCGGATGATTTGTCAGGTTCCGGAGAGTCTGCGCCGGACCGGCCACATAACGCACAGAGGCCAGCTGCCAGATTCGCATCGGATTGTCTCCCAATGCGCCGACATAACCTC
>Ga0129299_1003600_pt1 | contig 10095 bp, 6 predicted proteins | sample ConPoolayeCmetaG_FD_94477 | JGI IMG/M metagenome (GOLD analysis project Ga0129299, IMG submission 94477) | Hot spring microbial mat communities from California, USA to study Microbial Dark Matter (Phase II) - Cone Pool mat layer C metaG ... | reverse complement strand
GTCACGCCCCATCCTGAATGTGTGCATTCTTGCACCGCTCGCGCAGCGCGTAAACGGTTTTTTGCACTGCGGTATGAGCCTGACGGTCGGGCTGGCGCGTTGCGACTTGCGCGGGCGAAGGGGACGCGGTTTCGCAGCGTGATTTCATGCCTTTGCCCGCGCCGTTCGCCTGCTCCGCACGGGCTTTTCGGCCGCGGGCCTGATGCCGGTCGCATCGGCAATGCGTCCGATTGTCTCGGCCTTCCCCAGCACCGCCATGACGTCGAAGATGCCGGGCGATGTCGTCCTGCCGGTCAGGGCGGCGCGCAAGGGCTGGGCGATCGCACCCAGCTTGATGCCCTTTTCCGCGGCGAACGCTTTGACCACGGCCTCGATCGCTCCCGCGGTCCACTCCCTTACCGGCTCCAGCGCCTGCAGCATCTCGGCCAGCAGCCTTTTTGCGTCGTCTCCGAGCAGCTCTTGCGCCTTGGGTTCGATGGACAGCGGCCGTTTTGCGAACAAATACTGCGAATTGTCGATCAGTTCGATCAAGGTCTTGGCCCGTTCCTTCAAGCCCGGCATGGCCAACTCCAGTTTGCGCCAGCCTTGCTTGCCAATGCTTGCCGCGTATGCCGCCTTGTCGGGCAGATGGGGCAGAAGCTCGCGCACCGCCTTTACCAGCTCCGCATCCGCGCTGTGGCGGATGTAGTGGGCGTTGATGTTTTCGAGCTTGGCGAAATCGAACCGCGCCGGCGACCGGCCGATGGCGGGCAGGTCGAACCATGCGATCATTTCATCCGTCGTCATGATCTCCGCATCGCCATGGCTCCAGCCGAGCCGCACCAGATAGTTGCGCAAGGCCGCCGGCAGGTAGCCCATGGCGCGGTAGGCATCGACGCCCGCCGCGCCATGGCGTTTCGACAGTTTCGCCCCGTCGGGGCCGTGGATCAGCGGCACATGGGCGAAGACCGGAATCTCCCAGCCCATGGCGGCATAGATCTGCGCCTGGCGGGCGGCGTTGGTGAGGTGGTCGTCGCCGCGGATGACGTGGGTCACTCCCATGTCGTGGTCATCGACGACAACGGCCAGCATATACGTGGGAGTGCCGTCGCTGCGCAGCAGCACGAGATCGTCGAGGTCTTTGTTGGCGAAGACGACGCGGCCCTGCACCCGGTCCTCGATCACGGTTTCGCCCTCGCGCGGTGCCTTGAGGCGGATGGCCGGCTTGACGCCCTTGGGCGCCTCGGACGGATCGCGGTCGCGCCAGGTGCCGTCATAGCCCGGCGGGCGGCCTTCCTTCATCGCCCGTTCGCGCATCGCCGCCAAGTCCTCCGGCGTCGAATAGCAGTAATAAGCGCGCCCGGCGGCGAGCATGGCCTCGGCCACCTCGCGATGACGGTTCGCCCGGGCGAACTGGAACACCGGCTCGCCCTCCCAGTCGAGCCCGAGCCAAGTCAGCCCGTCGGTGATGGCGTCGATGGCCGCCTGCGTCGAGCGGACGCGGTCGGTGTCCTCGATGCGCAGCAGGAAGCGCCCGTCGCAATGTTTCGCATAAAGCCAGTTGAACAGCGCTGTGCGCGCCCCCCCGATATGCAGGTCGCCCGTGGGGGAGGGGGCAAACCGTGTGACGACAGCGGTCATTTATTCTACTTTTCAGGGTGGTATTGGAATGAAATATTAAACTTAGTTATAGCACAAATCGCCGCCGGACGGTAGCAGGGCATGGCCGAAGCCCACTGGCACGAAACGCACCCGTTGCAGCTTGCCGATCGGAAGAACGGCATGGCGCGAGCCTCTGCGCTGCTGCTCGCTCAGCTCGACCGCGAGCGGGGGCGGTGGTTCTACTGGATACCCGTCTTTTTCGGCGCCGGAATCGCAACCTATTTCACCCTGCCGGAGGAGCCGCCGCTGGCGCTGGCCGCCGCCGGCCTCATCGCTGCCTTGGCCTTGCGCATCTTTGCGCGCGGCGCGCTGCTGCTCTTTCTTTTGAGCAGCATCCTGCTTGCGGTCGCATGCGGATTTGCCGCCGCCAAGCTGCGCGCGCTGTGGGTGGCCGCGCCCATCGTGCATGCGCAGACGAAAACCGAAAGGCTTGCCGGCTGGGTCGAGCGCTGGGAGCAGACCTCGCCGAAACGCGGCCGGGCAACGCTGCGCGTCATCTCCGTGGAGGGGCTCGAGGCCGCGCGCACGCCGCGCCGGGTGCGCATCTCCCTCAACACGGCGACAGGGCCGCCGCTGGGCCAGGCGATCGCGCTCAAGGCCGTGCTGTTGCCGCTGCCCGAACCGGTGATGCCCGGCGGCTTCGATTTCGCGAGGCAGGCCTGGTTCCAGGGCATCGGCGCCACCGGTTTCGCCATCGGAGGGTTCGAGGCGATGGAGCCGCAGCCCGAAGCCCCTTTGCTGCTCACCCTGCACGCCCGGATCAACCGCCTCAGGGCGGAGATCGCAAGGCGGGTGCATGCGGCGCTGCCGGCGGAACAGGCCGGCATCGCACAGGTGCTCATCGTCGGCGACCGCGCCGCGCTCGGCAAAGAGGAGAGCGAAGCGTTGCGCGCCTCGGGGCTGTTTCACATCATCTCGATCTCGGGGCTGCACATGGCGCTGATCGCCGGCGCGCTGTTCTGGGCCGCCCGGCTGGCGTTCGCGGCGGTGCCGGCGCTGGCCTTGAATTATCCCGTGAAAGCGTGGGCGGCGCTGCTGGCGCTTGCCTGCGCGTTCGTTTATTTCCTGCTCTCGGGCGCGGCGGTCGCAACCCAGCGCGCGTTCCTGATGGTTGTCGTGATGCTGCTCGCGGTGATGCTGAGCCGGCCGGCGATTTCCTTGCGCAACGTCGCGCTGGCCGCCCTCATCATCCTTGCGCTCTATCCCGAGACCCTGCTCGATGTGAGCTTCCAGATGTCGTTTGCAGCCACCGCGGCGCTCGTCGCTTTCTACGAGCGCTTCGGGGCGAGCCTGCGCTTCGAGACGGGGGCGGGCAGTCTCCACGGCGCGGCGGCCTGGCTCATGGCCTTCCTGTTCGGCACCGCCATGACGACCATCGTTGCCGGAACCGCCGTCACGCCCTTTGCCGCCTACCATTTCAACACGGTCACCAGCTATTCCGTGCTCGGCAACGTGCTGGGCATGCCGTTCGTCACGCTCGTCATCATGCCATGCGTGGTGCTGACGCTGCTGGCGATGCCGTTCGGGCTCGAGGCCTGGCCCCTTGCCGCCATGGGGCTCGGCATCGATGCGCTAAGGGCCGTTGCCGCCTGGGTCGCCGGACTGCATGGGGCCGTCGTCAAGGTCCCCTCCTTCACAATCGGCGCGCTGATGCTCATGTGCCTGGGAGGGCTGTGGTTCATCATCTGGCGGGGGCCATGGCGGCTTCTCGGCCTGCTTGCAGTGGCGCTTGGGCTGGCGCTTGCGCCTTATGCACCGAAGCCCGACGTGCTCGTGGACCGCTTCGCCGAAGTCGTCGCGGTTCGCGATGCCGTAGGACGGCTTCAGGTCACCCCGGGCCGCAAGGGCCGCTACACGGTGGAGCGGTGGCTGGCCGCCGACGGTGACGGCCGCACGCCGAAAGAGGCGATGACATCATCCCTGTTCCGCTGCGATCCGGCGGGCTGCCTGGCACAGATCAAGGGCAAGCTTGTGAGCCTCACCCGTGAGCCTGCCGCCCTCGCCGATGATTGCGCGCGGGTGGATATCCTCATCGCCCCCTTTGCGGTCATGGCGGAATGCCGGCGGCCAAGCCTCGTCATCGACCGCCGCTTCGTGTATCTGAATGGCGCAGTCAGCGTCTTCATCGGTAAAGACGGGATTGACGTTGCCACAGTCGCGCACCGTCGGGGGCAGCGGCCTTGGATCGTGCCTAGGTCCGCGAACGCAAGCATTAACCCGCTGCCCGAGGCCCCTGCAGAGTGATCCGCGAACCCCTAGGATGCAACCCTTCCGCCGGAAGGATCTTCGGCAGACACGCGGTTTGCATCCACCCGGCTGCCATAGGTGCGCAAAGGCGCAAGCCGTTTCAGTTCGTTGCGCAGATGTTCCGGCGAAGGCGCGAAGATGAAACCGAACGAAACGCACCCGTCGCGGCCTTCAACGGCGTGGTGCATCCGGTGCGCTTGATAAATTCGCCTGAAATAACCTTTGCGCGGATTGATGCGCAGCGCGACCCGGCGGTGCACCAGCACGTCGTGCACGAGAAAATAAACGATGCCATAAGCGGTGATGCCAAGCCCGACGGCAGTGAATTCCTTCGGCCCGGCCCAGCCAAGATAGAAGAAGGTGATGGCGACGAGGCTGAAGAACACGCCGAACAGGTCGTTCAGTTCGAATGCGCCCTTGCGCGGCTCGTGGTGGGATTTGTGCAGCACCCACAGGAAGCCGTGCATCACATATTTATGCGCGAACCATGCGACGCCTTCCATGAAGAAAAAGACGCCGAGAAAAATCGCGCCATAATAGAGTATGTCAATCATGGGGCACCTGTATGCTCAACCCGGCTCGTCACTGGACGATGGCCGGGCGTTTGGCTTCGAACACCTTCATCTGCATAGCCGAATTCAAATAGCGGGCAAAGGCGCATAATGGTTCGCCCGCTCCGGTGTGACGCGCCGCCGCAACGGCCGCATCGAGATGAAATTGCGCGCGCCGCTCGGCATCGGCCACGCCAAGCAGGGTGACGAGCGTCTTGCGGTTGACGTCCTTGCGCACGTCCTTGCCGGCTTGATCGATGTCTGCCACCGCGTCGAGCACGTCGTCGAGCGTCTGGAAGGCGAGCCCGAGCCGGTTGCCGTAATCGGCCATGGCGTTAATGCCGCGTTCGTCGGCCCCGCCAATGATGGCGCCGATCTCCGCCGCCACGGCGAAGAGGGCGCCTGTCTTGCCCGAATACATCGCCTCGATGCCCGGCTGCGTGCTCTTCTCCGCCTCGCCATTGAGATCAAGTTCCTGACCGGCCACCAGCCCGCCCGGTCCGATGGCGGCGCTGAGCCGGTTGATGATGGCGATGCGGTGCGGCTCAGTAAGGCCCGCATCGCCCGAGATGACGCCGAACGCCTTGCTCAGCAGGCCAATGGCAGAAAGTATGGCGGTCGCCTCGCCGAAAACCTTGTGATTGGCCTCCAGCCCGCGCCGCAGCATGGCGTTGTCCATAGCCGGCAGGTCATCGAGGATGAGCGAGGCGGCGTGCACCATCTCGACCGCGCAGGCGGCATTGATGGCGCGTTCCGGCGCCGCCCCCCAATGCTTGGCCGAAATCATGACGAGCGCAGCCCGGATCCGCTTGGCGGGAGCGAGCAGGCTGTGCTGGATGGATTGGCGCAGCCGGGCCGGGATGGTTGCGTCGAGATCGGTCAGCTCCCGCAGCCGCGCATCGGTTGCGGCGCGCAGAATTTCCAGCGCGCGTTTCATGTCATGGTCATCGGCGATGTTCAGCAACACGAATTCCCTCAATTCATCGATCTGTGTCGGTCCCCCCGCCTTGGGGCGACCAATCCGGCGGCCGTGACATGGCGTAATCGCAATTGAATCAGAGGGAGCATTCCTCTGCAGCTTGCGTTCAATGATCTCTATTTCCCGACGGCTTCCACTTTTTACTATGCAAAATGTCCCGTATAAAGGCCTAGTTCGGTTCGTTCCAGATTCGGCAAGACCAATCGGCTGCATTCAACATCAGGTGATGTCATCATGAACGAAATGTCCCCGGCAGTTGCGCACGCAGCCCAAAACGCGATGGCGCCCCATGCGATCGTTGTGGGCGCCGGCTTCGGCGGCATAGCAGCCGCTTTGCGCCTGAGGGCAAAAGGCTACCGGGTGACGCTGATCGACCGCACGGGCATGCTCGGCGGGCGGGCGCAGGTGTTCGAGCGCGACGGGTTCCGGCACGATGCCGGGCCGACGGTGGTGACGGCGCCGTTCCTGTTCGACGAGCTGTTCGAACTGTTCGGCAAGCGCCGCGAGGATTACGTGAACTTCGTGCCGCTCAAACCCTGGTACCGCTTCTATTTCGACGAGGACGGCTCGATCTTCGATTATGGCGGAACCATTGAGGAGACGAAGGCGGAGATGGCCCGCTTCGACCCCGCCGACGCCGAGGGCTACGATCGCCTGCTGGAGCACTCCCGCAAACTGTTCGATGCCGGTTTCACCGAATTGGCCGACAAGCCGTTCCACGATCCGCTCATGATGGGCCGGCAGATCCCGCGCCTCGTCACGCTGGGCAGCTACCGCACGGTGTGGGATTTCGTGTGCAAGCATTTCCGCAGCCCGAAGATCCGCCAGGCGCTTTCCATCCAGCCGCTGCTGGTCGGGGGCAGCCCGTTCGACACCACGAGCATCTACGGCCTCATCCATTATCTCGAGCGCAAATGGGGCGTGTTCTTCGCCATGGGCGGAACCGGCGCGCTCGTGCGCGCGCTCGGCCGGCTGATGCAGGAAGAAGGTATCGAGATCCGGCTCAACACCACGGCGTCCTCGATCATCGTCGAGAACCGGCGCGCGCGCGGCGTGCTGCTGGACAGCGGCGAGAAGATCGCGGCCGATATCGTCGTCTCCAACGCCGATGCCATGCATCTCTACCGCAACATGCTGCCGCGCGAGGCGCTCTCGCTCAGCGCCCGGCTGAAAGAGCGGCATGCCAGGCTCTCCATGGGACTTTACGTGCTCTATTTCGGCACGACACGGCAATATCCGGATGTGGCGCACCACACCATCTGGCTCGGCCGCCGTTACAAAGAGCTGCTCGACGACATTTTCAAGCGCAAGATCCTCGCCAACGACTTTTCGCTTTACGTGCACCGGCCCACGGCAACCGATGCAAGCTTTGCGCCCGCCGGTTGCGACAGCTTCTACGTGCTCTGCCCGGTGCCGAACCTGCTTGGCAATGTCGCGTGGGAATATGAAGGCCGGCTCTTGCGCGACCGCATCGTGGCCGCGCTCGATCGCACCATCCTCCCGGGGCTGAAGCAGACCATCGTGTCCGACTTCTTCATGACGCCGGAGGACTTCGCCAGGAACTACCTCAGCGTGGCCGGTGCGGGCTTCTCCATAGCCCCGCACTTTACCCAGTCCGCCTGGTTCCGCTTCCACAACAAGGCGGAAGGCATCGACGGGCTTTATCTGACGGGCGCCGGAACCCACCCGGGCGCGGGCATGCCCGGCGTGCTGTGCTCAGCCAAAGTGATCGACAGGCTGATCCCGGCTGCATACGAGGCTGGCTTGCGCCGCGCGAGTTAAGCGCTCGTGTCCTTTAAAGCGTTTTCCAGCGCCTTGAACTTGTTGGCGAGGTGCAGACGCAAAATGGCGGAGAGCCGTGGTCCGTCGCGATCCTCAAGCGCTGCGAGGATCAGTTCGTGCTCCGAGACGGCCTCCGCCCAGCGCCTTTCGTCCATGTTCGCCATCAGCCGCGCGCAGCGCACCCGTCCGGCCAGGCTTCGGTAAATTCCGAACAGGGTCTCGTTGCGCGCGGCGGCTTGAATTGCTTCATGGATCTGCTGGTTGACCGCAAAATAGGGCTGCAAATCCCGCCGGTTGAAATGCCCGAGCATCGTTTCGTGCAGCGTGCGGACATGGGCGAGCTCTGCTTCCGTGATGTGACGGCAGGCCAGTTCCCCCGCCAACGCCTCGATGGTGCCCATCACCGGGAAACTCTCCGCGATGTCCGAGAGCGTCACCGTTGAGATGACCGCGCCGCGGTTGGGCTTGAGCGTTACCAAGCCTTCGAATGCAAGCACCTTGAGCGTCTCCCGCAGGGGCGTGCGCGAGACCTGGAAACGTTCGCACAGCTGCTTTTCCGGGATCTTTTCGCCCGGTTTGAGTTCGCCCCGCGCGATCATCTCGCGCAGCTCCGAGAGCAAGCGGTCATGCAGATGCCGCCGCACGATTGTCTGCTGCGGATAGTCTTTCAGATTGAAGATCTTGGAGGCCATATGTCCATCCTTCAGCGGGTGCTACCGCGCTAGTGCGTCCGCAAGAATGGCTGCCGCATGTACCGCCCGTCTGCCCGCTCCATCGGCGATTTGGTGACGGCAGGAAAAGCCATCGGCGACGATCAAGTCGCCCGATGCCGCTGCCCGAACCGCCGGCAGCAGGTTCAGCTCCGCCATTCTCAACGATACGTCGTATGTTTCGGCATTATAGCCGAACGCACCCGCCATTCCGCAACAACTCGACTCAATTACTCTTACATCAAGATTAGGGATGCGTTTCAAAAGGGCAACAGTCGGCGTGAAGGCGGCAAATGCCTTCTGGTGGCAGTGGCCGTGCACGTGAACCGTTTTCGAAAGCGGCTTGAATGCGGCCGTGCCGCCCGTCTCGTGCAGATAGTCCTCAAGCAGAAACGCGTTCTCGCGAAGAAGCGCGCTGTCTTCGCCGGGCAGCAAGGCGGAGAATTCGTCGCGCAAGGTGAAAAGGCAGCTCGGCTCGAGGCCGACGATGGCCGCGCCGCGCCGGACCCGCGGCATGAGCGCCGCCGCCATCCGTTTGGCTTCGGCGCGCGCCTCATCGACCATGCCGGCGGCAAGGAACGTGCGCCCGCAACACAAGGGCCGCCCGCCGGGCACGCGCGCTTCCTCCACGCGGCAGCCCGACGCCGCAAGCACCCGCACCGCCGCCTGAAGGTTTTCCGGCTCGAAATAGGTGTTGAAGGTGTCGGCGAGCAGAACCACGGGCTTGCCGTCCGCGGGGCCCGCCGGTTCCGTCATGCGGAACGGGTCCCTGCGCCAGCGCGGCAGCGGCCTGGCCCTGGCGATGCCGACAAGTTTTTCCGTCAGCCAGGCCATGCCGGGAAGGTCGTTGCGCAGGTTGAAGAGCCACGGCGCCTTGGCGGCATAGGGCGCATAACGCGGCATGAAGGCGATAAGCCGGTCACGCAAAGGCACGCCGCGCCGCCTGTTGGCCGCCGCTAGCACCTCGATCTTCATCTTCGCCATATCGACGCTTGTCGGGCACTCGCGCCGGCACGCCTTGCAGGAGACGCACAGCTTCATCGTTTCCAGCATGGCGTCGGAGCCGAGCGCATCCGGTCCAAGCTGGCCGGAAATGGCAAGCCGCAGCGAATTGGCGCGGCCGCGCGTGGCGTCGCGCTCGTTCCGCGTGGCGCGGTAGGACGGGCACATCACGCCGCCGGCAAGCTTGCGGCACGCCCCGTTGTTGTTGCACATCTCGACCGCGCCCTGGAAGCCGCCGCCTTCGCCGCCATAGCCAGACCAGTCGAGCGCAACCTTGAGGGGCGGCACGCGATAGTCGGGCTTGTAGCGGAACAGGGTGCGGTCATCCATCCTGGGCGGATGGACGAGCTTGCCCGGGTTCATGCGGTTTGCCGGATCGAATTGCGCCTTGACGGCCTCGAAAACCCGCACGGCCTCGCGCCCGAACATGGCCTCGTGAAATTCCGAGCGCACCAGCCCGTCGCCATGCTCGCCCGAATGGGAGCCCTTGTATTCGCGCACCATGGCGAAGGCTTCTTCGGCGATGGCGCGCATCGTCTTTGCACCCTCCTCGGTTTTCAGATTGAGGATGGGGCGCACATGGAGGCAGCCGACCGAGGCATGGGCATACCACGTGCCTTCGGTGCCATGCCTGCGGAAGATGGCCGTGAGGCGCTCGGTATAGTCGGCCAGATGCTCCAGCGGCACGGCGCAATCCTCGATGAAGGAGACCGGCTTGCCTTCGCTGCGCATCGACATCATGATGTTGAGGCCGGACTTGCGCACCTCCCAGATTTCCGCCTGGAAGGCAGGGTCGATGGCCTCGACCACGCTGTTGGGGTGCCCCAGATCGCCCATCAGTTCGTCGAGTGCCCGCAAGCGGCGGAGGTTCTCTGCCTGGTCGTCCTCGGCGAATTCGGTAAGAAGCAGCGCCTGCGGCGCGCCGCGCACGAACCTCTCCATGGTGGCGCGAAACATGGGGATATCGCGGGCAAGCGGGATGAGCGTCGCGTCCACCACCTCCACGGCGACGGGCCCGAGCCGCACGATATGCTGCGCCGCCTCCATGGCGCTGCGGAAGGTGGGGAAGTGGCACACGCCCAGGACCTTGTTCCTCGGCAGGGGGGCGAGTTTCAGATCGATCGACGTGGAAAGCGCAAGCGTGCCCTCCGAGCCGACCAGCAGGGTTGCGAGATTGACCGGC
>Ga0129299_1003596_pt1 | contig 10101 bp, 6 predicted proteins | sample ConPoolayeCmetaG_FD_94477 | JGI IMG/M metagenome (GOLD analysis project Ga0129299, IMG submission 94477) | Hot spring microbial mat communities from California, USA to study Microbial Dark Matter (Phase II) - Cone Pool mat layer C metaG ... | reverse complement strand
GTATCACGACCCGCGGCCATTCTCGTTCTGCCGCATCGATCTGGCCCCCTGCTCGCCGTTCAACGTCACCACCGAGCTGCTGCGGCAGACGCGCAGCTTGGCGCGTGAGCGCGGCGTGCTCTTGCATACGCATCTGGCGGAGACGCTGGACGAGGAACGGTTCTGCCTCCAGCGCTTCGGCCGCCGGCCGGTCGAGTATCTGGCCGATCTCGGTTGGCTCGGTCCGGATGTTTACCTCGCCCACTGTGTCTGGCTCGGCGACGACGAAATCCGCCTGCTGGCCGACACCCGGACCGGCGTGATTCACTGCCCGAGCTCGAATCTGCGCCTGGGCAGCGGGATTGCGCCGCTGGAGCGGCTGCTGGCGGCCGGGGTCCGCGTCGGGTTGGGCGTGGATGGCTCCAGCAGCAACGACGCCGGCAATCTGCTGGCCGAAGCCCGCCAGGCCCTTCTGCTGGCGCGCGGCTTGCCCGCGCTGCACGGATCGTCCGCGCCGGCGGCGGACCTGTTCAGCCCCGCCGAGGCATTCAAGTTGGCCACCGTCGGTGGCGCCGCTTGCCTGAATCGCCCGGAGCTGGGGCATCTGAATCCGGGGGCTGCGGCGGATTTCGCCATGTTCCGCACGGACGACGTGGCCCTGGCCGGGGCCGTCGCCCACGACCCGGTGGCGGCGTTGATCCTATGTTTGCCGGCGCGAGCGGAGCACGTGTTCGTGGCCGGGCGCCGAGTCGTCCGCGACGGCCATCTGGTCGGGGCGGACGAAGCTGCGCTGGCCGCCCGGCTCAACGAGCTGGTGCGAAGCCGCTTCGGGGACTGAAACCGTCCGCGCCGACGGGTATACTCACCTGCCCCGACTCCGCCGCCGGTACCCAGAGAGCCGCCCCGATCCGGGCCGAAAGGCGATGAACCGAACGTTGCGTGACCGCGTCAGCCGCGAGCTTCTGCCGCAGGTTCGGCAGCCCGCGCAGTACATCGGCGGCGAGGTCAACCAGCTCGTTCGGCCGGGGGACTGGGAGGCCGCCGAGCTGAGGCTGGTCCTGGCTTTCCCGGACACTTACGCGGTCGGGATGTCGCACCTGGGCACGCAAATTCTCTACTGGATCGCCAATCACCTGCCGGGGGTCTGCGCGGAGCGGGTCTACTCGCCCTGGATCGACGCGGAAGACGTCCTGCGCCGCCAGGGAATCCCGCTGTTCACCTGGGACACGCGTCAACCGGTGGCTCAGGCCGACATGCTGGGAATCTCGCTGCAATACGAGCTGGGTTTCACCAACCTGCTCAACCTGCTCGACCTGGCGGGGATTCCCTTGCACGCCGCGGAGCGGACCGACCGGCACCCTCTGGTCGTGGTCGGCGGCCCGCAGGCGGACAACCCCGAGCCGCTGGCCGAGTTTCTCGATCTGGTGGTGATCGGCGACGGTGAGACCAGCCTGCCCGCGCTGCTGGAGGCGGTACGGGAATACAAACGCGCGGGCGTGGGCCGGCGCGAGATGATCCCGCTGCTGGCCCGCCGCTTTCCGTGGCTGTATGCGCCGAATCTGTACGAAGCGACCTACCGCGAAGACGGGACACTGGCGGAGCTGCGCCCCAAGGCGAGCGACCTGCCCACGCGCGTCGAACGCTGCCATACGCCGGACCTTGAGAACGCCCCGTTCCCGACCCGACCGCTGATTCCCTGGGTCGAGTCCGTGCACGACCGCATCAGCATCGAGATTATGCGTGGCTGTCCGCAACTGTGCCGCTTCTGCCACGCGGGCTACACCAAGCGCCCCTTGCGCTACCGCACCGTGGACCGGATTCTGGCTATCGCCGAGGAGGTCTATCAGGCGACCGGGCACAAGGAGGTCGGGCTGCTGTCGCTATCGACCTCGGACTATCCGCACCTGCCCGAGCTGGCCCGCCGGATCAACGAGCGCTTCGCCTCGCGCATGGTGAACATCAGCCTGCCTTCGCTCCGCGTGGACCACATGCTTCCACATATTCCCGGGCTGGCCAGCGAAGTCCGCAAGGGCGGACTCACCATCGCCGTCGAGGCCGCCCGCCCAGAGATGCGCCGGGCCATCCGCAAGAAAGTCAGCGACGGCGACCTGCTGGACGGCGTCCGCGCCGCCTATCAGGCGGGCTGGAACAAGGCCAAGCTCTACTTCATCGTCGGCTTTCCCGGCGAGACCGAACCGGACATTCGCGGCATCTGGGAAATCAGCGACGCGGTCAGTCAGGAGCGGAAGAAACTCGGCAAACCGCCGGCCCAGGTCACCACCTCGGTGAGCTGGCTGGTTCCCAAGCCGTTCACGCCCCTGCAATGGGCGGCCCAGCCACGCTTCGAGTACTTCCTCGAAGCACGGCGAACGCTGGCCGACCTGTTCAGACGCCGCAGGTCACCGCTGAAGCTGCGCACACACCGCATCGAACGCTCGATTCTGGAGGCGGTGCTGGCTCGCGGCGACCGGCGGCTGGGGCCGGTTATCTACGAGGCCTGGAAACGCGGCGCACGCTTCGACGCCTGGGACGAAACCTTCAAGAACGAAATCTGGCTCGAAGCGTACGCCGCGGCCGGCGTCGATCCGGACTGGTACGCGCATCGCGAGCGGCGACTGGACGAACGGCTGCCCTGGGAGCACATCGGTCAGCACGTGCCGCGCAGCTACCTTGAGAAAAGCTACCGCGATCTGCTGGCCAAGCTGCCGCACTGATTGCCGCAGCCGGCCCCTGGCCTTTGCACCGGGTGGAAACGCACCCGTGGCTCAGCTCGGGCAGCCGCATTCGACCGGCTCGTCGGTGCTGAAGACGGCTCCGTCGGCCTCGTCCTCCCCGACTCCGGACTCGAAGAACTCCACGCCCAGAATCGCGTAGGGGGAGATCCGGTCGGGCAGGCACTCGCGCCCATAGTGCTCCATCCCGAACGCCAGAAACTGTGCGGGCTGCAAGTCGCCGAATACGTTCAGTCCCTGGGGCGTGTTGATCGGGATATCCACGACGAGCAGGACGCTGCCGTGGCCGCCGAGCAGCGTCACCGGCTGTGCGAGCGTCAGGTACAGGTTGTCCACGTACTCCGCGGAGCCGCCCGGCTGCCACCGCACCACCGCCAGGCGAAAGGCGTCGCATTGGGTGTAAGGCAGTCCGCCATTCTGCGAGTAATCCTGGCTGAGAAACAACCGCATGGTGACCGGGTTGCCCGGCGAGTAGCGGCTGGGGATGGCTACTTTCCAACCCACCGGGGCATGGAAGCGTGGGATGCTTTCCACCGAGGCGTATTGAGTCCCCACTTCGGGAATCCGGTAGAACTCGTCGACGAAAACGTCGAAGTAGCTGGGTCCCCGTGAACCTTCCGGACCCGGCGGACCGGCCGGACCTTCCGGACCCGTGGCGCCCTCCGGACCAGTCGGACCGGCGGGTCCTTGCGGGCCTTCCGGTCCGGCGGGGCCTTGCTCCCCGGGAACAGCGGGAGCCGAGCGGCCCGGCTCTCCCGGTGCCCCAGGTTCACCCTGGGGACCCTGCGGTCCGGGGGGGCCGGCGGGCCCGACCTCGCCCAGAACCAGGCCGTTGGCGCTGTCAACATAGTTCGCCGCCACCAGGGCCGCGACCAGCGCGCCGGAGCCGATAGAGAGCAGGTCCCGCCCCCAATCCTGCAACATCAGGGCGCTGCCGCCGTTACACCCGGCAGTCGCCAGGACACCCGCGACAGCGATCGTCGCGACCGACCCAAACACCAGGCCCTTGTTCGACCGCATGAGCAATTCTCCTCTTGCTGGCAATGAACCGTGCCGGACATATCGTACCTAAATAGTACTATATCCGGCCCCGCCTCGACGGCAACGTGAAAATCACGACAGGGCAGGGGCGGGCGGTCCGTGGAGTCCGGGCACCCCCCGCCGGGCGGAGGCGATCGCCGCTCGGCACCTCCTTCCGGCGCCGGGGCGAGCCCGCGCAAGGCCCAGCGCGGCTAGCTGCGGGGCTTGAACGCCAGCGCTTGCTGCTGTGACCAGACGCCGGGAATCGTCGTCTGGCATTGTGGACAGCATCCGTTCTGAAGGTTGTTGGCGGCGATGCGGAATCCGACCCGGCGAATCAACTCGCGTCCGCAACTGTGGCAGTAGGTGTTTTCGCCCGGGTGCGTGGGCACGTTGCCCGCGTAGACGTAGTGAACGCCCGCATCCAGCGCGATCCGCCGGCAGCGGTCCAGCGTCTCCACCGGCGTCGGCGGCAGATTGGTCACCCGGTAGGTGGGATGGAAGCGTGTGAAGTGCATGGGCACGTCCGGCCCGAGCTGCTTGATCACCCATTGGGCCATGCCGCGGGTTTCCTCCGGCGAATCGTTCAGCGTCGGGACGATGAGCACGACCAGCTCGAACCAGATTCCGATCTCGCGCAGCAGCTCCAGCGTGCGCAGCACCGGCTTGAGGCGGCCGGAGCACCACTTCACGTAGAACTCCTCGGTGAACGCCTTGAAGTCGATCTTGACTCCGGTGAGCTGCTTGCAGAGCTGGCGCAGCGGCTTCTCCTGGATGAACCCGTTGGAGATCATCACGCTCCCGATGCCCTGCTGGCGGGCCAGCGCCGCCGTGTCGTGCATGTACTCGTAGAACACCACCGGCTCGGAGTAGGTGTAGGCGATCGTCGGCGAGCGCTCCGACCGGCAGGCCGCCACCAGCCGCTCGGGCGGCACCACCGTGCTCTCCACCTGCTCCGGACGGAACTGGCTGATCTGCCAGTTCTGGCAGAACTTGCACTCTATGTTGCAGCCGGCGGTGGCGATCGAAAAGGCGGTCGTCCCCGGCAGATAGTGAAATAGCGGCTTCTTCTCGATGGGGTCCACATTCGCCGAGCACAACGCCCCGTACACCAGCGTCTGGTACTCGCCGCCCTGATTCTCGCGCACGCCGCAGTAGCCGCGTTCCACGTCCGCGACTTCACACTCGCGCGGGCAGAGTGTGCAGCGTACCCGGTTCTGCGGCAGCTTCTCCCAGAACATCGCCGGATGGCGCGCCACGCCCACCAGCTTCGGCCCGGAAAGAGTGCCGGTGCCGGCGGCGTCCTGCTGGGCCAGCAGGCGCCCGGCGCGTCCCAGCAGGCCAGTTGCTCCTCCGGCGATCGCCCAGCGCAGCAGGTCGCGCCGGCTCGACCCGCCGGGGCCCGCGCGCCGCGAACCCGTTCCGCCGCCGCCCCCGCGCGCCGGCCGGAGAAAGACGTTCCCCAGATTGTCCACCTCAAACCTCGATGCGCTCGATGCGAGACAGATCCGCCACGCCCAGGCCGCGGGCGCCGGCGGTGGCGATGTGCCTGGCGGGACGATTCTCCTCCGCCAGAGACTTCAGCCCGGCTTCCTTGCGCTTCTGTTCCAGCAGATCGGCGGCGACGGCGTCGGCGGCCACGAAATCGTCGCTGACGATCAGGGCCCCCAGCGGCCAGGCAAACCCGGGGTGTTTGCCCGGGCCGGCGTTGTACTGAGCCACGGTCGCGTCGCAGATGGTCAGCCGCCACCTGGTGCGGATATACGGATGGGACACCACGTCCGCCACGAACGGGTCGCAGTTGTTCTCGTGATACTTGTTCGGATTGTGAATGGCCCCGTAGAAGTTCTTCATACCGAGGCTGACGCCGGCCAGGTTGTGGTCCTTGAGCACCGGCACCGAGATCAGCGCATCGATCTGGTCGACCAGAATGCGCGAGTAGCACGAGCCGATCGCCCCCTGCTTCTGCACCTCCTGCTGGTACCCGCGACCGATGCGATCGGCGTCGGTCCCGTAGCAGCGCACGCCGCCGCCCGAGCGGTTCAGCTTGTACCCCGCGTTGCCCAGTTCCACATCGAACCGGTCCCAGATGATGACGTTCTCCGGCCGGATTCCGGCCTGGCTCAGTCCCGCCGCGATCGCTTCTGCGACCGCCGGACTGGTCGGATGCCCCAGCGCGTTGACTTTGAGGCCCACCCGCTCGTTGGGCTTGAAGTAGCGGCGCCAGGCGCTGGGGGCGTCGGGAGCGTCGGCGAGCTTCTGAGGTGCGGCGTCCAGCAGCCTGGCCAGCCGGTCGCGCTGCGCGCCCAGGTCGCCCTTGGCCAGGGCTTCATCGCGGGCAATGATCACTCGTGCGCGGCGTGGTTCCTGCCCGACGGTCCCGCCGGCTTTCCGCCAGGGGACCAGCGCGCCGACCGCCGCTGCCCCGACCTGCGCAAGAAACCGCCGACGAGTGGAGCGTGCGGACACGCTTATTCCTCCGCTCCGGGCGACTGTTCCCCACGCCGCGCGCACCCGGAGCTACTCGGGCTCGCCGAAAACCTCGGCCTCAAACGAATATATCTCGGCCTCCGGGCGTTTCCAGGCATCGCGGGGCAGACCGGCCTTGCGGCAGGTTTCGGCCAAAAATTCACTGCGGCTCCAGCCCCGCTCATACGCCACCTGCGGCAGCAGTACGCCGCGATTGGGGCCCAGCCCGATCAGCAGGCCATGCTGGCCGATCACGATGTCGTTCGGGTCGCTGACCCGCTTCATCGGGGTCAGGTAGCTGATCTCGATATGCAGCTCGTCCAGCTCCGCCGCCGTCACCGGATTGGTCACGAATCGCGGATCCTGGCAGGCGCTGATGGCGTTGTGAATCACGGCCTGGTACAGGGGATCCTGAGCGACCATGTTGCCGATGCAGCCCCGCAACTGGCCGCGGTTCTCCAGCGTCACGAAGCAGGCCCCCTTGGCCCGCAACGCCGCCGGAAGCTGCTCCGGATCGACCGTCGGCGGGCCCTCCCCCTTCAGATATCCGCTCACCGTTTGACGGGCCAATGCCAGCAGCGACTGTTGCTCGTTGGGTCCCAGGGTTCCGCGGCGGGGCGTGAAGACGAAGGACTGATACGTGACGCTGTTGGTCCAGTCGCCGGTGATTTGTCCGGAAGTGTCGAAAGCGGTGCGGACGGCCTGAGCGCCTCCCTGCATTGAGAGTATGCGCAGGAGCAGGGCGACGGCGTTGTGGCCGCAGATGGTATCGTCGGTCTTGGCCAGGTGAGCCACGAAGCCGTCGTAGTCGCAGCGCAGCAGCGGCCGGGCGGCCTGATCGGCCAGCTCGCGCAGCTTGTTGGGCACGTCGTCGCGAAACGGCTCATAGCCGAAATTGGGCCCGAAATGCGTGAAATCCGTGCTGGCCACCAGCAGCGTCTCGTCATCCAGCAAGGGAACGATCGCCTGGGCCGCCGATACGTAGTCCGCTTCGCCCATCTGCCCGATCAGCAGCGGAACCAGCCTGAAGTCCTTCAGCACCCGTTGCAGAAACGGAAGCTGCAACTCCAGAGAATGTTCTCCGGCGTCGACCCACTCGTGCGCGGAGAAGACCGAGCTGCGCAGCAGCCGGTCGCACGCCTCTCGATCAATCGGCACCTGCCCCAGCGGGGTGCTGTAGGCGGCGAGCTGGTCCGGGACGTCAATCCCCCGATAGCGCCCCGCGTTGCGGTGGCTGAAGGCCAATACGATCACCCGCTTGTAGCCGTGCGTGCGCAGGGTCGCGTACGCGGCGGCGGCCACCGGCGCGCTGTACTGATATCCCGCGTGCGGACAGATGAGTGCCCGCGGCTTGCCCTCGATCGACGGTGGTGCCGCCTTCTCGAGCAGGCTGTCCACCTGGCGGGCCAGAGTGGTCGCGTCACCCGGATACCAGCTCCCCGCACAATGCGCCGGTCGTACCTTCTGAACGCTCGCGGCCATCGCTGTCACCCCTAACCAACCCGTTACGCTTACGCCGGCCACCGCACACCATTGTAACAACCGGGATTCAGCCATGACCCAGTGCTCCCGCCTCCCCAAAACCGGACGTGCATCCGATCGCGCATCCGCGCACCTGCGGCGGCCGTTGGCCGGCCACGCGCCCAGCACCGCTCGCGTGCCCGCTGCGACCGCTTCGCCAACTCTACCTTTCCGCTTCCCCCGAAGCAACGTCGCCCGCCTTCGCGGCGCGCCGTTCAACCCTTGGTCCCCTGGCACGTTCGTGCACGGCCCGTACAATCGCCGACGGGGCGGTTCGGCGGCGGCGCGGGTGCGATGAGCGCAACGGTCAACGATTCGGCGACGGGCAGCCCACAAACCCGACGACGAGTGCGCCTGGCGCTGCACTGGCAGATTCTGATCGGCCTGTTGATCGGGGCGGTCGGCGGGCTGGTCGCCAATGCGCTGTGCCCGCCCGTGGCGGACGGCACGCCAAACCCCGGCTTGACTTTTGTTGTACGCAACATCGCTGAGCCGCTGGGGCAGATCTTCCTGCGGCTGATCCTGATGGTCGTGCTGCCGCTGGTGTTCACGGCGCTGGTGCTGGGGGTGGCGGAACTGGGGGACGTGCGGCGGCTGGGTCGGGTCGGGCTGCGCACGCTCTTTTGCACGCTGGTGCTGTCGGGCATTTCGGTGGCCATCGGCGTAGGGCTGGCCAACGCGGTGCGGCCGGGAATGCGCTTGCCGGCGGAACAGCGAGAAGCCCTGCGCGAACGCTACGCCGGCGCCGCGGCCGAGAAGGTGGCCAGAGCGCGGCAGGAGAAGCCGCTGCGCGACGCGCTGCTCGACCTGATCCCCAGGAACCCGCTCCAGGAGATGGTCGGAGCGATGGACGGCAGCTCGCCGGGTGGGGGCATGCTGGCGGTGATGTTTTTCGCGGTGCTGTTCGGCATAGCCTTGGCATTGACGCCGGAGCGGACCGGCCCGCTGCTCTCAGTGCTGGAGGGGGTGTACGACGTAGTGCTGGTGATCGTGGGTATTGCCATGCGGCTGGCACCGGTCGGGGTGGCCGGGTTGGTCTTCGCGCTGACGGCGACGCTGGGGCTGGACATCGTGCGAACGCTGGCCTGGTACGTGCTGACCGTTCTGGCGGGCTTGGCGCTGCACCTGCTCGGCGTCTACTCGCTGGTGATCGGGGTGCTGGCGCGGATGAACCCGCTGCGGTTCTTCGGGCGCATATCGGAGGCCATGCTCACCGCGTTCGCCACGTCCTCGTCCAACGCGACGCTGCCCACCTCGCTGCGTGTGGCCGAGCACAATCTCAAACTGCGTCGCGAGGTCGGTCGCTTTGTGCTGACGGTCGGGGCAACGGCCAATCAGAACGGGACCGCGCTGTACGAGGGGGTGACAGTGCTCTTTCTGGCCCAGGTTTTCGGAATCGAGCTGAACCTGGTGCAGCAGACCACCGTGGTCGTCATGGCCGTGCTGGCCGGGGTGGGGACCGCCGGGGTGCCCGCCGGCTCGCTGCCCCTGGTCATCGTCGTCCTTCAGTCGGTCGGCGTGCCGGCCGAGGGAATCGGCCTGATTTTCGGCATCGATCGGCTGCTGGACATGTGCCGAACTACGCTGAACGTCACCGGCGATCTGGCGATTGCGGCTCTTGTAGACCGCTCCGAGCGGCGCCGCGCGACCGCGGCTGGAACGTGATCCGCCTGTGCAGGCTCGCGACGGGCGAGCTTCGGTCGCCGGTCACATCGGATGTCCGGGGTGATGCCCGAAACCGGTCAACGGGCAGCGGCTATGGCCGGGCGCCGCTGCCGGCCGCGCCGTCGTCGGCGTGGGCCTGGATGGTGAGGTCCACGCCGGTCGAGTCCTTCAGCAGCGCCGCCCAGCGGTTCATTTCATTGATCATGTTTACGTAGTCGGCGGCCTTCATGCGTTCGGTGACCTGCGGCGTCTGGGGCGGGGACACCAGCCGCGTGAGCTGCTTCTCCGCTTCCGCGACCAGCAGCTCGATGGCGTTACGCAGCTCGACGTCCGGGCCGGCGGCCTGTTCGCCCAGCTTGCATAGCGGGCGCTCGCCGGTCGCGTACCGCTGCACCGCGTAACGCAGCAATCGGGCCAGCACCGCCACGTAGCGCTTGCGGCCGGTCTCGTCCAACGAAGCTATCGTGCGGTCGGCCGCCTGCAACCCGACAACTTCCGCGCCCTCCGCTCGCTGCTGCCCGCTGGTCAGACGCTCCGCCCGTGCTTCCAGCAGGGCCAGGATGGCCTCGCCGGCCATCCGACGGTCGGTCGGTGACGCATCATCGCCGAAGTCCAGCCCCCGATAGATGAGCTCCAGCGTCTTGCGGGACGCCTCCTGCTTGCCCGATTCACGCAGTGCCGCAATCATTCGAGCCAGCACGTCCGCGCTGCCGGC
>Ga0129299_1003595_pt1 | contig 10101 bp, 6 predicted proteins | sample ConPoolayeCmetaG_FD_94477 | JGI IMG/M metagenome (GOLD analysis project Ga0129299, IMG submission 94477) | Hot spring microbial mat communities from California, USA to study Microbial Dark Matter (Phase II) - Cone Pool mat layer C metaG ... | reverse complement strand
TGGCCGGACCGGCCGAGCAAGAGGAGATTCTTGAACATTTTGAAGCGTTCGTCGGCGACGCCCGAGAGGCGGGGTGGATCCCCCAGGATGTGCACCCAACCCAACCTGCCGTCTGGCCGAGCCCGGCAGGTGCTGCAATCGAAATGGAGGCCCACGTCGCCAAGCGATCGCTCCTGGTCGGCGAAGCCGGCGGATTCGTGACGGCCATCAGCTTTGAAGGGATCTATCCGGCCATGTGGTCCGCCTCGATCGCCGCCGGGGTGATTGCGGATGCCGCGGTCAGCGACACTCCCCAGGACGTGCTGGGGCAGTTCGACGCCCGATGGCGCGTGGCGATGGCCGACTACCTTCGCATGCCCAACACCGACATGCAGTTCCTGTTACCGCTGATCTTCAGCAACCGGCAGATCGCCGATCGGATGGCCGCGGCGTTCCTGACGGGCGGCAACATCTGATCCTGCCTCGGTGGTTTTGCGCGGTGACGGTCGTCCCGTCGCGCGGTTCCGACCGATCGCCCCTCTCTATCCCGGCCTGACGGACCCGACTTCGCCCCGCTCGTGACGGAGGACCAGTTCGGGCAACTCCCGGAGCTCCGAAATGGTATACCGCGGGCGGGTCCAACCGCACGACGTGCATCCGCGGGGTGCCTTCCAGACCGATATCATGCCGACGCGATTGGCCCCTCGGATGTCGGTCCGAAGCGTATCTCCCACGAACATGGTCTCGGCCGCGGGGACCCCGACGCGTTCCGAGGCCACCTGGTAGATCCGCGGATGGGGCTTGCGATACCGCGTATCACAGGAGTAGACGCGGTCGCGGAAGAACTCCAACAGCCCCTCCCGCGCCAGATGGTCGTCGAGCGCGATGCCCGGGACCCATGTGTTCGAGACGACGGCCAACCGGCACCCATGCTCCCGCAACCATCGCAGGACGTTGTGCACGTCCGGTTCCGGCCTGCCGAGGCGCCGGATCGGTTCGTAGAACAGGAGCGCCAGGCGCTGCAGGTCCTCGGGTCGGGTGGTCAGGCCCATGTCCCGGTGGGTCTTGGCCATCGTGTCCAACGCGTTGAAATCCCGTCGACAGATCAGGGACCATCGATACGCCCGAACGATCGCGCGCCGCTGCGTGCGGTGGAAGGCCCCGAAGTCGCCCACGGGTTGCCCCATCTTGATGAGGTGCTCGTGTGCGAGCTTGGCCCCTTCGCGAAACGCGGCGGAATGATCCACCCGTCCGAAGTTCAATAGCGTCTCACCCAGGTCGAAGAACACGGCGCGAACCATGTCGAGGAATTGTAGGAGGTGCTCATCGCCGTCCTCAAGCGCCCCGGTGTCGCGCACGCGAATTCATGGCGGAGCCGTTTTCAAGAAAGACCGACCACTTGGTACCACGGGCTACCGCGATGCACCTGCCGGCAGGGCAGGGCCTATCGCGGCAGCCCGTGTTCCTTCACACTGTTCAAACATTCCTGAAGGTAGCCTCGTGATGTAGGGGAAACGCTGGCATCGTGGAAACCGACCTGTACAATAACTGGATTGCGGTGGTCAAGGGGTAGCGCAGCTCATGAACGGAAGGTTCATCCCGTTGTCGGGACGGACGCCGCGGTGCCCGCGGGCGTTCCTCTTCACCGCGATTCTGCTGGCGTTGCTCCTGTCGGGCGGCTGCAAGCGGCGGGGGGAGCAGGCACCCGCCGTCGAAGACGGCACGCGCCGAGTCCGTCTGGACCCCACTGTCGCCAAACCCATGCTGGAATTTCCCAGACCGGTCCAGAGTGAGGACACGTCGTTGAACAAGTTCATCGAGGAGTTTTACGGCGTCTGCTGTCGTGGGGAGTACGACAGGTTCCGTCTGATGATGTCCACCCGGGTGGACCCGTTTACGCCGGAGCGATTCAAAAAGGCCATGACGGCCGTCGAGCGGGTGCGGATCGAGGCGATTGAGGAGCTGCCCGAGGTGGCGGACGTGCCCCCGCCCGTCTACGTGGTCCGTTCCCAGGTCCATCTCCGCCCGGGCGAGAAGAGGGGGCAATTGGAGCGGACCGTCACCATCCTGGTCTTCAAGGAGGCGGACAAGTGGGTCATGGCACCGGCCCCCAAGCACCTGCTGAGGGAACTCGATTTGTTGACCGGCACGGAGGAAGAGCCCAATGAGGAACCGCCGGTGCAAGACACCCACCGGAGCAAGGCGAGAGCATTGTCCCCGATGACGCCGGACGGCTGATGGCGATGGGGACCTGGCGAAACCCGCTCGAACGATTCAGGTGGATCAACCGGTCCCGGTCAGAGGAGAAGTCATGTTCAATTACGATTGGTGGCACGGATCGAATCGTGCCTATCAGATCGAACAGGCCCGATTGCGTTGTGTCCGCCGACGTTTCCCCGAAGTTGAGTCCGTGGAACTACCGCCCGACTCCGACAGCGGGCGCTTTTTGTCCGAGCTGGAGGTTCACACGGTCATCTACCTCCGCGACGGGTTCAGCTACGAGGTGAGCGAAATCATCGACGCCCCGACCAAATCGGCTCTGGTCTGTGAAGTGGTTCCGGTTGAGGAGGCATGGCGGGTCGGCGCTTTTGTCGCTTCGATCCCGTTTGAAGACATCGTGCGCGTGGAGATCTTCGCCATCCACCCGTCGGAGAAACCGCACGAGACGCCGCACATTACCGGCTTCCGCGCTTCGGGCGAAGGCGTCCCTCGCGAGTAGCGCGGAGACAATCGGTGGGCCCCACCGGTTCCGACGAGTTGCCTCGTCCTCCGTGCAGGGTGCACCGACCGAATCGCTCGCAACCCCGGATGAAAAAGACCGTCGCACGTCGGCGGAAGGGCGAGCGTACCCGCAAGCCGCGACGTCGGAGGTTCATCTCAGCTCGCGGGCACGCTCGCTTTCCCACGCTTCCGGCGCGTTTTTCCAAGCAGCGAGGGCACCGGCCGACCTGGGGGCGGAGCAAGCCTCCGAGGGAATGACGCTTCCTCATTTTCGTTGGCCGGCGGACGCTTGATCGACTCCGGTTCTCAGCCGGCTTGGTCTTGGCGACCTTGGCTGAGGCCATCATACAAGCCGCTCCAAACCGGAGGTGACTCGGAGGGCGACCTATCTTGACAGGACCCGATCGAGAGAATATAAGCCCGATCAACCTGTGCCGAAGGGGTGTCGCTCGATGGGGCCGTTTGACATCAAAGCCTTGATTCGTGGGGATGCGAGGTAGGGCTCCTAGGGCGCGCGGTGTTTAGCGAAAAACACGAGGTCCTGGGAGTCGCGGCTCTCAGGACCTTTTCGTTTTGGACCGAGTTTGATGACGGATGAGGGCGTTCAACTCGAAGCCACAAACGCCAAGGAGGCGCGCGCGCCCTTTTCCTTTTCGACCTCGGCCACCCTCTTGACGGACGCCGGAGACCTCAGCCTTGAACGGGCGGACCGCACCGGCGACCTGAGGGTCCTGCTCAGGATCTCCGGTCCGATCATCGTGGCCACGATCTCTCAGACCCTGATGCGGTTCGTTGACTTCGCCATGGTGAGCGGGCTGGGCACGGAAGCTCAGGCGGCCGTTGGCGCCAGCGGTGTGACGCTCTTCGTCCTGATCGGTTTCTGGATCGGGTTGATGAGTTGCGTGAATACGTTTGCCAGTCAGGCTTTGGGACGGAACGAACCGCACGAGTGCGGCGCCTATGTCTGGCAGGCCGTGTACCTGTCGGTGGCGGCCGGCGTGCTCGCCCTACCGCTCTGGCCGGCCGTGCCGCCCCTGTTCGTTTTCTTCGCCCACGGATCGGGCGTGGTGCCCCTGGAAATCATCTACATGCAGATCGGGCTGCTCAGCGTCGGCCCGTTTGCCGCGGAGGTCGCGCTGTCGAACTTCTTCAACGGGGTGCACCGCCCGCGTGTCACGATGGTCTCCGCGATCGGGGCCAACGCGTTCAACGTCCTGGCCGACTACGTTCTGATCTACGGCAAGTGGGGGTTTCCACGGATGGGCGTGGCGGGGGCTTCGCTGGCGACGACGCTGTCGATGACCTTCCGCTCCGTTTGGTTGCTGGTGGTGATGCTCTTGCCCTACTACGCCGCGCGGTTCTCCACGCGCTCCGGATGGCGCTGGGATTGGAACAGGACGCGCAACCTCCTTCGGGTGGGACTGCCGGCCGGCGGGCAATTCGTCATGGACATCCTCGCGTGGTCGGTCTTCATGATGTGGTTGATCGGTCGCTTCGGTCCCCGGCACCTGGCGGCCACGAACATCGTCTGGCAGTTCCTGCATCTGTCGTTCATGCCGGCGCTGGGCATCGGGATCGGACTGACCGCGGTGGTCGGCAAGGCCATCGGTGAGCGGCGACCCGACAAGGCCAGACGCCGCGCCCGTGTCGCCATGGCGTTGTGCGGGACGTACATGGCCAGTTGCGGTCTGATGTTCTTCCTGTTGCGAACGTTCTTCGTCGGGCTATTCAACGACGACCCCGTCGTGCTGCGGATCGGCGAGCACCTGATGATCTGTGGGGCGATCTTCCAACTCTTCGACGCGATGTGCCTGGTCTACAGCAGCTCCCTGCGCGGGGCGGGTGATACGGTCTGGCCTGCGGTCGCACTGGTCATCGCGTGCTGGGTGATCCTGATTGGCGGAGGGTACACGATCGTCCAAGTGGCCCCTCAATGGGGCGCCCTGGGTCCGTGGATTGCCGCCACGGCTTACGTTATCGTCCTGGGACTGGTGTTGGCGGCACGATGGTCGCGCGGCGCGTGGGAGAAGATCAACATCTTTGCGGACCCAAGTGGGAGCCCGGCACCGGTCGGTCGAGCGGCCTGTGAGAAGGCGTTGGCTTGTGGTGAGGTAGATCATGGCAGACAAGATGAGCTATAAGGAGACCATTCTGACCCCCCGCACTGCTTTTCCGATGAAAGCGGACCTGCTCCGGCTTGAACCCCGGATACAACGACGCTGGGCCGAGATGGACATCTACGCGAAGATCCGCCAGGCGCGGGCGGGGTGTCCCAAGCGGATTCTCCACGACGGTCCGCCCTACGCCACGGGCGATCTGCACGTCGGAACGGGGTTGAACAAAGTGCTCAAGGACTTCGTCGTCCGCTACTGGACGATGCGAGGGTACGACGCGCCCTACAAGCCCGGATGGGACTGTCACGGTTTGCCCATCGAGCATCGCGTGGCCACGGAACTGGGGGAAACGTTCCGACAACTGCCGATCGGGGAGATCCGACGGCGATGCCACGAGTATGCCATGACCTTCATGTCCCGAAACCGCGAGGAGTTCAAACGCCTGGGCATCTTCGGCGAATGGGACGAACCCTACCTGACGGTCGATCCGCGCTACGAGGCGGGAGTCATCGACCTGTTCGCGGAGCTCGTCGAGCGAGGGTACGTCTACCGCGGGCTGCGACCCATCCATTGGTGCATCAGTTGCGAGACCGCGCTGGCCGAGGCGGAACTCGAATACGCCCAGACGACGAGCCCCAGCGTCTACGTCGCCTTCCCTCTGGTGGACGACGTGGGTGACGTCCTTCCGTCCGCCGCGGGCCAATCGGTGGACGTGCTGATCTGGACCACCACGCCCTGGACGTTGCCCGCCAACCTGGCCATTGCGCTCCATCCCGATCTGACCTATCGTTTGATCCGCTACGTGCACAGGGATCGAGAGCGATTCGGTCTGATGGCGGACGGTCCTCGCACGCGCCGAATCGAAGATGAAAACGGGCAGGTCGTCGAGGAAATCCAAGAAGAACTGCTCGACTACGTGATGGCCAAGTGCGGTATCACGGAGTACGAGCGGCTCGACCAGACCACGGGACGGTCTCTGGAGGGCAAGCGGTATCGGCACGTCTTCATCGACCGGGTGTCCCCGATCGTTTTGGCCGACTACGTGACCCTGAGCGAGGGAACCGGCTGCGTCCACACGGCACCGGGCCACGGGATTGAGGACTTCCACACCGGCCGCCAGTACGGACTGGAGGCGTACAGTCCCGTGGACGATCAGGGGCGACTGATCGCGGAGGTCCCGCACTTCGGCGGGATGGAGGTCTTCCAGGCCGATCCGAAGATTGTGGAGCATCTCGACCGGGTGGGTGCCCTGCTGCAAAGCGAAGAGTACCCGCACCGGTACCCGAACTGCTGGCGATGCCATAATCCGGTGATCTTCCGCGCGACGACCCAGTGGTTCGTCAGCATCGAACACAACCACCTTCGACGGCGCCTATTGGAATCGCTCCGGAAGGTCCGCTGGGTACCCGAGTGGGGCGAGCGCCGGATCCGAGGCATGATCGAGAACCGACCGGACTGGTGCATCAGCCGCCAACGGTCCTGGGGCGTGCCGATCCCGGGGTTCTACTGCACGAGCTGCGGTCAGTCCCTCCTGGAAGGCCGGCTCGTGCGGCACGTCCGCGACCTGTTCGCCCAGCACGGTGCGGACTACTGGTTCGAACACCCGGCGGCGGATCTCCTGCCCGGCGGGATCCGCTGCACCCGGTGCGGTGGGACGACCTTCGAAAAGGAAAACGACATTTTCGACGTGTGGTTTGAGAGCGGCTCATCTCACCGCGCCGTGCTCCGGGAGCATCCGCACCTGACCTGGCCGGCGGACCTGTATCTCGAGGGCACCGACCAGCATCGCGGGTGGTTCCAGCTCAGCCTCATCCCGAGCATGGGCGCCTACGATGAACCGCCCTTCCGCACGGTGCTGACGCACGGGTTCGTGGTGGACGACCACGGGGACAAGATGTCCAAACACAAGGGCAATTTCATCTCCGTGGGCGATGCCCTCCGAGAGGTGGGGGCTGAGTTGTTCCGTCTGTGGGTGAGCAGCATCAACTATCAGGACGACATTCCCACGAGCATCGACCTGATCAAAGGCGTGGGCGATGAGTACCGCCGGATTCGAAACACCTTCCGCATCCTCCTGGGCAATCTGGCGGACTTCGACCCGCAGGTGCACCGCCTTCCGTCGGAGCGGCTCGCGCCGGTCGATCGGTGGATCCTGACGGAGCTGCGCAAGGTAATCGAGCGGTGCCTGATCGCCTACGAGGAGTACGCCTTTCACCGCGTCTTCTCAACGCTGCACAACTTCTGCACGGTGCAGCTTTCCAGCATCTACGTGGACGTGTTGAAGGACCCTATGTACTGTGATGCCGTCGATTCCCCCCGGCGTCGGTCCGGTCAAACGGCGATGTACGACGTGCTGACCGCATTGGCCCGTTTGCTGGCCCCGATCCTGGTCCACACGACCGAGGAGGTATGGGATCACCTGCCCGGCAAACGCGAATTGCCGAGCATCCACGTTGCGATGATGCCGGAGACCGATTCCCTGCCGCAGGAGGGTCCGTTCGAGGAGGATTGGACCCGCCTGCTGGAGATCCGCCAGGCCGTTCTGCCGCTCATCCAGCAGATCCGCTACGACAAGAAACGGCACAGCCCCGAGGAGATCGCCGCCCGCGGACTGGTGGGCAGTAGCCAGGAGGTCGAAGTCCGCCTCCGCACCGGCGGTCCGCTCGGCGATCTCATCCGACGATGGCGCCCGGAACTGGAACAGTTGCTGATCGTTTCGAGCGTCGAGCTGACGGACGACCCCGCCGTGACCACGCCGGCCGGGAACCTGGACGACTTGTTCATTGAGGTTCGACGCACCCGCCGTTCCCGATGCGCCCGGTGCTGGAACTACCGCGACAGTGTCGGTCGGTCCGCCGAAAGACCCGACCTGTGCGACCGCTGTGCGTCCGTGGTGTCCGGTCGATAGCCGGAAGCGATCGATCGGGGACACAACAGATGCGAACGCGTCGATAAACCCGCCGGACAATCCGCCGATCGCGCACTGCGGACACGTCAATGGGTGCGGGAGGATGTGAGAGGACCGGCGTTCGTTCGACCCACCGTCTGCGCGATGCGCGAACAAAGGAGGGTCGAATCGTCCCCCATAAACTCCATGGCCACTCGTAAGACGCGCAGGGGTACCGGCCACGTCGGTCCGTCGGGTGGCAGCCTGACCGCGTCCTTCTCAGTCGTCAACACGAGATCGGGTCGGCAAGCACGCGCCTGGGCGGCCATCGCATCCAGTTCGGCGTCTGACCAAAGGTGGTGATCGGGCCAGAACCGCTGCCCAACGACGGTCAGGCCGATCTTCCCCACTGTCGCAAGGAACGCCGCCGGATTGCCCACGCCCGCGAAGACCCAGACCCGACGCCCTGCGAGGCGGGCAAGGGGCAGATCGGAATCCACTTGGCCGTCCAGGTGACAGATTCCGACGGGGCGGTGGCAGGCCGCCAACACAGAAACCCGCGGGGCCAGAACGGACAGGCGGGATCGAAGCGCCTCCACTTCCTCCGGTGCGATGTGATCGGCGCGGGTGATCACCGTGACGTCGGCGCGTCGGAGCGAACCTACCGGTTCGCGCAGCATGCCGCGGGGCAACAATCGTCCGCCACCGAACGGATTCGTCCCGTCGATCAGCACCACGTCGAGGTCGCGGGCAAGCCGCCGGTGCTGAAACCCGTCGTCCATGACGAGCACGTCGCAGCCCCGCGCGATCGCCTTCCGAGCTCCCGCAACGCGATCCGGGTCGATCACCAGTCGGGCGGACGGGCATCGGCGGCGGATTTCCAGCGCCTCATCGTTCGGAATTCCCTCCACGGCCTCCTGAAACGCGCGGACGCTTTCACAACAACCGCGCGACGGGGCTTTGTAGCCCCGCATCAGCACGCCGGGGCGACGGTCCATTTCGAGAAGCCGCTCAAGCATCCAGAGAACCATCGGCGTCTTCCCCGTTCCACCGGTCACGAGGTTTCCGACGCTGATCACCGGCACCTCCACACGGCGGACCGCCCGGGGACATCGGTCATAATAGGCATTGCGCAGCGCAACAACCGCCGCATAGGGCCAGGACAATACGGTCAGCCCGGCGCGGAGGGCGCCCGCCACCACGCCCTTTCGCTCTCCGGTCACCAGGCGGGAGTAGTACGAATCGGGCGTCATCGGTTCGGCTGCTTCCCGGACGGACCTGAACCGTTCCCGGCGCGTCCGACGAAGGTCCGGACGGTTCGTCGCACGTCAGGTCCCCCCTTGCGAAGGGGCGATCCTCACCCGGATGGAGTCGGCGTGGGCATCGAGCCCTTCCGCCTCGGCGAGGGCGATGGCCGCCGCGGCGTCGCGGTGCAGCGCCGGGGGTTCGTAGCAGATCACACTCGTCCGCCGCAGGAAGTCCAGGCAGCTTAACCCGCTGAAGAACCGCGCACTGCCCCCGGTGGGCAGGACGTGACTGGGACCCGCGACGTAGTCTCCCATCGCTTCGGGACTGTGATGCCCCAGGAAGATTGCCCCGGCAGAATCGATGCGGTCGGCCAACGACATCGGATCGGTTGTCTCGATGGTCAGGTGCTCCGGTGCGAACTGCTCGGCCAGTTGAACCGCCTGATCCAGATCGGACACCCGCACGATCGCGCCGTACTCGCTCAGGCACCGGGCCGCCTCCTGCCTGCGAGGCAGCGCGGCGAGCCGACGCTCGAGCGCCCGTTCGACCCGTTCAGCCAGCTTCGCGTCGGGGGTAATGAGGACGGCGCTGCCGGGATCGTGCTCGGCCTGTCCCAGCATGTCGGCGGCGACGTATTCCGGATTTGCCGATCCGTCGGCGATGATCACAATTTCGCTGGGTCCTGCGAAGCTCTCCACGTCGACCAGTCCGAACAATTGTTTCTTGGCAAGCTGGGTGTAGATGTTGCCGGGTCCGACGACCTTTTCGACCGGACGGATCGTCTCGGTACCGAGCGCGACCGCCGCGATCGCTTGCGCGCCCCCGATCCGGTAGACCTCGCTTACGCCGAGCTCCGCCGCCACCGCAAGGGTCGTGGGGTGAATCGAGCCCTCATATCGCGGTGGCGAGAGCATCACGATCTCGCGAACACCCGCCACTTGGGCCGGAACGATCGTGTGAATGGCCGTTGAAGGCAACGGGGCCGAGGCACCCGGCACGCAAACCGCCACCCGATGAAGCGGTCGGAGACGCATCTGCAACCGGGCGCCGTCCGCATCCAAGGGTTCAGAGGTCCGCGGCAGGATGTGCTCCTGGAAGCGGCGGACGTTGGCCACCGCGCGCTGAATGGACGCCCGTAACGACCCATCGAGC
>Ga0129299_1003593_pt1 | contig 10104 bp, 7 predicted proteins | sample ConPoolayeCmetaG_FD_94477 | JGI IMG/M metagenome (GOLD analysis project Ga0129299, IMG submission 94477) | Hot spring microbial mat communities from California, USA to study Microbial Dark Matter (Phase II) - Cone Pool mat layer C metaG ... | reverse complement strand
TGCCTTGTTCTTTGCTCAGTTTCCCTGTTTTGACGAATCGCTGATGAATCGAAGCAATGACTCCGCTATGCTTGCTGAAATCCAAACCCTCGTTCAGTAAAACTGCTGTGGCTCCGTAAAAGGCAGCATAATACGCGCGCGACGCTGCAAAATCGTGGTATCCCTTGATGGCCAAATCTTTAGCCGCCTGGGTGGACTGTTCGGCTCGTTCAAGGTTGGCAGCAATTTCCTGCTCGTGCGCCGGTATCATATCGGTATCCCTTCCCGTTTGGCATTTCGGTACAATTGAATGCTTCCTTGCTCAGATTCATCGATGGAAACGGGCTTGGCAGAAATAAGCCACTCTGATTCTAACTGGATGGGATATAGCACTTTGATTACTTGCCCAAGTTCTGAGAAATAGTCGAACGGTTTGCTTAGTAAGACGAGCAAATCAATGTCACTCATTGAGTCAGATTGGTTGCGTGCTACGGACCCATATAGAATCAATCCCTTGAGTTGAGAGCCATAATGGCTTTCAAGAGCCGCTTTGCATTTTCTCACCACTTCACTTATGGTTGTCATTTGAATTATTGTCCTTCAATTTGCAAACTGATTACAAATCTCGCATTTGGCGGCCGACCGGTACGGGGCACGACCATCTGATGGCGTTGAGTTTCTGAACACTATACCGCATTTGTGGCAGCAGCTTTTACCGTGTCCGCCAATCGGATGTTTGTGTTTAGATGATTTGTCTATCCCAAGCGATGCTGTTTGCGCGGTATTCTCTTGATGTACTTTCGATGATGGCAAGTGGTCGTTTGCGCCAGGTGCCGCTCAGCGGTTGATCTCGATAGGTGAGCGTCTTGCGTTTGGAGAATTGCAAGTCCATATCGGCGGCGATCTGTTTCCAGGCCCTGCTCCGGCTCAGTTTTCGTAGGGTATCAAATAGCAGTAAGAGTAAACTGTGCCGAAGCGGTAACCAATATCCTGGCACCGGCATGAAAATCAAATGTTCAATCATCCCGGCATTGCTGCGCGCACCCGCTCCGGCGTCGCCGGCAACTCGAACAACTGTGCGCCCGTCGCGCGGGCAATCGCATTTACCACCGCCGGAGCCACCGGAATCAACGACAGCTCGCCTACCCCTTTGCCGCCAAATGGCCCTTCGGTATCCTCGCACTCGACCACAATCGTGGTTAATTCTGGAATCTGGTCGATGCGTGGAATGCGGTATTGGGCCAATGTCGGCGTTTTCAGCTCGCCTTGTTCAAAGCGCATTTCTTCGCTCAGGGCATACCCCAGCCCCATCACCACTCCACCTTCCAACTGTCCGCGCAGCCCGAGTGGATTGAGCGCGCGCCCCACATCTTGGGCCAGGATCACCTTGCGTACCCGCACTACCCCGGTGGCTTTTTCGACTTCTACCTGAGCCGCCAGTGTGGCATAGCCAAAGGCAAAGTGCATGTCGCCGGCATAGCCTAACGCGCGCGTCTTGGGCGGGGTGTATACCCCTTCCTCACGCAATGAAACTCCGATTATCCGCGCTTGCTGCACAGCCTGATCGAAATCGTATTCGGCCAGATCGGTTTGGGCGAGCAGACGCGCCTTGAATGCTTCGGCCACGGTGCGCACCGCGTTGCCGGTGATATACGTCTGCCGTGAGGCCGTCGTCGGTCCACAATCGGGGGTGATGCCGGTGTCGGCCACCGTCACCTCGACCCGTTCGATCGGCACGTCGAGCACTTGGGCAGCCACGGCGGCTGCCACCTGGACCAACCCTTGCCCGACTTCGGCTGCGCCGATCCCTACCCACACCCGATTGTCTTCTTTGACCTCGATGTAGGCCGCAGCCCGGTCGGGCAGGCCGCCCCCGAGACCGACATTTTTGTAGGCACATGCCAGCCCCCAGGCGATCCGTTTGTCTCCCTCTTGGCGCACAGCCCAGCCACCTTCATGCTCAACCGCCGCCGCTACCCGTTCTAATGTCTCTTCCAATCCGATCGGTGTGCGCAACACCTGCCCGGTTGCCGTCGAACTCCCCTGTCGCAAGATGTTCCGCCGTCGCACTGCCAGCGGATCGAGGCCCAGGGCCGCCGCCATCAGGTCGATCTGCCGCTCGACGGCAAAAGAAGCCTGTGGCACGCCAAAGCCTCGAAAGGCGCCCGCCGGTGGGTTGTTGGTGTATACCGCTCGCGAAATCACCTGCACATGCGGCACTGCGTATGGTCCGGCAATATGGGTGGCCGTGCGGGTCATCACCGGCAACCCCAGGCTGGCATACGCTCCCGTATCCCCATCGATCTCGGCCTGCACTGCCAGCAATGTCCCGTCACGACGCATCCCCATCTTGAGGCGAATGGTTGTCGCATGCCGCTTGGGATGGACAATCATCGATTCGCGGCGCGTAAAAACCAGCTTGACCGGTCGCCCGGTGTGATATGCACCCAAAGCAGCGTGAATTTGCGCTGCTATATCTTCTTTGCCGCCAAATGTGCCGCCGACCGCTGCGCCGATCACGCGCACCCGCTCTGCCGGCCAGGCCAGTGCCTCGGCAATCTGACGACGGTCTTCAAATGGAATTTGTGAGCCGACAAACAAGGTGAGGCTGCCGTCGGCGTTCGGCACGGCCAGCGCGGCTTCTGGCTCTAAAAAGGCATGCTCTTGGGTTGGTGTGCGATACACCTGTTCCATCACCAGGTCGGCTTGGGCAAAGCCTTGTTCCACGTCGCCCTTGCTAAAGCGGATTTCGTGCATCAGGTTACCGCCATCGTGCAGCGCCGGCATTCCTTCCTTGAAGGCGCTCTGTGGGGAGTCGATGATCGGCTGCGGCTCGTATTCGATCCGGATTGCCTGCGACGCTGCACGTGCCTGCGTCTCATCGGTCGCCAAAACGACTGCCAGCGCATCACCACGATAGCGTACCCGCTCACCCACGCCCACCAGGATGGGCCAATCGCGACGAACCAGCCCATGCTTGTGCTCACCGGGGATGTCGTTGGCGGTGAGGATGCGTACCACCCCAGGCATGGCAATTGCCTCGCTCAGTTCGATGCGACGCACAATCCCGTGTGGAATGTCGCTGCGGCGCACCACCGCGTGGAGCATTTCGCGCTCAAACAGGTCGGCTGTGTAGCGTGCTGCACCGGTCACCTTGGCCATCGCGTCGGGGCGAGGGATGGGACGGCCGATCACCCGCAGCGGCCGTGCGCTTTGCGGCTGTTCGGGCAGCGGCGCACCCTCGAGGATGCAAATGGCACGACGAACGGCGCGCAAAATGCTGGCGTAACCGGTGCAACGACACAAATTGCCTTTGAGCGCGTCTCGGATCGCCGCGTCATCGGGATGTGGATGGCGGTCGAGCAGGGCCTTGAGTGCCATGATCATCCCTGGTGTGCAAAAGCCGCACTGCACCGCTCCCTCGTCGATAAATGCTTGTTGTAGCGGGTGCAGTACCCCGTCACGGGCCAGCCCTTCGATCGTCTCAACCTGCATGCCGTCGACAATTTGCTTGCCCCGCACCAGACAAGCGCGCCGTGCCTGGCCGTCGATGATCACCGTGCACGCTCCACAATGTCCCTCACCGCAGCCGTTTTTGGTGCCGGTCAGGCGCAATTGTTCACGCAGCAGTGTCAGCAACGTGCTCTCCGGCCCCACCCGCACCTGGCGCGGTGTCCCATTGACGATCAGGATCGCTATTCGTTCGTCCATTGTTTAATCTCCTCAGAGCCTATTCGGAAACCGTAACCGACGCATCCCCTATGTGTCGGTACAAGCGGCATAGGATGCGGTTTGTACGGTTTTTCGGACAGGCTCTTGTCTGCTTGCTCGCGGCTCACTCCAACGGCAATCGCAAGATAACCTGTGTCCCCTCGCCGGGCTGACTGTGCAGCACAAACTCGCCGTTGAGCAATTCGGCGCGTTCTTTCATCCCCATCAATCCCAAATGTTCGGTGTCCGCTTCGAGGGTATTTGGCAAAACCCGAAATCCTGGCCCGTTGTCTTCGACGCGCACGCTCAGGCTATGTTCTTCAAATTGGACGGTCACATACACCCGCGTGGCGTTGGGCGCATGCTTGCGGACGTTGGTCAGCGCCTCCTGGACAATGCGAAAAGCGGTCAATTCGATTTCCGGCGGCAGGCGGCGCTCTTCACCCAACACCTCGCAAGAAACGCGCGCCCCTTCTTGAAGCTCTTTTTCCAGGTCTTCGGCGATGGTCTGTAACGCGGCCACCAACCCCAGGTCTTCCAGGATCAACGGGCGCAAATCGCGACTCATGCGCCGCACGCCGATCAGGGCATCGGAGGCCAGTTCGGCCAGTTCGTCCAATGCGGCAACCAACTGGGGGTTGTCTTCTGCCGACAACCGGCACAGGTCGATGCGCTGCATCAAGCCCACCAGCTCTTGCGCCGTTTCGTCGTGCAAATCGCGCGAGATGCGTTTGCGTTCTTCTTCCTGGCTGCGCAACACGCGCGAGGCATATTCTTGCAGCGTATCACGTTGACGGGCAAGCTGAGTGACCATGTGGTTAAACGCGGCCACCAGTGCCTCCACTTCGGCCGGACCGCTTGCATCGAGGGGGGTAAAGCGGTCACCGGCGGCAATGTGCCCCGCTTGTTCGGTCAACGCCACCAACGGTTCGACGATCCGCTGCAGACCGAACCAGAGCAGCAAGGAAGCAAAAACGAGGATGGCAAACAGCAAGGATCCCATCGCCACCAAAAACGACGTGGTCGAAGCGAAAACCTGAGCGCGCGGCTCTTCGATCAAAATGTTCCACAACGTGCCGGGGATCGGCGCGGTGGAGGCCACATGTGGGTTTTCGGTCGAGGTTGCCGGCAGACTGCCGGTTCGTCGCCCCACCACCAGCGCTAACAGGTCACCGCGCAGATACGAGCCGGACGAAAAACGTGCCCCTTCCGGCGCGCACAACACGATCCCATTTTCGTTGACCACATACATCGTCGTACCTGTCACATGCGTCGACAAGGCCGCCAGGGCGGTGCACACCTCTTCTCGTTCCGGTGGTCGCTCATCCAGATACCCGATCAACGCCGCTGCCGACATCTGGGCCAGTTTTTCGTTGCGCTCGTTGACCACATTGCGCACATCGCGCCAAGACCAGGCAATGGACAACGCGAGCACCAGCACGCTAAACACAAACATCGGCGTCAGCGACCACAATGTCACCAAAGTGCGCAGGTTGCGACGGTTGATCACGGCTCCTTGTCTTCCCATACGTCAACCATTCCACGACGGATGGCCAGCAACACGGCCTCGGTGCGGCTTTTGACGTTGAGTTTGTTGAAAATGCTGCTCAGGTGTACCTGCACCGTGTGCGGACTGATACGCAACACTTCGGAAACTTCTTTATTGCTCCATCCCCTGGCGATGGCCTGCAAAACCTCCATCTCGCGTTCGGTCAAGGCATCGCTGCCGACTTCGGTTGTATGGGCCGGGCGGGTCAGCCGTTCAACGACCCGCTTGGCCACCGATGGGTGCAGGGCCGTCTCGCCGTTATACACATCGCGGATGCCCTTGACCAGATCACGTTGACCGGCAGTTTTGAGCAGGTAGCCGTTTGCGCCGGCATCAAGCAGTGGAAAGACATAGCGGTCGTCCTCGTGCGCGGTAAAGATCAACACCCGCACCTCCGGGCAACACGCTTTGATCGCTTTGGTCGCCTCGATGCCGTTCAGACCCGGCATCCGCACATCCAGCACGGCCACATCGGGCAACAGCTCCTGGATCAGCCGTAATGCGCTCTCGCCATCTTCGGCCTCGCCGACCACGACGATGTCCGGTTCGCGCTCCAGCATTCGTCGGGTGCCTTCGCGGACAACTTTGTGGTCGTCGGCCAGCACAACACGAATTCTTCCCATCTTATTTCCTTTCAAGCCTTTTCACTTTTCCGCAGGCTATTGGCGCTACAGGGTGGTACCGGACGCTGACAAATCTGTCTGGCAGTGGCGTCAAGGTTTAGCCGGACTTGTATCAGATATAGACCGGCTGAAGCCTCAGTTCCCCCAGATGCCAGAGTCCATGATGGTATTTTCTTGCTACTCGACGATTATATCATGCCTGTATGGGGTGGACAAGCCAGACAGCCCGAATTTTCAAAGCAGAACGAAGCAAACCGGGCAATAGCCGTATGGGGCAGGTGATGGCAATGCCGTCGCCCGCCCCTACATGTAAAATGCTTTAATACCCACAAATCCCCAAAATTCGTGATTACTTACCCGGCTGCCCGCCGCCTTGCGCCGATTAGAAATCGGCCTTTGTGGGCGTATGCGGGGCCATGCGTCGGCCTGCGCCGACGCATGATGAAGGCCCCAAAAGGACGACTTGGTCGGCATGGGTAGGCAGTTACGAAAATTTGCGAATTTCTGATTGTGGCCTGCTCGTGCTATAATGAAGAATACCTGAACAACCACCGGTCGTGCTTTCCAGACCCCAGGAATGTCGAGAAAGGTTCAAGGCAAATGACAAACAGACCGATCCGGCCTGGCCGGATCGCAGTGATCACCCTGACGATGGTGGTTATCATCGGCATCGCAGCTCTGGTATTGTACAAAATGGGAAAAGCAGTCAAGATGGACTGGCAAGAAAGATTAACTCGGTATGTTGATTTGCTCAATCAAGATGATGGACGTATCACAACGATCCAACAGACCGTGCACGCTCGCGCACCGGAACGATTTCGGGCCGAAATGAGCAGCTCATCATGGGGTGATGGCCATCACTTTGCCCCCCACTCGAGCCAGGTCGATCCCTCGGCATTGTTGCCACTGCCCTTCCCGCCCCAAGATTTGTGGTGCGCTTTACTCACCCACAAGTACACCACCGATCCGGCACTGAACGTCCCCAACGAACGACGGATCGTGTTGGTGGCCCAACACAGCGATTTACACCACACCGAATGGGTGGTGCACACGTTACCCGGCCTGTTCGGGTCACCCGCAACGCAACAGATTCTCGTGGCGGTCGGCTGCTCGTTCGATGAATAGCCGCACCGAACGCTGGCGTTTTGGAAAATTGAAGCCGCACTTGGTCTGTGTCTGACGGGGCAAGGAACAAGTAGACAAGGGGCAAATAAAAGGGAGGCCTTGTCTACGCTTTCCCCATCTGCTTGTCTACTCTTAGAAAGGAGCCAATGATGTCTCTCGATCTGTCCACTCATTTTCCGTACTGGGAAAAGACCAAAGACCTGGTCGATCAATTGCTCGACCTGACCCTCAACTACCGTCAAAGTGGTCACCCCGGCGGTTCACGCTCCAAAGTCTATCCTCTGCTTTCCCTGCTGCTGAGCGGAGCCATGCGCTGGGACATTCGTCATCCCGAAAAGCGCTTTGGTGACCGGTTCATCCTCAGCGCCGGGCACACCATCCCCTTGATCTATTGCACGCTGGCCGTACTCAACGAATCGTTACGCATCAAATACGAACAAACCGGCGACCCACGTTATCGCCTGCCACCGCCGGAGCGCACCCTCTATTGGCAAGATTTGCTCCGTTTTCGGCGACGTGGCGGGCTATCGGGCCATGCCGAGATGGAAGGAAAAACGTTGTTCCTCAAGTTCAACACCGGTCCATCGGGGCATGGCGGGCCGGCAGCGGCCGGGCAGGCTTTGGCGCTCAAGCGCGCCGGCGCCGGCAGGGTGCGTGTCTTTGCCCTGGAAGGCGAAGGTGGTCTGACCCCTGGGGCCAATCACGAAATGATGAACTCAGCCTGGGGGCTGGCTCTGGATAACCTGTATTATCTGGTAGACTGGAACGACTTTGGCATTGACGGCCACCCGGTCAGTGCGGCGGTCTACGGCACCCCCGCCGACTGGTTCGCCGCGCACGGCTGGCGCGTATGGGGCACCGAACATGGCGAAGATTGGGCTGCTGTGACCGAGGCCATTCTGAACATGGTCGAAGCGCCCAACCCGCAACGACAGCCCAGCATGGCCTGGTTCAAGACCCGTAAAGGGCGCGGCTACGGCAAGTTCGACAGCGCATCGCACGGCGCGCCGCATCCGTTGGATTGCGAAGCCTTTTGGGAAACCAAACGTCCTTTTATGGAAAAATACGACGTCGAATTTGAGAATTTCGGCGCCTGCGCCCCCACCGATCCGGCAGCTTTGCAGGCCGAATTTGCCGCCAACCTGCAGGTGGTGATCAATGTGCTGCACCGCGATCAAACTCTGGTCGATTACCTGGCCGATCGGCTGATCGAGCTGGGCGATCAGGTGCCCGACAAATTGCCCACCTTCAAGCTGTGCGGGCGTGGCAACCCTTTTCGAGATGAGCGACTTTACGATTATCGAAACTATCCGGCGGAACTTTACGTTCAACCCGGCACGGTCATCGCTAACCGCAATGCCCTGGCCAAATGGGGGGCGTGGGTCAATGCCTTTGGCGCGCGTGAGTATGGCCGTCCGCTTTTTCTGGTTTGCTCGGCCGACCTTTCGGCTTCGACCAACATCAGCGGTTTTGCCGAACGTTGGGGTGATTTTCCCGGCTACGGCTGGTATGAACGTTTTGGCACGGCCGAAGGCGTGCTGTTGCCCCAAGAAATCACCGAATTTGCCAATGCCGGTCTGATGGTCGGCCTGGCCTCGGTCAATTTTGCCGATAACCCGGAACAAGAATTTGACGGATTTTGGGGCGGCTGTTCGACCTATGGCTCATTTTCATATCTCAAATACGGCATGTTCCGCCTGTTCAGCCAGATGGCCCAAGACTGTCAGTGGAAATTGGGCAAGGTCTTGTGGGTGGCCGGGCATTCCGGCCCGGAAACGGCCGAAGACAGCCGCACTCATTTTGGCATCTTTGCTCCCGGCGTGACCCAGCTCTTTCCACGCGGACAGGTCATTAACCTGCATCCCTGGGAACACAACGAAGTGCCGGTACTGCTCGGCGCAGCATTACGGCAATCGGCCCCCATTGTGGCTTTGCACCTCACCCGCCCGCCGATCACCATCCCCGACCGTGCCGCATTGGGCATCCCTTCGCACTGGGAGGCGGCACGGGGCGCTTATATCGTGCGCGATTACCGTCCCGGTCGGCCACAAGGTGGCACATTGATCGTGCAGGGCACCAGCGCAATGGCCAACGTGATCCAAATTCTTCCCGAATTGGATCGGCTCGGCTTGAATGTCAAAATCATTTGTGCCACCAGCCCGCAGTTGTTCGCCCTCCAGCCGCCCGAATACCGCAACGCCGTGCTATCTCCTGCCGACCGCCTCAACTCGACGGTGATCACCACCCAGGCCCGTTGGCTGATGCATGACTGGCTCTTTAACCCATCGGCCGCAGAATATGCCCTTTCTGCCGATTGGGATGACCGCTGGCGCACCGGCGGCACCGTCGAAGAAGTGCTGGAAGAAGCTCATCTTTCACCCGAATGGATTCTGCGGGGCATCCAACGGTTTATAAAAAGGGTAGACAAGTAAAAAGGAGACAAGGAAAAAGTAGACAGGAAAAATAGCAAATCTCTCTTGTTTCCTTGCCTACTTATCCCTTGTCTACTTGCCTCCGGAGCAAAAACATGAAACGACAAACCAAAACCGGCGAAACCCTCAACAAAGGCTTTGAAGACCTCCAAGTTTGGCAATTGGCACGACGATTGATGCTGGCATGTCACGATCTGGCCGACCGCTTGCCGCCTCAAGAGCGTTACGATCTGGTCTCGCAGATTCGTCGCTCATCCAAAAGTGTCATGGCAAACATCGCCGAAGGCTATGGCCGTTACCATTACCTCGACTGCCTGCGCTTTTTCTACTTTGCCCGCGGTTCACTGACCGAAACGATCAACCACATCATCACCGCGCACGACCTGAAGTATATCAACGATGTTAAATATCAAGAGCTGTACGAACTGGGGCGTGAAACCGAAAGAACGCTCAACGGCTATATTTCTTATACCTGGCGACTCAGACAAGGAATACTCGAATACGGCACCCGTCACATCACTGAACCATCCGATCTTGCCACCACCATCGATCCATCATCCAATCCATCGTCCAACTCGCCATCCAGTTCATCGTCTACTCAACGCCCTGCCCCATCGTCCAACTCGCCATCCAGTTCATCGTCTACTCAACGCCCTGCCCCATCGTCCAACTCGCCATCCAGTTC
>Ga0129299_1003590_pt1 | contig 10107 bp, 5 predicted proteins | sample ConPoolayeCmetaG_FD_94477 | JGI IMG/M metagenome (GOLD analysis project Ga0129299, IMG submission 94477) | Hot spring microbial mat communities from California, USA to study Microbial Dark Matter (Phase II) - Cone Pool mat layer C metaG ... | reverse complement strand
GGCTACCCCCGCGCCCGAACCGGCGGCACCAGCGTCAAGCACTTTCGCGATAACCGATCACGACCTTGCTGCGCCGCCTGCCCCGGTTGCGCCAACCGAGGCCGAAACACCGTCGCCCGAGCCGGCCGAGAGCGAGCCCCCCGCCCAACCGGTCGCCCTGCGACCCATTACCCATCACGATTTGCCACCTGCGGAAGCGCCAGCCGAGGAGGCGCCACCTGAACCGCCGGCGCCCGAACAGGTGCCCGAAGGTGTCGTTCAGGCGGCGGAGCCGGTGGCAGAGCCGGCACCTCCGCCCGCCCCTCGCCCAGCCCCGCAGCCAGTGCGGCGCGCGGTCCTGCCCGTGACCGAAGCCTTGAAAAAGGGTGACGAAATCATGGTGCAGGTCATCAAGGAGGAAATCGGCCTCAAAGGCGCCCGCATCACGACTTACATCTCTCTGCCGGGACGCTACCTCGTGCTGCTGCCTTTTCCGGAAGAGGAGGGCGGCGTTTCGCGCAAAGTGGACAACATTGAGGAGCGCAAGCGTCTCAAGCGTCTGCTGCGCGAGATCCGTCAGGATCTTGGTGCAGACAAGATGGGATTCATCGTGCGCACAGCCGGCGTGGACCGCGACGAAAGCGAAATCCGCAACGATGTGCAGTTCCTGCTCCAGGAGTGGGAGCGCGTCAACCAACGCTACGCCGAAATCAGCGCCCCGGGGCTGGCCTATGACGACAGCAACATCCTTTACCGACTGGCCCGGGATGTTTTCGACGAGAGCATTTCCGAAATACTCATTGACTCTGCCGAGGAGGCGGAAAACCTCCGCGCGATCCTGGCCAACCTGATCCCGCAACTGGTGGACAAAGTAAAAGTTTATGACGAACCTGAAAACATTTTCCACAAGTTCCAGGTGGAGCGTCAGATTCAGAAGGCCGGCCGCCGCAAGGTCTGGCTCAAGAGCGGCGGCTATCTCATCATAGACGAGGCCGAGGCTCTCACCGCCATTGATGTCAACACGGGCAAATTCGTCGGCAAGGACGATCAGGAGAAGATGATCCTGAAAACGAACCTGGAGGCGGCCCGCGCCATTGCCCGTGAACTCAAATTGCGCGACATCGGCGGGATCATCGTCATTGATTTCATTGACATGAAGGATCCGCGTAATCGGGAAACCCTGCTCAATGAGTTCCGCGGGTATCTCCGGCGTGACCGCTCGAAAACCTCCGTGTCAGGTATCAGCGAATTCGGGCTTGTCGAGATGACCCGCAAACGCGTCCGTCAGAGTCTGCGCAAAACCCTTTTCATGGATTGCCCGTACTGTCAGGGGGCCGGCGTGGTTCTCAACGAGTCGCAGATCTGGCTCCACATCAAGCACGACATCGTCAACATCCTCGAAACTTCGCAGCCCCGGCCGTCGCTTCATGTGGTCGTGAACCCCAAACTGCGGGCCTTCATCGAACAGAATTACAAGGAAACCATTGCCCGCTGGCAGGAGAAGTATGGTGTCGAAGTGACTTTCGGCATGAGCGACATGTTGCATGTCGAAAACTACGCCATTGAACGCGGGGAACCGTCCGGCGCCTTAACTCCGGCCTTACCGGGCGAAACCGTCAACACCCACTGACAGGCCTTTTACCGCTTGCGTCGCGACGGCGTGACGGGTTGAAGGATGCTGTGATGCGGCGCGCTCACCACAGACGCGGAATGATCGCCGCTTTGACCGCATGCCTGACCTGGGCGTTCGCCGTTATGGCACTGGCCCAAGACAATGACGCGCTCCTGAGCGAGCCGCCGCAGGAGATCATGGCCCTGGGGCCCGCCGCCCCGGTCAGGCCGCACCTGAGCGTGCCGCCGGGGCCGGGTCTGCGAGATCCCAACACCACATGGGTTGAGACGCTGCTGGCCTCCATGACCCTCGACGACAAGATCGGACAGATGCTCATGCCGCAATGGACCTCAGGCACGGCGCCGGGGCATGTGACCACCTATAAGGTGGGCGGATTCATCTTCCTAGCGAACTCCTCGACCACCATCATCAATGCCGTCAATTCCCTGCAGGCGCAGACCTCTGTGCCCCTTTTGTTCGCCATAGACTGCGAGGCTGGCTCAGGCGCCCGCATCACCGACGGCACACGGTTTCCCATGAACATGGGCTTGGCGGCCACATGGCAGAGCGACCTGGCGTGCGAGCAGGGGCGGGCCACCGCCCGCGAGTGCCGGGCCGTGGGAATTCACATCGGGTTCGGCCCCGTGCTCGATGTCAACACGGAGCCCGTCAACCCTATTATTGGTATCCGGGCTTACAGCGACGATCCCACGATCGTCACCAAGATGGCCCTCTCCTATGTGCAAGGGGCCAACGAACAGGGACTGCTGACGACCTTCAAGCATTTTCCCGGACACGGGGCCACCACGGGGGACTCGCACAACAGCCTGCCGGTGGTGGACATTTCGCTGGGCGAGTTGCACGAGCGCCATGTGAAGCCCTATGCCAACCTCATCGCCACCGGCGCGGGCGATCTCGTCATGTCGGCCCATGTTTGGTATCCGTGTCTCGATCCGGGACCCAACGCTTGGCCGGCCACGCTGTCCACCGCCGCCATGACCGGAATTCTTCGCCAGCAATTGGGTTTTCAAGGCACTGTGGTTTCCGACTCCTACGGTATGGCAGGTCTGCTCCAAGCCGCCTCCACCTATGATGCCGTCCGTCTCGGCGTGCTGGCCGGTCTCGATATCATTCTGATGCCTGCCAACATGGCTCAAGCCCAAGCCGGTCTGCGCGATGCCGTGACATCCGGCCTCATTCCCATGTCACGCATTGACGCCTCCGTACGGCGCATCCTGACCCTGAAGAGCCGTTGCGGGATGCCCGAATCCACCACCGTATCCGCCACGCAGGCGGCGGCCGTGCTGCGTCATCCGGACCATCTGGCTGCCGCCCGGGCCATCGGGCGCAAGACAATCTGCCACGCCAACCTGCGTCCCGGCGACACACCGTTGACCGCAACTCAGCGGGTGCTGTGCCTGACGCTCAACGCTTCCGGGCAAATCTTTTATTTGTTCTCGAGTTCTTACTTCACGAATGCCCTCGCGGCGCGCCTGCCCCTCGTGACCACTCAAACCGTTTCCACCAGCATCAGTTCCTCGCAACGCGCCGCCATCGTCGCCAGCGTCCCGAACTATGACCGGGTCGTTGTGGCCAACTATAATTGGACGCCCGATTACTCCTCCAATCAGAAACTGCTCGTGGAGGCCCTGCGGGGCACCACCGTGCCTCTGGTTTATGTTTCGTTTGGCAGTCCCTACCATGTGATGCAGCATCCGGGGCTGCAGAATTACTTCTGCGCTTTTTCGAGCCACTACGATTCGCAGGAGGGCGCGGCTGCCGTCCTGACGGGTGAGCAGTCCGAGACGGGAAACTGGCCGGTGGTGCTGCCCGGCGTCGCAACCCGCGTGCGCGAGTGGCCGGCGTTCAACTGACCGGTGCCGGAGCCGCGGCGGGCGCATCGCCCGCCCCACCGCCGGGGTCATCCCAGCCGGCACGATACCGCATAAAAAAACCATAAAAATCTTTATGATGGCGAATGCTGCTGAAGTCGAACCGCACATGCGCCGGAGCAAGAATGAAGGCTCCCGTCTCGTCATCCGTCCAGCCGCTGTGGCCGCCGAACTCGTAACTGTAGGACACACTCCCGGCGGAGGCCTTGCCCCCCCAAATACACAGATCACCTGCGCGCCGCATGAGCGTTACTCGCCGCACACCGTCCACGACGAGCCGCCGGTCGCGGCTCGTGTCGAACGGCAGGCTTCCCTCGGATGAACAGCCGTCCGCGCGGATCACGCACCGGCCCGAACGCGAGCGCACCAGCACATCTCCCTCCCGCGTCCTCATGGAGACGAATCCGACGCCGGGATGCACCGCGAGTTTTTCCACGAGGCCGGGATGCCGCGCCTCGATATCCTCAGCCGTCAGAGGTTCAGGCACAAGCGCCCAGTAAACAAAGGCTATGGGCCCTGACGACGCCACCACGATATCGAGAAAACTCTCAAAGTCCTGCGATTCTGGCGCGCGTTCGATGCGCTTGATCAAATAGGCCGCGTAGGCCTGCACGGGCCACCGCAGGGGGCGTGGCAGCCACAGCGACAGCCGGCGGATGCCCTCCGCACTGCGCAGCAATTGCGCGGTCTTCTGCTCAAGGGCCGCATAACTCTCCACGAGCAAGCCCGCTGTCTCGCGCTGGATCAACTCGGCAAGGGATTCGCCTGCGAGCGCGTCAAAGGGTATCACGGGCTCCTGCCCGTGGTCCGAAAGGATGTAAATGTCGTATTTCCGTTCGGAGTACCGCGCGGCGGTCACCACGCGGCGTATGCAACGGTCAATGCCGCGCAAGGTCCAGTAGGCGACGGCACTGTCCGGTCCGCGCATGTGCGCATGCTCGTCATAACCAAGATAATTCATGTACAGACACGGTACGCGCCGGTGGAGGTCGATGACGGCATTTACGGTGATCAACTCACGCGTGATGACCGATAGCGCGAGGCGGCCCCCGATGAACTCCAACTGACGGCGGAGAATCCGCCGGGCCAGAATAAACCCCAGCACATCCATCACCGCGAGGACCAACTCGACCGCACCCAGCAGCAGGATTTTCACGAGCACGCTGAAGTGGGTGATCGTCAGCAACATGACATCCCACGCGCGCAGAGCGAAGCGCCAGCGGCTGGGCGCGAGCAGGCTCGAAGACACGAATAGCCGCGCCTCAGCGCCCCCACTGAAAATCCCGCTGTAAATGCTCCCGCCTCTCAACAAGCCGGGTGAAGTGAACTGCTGTTCGACCTCGTAGGCGCAGTCCGTGAAACCCATTTTGAAATAGCGGTGGCTCCGCTTGTCGTAAAACTGAAAACCGGGGATTTCGTCGTTGTTGCCGTAGAACAGGCCTGCCTGAAACGCGGGGGTCGAGGTCGGGATTTCCGAGGCAAAGCGGTGCAGGCGCAGGTGACCCTTGCGGACGAGCCGCCGCAGATATGGCAATTGAAACCGCCGCAGCGCCTTGAGCAAGCGGCCATGCGAGAGACCGTCAATCTGAATGATGAGCAATCCGCGGTGCGCCGGATCAACGGGGCTGAAGGGAATGCCCATGCGTCGCAGCATGGCCGGACCGCGGGCATACCGGACATTAAACAGACGCCGCAGCCGCGAGAACCAGCCACGCAGCCAACGGGCGCGCACACGCAGCCGTCCCGGCTCTCTCACCTCGTCATGACTGCTCATGAAGACCAAATGCTGTGGGCGGCATGCGTTACGATATGCCCTTGTGGGCTGGCTCTATTCTTTTGACATGACCCGGCGCGCCCCCCATTCGCCTTAACATCTGGCCTGAGGCCCGACTATCCAGACTGAAAGTGAGTTCGCCGCGCATGCGTTTCACCTTTGCCGCTGCCATTATTTGTGCCACAATCTTTTTGCTGCTCCCGGGATGCAGCAAGCGCACGCCCGAAGACCGTATGCGCAAGGCCGTGGAACTGGCCCGACAGCGCGACACCCTCGGCGCCATGCTCGAGGCCAAGGATCTCATCAAGAAGCATCCCGATGATCCCATGGCGCTTCAGGCGCGCATGCTGCTCGCCCAAATTGCCGCCGGCGACCGGCGCGTGGACGACGCCTTGGCCGAGTACAAGGCCGTGCTCGACGCGGTTTCCCAAAAGGATCCCCTCGGCGTGGCCGCGCTGCGCGGCACGATCGCCCTGCTCCGGCAGTCCAACAGGGCTGACGAGGCACTCAAAACCATTGACGAATACCAAAAGCGTTATGCGGACGATGAAGGCGTGTCGCTCAGCCTGACGGTGGCCCGCGCCGAGGTTCTCTCCACGGACGGGCAAACCACGCCTGCGCGCGAGATCCTGATGGGACTGCGCGAAACCACCACGCAGCCGGAGATCCTGCGCCTGTACCGCTCGCTCATCGCCAACACTTACATGGAGGAGAAGGCATTTTCCGATGCCCTTGCGTTCTTCCTCGACGAGTTGCGGCGGGCCGGCACCGACGAGGACAAGCGAACCCTCACGCTGCAGGTTGCCGCAACGCATGCGGCAATGGAAAACTATGACGACGCCCGCAAGGCCTTGGAGGAAGCCACAAAGCAATTTGACGACGCCATACGCCGCGAACTCGACATTGAGCAGCGACTGACGCTTATCAGGGAACTGGTCAGCGCCTACGCAGGTATTGGCAATCTGCCGGGCGTGCAGGCCGTGGTCGAGTCACTCATCGCCCAGACCGACGATGCCCGTTTTGCCGCCGAACTGGCAAACGAACTGACCCGGCAAATGGTGCTGCGCGAGGGCAGAACATCCGACGCCCTGACGCTGCTGCGCGACTTGGAAAAGCGATTTCCGGGCGGCCCGTTCCTCCAAATGGCGGCCCAATTGGAAAACATGAGCGCCAGCGGCGAACTCGACCGCCAGATTACCGTGGATACCTCGCCCATCGTGCTCAAGTTCCTCGCGGATCCCGTGCTCGCACCCGCCGTCTTCCTCGACAAAACCACAACGGGCTTGCTGTCCACCGCGAAGCCCCCCGTGCCCGAGGCGCAAGCGATGCTCAAACCCGCCACCCCGCAGTCACCATCAGCGCCCGCTGAGACAACCGCTCCCTGAGGGTCTGCCAGTCGCCATGACGGATCTTTGCCACAAACCGATCCACGAATTGCGTGACCTGCTCCGGCGCCGGGAGGTGTCGAGCGTCGAGTTGACTCGCGCGTATCTGAGCCGGATTGCCGCGACTGAACCTGAAGTCCAAGCGTTTGTTTCCGTCACCGGGGATCTCGCCTTGCAGCAGGCCGCCGCGACCGACGCCGCGCGGGCAACGGGCGAAGAATTGCCGCCTCTGGCTGGCGTGCCTCTGGCCATCAAGGATAACATTTGCACCCGAGGAATCCTGACGACCTGTTCCTCGCGCATGTTGGCAAACTTCGTGCCCCCTTATGACGCCACCGTGGTCACCCGCCTGCGCAACGAGCGCGCCGTGTTTTGCGGCAAGACGAACATGGATGAATTCGCCATGGGGTCATCCACGGAGAACTCAGGCATCAAAAAAACCTTGAACCCATGGGACACGACGCGCGTGCCGGGGGGATCCAGTGGTGGCAGTGCGGCCGCCGTCGCCGCCGGAATGGCCGCCGGGGCGCTCGGAAGCGACACGGGCGGGTCCATCCGCCAGCCGGCCAGTTTCTGCGGCGTGGTCGGGATGAAGCCGACCTACGGACTCGTCTCACGCTACGGGCTGGTGGCATTTGCCTCTTCCCTCGATCAGATCGGCCCCCTGACAAGAGATGTCGAGGATGCGGCCATCCTCCTCAACGCCATCGCCGGCCACGACCCCTGCGACAGCACCAGCGCGCGCCTCCAGCCGCCCGACTACACCTCCTTCCTTCGACGCGGCGTGCGGGGTCTGCGCGTCGGACTGCCCAAGGAGTTTGCCGGTGCCGGGACCGACCCCGAGGTGCAGGCCGCCGTGGCGGCTGCCGTGCGCCGCTTCGAGGAAATGGGCGCCGTGACGGTCGAGGTGGAACTGCCGCACTCGCCCTATGCCATCGCCACCTATTACTTGTGTGCCACGGCCGAAGCCAGTTCCAATCTGGCCCGCTACGACGGCGTGCATTATGGCTACCGCGCCGAGGCGGACAATGTGGTCGAGATGTACAGCCGGACGCGCAGTCAGGGTTTTGGCGACGAGGTCAAGCGCCGCATCATGCTGGGAACTTACGCCCTCAGCGCGGGTTACTACGATGCCTTTTATTTGAAGGCTCTGCGTGTGCGCACGCTCATCCGCCGCGACTTCGACAAGGCCTTTGAAAAGTGCGATGTGATTGCAGGCCCGACGGCTCCCACGCCGCCCTTTCGCATCGGCGAAAAGTCAGATGATCCCTTGGCCATGTATCTGAGCGACATCTTCACCATCTCGGTGAATTTGGCGGGAATATGTGCCATCTCGGTGCCTTGCGGCTTTACCCGGAACGGTTTGCCCGTGGGGCTTCAACTGATCGCGCCCTCTTTTGGTGAGGACCGGCTCCTGTCCGCAGCCCATGCCTACGAGCAGGCCACGGACTGGCACCGGCGGCGCCCGGCCCTCTGACCCATTCCCTCTGACCCATTAGAGCAAAGCCGCGAGTTGGAGCAGCCGGGTCGCGGCATCGGCCACTTCCTTCAGATCGTCATCAGCCGACAACCCTGCATGCTCGCAGTCCGATGCCAGATCGGCCAGCATGCCCGGCAAGCGCGCATGCGCCGAATCGAGCACCTCGCGCACATGACGCAGGACGCCAGCCTGCGCACCCCGCCGTGCATCGAGTCCCGCGCTATCCAATAGTTGCATGACCGCCGCCAGCGGATCGCGCTCCGCCGGTATCGCCGGATTCGCAAATACAGGCCGAAACAGCGACAGCGCAGCCGGATCCGGCCACGACGGCGAACGGACAAAAACACCGTCCGAGTGCGCTGTTACCATGCGATCAGCCAACCCAGCCGGCTCATCCGCCGATGGGACATCGCAGGCAAGTAACCGCAACGGGGCATGATTGCTGGCCGCATCAGCAGGCGCACCACGGTGGATCGCCCCGTGCGCCAGCCCCTGCTCGAGCCACTCGCGCATCGCGGCATTCGACTCGGCCTCGGGCGGCACATCCAGAACAACGCGCAAGCCCCGCCGAACCGCCGCCGTGCGGCTGATGAGCCCCTCGAGAAACACTCCCAAGCGCGCCACCTGCCACTCGGCCCAACGCCGGTAGCGATCGTCGGCAGGGGCGACAACCATTTTGCGGAGGTCGAAGAGCAGCGCTTGGTCCACCGCTGCGCAGCAGGCCGCACACCGGCACAACGCCCGCGCCGGCGCCTCGAACTGGCCCGGACGGGCGTATGACTTCAAAATGATTCCGTCCAGCGGATAGGCACCGACCAGTTCCACCAGCATGTTGCCCAGATAACGGCTCACCTCCGCCCGGCTGCTGCAAAGGTGCGGCGGGAGGGCCGTTTGCCCGCCGGATTCGTCGGTCTCGGCCAGCCACCGGCGAAGCCAGCGGGGTAACGCGCGCGGTGACTCACCGTGACACAGAAGCGAGACGACGCCATAGACCGTCAGCCCGGCATGCGAGGCCGCAGCACACAGATCGGACAATAAATGCCGCATCCTCCCGGCGGCCTGTTCCGGCCATGGCTCCGGTGGGCGCCCACGCGACGGAACATTCCAGCAGACGAAACCGTTCTCATACGCCGTCAGCGCGATGCCATTGAACCCGGCCTCGGCCGCCGCCTCGACCACATCCGCCACGGTGCAATCCCCGCGCGGATCGGCCATCGGCAAGTGAAGAATCCGGGTTTCGATGCCGGCAAAACTCAGTCGCCCGGCGCCGCGTCGCAAAGCGTCAGACATTTACTTGATTCCGCCCGCCGTGAGGCCCGTCGTTATGTGTCGCTCCGCGACCAGGAACAACACAACCATGGGCAGTGTGGCAAGCAGCGCGCCACCCATGACCAGGTTCCACTCCACCTCGTACATGCCGATCAGCGAGAAAAGCCCGACGATGACGGGGCGCCGCTCGGGCGACGCCAGCAGGGTCAGCGCAAAGATGAACTCGTTCCACGAGGCAATAAAGACAAAGATGATGGCCGTGACGATGCCGGGCGCCGCCAGCGGTATCAACACATGCACAGCCATGCGCCACCACGAGCAGCCGTCCACAAGCGCGGCCTCTTCGATCTCGACGGGAACGCTCGCAAAATACCCCGACAGCATCCAGACAGCGAACGCGGTGTTGAACGCGGCGTTGGCCAGCACGAGGCCAAACAGATTGTTGGCGAGCGTTTCCGGCGCTCCCGCTGGAACCAAAAACCCAAGCCCTGCATTGGTCAAGGCGTCGAAAAACCATTTCACGGAAGTGGCGGCAAACAACTTGTACAACCCGATGATGATCACGATCGGTGAAAACATTTGCGTGACCAACACGGTCTGCAGGAAAAGCCTGCGGCCGCGAAACTGCAGCCGCGACAGCGCGTAAGCCGCCGGCAGCGACACCCCTGTGGCCAGCAGCGTGGCCCCCGCCGCGATAATCACCGAGTTCGCAAAAT